>Ga0255338_1000380_pt1 | contig 156736 bp, 151 predicted proteins | sample MeOH1_35cm_T4_19_FD_203715 | JGI IMG/M metagenome (GOLD analysis project Ga0255338, IMG submission 203715) | Sandy soil microbial communities from University of British Columbia, Vancouver, Canada - MeOH1_35cm_T4_195 | ecosystem: Engineered > Artificial ecosystem > Sand microcosm >...
CGACCGCTACTTCCAGAAGGACGTGAAGGACGCGCTGAAGCTGGTGCCGGAAGGCATCGAGGGCCAGGTTCCCTACAAGGGCCCGATCGCGCCGATCCTACACCAGATGGTGGGCGGCCTGCGCGCGGCCATGGGCTACGTGGGCGCGCCCACTCTGGAGCTCTTCCAGGAACGCGCCCGCTTCATCCGCATCACCAACGCGGGCCTGCGCGAGAGCCACGTGCACGACGTGATGATCACGCGCGAGGCCCCGAACTATCCGAGCGCCGGCTAGGGCCGGGCCAGACCGGGGAGGCGAAGATGGGCGGCGAGGTGGCGGTGGAGCTAAAGCTCCTGGCGGCGGCGGTCGTGGTGGGGCTGGTCCAGCTCCTCTGGGCCGCGGCGGCCGCGCGGGCGCAGCAGGACCTGAAATGGGCCGCCGGTCCCCGCGACACCCCGATGCCGATCAACGGCGCGGCGGCGCGGCTGGAGCGGGCGTTCTGGAACTTCGCCGAGACCTTCCCCTTCTTCGCCGCCGCCGTCCTGGCCTGCGCGGTGGCGGGCAAGCTGGGGACGCCCCTGACCCTCTGGGGCGCCTGGGCCTATGTGATCGGGCGCGCGGTCTACGCGCCTCTCTACGCCAGCGGAATCCCGCTGGTGCGCACGCTGGTGTGGTTCGTGGCGATGGTCGGGCTCGTCATGGTTCTCGCGGCCCTTTTCAGGTGACTTGATGCGCGACGGCGGACGTCTGACGGCGGCCATAGAGGTTCTGACCGAGATCGAGACGCGGCATAAGCCCGTCCGCCTCGCCATGAAGAACTGGGGCGAGGGCGCGCGCTATGCGGGCTCCAAGGACCGCGCCTTCATCTCCGGCCTGGTGCTGGACGTCCTGCGACGCAAGCGCTCGCTGGCCTGGAAGATGGGCGACGACAGCCTGCGGGCGGCTGTCCTGGGCGTGCTCCATTTCGAATGGGGCTGGCCGATCGAGCGGCTGGCCGAGGCGGCGGGCGACGAGGTCCACGGCCACGGTCCTCTGACCGATGCCGAGCGGGCGGCCCTAGCGGCCCCGCGCGACCTGGCCGACGCGCCGGACGCGGTGCGGGGCGACTACGCCGACTGGCTGGACGCCTCGTTCGCCCGGGCCTTCGGCGACGACCGCGCCGCGCAGATGGCGGCCCTGGCCGAACGCGCGCCCGTCGACCTGCGCGTCAACACCATCAAAACAGACGCCGCGCGGGCCCTGAAGGCGCTCACCCCCTTCGACGCCCAGCCGCCCGGTCTGCTGCCCAACGCCCTGCGCGTCGCAGCCCCGGCCGCGGCCGAACGCAGCGGCGCCGTCGAGGCCATCCCGCAGTTCTCCAAGGGCTGGTTCGAGATCCAGGACCTGGGCTCCCAGGTCGCCGCCTCGGCGGCCGGCGACGTCAAGGGCAAGCAGGTGCTCGACCTTTGCGCCGGGGGCGGGGGCAAGACGCTCGCGCTCGCCGCGGCCATGAACAACACCGGCCAGATCTACGCCTACGACAGCGATGCGCGCCGGCTGACCGACACCATCCGCCGGGGCGACCGCGCGGGGGTCCGCAACCTGCAGGTCCGCACGCCGCTGAACCCGGAGCCGTTGAAGGACCTCGTGGCCAAGATGGACGTGGTCTTCATCGACGCGCCCTGTTCCGGCACGGGCTCATGGCGCCGCCACCCCGACACCAAGTGGCGCCTGATGCCCGAGACCCTCGCCAAGCGCCAGGCCGACCAGGACCTGGTGCTCGAGGACGGCGCCGGCTTCGTGAAACCCGGCGGCCGGATGATCTACGTCACCTGCTCGGTGCTGCCCGAGGAGGACGAGGACCGCGTCGCCGCCTTCCTGGGCCGTCACCCCGAGTTCGCCCGGCAGCCCGCTGCCGCCGACACCGAACTCACGAAGTTCCTGACCCCCGACGGCGACCTGCGCCTCACCCCCCGATCCTCCGGCACCGACGGCTTCTACGTCTCGGTGCTGGAGAAAGCCCGCTAACGGAGCCCCATGACCGACGCCGCCAACGCCCACGAAAAGGTCCTGATCGTCGACTTCGGCAGCCAGGTGACCCAGCTCATCGCGCGCCGGCTGCGGGAGGCGGGCGTCTATTGCGAGATCCATCCCTTCGACAAGGTCGACGCCATGCTGGACGCCTTCGGGCCGAAGGCGGTGATCCTGTCCGGCGGCCCGGCCAGCGTGCATGAGGCTGAGAGCCCTTCGGCGCCCCAGCGGGTCTTCGAGCTGGGCGTGCCGGTGCTGGGTATCTGCTATGGCGAGATGACCATGTGCGCCCAGTTGGGCGGGGCCGTGGAAGGCGGCCACGACCGCGAGTTCGGCCGCGCCGAGATCCACATCCAGCAGGAAAGCCCGCTGCTCGAGGGCCTGGGCGAGCTCGGCCACACCGAGACCGTCTGGATGAGCCACGGCGACAAGATCACCGCCATCCCTCAGGGTTTCGACGTGGTCGCCACCTCGGAAGGCTCGCCGTACGCCGTCATCGCCGACGAGGGTCGCCGCTTCTACGGCATCCAGTTCCACCCGGAGGTGGCCCACACCCCGCGCGGGGCGCTCATCCTGCGCAACTTCACCCACCGCATCGCGGGCCTGAAGGGCGATTGGACCATGGCCTCCTACCGCCAGGAGCAGGTGGCCAAGATCCGCGCCCAGGTGGGCGACGCCAAGGTGATCTGCGGCCTGTCCGGCGGTGTCGACAGCTCGGTGGCCGCCGTCCTGATCCACGAGGCCATCGGCGACCAGCTCACCTGCGTCTTCGTCGACACCGGCCTGTTGCGCAAGGACGAGGCCACCCAGGTCGTCACCCTGTTCCGGGACCACTACAACATCCCCCTCGTACACGTTGACGCGTCTGACCTTTTCCTGGGCGAGCTGGCCGGCGTCACGGACCCCGAGACCAAGCGCAAGACCATCGGCCGGCTGTTCATCGAGGTGTTCGACAAGGAGAGCGCCAAGATCGAGGGCGCGGCCTTCCTGGCCCAAGGCACCCTCTATCCCGACGTGATCGAAAGCGTTTCGGCCAGCGGGGGCCCCTCGGCGGTGATCAAGAGCCACCACAATGTGGGCGGCCTGCCGGACTACATGAAGCTCAAGCTGGTCGAGCCGCTGCGCGAGCTGTTCAAGGACGAGGTGAGGGCGCTGGGCGTCGAGCTGGGCCTGGCCCCGGCCTTCGTCGGCCGTCACCCGTTCCCGGGCCCCGGCCTGGCCATCCGCATCCCCGGCGAGATCACCCGCGAGAAGGTCGCCGTGCTGCAGCAGGCCGACGCCATCTACCTGGAGGAGATCCGCAAGGCCGGCCTCTACGACAGCATCTGGCAGGCCTTCGCCGTGCTCCTTCCCGTCAAGACGGTCGGCGTGATGGGCGACGCCCGCACCTACGAGGACGTCCTGGCGCTCCGCGCGGTCACGTCCACCGACGGCATGACCGCCGACTTCTTCGAATTCCCCTGGGAAGTCCTGGGCCGCTGCGCCACCCGGATCATCAACGAGGTGAGGGGCGTCAACCGCGTCGTCTACGACGTGACGAGCAAGCCGCCCGGAACGATCGAGTGGGAGTAAGTTGATAGCGTTCGGGAGCTATCGGCGGCGATCAAGTTATCGCTATATCACACTGAAACAATAAGTGAAATACCTCTAGGTCTATCGCTCTCTATCGCCCGCCAGCGATCTGGGATGGCGGTAGCGTTGACGGTAGCGGCCTAGCTTGCCCAGGGCCCCTCGTGCTCATACCGTCAGGCCGTTCGATGGGCCTGACGGTATTTCTGAGCACGTAAGTTGCAGAAATAACAGGGAAAATGGCACGTCGACGGCCCCTGAAAAGGGGTGACGGTAATCCACTCCCGAGCGCCTGCCATGCTAACCGACACCGCCCTGCGAAACCTCCGCCCCAAGGACAAGGCCTATAAGGTCGCCGACCGAGACGGGATGTACGTCCACGTCGCGACCTCGGGGGCCGTCACATTCCGCTACGACTATCGCCTGCACGGACGACGCGAGACCCTGACCATCGGCAAGTACGGATCGGCCGGCATCTCGCTCGCGCGGGCGCGGGAGAAGTGCATCGACGCGCGCCGCGCCGTTTCGGAAGGGCAGTCACCCGCCCGGGAGAAGCAACGCGAGAAGCGGCGCCTGAAGGAGGCGAAGAGCTTCGGCCAGTTCGGCGAGCGCTGGTTCAGCGAGGCGCCTATGGCCGACAGCACCCGCGCGATGCGGCGGGGCATCTACGAACGCGACATGCTTCCGGTGCTGCGCAACCGGCTTCTCACCGAGATCACGCCGGACGACCTGCGGGCGCTCTGCGGCAAGGTGAAGGCGCGGGGCGCGCCGGCCACGGCGGTTCTCGTTCGCGACATCCTGAAGCAGATCTATGGCTTCGCCATCCTGCACGGAGAGAAGGTCGCCAACCCGGCGGACGATGTCGGGCCAGCCTCCATAGCCACCTTTGTCGCCCGGGATCGTTCGCTCTCGCCGACTGAGATCCGGATCATGCTCAAGCAGCTGGAGCATGTCCCGACCCTGCCGACGATCCGCCTGGGCCTGCGGCTGATCCTGCTGACCATGGTCCGGAAGAGCGAGCTTCAGGACGCGACGTGGGACGAGGTCGACTTCGAGAACGCGGTCTGGACCATCCCGAAGGAACGGATGAAGCGGTCCAAGGCCCACAACGTCTACCTCTGCGACCAGGCCCTAGACATCCTGATCGCGCTGAAGACCTGCGCCGGGAACTCGCGGTACTTGTTGCCGTCGCGCTACGACGCGGACGCCCCGATGTCGCGCGCCACCTTCAACCGGGTGACAACCGCGGTGGCGGCCCGCGCGCAGAAGGAAGGTCTGCCGCTTGAGCCTTTTACGGTGCACGACCTGCGCAGAACGGGTTCGACGCTGCTGAATGAGCTGGGCTTCAACAGTGACTGGATTGAGAAGGCGCTGGCGCATGAGGACGGCCGCTCTTCTCGCGGCGTCTACAACAAGGCGCAGTACGAGCCCCAGCGCCGGCACATGCTTCAGGAATGGGCCAACCTGATCGACGCGTGGGTGGAAGGGCGCAGGTTGAAGCCGACCTTGCTTCCGCCGGCGATGGAGATCGGTCCGCTCGACTCTACGGTCTGACCGGCCGCGCGCGTCGCTGCCGGACGTCGGGGGCCGGCGCCCGGGCGACTTGGCCGGCGTCGGACGCCTGCTGCCGGGCTACGAGCCAATTCTCGACTTCCGCGAGATCCCACGCGACGCATCGCGGCGTGAGGTTGAACCGGCGCGGAAACTCGCCGCGTTGCTCCATCTCGTAGATTGTGGTGTCGGCCAGCGGGACCATTTGCCGAAGCCTGTCCCTGCGGATGGATTGGCGGACGACAAAGCGAGCCGACTCCGAGCGTTGGGTGTCCAAGTTCATCGCGACATTCCATACGTCTGCCTGAGCGACTCAGAATGTTAGGCCGTCTCGGCGGGGGGAAGGGCGTAGTCTCACTCCCGGCGCACTTGGCGCGCCGGCTGGCCCAGATGGCGCAGCATGCTGGTTCCAGTCCGCTCTCTTCAGGGGGAAGTTGCGCCCTCATCAGTCGAGGCCATTTTGCCTATGTCGGGCGAATGTCGAATGAGCTCATCGCCGCGTGGCCGCATCCTTCGCCCGAGGCGACGGGGGGAAACTTTCCCACCTACGAACTTCGAGGCCAGCGCATCGCCTTGGACACCGACCTCGCACGCCTTTTCGGCGTCCAGACGTTCCGACTGAACGAGCAGCTGAAGCGGAACCTCGATCGCTTCAGCGGCTACGCTTTCCAGCTGACCGCTGACGAGTTTGCGGCTTTGACATCGCAGATTGCGATATCAAAGTCTGGTCGGGGCGGCCGTCGGACAGCGCCTTGGGCCTTCACCGAACATGGCGTGGTTATGGTCGCCACAATCCTGAATTCCGAGCCGGCGATTCATGCCATGCGGCTCGTCGTCGAGACCTTCGTTGCCGCGCGTCACGCCGGTGGAACGCTGCCAGCGTCCAGTGGCCTGGGACCGCGCTTGCAGAGGACCCTTGAGCGGCTCCTCGACACCGTCGTCGACCAACGCGCCCAGTCGACGGTGCGGGAGGAGGCGCAGGAGCTCATCGCGCAGTCGATCCAGCACCTGAAGGACCGGCTCGGCCGCCCGGGCCTGGAGAATGAAGAGCTTGCTGCGCGGGCCGCCAAGCTCCTGGCCGAGGCGGAACTCGCTAAGGCGACAGCGGCCAAGAGCCAAGCCGAGGCGAACGAGATCGAGCTGCGCTTGCTGGCCCGCCGGCTGCGGCTGGTCATCGAAGCCGAGCGGGCGTTCGCCGCAGGCCAGACGGATGCATTCCTCACCGTCCTGGAGGACCTCGGCCGCGCCTCCTGAGATATTCAGGACCCGCTTGTCGTGAGGTGGCGCTGGTCTACGCAGGACCGACCCAGCATCGCGAACGTTCGCCCGAACCGCCGGCTCAAGACACGGCGCCTAGCGCCTGTCCGCCGCCCGTTTGCTGACGCTTGCCCAAGCCACCCCTGTGGCGAGCGCGCACAGCGCGCCCGCCAGAAGCATGGCTCCCGCGCCGCGCGGCGCGGATGCGAGAGGGCCCGCAGCCAGCGAGTACGCCCCGCCGAAAATCAGGGGGCCGATCGCGCTGGCCGCCCCCTGAAGGGCGGTGTTCGCCCCCTGCAACTGCCCTTGCTGCGCGTCACTCACCCGCATCGAGAGGATGGTCGCGAGCGTGGGGGCCCCCACGGCGCCTGCGGCGTAGAGGGGCAGAGCCGCAAGGAAGGTCTTGCCATCCGGTGCGAGCCCCAACACCAGCAGCGCCAGCATCAGGCTCATCAGTCCAAAGATGAGGGTCGGAGGTTCGCCATACCGTCGCACCAGTCTCTCGACCCCAAAAGCTTGCACGACGATCCGACCAACGCCCAACGCCGTGAGAGCCAGGCCGGCCGCGCCGACGCTCCAGCCGTACCGTTCAATAACGCAGAGAACGAAGAACGTCGGCAAGGCTTGGTCCGCCAAGGCGGCGAGGCCGAACACAAGCGCCGGCGCACGAAGTCCCGGGCGGCCGAGGAGCTCGATCACGCCCCGGAACGGCCACGCTTGACGCAAGGGTGACAGGCTTCGCCGACGATCGGCGGGCAGGGACTCTTTCAGGCGCAGGGCGGCGTAGAGCCAGGTCGCCGCCGCACTCAGGGCGCAGACCACGAACGGAAGGCGCATGTGGATGTCGGCGAGGCCGCCGCCAAGCGGGGGTCCAGCTATGAGCCCGATCGACCAGGCCGCGCTCAACAGACCCAGGCGGCGGGCGCGCTCTTCGGGCAGGCTGACGTCGATGACGTGCGCGCTGCAGGCGATGACGCTGGCGGCGAGCGCGCCGCTGATCGCGCGGCCCACCAACAGCCAGGTGAGACTCGGCGCGACGGCCATGAAGAGGGCGTCGGCGGCCAGGCCCGCCAGGGCCACGAGCAGAACAGGTCGGCGGCCGAAACGATCGGCCAGGCTCCCCATGAGGGGCGCGCTCAGGAACTGGGCGGCGCCCCAAGCCGCCGCGAGCGTCGCCAGCCAGAGCGCGGGGTCCGCGCCGCCGGACCCGGTGAGCTCATCGACCAGGTGGGGAAGGGCGGGCAGGATGATCCCGACCGACAGGGCGTCCAGGGCAGCCACCACATAGACGGGGTGCGAAATGCGCGGCGGTCCGGCCTCCCGCGGCGGGCCGAGGAGAATGCGCATGGGTTAGTCGGGCCGCAGGGCCCGAAGGAGGATGCATCCGTCGTCGCTGATCCCGTGCTGACGCGCCTCGTCGAGGATCAGCGCGAGATCGCTGGCGAGGTCGGGCGGCGAAGCCATCTCGGCCAGGCGACGTCGGGTGGTCGCCTCGATGGTGGCCAGCGGTAAGGGGGTGAGCACGAGAGCGTAGCTGTAGCGCACCTCGAGGTCGCCCGCTGCGGCCAGGATCCGGACGAATTCTGCGGCCGCGATCGAGGGGTTGTGGACATAGCCGAGGCGACGGTCGGCCCGCTTCAGCCAGGCGTCGTAGCTCCGCGCCACGCGCTGGCAAGGGAGGTCGTCGTCATACCAGCTGTCGAGCACCAGGACGCCGCGCCGCGCGACCCGCACCGCTTCGGCCAGGGCCCTGCCGAGCCGTTCCACGTGGTGGGCGGTATAGTCAAACACCACCAGGTCAAACGTGCGGTCCGCGAACGGCAGCGCCTCGGCGCGTGCGGCTTGGACGTCGAGGCCACGCGCCTTTGCAGCTTCGAACGCCAGAGGCTCCGGTTCGACGCCGGCGACAGCGACACCTCTGTCCCGCAGGTCGGCAAGCAGTTGGCCGGCACCGCAGCCGACCTCGAGCAGCGACGCCGGGGCGAGCTCCAGGACCTCGTCCAGCAGCCGCCGCTTGTAGGTCTTGTGAGCGCGCTCAAGCGGCCGTCCTTCGGCCGGCGGGATCATCAGGGGCAGTTGCATGCTCGGGCTCCTCGAAGAAGCGCCAGATGCGGGCCTGCGGGTCCTGTCGGATAGATGCTATTCGGACGGAAAGTATTCTTCGTCGGACAGGAGTTGCGTTCCATGCTGATCGCGGAGTGGGCGCGGTTCGAGGCTGGCTTTGCCGGCGTATGGCACGACCATCCCGAGGCGCAGCTGATCTACCCGGATCGGGGCGTGATGGTGCTGCACACCCGCGAGGGCCAATGGGTGACGCCGCCGCTGCAAGCCTGTTGGCTGCCGGCTGGCGAAAGGCACCGGGTCGAGACCTCCCGGGGGTTCGACATGGTGAGCGTCTACTGCCGGGGCCGCCTGCTGAAGCGGCTGCCGGCGAAGCCGACCGTGATCGCCGTCAGCCCACTTCTGCGCGAGATCATTCTCGCGGTTCCTTCGGCAGCCTCACGACCCGAGGCGCGGCGCCTGGCGCATGTTTTTGCCGATCATGTGCGACCCCAACGGGCGCCGACGCTGTTCATTCCCCAGCTCTCGGGACCCCATCTGCCCGCCATTGCGGCTGCGCTCTCGGACGCCCCGGGGGACGAACGGACCCTCGAGGCGTGGGCGACCGAGCTCGGGGTGAGCGCGCGGACCCTCGCGCGAGCGTTCGAACGCCAGGCGGGGATCACCTTCAGCGCTTACCGTCGCCAGGTTCGCCTCAAGGCCGCCCTCGTGCGGCTCGCCGAGGGGGAAGCGGCGACGACCGTGGGCCTCGACCTCGGATTTGGCGCGGCAAGCAACTTCATCCGCGCCTTCCGCGCGGCGACAGGCGTGACACCCGGCAGCGCGTTCCGACGCAAGACCGGAACCTAGCGCACTGCGTTTGGCGAGGCCGCCGCCATGGCTCCGCTCGCCGAGGCCGGCCTGATCCGCCAGCGCAAACTCGGGACCTTCGTGGCGAGGCCCAGGATCCACTCGGTGGTGCTGGACATCCCGGACATCCCCGCCGAGGTGACCGCCCGCGGCGAGCCGTACGCCCACGACCTGCTGGCGCGCGACGTGCGCTGCGCGCGAGGCGGCGACCTAGGGCGGCTTGACGCGGCGCAGCCGGTCGAGGTGTTCGCGCTGCGCTGCCTGCACAGGGCCAGCCAGCGTCACTTCGCGCTCGAGGAGCGTCTCATCAATCTCGAGACCGTGCCCGAGGCGCGCGACGTGGATTTCGCCGCGACCGCGCCCGGCAGCTGGCTGCTGGGCCATGTCACATGGACCGAGGCCGAGCACCGGATCAACGCCGCCAACCCCTCCAAGGCGGCCGCCGCCCTGCTGACCCTGGAATTGACCGTCGCCTGCCTGGTGATGGAGCGCGGCACTTGGCGGGGGCAGACCGCATCACCCATGTCCGGCGTACCTTCCCGGGCGATGCCTATGACCTGGTGGCGCGGTTTGCGCCGCAAGGTTCGGGCGGCGCGCCGCCGGCGAAGCTGCGCCCTCGGTAGCGGGCGGCCGAACCTATCCGGCGGAGGCGGCGTCGAGGCGCGCGAGTTCCGCGACCACCTCCGAGCAGAGTTCAACCGGGTCGCAGCCCAGGACCCGGGCCATCGCCAGGAACTCGAGCAGGTCGATCCGGCGCTGGCCTCGCTCGATGCGCGTCACGTGCGAGTTCGCCTTCCCGAGCGCTTGGGCAAGCGCCCGCTGAGAGAACCCGGCGCGGCGGCGCGCCCGCAAGAGCACCGCACGGGCCCCCGCATAGTCTGCGCTGAAGACCGGGTTCGGGCGGCGTCCGAAGGGCATCCCCGTGTCAGTGGAGAAGCTGGCCGAGGAAGGCCCGCGTCCGCTCGTGCTGCGGGCGCTCGAAGAAGTCCGCCGGTGGCCCGGCCTCGAGGATCTGACCCTGGTCCATGAACACGACGCGGTCGGCGACCTGGCGCGCGAAGCCCATCTCGTGGGTGACCGCCAGCATGGTCATGCCCTCGCGCGCCAGGCCGATCATGGTGTCGAGCACCTCCTTGACCATCTCCGGGTCCAGGGCCGAGGTGGGCTCGTCGAACAGCATGATCTTCGGCTTCATGCAGAGGGCGCGTGCGATGGCCACGCGCTGCTGCTGGCCGCCGGACAGCTGGGCGGGGTGCTTGTGCGCCTGGTCCGCCACGCGCACGCGCTCGAGCAGCGACAGGGCGGAGGCCTCCGCCTCGGCGGGCGTCGCCCCGCCGGACTGGACCGGCGCCAGCGTGCAGTTCTGCAGCACGGTGAGGTGCGGAAAGAGGTTGAAGCCCTGGAACACCATGCCGGCTTTGCGGCGGATCGCCTGCAGCCGCTTGGGCTCGGCCGTGGCCTCCTCCCCATCCACGCTCACCGTTCCGGCCTGGTGCCGCTCAAGCTGGTTGATGCAGCGGATCAGCGTCGACTTGCCCGAGCCGGACGGGCCGCAGATCACGATGCGCTCGCCCGCCGCCACGGCGAGATCGACGCCGCGCAAAGCGTGGAAGTCGCCATACCACTTGTGCAGGCCGACGAGTTCGACGGCGGGACGGTCGGGAGATGCGGCAGGCAGGGTCATGCGTCGGTCCGGGTGTCACGTTCGAGGGCGGCGGCGAAGCGGCCGAAGCCGAAGCAGAGGCCGAAGTAGATGGCTGCGATGAAGAGGTAGGTCTCCATCGCCGGCGAGCTCCACTCGGGGTCGGCCAACGCCGCCCGGCCGGAGCTGATCAGGTCGAACAGGCCCACCACCAGGACGAGGCTGGTGTTCTTGATCATCACGATGACGGTGTTGGTGAGGCTGGGGATCACCACCGCCAGGGCCTGCGGCAGGACGACGTGGCGCTGAATGCGCCAGTAGCCGAGGCCGAGCGCCTGGGCCGCCTCCGCCTGGCCGGAGGGCAGGGCCTGCAAGCCCCCTCGGACGACCTCGGCCAGGTACGCCGCCGCGAACAGCAGCAGCGCGATCATCGCGCGGAAGAACTTGTCGGGCAGCAGCCACTCGGGGACCAGCAGCGGCAGCAGGATCGAGGCGATGAACAGGATGCTGAGCAGGGGAAGCGCCCGGGTCAGCTCGATGAAGAGGGTGGCGAGGATGCGGATCGCCGGCAGCTCGGAGCGGCGGCCCAGCGCCAGCAGAACGGCCAGCGGAAACGCCCCGCCGACCGCGGTGACCGTGAGGATGAGGGTGACCGGCAGGCCGCCCCACATCGTGGTGGCCACATAGGAAAGCCCGGCGAACCCGCCGAACATCAGCATAAGGGTGGCGGGCAGCACCAGCGCCCAGAGCGCCGCCAGGCGCGGCCGCCAGGCCGCGGGACGCAGCGAATAGCCGAGCAGGACGAGGAGGGCCGCCGAGACCAGCATCGGCCGCCAGCGCTCCTCGAGCGGATAGATGCCGAGGAGGATCTGGCCGCCCTTCGCGGCCACGAAGCTCCAACAGGCGCCTTGGGCGTCGCGGCAGGCCTCCGGCTCGGCCGGGAACAGGACCGCGTCCAGGATGGCCCAGCGGATCAGCGGCGGGGCCGCCGACCCGATCGCCCAGAGGACCAGCAGCGTCAGGACGACGTTGAGCGGGCTGCCGAACAGCCGCTTCGCCAGCACGGCGGCGCCTGACGGGGGCCGTGGCGGGGCGAGGATGGCGGTGTCGGCCATCTCAGCGCCGCCCCGGCTGGACGCGGCGGTTCAGGAGGTTGAGCGCCGACGCCAGGGCCAGGTTGACGGCCATGTAGACCGCCACGATGATCAGCGTGCCCTCAAGCGGCTGGTTCGTGCGGTTGATCACGGTCCCCATGACCGTCATGAACTCCGAATAGCCGATGGCGATGGCGAGCGTGCTGTTCTTCACCGTGTTGATGTACTGGCTGGTCATGGGAGGGGTGATCACCCGCAGCGTCTGAGGCGCCACGACGAGACGCAGGATCTGGCCTTCGTCGAGGCCGAGGGCGCGGCCGGCCTCCCATTGGCCGCGCGGCACGGCCTGGATGCCGGAACGGACGATCTCGGCGATGAAGCCCGCGGTGTAGACGGTGAGCCCGAAGAACACCGTGGCGAACTCCGGCGTCAGCCGCGCGCCGCCCATCAGGTCGTCGCCCTCGGCGCGTGGGACCTCGAGCGTCCAGCCGCCCAGCCCGGCGGCGGCGATCCAGGCGATGACGGCCGCGCCCAGCGCGGCCAGGCCGTATGGCGGGCGCCGGACGCCCGGGCGCGTGCGGCGGCCGGCCGCCAGGCTCGCAAGGATCGGCAGCACGACGGTGGCCAGGAGCCCCAGCGCCAGGGCCCAGGCCGGGACGCCCGCGACAAGCTTCGGCACGGCGATCCCGCGCACCGAGGCCACGATCCCGGGAAGCACCTCCTGCGCCCCGCCCACCGGCATGGCCTGGCTCCAGAGCGCATAGAGGAAGATCAGCAGCAGCACCGGCGGAGTGTTGCGCACGGCCTCCACCCAGACCGCGGCGAGCGCGGCCACCAGGGGATTGGTGCTGAGCCGTGCCACGCCGAGCAAGGCGCCGACGACTGTGGCCGCGACGCAGACGAGCAGCGAGAGGAAAAGGGTGTTGGCGACCCCGACGGCGATGGCGCGCACGTAGCTGTGGTCGGGCGCGAAGGCGATCACCGTGTCGGCGATCTTGAACCCCGCGCGGTCACCCAGGAATGCGAAACCCGTGGGGATGCCGCGCAGCTGCAGGTTCGAATGGGTCGTGGCCACGACGAGTGCCACGAGGGCGGCCACCAGGGCCACCGCGGCCGACTGGATCGCGACGGCCTGCCATGCGAGCGGCGGCCGGGGCGGTCGGGGCGAGGGAAGGGCCAGGCCCGACATCACCGTCAGACGTCCCAGGGGAAGGGGAAGAGCAGGCCGCCGTCCTTGTAGGACCGGTTCAGCCGCCGCTCGGCCTTGATGCGGGTGCCGCCGCCCAGGTTGCGCTCCCAGATCTCCCCGTAGTTCCCCACCTGCTTGATGACGTTGTAGCCCCACCGCGGGTCCAGGCCGATGGCGCGGCCGAACGCCGGGTCGGCTCCCAGCACGCGGCGGACGTCTGCGGGACCGGTCTTCAGCTTCTCGTCCACATTGGCCTGGGTGACCCCGTTCTGCTCGGCCCAGATCAGGAGGTTCACGGTCCACCGCACCACGTCGAACCAGCGGTCGTCGCCGCGGGCGATGGCGACTCCCTGCGGCAGCAGGTGGTCCAGATAGACGAGGGTATGGTCGGCGGGTTTGCGGGCCACGGTCGCCACCTGGCTCGCGCCCAGGAAGCCGTCGGTCACATAGACGTCGCAGCGGCCGGAGAAATAGGCGTCGCGCGCGGTGATGGTGGAGTCGAAATAGACCCGCTCGAAACGGATCTTCTCGTCGGCTTCCACCCGCGTGAGCGTGTTGTCGGCGGAGCTGCCGCCGCTCTGCAGGCAGACCGTGCGGCCGTCCAGCCCGGCGGGCGTGACGGTCCCGAGCGCCTTGCGGAAGATCAGCACGTCGCTGTCGAACTGGGTCACCGCCACGAAGCGGATCGCCATGTCCCTGGTGAAGGTGACCGTGGTCGTCCGCTGGAGCACGTCGATCTCGCCGGTCTGCACCGCCGGCAGCCGCTGGGCCGCGTTGAGCGGGATGAAGCGGATCTTGTTCGCGTCGCCAAGGAGGGCGGCGGCGAAGGCGCGGCAGACGTCGACGTCGAAGCCTCGCCAGACCCCCTTCTCGTCCGGGCGGGAGAGGCCGGTGATCCCCTGGCTCGCGCCGCAGGTGACGTAGTCGCGCTTCACCATCCTGGGAATGGCGCCGCGCTCGGCCTTGGGCGCGGGCGCGCAGGCGCAGAGCGCCAGCGCCAGCGCCGCGGCGGCCGGGCCGAGCCGGGGAAGGCGCCCGCGCACGCCGCCTCAGGCCCGGCGCTGGGCGGCGTCGGGCCGCGCCGCGGCGATGCGGTCGAAGGCCGCGGCGAGGTCCGCCTGCAGGTCATGGGCGTCCTCGAGGCCGATGCTGAACCGGACCACCGGCCCCTCGTGGGCAAGCGGCGCAACCGTGCGCGGCGGCGGACGGTCCAGCACCGCCACGAGGCTGCGCGTGCCGCCCCAGCTCGCACCGATGGCGAACAGTTTGAGGGACTCTACGGCCTCGGCCAGGACCGGCCGGGTCCACGGCTCGAGGAAGACCGAGAACAGGCCCGCGCCGCCCGAGAAATCCCGCTTGAAGACGTCGTGTCCGGGGCTGGAGGGCAGGGCGGGGAACCGCACCTCGGCGACGCCCGGCTGACCGGCCGCCCAGGCGGCGAGCGGCCCGGCGGTCTGCTCGGCCCGGTCCATGCGGATGGCGAGGGTCTCGAGGCCGCGGAGCACCAAGCTGCTCTCGTCGGCGGAGACGCCGAGCCCCAGGAAGCGGCTGTGGTCCTTGAGCCGACGGTAAAGGTCCACGTCGGCCACCGAGACCGAGCCCATCATCACGTCCGAGTGCCCGGCGACGTATTTCGACAGGGCGCAGACCGAAAAGTCGACTCCGTGGGCCAGGGGCTTGAAGCGCAGGGGCGTCGCCCAGGTGTTGTCGGCCGCCACCTTCGCCCCGCGGGCGTGGGCCGCCGCGGCGATGGCCGGCACATCCTGCACCTCCATGCTCATGGACCCAGGGGACTCCACCCAGACCAGGGCGGTGGCGTCGGTGAGCTGGCCGGCGATGTCCGCGCCCAGCAACGGGTCGTAGTAGCGCGATCCGATGCCGAGACCGGCCAGGAACCTGTCCGCGAAGGGGCGCACCGTGTCGTAGATGGTGTCCGGGAACAGGACCTCCTGGCCCGGTGCGGCGGCGGCCAGGGTGGCGAGCGCGATGGCCGAGAACCCCGAGGGCAGGGCCAGCGTGCGCGCGGCGCCCTCCAGCCGGGCGAGCCGCGTCTCTAGCTCTCGCGACGTGGGCGTGCCGTAGAGGCCGTACGAGAAGCCGTCGTAGATCTCGTCGCGACGGCCCTGATAGGCTGCGACGGTGGGGAAGACGACCGTGGAGGCGCGGTGCACCGGCACCGCGAGGCTCTCGAACGGCGCCTCCAGCCCCTGTCCGGGCGTCACGCAGAGGGTGGGGTCACGCATCTCAACTGCTCCTTGCAGGACCAGGCGTAGCCCGGCCTTGGTAGACGTTCAAATTCATAGTTGCGGCGTAAGCATGCGTGGAGGTTATGCTGACGCCATGAACCTCACCCTGATCGAAGCCTTCAGCGCGGTGATGAAGACCGGCTCCACCACCGCCGCGGCGGAGCTGATGCGCGTCTCCCAGCCGGCGATCAGCCGCTCGCTGAAGCGGCTGGAGGACACCACCAAGCTGAAGCTCTTCGAGCGCAGCGGACCGCGGCTGACGCCGACACCCGAGGCGCACGTGCTCTACCAGGAGGTGCTCGACACCTTCGTCGGCATGGACCGGCTGCGCCAGTCGGTGGCGCGGATGCGCGCCGTGGGCACGGGTTCGGTGCGGATCGCGAGCTCCGCGGCGCTCGGCCTGTCCTTCGTGCCCAAGGTGCTGAAGCGCTTCGCGGAGCGGCGGCCGGAGGTCTCCATCCGCTTCGAGATCGGCAATTCGGTCACGGTGCGCAATCTCGTGGCCTCGGGCGCATACGACATCGGCCTCTGCGCCGAGGAGATCGACCGCAGCAACCTGGTGGTGAAGCCGTTCATCGAGACGCGCGGGGTGTGCGTGGCGCGGCCCGACCATCCCCTGGCCGGCGAGGCGGTCATCCGGCCGCAGATGCTGGACCGCCAGCCCGTGATCTCGCTCGCGCCCGACGACACGGCGCGCCTGCAGTTCGATGCGGCCTTGGCCGCCGTCGGCGCCCAGCCACGGGTGGTGGTGGAGACCCAGTTCGCGGCCACCATCTGCCAGCTCGCCCTGGAGGGCATGGGGATCGGGCTGACCAATTCCCTGACCTACGTCTCGGACCGCTTCGAGGCGCTCGGGCTCCTGGCCAAGCCCTTCGAACCCGCCATCGCCTTCCGCTCGCTGATGATCCTGCCGCCACATCGGGCGCGCTCCCGGCTGGTGGATGAGCTGGTCTCGTTGCTGGAGCAGGACCGCGATGCGCTGTCCCGCGCCTGCGAGGACCGGTTCGGCCGCTTCGCCCCGCATCCTGAGGACGGCGCCTAGCGCGCCACCGCGAAGGTGGCCGCCACCTCGACGGCGGCGCCCAACGGCAGGCTTCCGGCCCCCACCGCGGCGCGGGCGTGGCGACCGGCTTCCCCGAACACCGCCACCATGAGGTCCGAAGCGCCGTTGATCACCTGCGGATGGTCGATGAAGCCGGGCGCGGCGTTCACGAACCCGGTCAGCTGCACGCAACGGCGGACGCGGTCGAGGTCCCCGTCCAGCGCGTGGCGCAGCTGGGCCAGCACGGCAAGGCCGCAGAGCCGCGCGGCCGCCTGGCCGTCCTCGACCGTCAGGTCCTCGCCGACGCGGCCGGCGATCAGGCGCTCGCCCTCGCGCGGCAGCTGGCCGGAGACGACGGCGATCCCGTCGTCGACGACGACAGGGACATAGTTGGCGACCGGCGCGCCGGCGGCCGGCAGGGTGAGGCCGAGCGCGGTGAGTCGCGCCTCAATGTTGGACATGGTCATGGGAGGCCCCTGGGGGCCGCGCCGGCGGCGCGGCCCGAGACTGGGAGGAAGGGAAGGCCGCGCGCTAGAATTTGCCGGTCAGGCGCACGTAATAGAAGCCGCCGTTGAAGCCGAACGGTGAGAACTGCGGATAGACGATCCCGTTGTTGATCTGCGCCTGGCGGCGGTCCCTGTCCGGGTAGGCGTCCAGCAGGTTGTCAGCGCCGACGGCGATCGAGAGCTGCTCGGTGGCCTGGAAGCTGACCTCGGCGTCGACCAGCCACTCGGCCCCGAACTCCTGGTCGAAGGAGAGCGCGGTCGGCGTGGCGTTGGGGACCGCGTCGATCCACTCGCCGTAGTAGTTGGCGCGCAGCAGCACGTTCCAGCGGCCATGCTCCCACGTGCCGGTCACGTTGCCGCGCCAGCGGGGATTGAAGTTGCCGATCTCGATGCGCCGCTCGCGGTCGACGGCGCGGGCGTCGCGCAGTTCCGTGACTTTGCTGCGGGTGTAGTTGGCCGCCGCCGTCAGGCCGAGCTTGCCCATCTCCGTCGCCCAGGACTTGGAGAGCACCACGTCCACGCCCTCGGTCTCGGTGTCGAAGAAATTGCCGAAGAAGCGCACGCTCTGCAGGTCGCCGGCCGGCGTGCCCCGGGCCGCCAGCGCCGCGCGGTCAGCCGCCGTGATGGTGATCCGCGAGGTGAGCGCGATGCGGTCCTCGACCTCGATGTTGAAGTAGTCGGCGGTGAGCACCCAGCCGTCCACGTCGAGGACGGCGCCCACCGCCCAGTTCATCGACTCCTCCTCCTTCAGCGGCTTGGCCCCGTAGAACTGCGCAATCGGGTCGGTCGGCGGCCGCGTGGCGATCAGCAGGAGGCCGCCGGTGAGCGGGTCGATGTTGGTGGCCACATCCGAGATGTTGGACTGGCCCGGGGTGGGCGCGCGGAAGCCGGTGTTGACCGAACCGCGCACGGCGAAGCCGTCGAACAGCTCGTAGCGGCCGGTGAGCTTCCAGTTGAAGGTGGAGCCGAAGTCGGAGAAGTCCTCGTAACGGGCGGCTGCGCCGATGGTCAGCCTGTCCATGACCTCGGTCTCGAGGTCGAGGTAGGCGGCCCAGTTGCTGCGCGAGAACGAGCCGGCCGAGGCGGGCGTGTAGCCGGGGAAGCCGCTGGAGCCCACGGCCAGGCCGATGATGCGGCCGGTGTCGGGATCGAGGATGCTGGCGAACCGGCCTGCCTGGTAGGATGCCGGCTCGCCCGGCTTGATCTCGAAGGTCTCGCGCCGGTACTCGGCGCCGAACGCCACGTTCAGGGGCTCGGCGAACATGCCCGTGTCGACGGGATAGACGAAGTCGGCGTTTAGGCGCGCCTCACGCTGCTGCAGCTCCCCGGCCCGGAACGAGGATGGGGAGGCCGGCCCAAGGGATGGGTTCACCGTGTTGTCGAGCTTGAACTCGATCTCGTTCTGGGCGAGGCCCGCGCTGACGTCATAGCGCAGGCCGCCCAAGGCTTCGCCCTTGGCCCCCGCGGTCAGGCTCATGTCCAGCATGTTGCTGCGGAAGATCGGAGCGAACCCGCCGGGGAAGCGGCTGGTGAAGCTGAAGCGTGGGCCGCCCGGCGCCGTGGTGAGCGGCACGCTGGCGAAGACGTCGGCGCGGTTCAGCGGCCGGTAGAAGAAGTCGGACTCGGCCGAGGCCTGGCCGAAGTTGCCGAACGCGTAGGCCGTCACGGCTTCCGTCGCGGGGAGTTCGGCGTTGAAGAACAGGCGGGCCGCGTCGACCTTCGGCGCGCCCCATCGCTGGGCCGGGACGGGGACAGCCGTATTGCTCGCGTTGATGAGGGCCTGGGCGTCGGGCCGCTGCTGGCCCCGGGACGTCTTGGCGGAGCTGGACAGCTCGCCGCTGATGTTCAGGAAGCCCTCGGCGGAGAGCGGTACGCCCACGTTGATCTGAAGGTTGTAGTCCTCGCCGTCGCCTTCGTAGAACTGGCCGTAGCGGGCGATGGCGGTGACGCCTTCACTCTGGCGCTTGAGCTGGAAGTTGATCACGCCGGCGATGGCGTCGGAGCCGTACTGCGCGGCGGCGCCGTCGCGCAGCACTTCGATCCGGTCCACCGCAATGGCGGGGATCGAGGAGAGGTCGACGCCCTGCGCCCCGGCCGCCAGCGGCTGGTTGGTGATCTGCACCACCGCGGAGCGGTGGCGGCGCTTGCCGTTGACCAGCACGAGGGTCTGATCCGGCGGCAGGCCGCGCATGCTGAAAGGCCGCACGAACGCCGAGGCGTCCTGGGCGACGAACTTCTGGACGTTGAGGGAGACGACCGCCGTCTTCAGGGCGTCGTTGAGGTCCGAAGCGCCCTGTCGCTGCAGGGTCTCGCCGGAGACCACGTCCACCGGCGTGGAGGACTCCGTGAGCGTGACGCCCGCCCGACGGGTGCCTGTGACCACCACCTCCTGCAGCTGTTCGGTACTCGCCTCCTGCGCCTGCACTGCGCCCGGCGCGCCGGCAAGTCCCAACATCATGCCGGTCGCCGACATCATCAAAGCCGTCCGCGCCGCCCCACGCCTTTGAGCCATATTCACCCCCATCGGCTTCCGCCGTCATGTGGCTGCGCGTTCGCAACCCGCACCCCCAGCCGATCACGCTGGTATCCGCCCTTCAAATGCGGATTTGAGCGTCATCATGCATTCAGGTTATGATGGCTCTGCCCTGAATCCAGGGCGTCGATCACCACACTCCGGAAGCCGCCGGCCTCTACGGTGTTGCTCGTCGGTTTGGTCGGGTCGGGCTCCGTCCCGTCCGCCCCTCGGGCTTGCCCGGGACAAGGTCAAGGGAACGCTGGCGGCGCAGTGCGATCAATCCTGGGCGCCGGCGCCGGCGCAGCCCGCCGCCTAGTGCGCGGCCGCGGCGGCGCGCGACGACCAATGGACGTGGACGATCTTCCAGGCGCGGCCGTCCCGGCGCAGCAGCATGGTCTCCGTGGTGACCCGGTCCACGTCGCGGTCCTTGTAGCGGCCCTGGGTGCGGCCTTCCGATGCGACCCAGGCGATGGCGCCGGCGACGCCGCCGGTCCGGCGCACCAGCTTGCCGGGAACCGCCTGGGCGAAGGCGGCGTCGCCCGCCAGGTGGGCCTGGGCATATTCCGCCTTGGACCGCTCGGCGCCGCCCGCTTCGAAGATCAGCGCGTCCTCGGCGAGCTGCGCCAGCGCGCCGGCCGTGTCGCCGCGGGCGAGCGCGGCGTGAAACGCATCGACCACGCGAGCCGCTTCGGCCGGCGCCGGGGGCGCCGCCTTGGTGGCGGCCGCGCCGTGTTCGCCCGGGTGGGCGAGGGCCGGCGCGCCGGCGAACGCCAGGGCGGCGGCCAGCATCAGGACAGTGGGGCGGAGGGCGTGCATGGGAGCTCCAGGGTCAGCGGCCGGGCCGCAGCGACGGGTCGAGGGTCTGGGCGAGGATCTTGCGGGCGCGATAGACCCGCGTCTCCACGGTCTTGGCGGTGACGCCGAGGATTTCCGCCGCCTGCTGCTGCGACAGCCCGTCGATGGCGGTCAGCAGGAGGGCCTCCTTCAGCGGCGGCGGCAGGCGGGCGATGCCGCGGTCGAGCAGCGCCAGGCGCTCGCCGTCCACCAAGGTCGCCTCGGCGTCCGGCGACGGGTCGGGATGTTCGTGGGCGCCGGCATCCTCGGGGGGGTGGTCCCCGAAGATCAGCCGGCGGAACGCCAGCCGCCGTCCGCGGTCGCGGGCCTTGTTGACGGCGATCGTGCGCAGCCATGCGCCGAACGGACGCGCCGCATCGTAGCGCGGCAGGGCGGACCAGGCGGCGATGAACGCCTCGTGCGCCGCCTCGCGCGCTTCCTCCGGATCGCCCAGGTAGCGACGCAACAGCCCGTAAAGCCGGTCCTTGTGCCGTCCGACGAGGACCGCGTAGGCGCGCTCGTCGCCGCCCGCCGCCTGGCGGGCCAGGGCGGTGTCGGTTGGCTCGGTCGGCGCGCTCACGGGCTCTCGTCAGTGAGCGCCTTCACCACGGTGTCGTCGAAACGGGCCGCCTGCTCGGGCGTCAGCACCTGGCGCATCGCCAGGACGTGGAGAATGGTCTCCTTCTGCAGCTCGCCCATGGCCCGGTGGAAACGGTCCACCGCCTGCTGCACGGCCGGCGAATAGGCGTGCTCAGTCTCGATGGCGCCGGCCAGTTCCGCATTGGCCGCGCGCATCTCCGATTCCAGGCGCTGCCGGCGCGCGGCGAAGGTCCGCTCGAGCCCCTCGATGCGGCGTTCCTGCTCGGCGCTCAGGTCGAGCTTTTCATGCACCATCTCGTGCAGCGGAGGCTGATCCTGCATGCGCGCGACGATGTAGGACGCGCCGCCCCACGCGCCGGCGAAGGCCGCCACGATCGACAGGACGATGGTGACCAGCAGGCCGCGAGCGAAGCTCACCCGCGGCCCTCGAGGAGCGTCGAGGGCGCGAGGTGCGCCCCGGTCGAGAAGGTGTCGAACCGGTGCGGCTCGCTGAGCGTCGTCGCCGCGGCCATCCCACCGGCGGTGATCCCCATGGCCAGCGCGAGCCCCACGGAGGCCGCGCGGACGGGCGTGAGCGCGCGCGAGGCGCGCGCCGCCTCGCGACGGCGGGCCAGGCCCGCCAACACCCCGTCCTCAAAGCCGTCCAGCGACGTGTCCGGCGCCTGCTGCGCCAGACGGGCGAGCATGTGGTCGAGATCGTTCGACATCGGTGGTCCTTGCCCCAGCCTCATAGGGATATACGCCTGGAGCGCGGCGATCCCGCAAGGTCCGCTGGGATGTGAGGATCCTGACGTCAGCCGCCGTGCTGGCGAAGCCAGTCGCGGAGCTCGGCGATGCCGCGCGTGCTCTCGTCGATGATCTTCTGCGCCATCTGCTTGGCCTGGGCGTCGCCGCCGTGCTCAAGCTCGATCCTGGCCATGGCGATGGCGCCCTCATGGTGGGCGATCATCTTCTTGGCGAAGGTTGCGTCGACCGTGGGGGCCTTCGCCGCCATCATCGCCTTGTCCATGGCCTGCATCGACGTCATGAAGGCCTTGTCCGCCATCGCCTTGTGCGGCCCCGCACCCTTCGTGTCATGGGCCATCTTGCTGTGGTCGGCCGGCGGCTGCGCCAAGGCGACGCCCGCGCCGAGGCTGAGGGCCGCGGCGGCGGCGAGGATTCGCGACGTCTGCATGAGGTTTCGTCCTGCGTCTTGATTGAAACGATCGCCCGTCGATAACTCCACGCGAGCGGAGACCTAAAGCGCAACCGGATCAATCGTTGCGGCGCTTCGCTTTAAGCATCGGAAGCTTCCGAAGACTGGAACGATTTCGCGCCTGAACCTACGAGGTCTGCGATGGCGCGTGTCTTGAGGGATCGCTCCGGGCTCGCGCGTATCCCCTGTGGCGCCCCGCTTGTCCTTCCAACGGTGGGAAGGCGCATCGGGACGGCGGCGCGCCAGGGCGCCGGGCGAGACGGCGAGGGAGGGCCTCGGATGAACATCGGTCAGGCGGCACGCGCGTCGGGCGTCAGCGCCAAGATGATCCGCTACTACGAGCAGATCGGCCTGGTCCGCGCAGCGGACCGCACGGACAGCAACTACCGCAGCTTCGACGCGCGCAACGTCAACGAGCTGCGCTTCATCAAGCGCGCGCGGAGCCTAGGCTTTTCGGTCGACGAGATCGCGAACCTGCTCTCGCTGTGGCGCGACCGCGTCCGGCCGAGCCGCGACGTGAAGCTGATTGCCGACCAGCATGTCGCCGAGCTCGAGGGCCGCATCGCCGAGATGCAGGCGATGGCCGACACCCTGCGCCACCTCTCCGGCTGCTGCGCGGGGGACGACCGGCCCGATTGCCCGATCCTGGCGGACCTGGCGTCCGCCGATCCGCAGCCGGCCGCCGCCGGCCGCAGGCCGACGGGCAGCCGCTTCGGCGGCTGACCGCAGGGGCCGATCCTACTTCAGCGAGAGGACTTGGTCGCCTGCCGCGTTCAGCGTGAAGGTCACCGACTTGCCGGTCTTGGCGGCCTGAACCACCTCGGGTGCGGCCTTGAACGTCATGGTCATCGCCGGCCACTTCAGCGCCGGGATCGGACCGTGGTGCAGGGTGACGGTGCCGGCCTTGGCGTTGACGCCCTTGACCACGCCCGAGCCCTGCACCGCGCCGGCGGGCTTCGGGCTGGCGGCCGTCGCGCCATGGTTGGCATGCTGGGCAGCCGCCGGCGCGGCCACGGCAAGGGCGCCGGCGAGGATGATGGCGAATTTCATGTCGGTCTCCGGTGGGTCGGGGCGGGTCGGCGAGGCCGACCGTCGATGAGGATTACGCGCGGCCGCCGCCGATCCCTCACTGCGGACGGCCGCCTCTTGACCTTGCCATGATGGGAAGCCCCATCTGGGCGGCCGAGGCCAACCCTGGAGGTGCAGGATGCTTCGGTTGAAGGTCGAAGGGATGAGCTGCGGCCACTGCGCGGGCGCGGTGACGCGGGCAGTGCAAGGGCTCGATCCGCGCGCGGAGACCCACGTGGATCTTCAGGCGGGAACGGTGGAGGCGCAGACCCCCGCCGACGCCGAGGCGGTGTCACGCGCGATCACCGCCGCCGGCCATGGGGTCCGCGCCGCCGCATGAGGGCGGCGCTGCGCCGCGGCGTCGGCGCGAACCTGCCCAGCGCGGCCGTGTTCTGCAATTCCGCGACGAACGGCGCGCGCCGAGACCTCTCGCACTCGCGAACGGGCCTGCGCGGCGGCGGCCGAAACCATCGCGCCGACGTTCCAGTCGCCTCAACCGTGCGTCGCGAAGGGGCGCGTGCGGCCGGATCGGTCGATCAGGAGCAGCGTCTGGAAGCTCTCCTTCGCGCCGTCCGGCTGTTCCATGCCCGGAGATCCCAGCGGCATGCCGGGCACGACCAGGCCCAGCGCCTTCGGCCGCTCACGGAGCAGGCGCGTCACGTCGGCCGGTGGGACGTGGCCCTCCAGGATGTACCCGGCCACCACGCCGGTGTGGCAGGATGAGAGCACGAACGGGATTCCGTACTTCTGGCGGACCGGGGCGAGGTCCTGCACCTCAACGACCTTGGGGGTGAACCCGGCGCGGGTCATGTGGGTGACCCAGCCGCCGCAGCAGCCGCACCAGGGGGTCTTGTAGACGGTGAGTTCGGCGGCGGCCGCCCTGGCGCAGCCGGCGGTCAGTCCCAGCGCCGCCGCGCCGGCCAGCAACGCACGGCGGTTGGGGCCGGCGGCCGCGGGGGAGGAAGGCGAGATCATGAGGGCGGTCCTTTCAACGATGAGGCATGCCGGTCGGGCCAGCGGCGGCGAAGGAGCAGGTAGCCGGCCGGGATGACCAGCATCGAGAGCAGCGGGGCGGTGAGCATGCCGCCGATCATCGGGGCGGCGATGCGGCTCATAACCTCGGACCCGGCGCCGTGACCGATGAGGATCGGGGCGAGGCCGGCCAGGATCACGGCGACGGTCATGGCCTTGGGCCGAACCCGCAGCAGGGCGCCTTCGCGCACGGCGGCGTCCAGTTCCTCAGGGCCGGGGGTAGGGCCGCGTTCGGCGAGGGCGTGCTTGAGGTAGATCAGCATCACCACCCCGAATTCGGCGGCGACGCCGGCCAGGGCGATGAAACCGACGCCGGTGGCGACGGACTGGTGGTAGCCCAGCAGGTAGAGCGCCCAGACGCCGCCGCTGAGTGCGAAGGGCAGCGTGCCCATGATCAACGCCGCCTCGTCCCAACGCCGAAAGGTGGCGTAGAGCAGCAGGAAGATGATCGCCAGCGTGGCGGGGACCACCAGCTTCAGGCGCTCGGCGGCGCGCTGCAGGTACTCGAACTGGCCGGAGTAGGCGACCGAGACGCCAGGCGGCAGCTTCACCTCCTTGGCGACGGAGCGGCGCAGATCGGTGACGACCGAGTTCAGGTCGCGCCCGCGCACGTCCACATAGACCCAGGTCGAGGGGCGGGCGTTCTCGGTCTTCAGCATCGGCGGACCGTCAACGATCCGGATCGCCGCAACGGTCCCGAGGGTGATCTGCTGGCCGCCGGGCGTGAGCAGGGGCAGCTGGCGCAGGCCCTCGAGACTGTCGCGCAGCTCGCGGGGGTAGCGGACGTTGATGGGGTAGCGGGCGACGCCTTCGACAGTCTCCCCGATGGTCTCGCCGCCCACCGCGCCGGAGACGATCTCCTGCACGTCGGCGATGTTGAGCCCGAAGCGCGCGGCCGCGGCGCGGTCGATGTCCACGTCCACGTAGCGGCCGCCCGTCAGGCGTTCGGCCAAGGCCGAGCTGACGCCGGGCGTCCTCTTGGCCACCGCCTCGACCTGGGCCGCGACGCGGTCGAGCTGGGCGAGGTCGGTCCCGGAGACCTTGACCCCGATGGGGCTCTTGATGCCGGTGGCCAGCATGTCGATGCGGTTGCGGATCGGCGGGACCCAGACGTTGGCGAGGCCGGGGACCTTCACCACCCGGTCCAGTTCCTCGGCCAGCTTCTCCGGCGTCATGCCGGGCCGCCACTGGTCGCGCGGCTTGAACTGGATGGTGGTCTCGAACATCTCGAGCGGCGCCGGATCCGTCGCGGTCTCGGCGCGGCCGGCCTTGCCGAACACGGTCCTCACCTCGGGCACGGTCCGGATCAGGCGGTCGGTCTGCTGGAGCAGCTCCGAAGCCTTCGCCGCCGAGATGCCGGGCAGGGCCGACGGCATGTAGAGCAGGTCGCCCTCGTCCATGGGCGGGATGAACTCGCCGCCCAGGCGGCTCAGCGGCCAGGCCGTGGTGGCGAAGGCCAGGAGGGCGATGACGAGGACCGTGCGCGGCTTCCGCAGCGCCCAGTCGATGGCGGGCGCGTAGGCGCGGGTCAGCCAGCGGTTCACCGGGTTGGCATTCTCGGCCGGGATACGGCCGCGGATCAGGTAGCCCATCAGCACGGGCACGAGGGTCACCGACAGGATCGCCGCGCCGGCCATGGCGTAGCTCTTGGTGAAGGCCAGCGGCGAGAACAGCCGGCCTTCCTGCGCCTGCAGGGCGAACACCGGGACGAAGCTTAGGGTGATGATCACCAGGCTGAGGAACAGCGCCGGCCCGACCTCTTCCGCCGCCTCGGTGATCACGCGCCAGCGGGTGTCGTTCGTCATCTCCTCGCCGGGATGCTCGTGCGCCCAGCGTTCCAAGCGCTTGTGGGCGTTCTCGATCATCACCACGGCCGCATCGACCATGGCTCCGACGGCGATGGCGATGCCGCCCAGCGACATGATGTTGGCGTTCACGCCTTGGGCGCGCATGACCAGGAAGGCGAAGAGCACGCCGAGCGGCAGGGTGATGACCGCCACCAGGGCCGAGCGCACGTGCCAGAGGAACAGCGCGCAGACCAGGGCGACGACCACGAACTCCTCAGCCAGCTTCTGGGTCAGGTTGGCGATGGCGCGGTCGATCAGCTGGGAGCGGTCGTAGGTGGTCACCATCTCGACGCCGGGCGGCAGGCTGCGCTTCAGCTCGGCGACCTTGTCCTCGACCGCCGCCAGGGTCTCGCGCGCGTTCTTGCCGGTGCGCAGGATGACGACCCCACCGGCCACTTCACCCTCGCCATTCAGCTCGGCGATGCCGCGTCGCATTTCAGGGCCGAGCTGGACGGTCGCCACGTCGCCGAGCCGCACCGGAACGCCGCCGGCCGCGGCGCGTAGCGGGATGGCGCGGAAGTCGTCGAGCGTCTTCAGGTAGCCGGAGGCGCGGACCATATACTCGGCCTCGCCCATCTCCAGCACCGAGCCGCCGGCCTCCTGGTTGGCGCGCCGGATCGCTTCGACGGCCTCCTGGTGGGTGACGCGGTAGGCGGCCAGGCGGACCGGATCGAGCACCACTTGGTACTGCCGCACCATGCCGCCGACGCTGGCGACCTCGGCGACGCCGGGAACGGTCTTCAGCTCGTAGCGCAGGAACCAGTCCTGCAGGGACCGTAGCTGGGAGAGGTCGTGGCGGCCCGAGCGATCGACCAGGGCATATTCATAGATCCAACCCACGCCGGTGGCGTCCGGTCCGAGCGACGGTCTTGCCGACGCCGGCAGGCGGCTCTGCACCTGGTTCAGGTACTCCAACACCCGCGAGCGGGCCCAGTAGAGGTCGGTCCCATCGTCGAAGAGCACGTAGACGAAGCTGTCGCCGAAGAAGGAATAGCCGCGCACGGTCTTGGCGCCGGGCACGGAGAGCATGGTGGTGGTGAGCGGATAGGTGACCTGGTTCTCGACGATCTGCGGCGCCTGGCCGGGGTAGGTGGTGCGGATCACCACCTGCACGTCGGAGAGGTCCGGCAGGGCGTCGACCGGGGTTGAACGCAAGGCGATGATCCCGGCGACGAGCAGAGCGGCCGCGGCGAGCAGCACCAGGAGGCGGCCCCGGACCGCGGCGCGGATGATGGCGGCGATCATTGGCCGCCCATCCGGCGGAGGCTTCGCACGACCGGGCCGTTCGGCGTCTGGTCGAACCCGAAAACCACGCGGTCTCCCAACTTCACTTCGCGGGCGAGGCGCGCGTCGGCGAGCAGGAACTGCATGGTCATCGCCGGCCACTGCGCGGCTGGGATCGGTTCGTGGGACAGGGTGATCCTGTCGCCCGCTAGCTGTTCGATGCGGCCGACTCCTTGGAAGACGGCGGGCGCGGTCGCCTTGGGTGGTGTGGCGTTCAGGGGGCGGGCCTGGACGCCCGACAGGCTGGCCTCGCTGTCGAGCAGGAATTGGCCGGACGCCACGACCTTGTCGCCTTGGGCCAGGCCGGCGAGCACCTCGGTCCGGCCGCCGGCTTCGCGTCCAATGCTCACCTCGGCCGGCAGATAGCGTCCGCCCGGTCCTGCGATCATCACCAACGTGCGCCGCCCGGTGCGGATCACGGCCTCGGAGGGCACGAGCAGCGCCGGTTGCGACAGGCCCCCGAACTGGACGCTGGCGAACATACCCGGCCGCAGCCGGCCGCCGGGGTTGGGCAGCTCGACCCGTGCCGTCAGAGTCCGGCTCTCTGTTTCGGCCTGCGGGAGGACGGCGGTCACCCGGCCATTGAAGGTCTGGCCGGGATAGGCGGAGAGAGTGGCCGTCACGGATTGGCCAGGCTGCACCTGGCCGGCGGCGGCCTCGGGGACGGCGGCGTTCAGCCAGACCCGCCCGAGCCCGTTCACCTCCGCCAGCGTCTGCCCGGCTGCAATGGTCATGCCGTTGCGGACGCCCAGCGTCTTGATCACCCCGCCGGTCGGCGTCGCGACCGTGGTCATGGTCTGGATACGCCCGCTGCGCTCCACCGCATCGATCACGCCCGGCGGCATCCCCAGCAGCTGGAGCCGCTGGCGGGCGGCCCGGATCAGGGCCTCGTCGCCGGTCCGACGCACGGCCAGGTATTCGCCCTGCGCCCCGGCCCATTCCGGGACCAGCACGTCGGCCAGCGGCGCGCCGGCCCCCACGACATCGCCCGGCGCGCGGTGGTAGACCCGCTGCACGAAGCCCGCCGCCTTGGCCTGGACGATCGCCACGTCGCGCTCGTTGAAGGCGATGACGCCGGTGGCGGCGACGCCGCTCGGCAGGGTCCCGCGTTCGACGGTCGCGAGTCGGACGCCCAGGTTCTGGGTCCTGGCCGGGTCGATCTGGACACCGCCGGCCGCCTGCCGCTCGTCCGCGTATTTCGGCACGAGCTGCATGTCCATGAACGGCGACTTCCCCGGCTTGTCGAAGCGCTGGGCGGGATACATCGGGTCGTACCAGTAGAGGATGGGGCGGCCGGCCTGGGGCCCGATAGGCGCGGGGGCGGGCTGGCTCATCCGGCCGCCGAAGAACCCGGCGGCGCCGATGACGGCGGCGCCGGCGAACGCCAGGGCGAGGGTCTGGCCGCGGGTCATTGGTCGGCTCCGTAGGTGAGCAAGATGCGGGCGCCGTCGCGGGCGGTCAGCGCCTCGCGTTCCAGGGCCTCCAGCCGGGCGTCGGCCAGGTCGGTGAGGGCCAGGCGCACGTCGTCGAAACTGGCGCGCCCGGCGCCGTAGCTGCTCACCTCGAGATGCGCCCGCTGTTCGGCGGTGGGTACGAGGACGGCGACCGCGCGCCGCCACTGGTCGTGGTGCATGACGTGGTCCGCGAGGTCGGTCTCCAGCGCCGCGACCAGAGCGCGCCGCCGGTCCTCCCGCTCGGCTTGAGCGCGGTTGCGGTCGGCGAGGCGCGCGGCGATCATCGGTTCCTGCCGCGTGCCCTGGAACAGCGGCAGGCTGACCGTCACGCCGGCCGACAGCAGATCCCCGAACCGTGGGTCGCGACGGCCGTACGCCACTTCGAAGGCCCAGTCGGGTCGCGTCGCGGCGCGGGCGGCGGAGACCTCCGTCTCGGCCTTGCGCTGGCCGGCCTCGGCGGCGAGCAGGGCGGGATGGCGGTCCAGCGCGACGCGCAGGGCGGCGGGGTCGACCTCGAAGGGGGGCGGGTTGCCGGCCGCCGTGGGCGCGGCCTCGTTCGTCCAGCGGGTCAGCTCGGCGCGCGCCCTGGCGGCGGCGGCTACGAGCTCGCTGCGCCGGTCCTCGAACACCGCCTTCAGGCGCGCGGGCTCCAGGCCCGTGGCCGGGCGCGCCGATCCCGCGGCGACGGCGGCGGGCTGGGCGGACCACAGATCCTTCAGCCCGGCCACCAGCTGGTCGAGTGTCGCCAGCCGGCGTTCGGCGTAGGCGAGATCGATCCAAGCCATCGCGGTGGCGACGCGGACGACGCGCCGCTCCTCGGCGGTCATGGCCTCGGCGACGCCGATCTCGGCGGTGGCCCCGGCGAGCTCGGCGCGACGGCGCGCGGCGTTCGGCACCTCCTGCATCACCCCGAGCTTCACCATGGTGAAATCGTCGCGGGTGAAGCTGCCGGCGTTGGGGCCGGAGACCGGATAATCCTGAATCCCGACGCTCAGCTTCGGATCGGGCAGGCGTCCGGCGGCGCGGCTGGCGGCGCGCACGGCGTCGACCTTGAGCGCACTGGCCTGCAGGCGGGGCGCCGAGCGCTCGGCGAGGTCGAGGGCGGCCGCGTAGGTGAGCGGCGCGGCCGAGGTCGGCGCCGGGGTCGACGCGGCCACGAGGCCGAAGAGAAGGGGCGCGCAGGCGCGCCAGGGGCAAGGCATGTGGATCGTCCTGAATGTGGCCGTGACGCGCGCGAACGCGCGCAAAGGCGTTGACCGGACGCGGGGGCGCGGTCCGGCGTCGGGCTTCAGGCGATCGGTCTGGGAGGTCGCTCCACCCCGGGCGGCGGGTGGGGGCGGGCTTCCGGCGCCGGGATGGCCTCGAAGCGCGTCCAGGTGAAGGCCGGCGCCGGGAGGACGACGGGGCGCGGCAGGTCGACGGCCACCCCCGCCATGACCAGGCACGCCGCAAGGCAGGCGTCGGCGCTCTGGCCGGGATGCGGGTCGCAGCAGGGCATGTCGGCCATGGGATCGGCGCCCGACGCCCCGTCCGGCGCCGCATGGGACGCGATGTGTCCGGCGGCCGCCATGTCCATGTGCGTGCAGGCGCGCTGGGCCGCCGCCGCGTTCAGCGGCGCCGCCAGGAGCGCGAGCACGCCGAGGAGGGCGAGGAGCCGGGACATCCCACCAAGCCTAGCCGGTGTGCGCTGCGCCGTCACCGGGATTACTGGGCCGAGACCGGGGCGAGGACGCCGAGCGCGCTGACGAGGCCGAGCACCGCCAGCCCCGCCGCGGCCTCCAGCCGGATGCTGCGGCGCAGTTCGGCGACGGCGACGGCGGTCTGGCCGTTTCCGAGGGCGGTGTTCAACGCGGGTGTGTGGCGGAAGCGGTTGGCCGCGGCGAGGCCGAGCATGCCCACGAAGAGGCCGAGCTTGATCAGCAGCAGCCAGCCATACGCCGAGCCGGTCATCGCCAGGATCCGCTCCGGCCCGACCAGGAACCAGCTGTTGACCAGCCCCGTCAGCACGAGCGCGGCGACCACCAGGGAGCCGACGCCCGAGAAGCCGGCGAGCGCCGCGTGCGTCGCCTGGAGGTCGGGCGCCGGTGTCCAACGCGCCGAGAGGATCAGCGCCAGGGCGGCGAGGGCCCCCAGCCAGACCCCGGCGGCCAGCAGGTGGAGCACGTCCGCCGCGGCGTGGATCCCGCCGGCCAGGCCCGGCTCCGCGGCGCCGTGGCCGGTCCACGCGAAGGTGGCGAGGGCGACGGCGCCGAGCCCGCTGCCAACCCACCACAGGCCAAGGCCGCTCGGCAGGCGCAGGGCGGCCGCCAGGGCGAGCGCGGCCGCGCCGGCCCGGACGAGGATCGCGATCCCGAACGCCGTGCCGCCGGCCACCGTCGTCAGCATCTCCGGGTCGAGGGCGGCGGCCGGATCGCCGGCCATCACCGCGGTCTGCGCCACCAGCGAGACCAGGGCGCCGACGAGCAGGGCCGCTGCGCTGGCCGCCAGCACGCGCCGCGGCCAGGGCAGGGCCTCGGCCGGCGTCCCCCGGTACCCGTAGAGGAGGAACAGGGGCGCCCCGAACAGGATCACGCCGGCCGCGAACTGGACGAGCCGGGCGGCGACGACGGCGACGTCCATGACGTCAGCGGACGGTGAAGTCGAACTTGCCTTCCATGCGGTGGGTGTCCGCCGTCACCGCGTGCCACTTCACGGCATAGGCGCCCGCCATCAGCGGCTTGGCGGGGGTGACCACGACGGTCATGCCGTCCTTGGCGACGCTGGTCTTGGCGGCCACCGCCATGTTGTTCATCTGCGGCATGGTCAGCTCGACGCCGGAGAACTTGGGCTGCACCTTCTCGTTGAACTTCAGCACGATCTGCTTCGGCGCGGCTACCGTCGCGGCGTTGGCGGGGGTCGAGCTGACGAGCTTGGCGTGCGCCAGGGCGGAGGTGCCGGACAGGGCCAGGGCGGCGGCGGCCAGGGCCGCGATCGGGGTAAGCTTCATCGATGATCTCCTCGCGCCGCGTGGGGCGCTCGTTCGGAATACGCGCCGGGCGCCGCCCAGCCCTCACGTCCCTCGATCAATCCGCTGAAATTTTCGCGATCGAGATGAGGGCGAGGGCCGGGCTCGCGCGTAGATGCTGTGTGCGGCCGGTGGGCCGCCCAACTGTTCCGGGACGAATTCGATGCCATATGTGGACCGTCGCCAACTGCTGCGCGGCGCTTCCGGGTTCGGCGCGGCCGCGCTGGCCAACGCCTTCCTGCCGGCGTGGGCGCGCAGCGCGCCGCTCGCGCAGGCGCGGCCCGAGGGGCTGTCCGGCGAGGACATCCGCCTGACGATCGGCCACAGCGCGCTCAAGGTGGACGGGCGCGGCGGCCACGCGGTGGCGATCAACGGCACGGTGCCCGGGCCGCTGATCCGTCTGAAGGAGGGCCAGAAGGTCCGCCTGCATGTGACCAACACCCTTCCGGAGGAGACCTCGATCCACTGGCACGGCCTGCTGGTGCCGTTCGAGATGGATGGGGTGCCGGGCGTGAGCTTCCCGGGGATCAAGCCCGGCGAGACCTTCGTCTACGAGTTCCCGGTCATCCAGAGCGGGACCTACTGGTACCATTCCCATTCGGGCCTGCAGGAGCAGGAGGGCCACTACGCCCCGATCGTCATCGATCCGGCCGGGCCCGATCCGGTCGCCTACGACCGCGAGCACGTGGTGGTGCTGTCGGACTACAGCTTCCTGCACCCGCACGAGATCTTCCGGAAGCTCAAGCAGCAGGGCGGGATCTTCAACTACCAGAAGCAGACGATCGCCGGCCTGCTGGCCGGCAAGGACCAGACGCTGCAGGAGCGGATGGAGTGGGCCAAGATGCTCATGGATCCCACCGACATCTCCGACGTGACCGGCGCGGTCTACCGCTTCCTGATCAACGGGCGGGGTCCGGCCGACAACTGGACCGGGCTCTTCACGCCGGGCGAGCGGGTGCGCCTGCGGTTCGTCAATGCCGGCGCCCAGACCATCTTCAACGTCCGCATCCCCGGCCTGAAGCTGACGGTGGTGGCCTCCGACGGCCAGAACGTGCGGCCGGTGGAGGTGGACGAGTTCCAGATCGGCAACGCCGAGACCTATGACGTGATCGTCCAGCCGACCGAGGACCGGGCCTACACCCTGGTCTCGGAAGCGGTCGACCGGTCTGGCATGGGCCGCGCGACGCTGGCGCCGCGCCCGGGCATGACCGCCGAGGTCCCGCCGCTGCGGGGCCGGCCGCTCGGGACCATGAAGGACATGGGCATGGACATGTCGTCGATGCACGGCGCCCACGGCGGGGCGGCGGCGAAGGGAGAGATGGCGGCCATGCCGGGCATGGACCACGCGGCCATGGGGCACGGCGCGGCGGGAGCGTCCACGCCGCCGGGCATGGGGCCGCCACGGGTGCGCGGCTCCGACGCCATGGGCGACATGGGCGGCATGGAGATGTCCATGCGCGATCCCCTGAACGCCCCGCAGATCAAGCTGGGCCCGGGCGTGCAGACGATCGCGCCGACCCCCGTCGACCGCACCGGCGAGCCGGGGCAGGGGCTGGAGAGCGTCGGCCACCGGGTGCTGGTCTACAAGGACCTGGTCGCCCTGGAGCCCAATCCGGACACCCGGGCCCCCTCACGGGCCATGGAGATCCGCCTCACCGGCAACATGGAACGGTTCATGTGGGGGTTCGACGGGCGGAAGTTCAGCGAGAAACCGAAGCCCTACACCCTGCGCGCCGGCGAGCGGGTGCGCGTGACCCTGGTCAACGACACCATGATGACCCACCCGATCCACCTGCACGGCCACTTCTTCGAGCTGGTGCACGGGCCCGTCGGGCACATGCCGCGCAAGCACACGGTCAATGTCCTGCCAGGCGGGAAGGTGACGTTCGACGTCACGGGGGAGGCCGGCGACTGGGCCTTCCACTGCCACATGCTCTACCACATGCACGCCGGCATGTTCCAAGTGTTCGCCGTGCGGCCCGGCGAGGGAGCCGCCGCATGACCCGCCTCATTCTCCTGGCCCTGATCCCGGCGGCGTTCACGGCGCCGGCCCTGGCCCAGACGCCCGATCCCCATGCCGGCCACGCGATGCCCGCCGCCAGGCCGGGCCCGGCGGCTCAGGTGAAACCCGCAGCCGACGCTCCGGGGAAACCCGCGCCCGCGCCCGCGCCCGCGCCCGCGGGCGAGGGCCCCATGACGCCGGCGAGCGATCCGCATGCGGGTCACGTCATGCCGACGCCGAAGGCGGCCGCGCCCGATCCGCACGCCGGCCACGCCATGCCGGCGGCGCCGGCGACCGCCGATCCGCATGCCGGCCACCAGATGCCGGCCGCGACGCCGGGCGCCGCCGCCGTGGATCCCCACGCCGGCCACCAGATGCCGACGGCCACCCAGACCGGCGCCGAGCTTCCCGTGGGCGATGCGCCGCCCCCGGCGCCGCCGGCGGTTGCCCTCGCGGACGCCATCTTTGGCGGGCCGAACATGGCGCGAGCCCGCAAGGTGCTGCGCGGCGAGCACGGCGGGGCGCGCGCGTCGCAGGTGATGGTGAGCCTCGCCGAGGCGAGCCTCGGCGACCGCGGCTACCAGTGGGAAGGCGAGGCCTGGTTCGGCAGCGACGAGCACCGCTTCGTGCTGAAGTCGGAAGGCGAGGGCGCCCGCGGCCATGGCGTCGAGGACGCCGAGGTGCAGGCGCTCTATTCGCGGCCGGTTGGGGTCTACACGGATTTCCAGGTGGGCCTGCGCCACGACATCGAGCCGGGACCCTCGCGGACCTACGCGACCGTCGGGTTCGAGACCCTGGCGCCCTACTGGTTCGAACTCGAGGGCGCGCTGTTCCTGTCCGAGAAGGGCCACCTCTCCGCCCGGCTCGAGGGGAGCACCGACTATCGCCTGACCCAGAGGCTGGTCCTGCAGCCCCGCGCCGAGCTGAACGTCGCGGCCGAGGACGACGCCCGGCGCGGCGTCGGCGCCGGCCTGTCGGACGCCGAAGTCGGCCTGCGCCTGCGCTACGAGTTCAAGCGGGAGGTCGCGCCGTACGTGGGCGTCGTCTGGTCGCGAAAATTCGGCGACACTGCGGACTTCGCCCGGGCCGAAGGCGAGGGCGTCGAGGACGTCCGCGCGGTGGTCGGCCTACGCGCCTGGTTCTGAGGCGCGGGCGGCCCCCGGCTCAGCCCGCCGCCGGGCCGCGGAAAGCCCGCAGCCGCAGGGCGTTGGCCAGCACGCTGACGCTGGAGAGCGCCATGGCCCCCGCCGCGATCATCGGCGAGAGCTGCCAGCCGAACGCGGGATAGAGCGCGCCGGCCGCCACCGGGATCAGCAGCACGTTGTAGCCGAACGCCCAGGCGAGGTTCTGGCGGATGTTGGCGAGCGTCGCCCGGGACAGGGCCAGCGCCGTGGCCACGGCGCGCAGGTCGCCGCGCATCAGCACCACGTCGGCGCTCTCGATGGCGATGTCGGTCCCCGCGCCCATGGCGACGCCCACGTGGGCCGCCGCCAGGGCCGGAGCGTCGTTGACACCGTCGCCGGCGAAGGCGGCGCGGCCGTAGCGGGCCTCGAGATTCTTCAGAGCCGCGACCTTGCCGTCCGGCGGCACTTCGGCGACCACCTCGTCAATCCCCAGCGCGTCGGCCACGGCGCGCGCCGTGCGCGCGTTGTCGCCGGTGATCATCGCCACCTTCAGGCCGGCGCCCTGCAGGGCGGCCAGGGCCGCGGGCGTCGTCGGCTTAATGGGATCGGACACCGCGATCACCGCGGCGAGAGCGCCGTCCACGGCCACGAACAGCGGCGTCTTCGCCGCCGCCGCCAGCCGCTCGGCCTCGGCCGCGAGCGGGGCGATCGCCACCCCGAGCCTCGCCATGAATCGGTCCGCGCCCACCTGTACCCGCCGGCCCGCGACCCCCGCCTGGGCCCCGAAGCCGGGGACCGCCTCGAATCCGTCGCTGGCGGCGGCGGCGAGGCCCTTCCCGTCGGCGGCCTCAACGATCGCGGCGGCGATCGGATGTTCCGAGCGGCGCTCCACGGCGGCGGCCAGGCGCAGCACCTCGTCGGCCTCGAACCCCGTCGCCGGCGTCAGGTCGGTCAGCACGGGACGCCCGAGGGTGAGCGTGCCGGTCTTGTCGAACGCCACGACGCGGACATCGGCCAGCGCTTGCAAGGCCTCGCCGCGGCGGAACAGGATCCCGAGCTCGGCAGCCTTGCCGGTCCCCACCATGATGGAGGTGGGGGTGGCCAGTCCCATCGCGCAGGGGCAGGCGATGATCAGCACCGCCACGGCGTTGACCAGGGCGAAGCTCAACGCCGGGCTCGGGCCGAAGGCCAGCCAGGCGGTGAAGGTGGCGGCGGCGGTGGCGATCACCGCGGGCACGAACCAGCCGGTGACGCGGTCGACCACCGCCTGGATCGGCAGCTTGGCGCCCTGGGCGGTCTCCACCATGCGCACGATCTGGGCGAGCAGGGTGTCGCCGCCGACCTTGGTGGCGCGGAAGCGGAAGGCGCCGGTCTTGTTGACCGTGCCGCCGACCACGCTGCTCCCTGGCCGCTTCTCGGCGGGGATCGGCTCGCCGGTGATCATCGATTCATCGACGAAGGAGCCGCCCTCCACCATCTCGCCGTCGACCGCGATCCGCTCCCCGGGGCGGACGTCGAGGAGGTCGCCCGCCGCGACCTCGCCGATCGGAACCTCCACCGCGCGCCCGTCGCGCACCACCCGGGCGGTCTTGGCCTGCAAGGTCATCAGCCGGCGGATCGCCTCGCTGGTGCGGCCCTTGGCCTGCGCCTCGAACAGCCGGCCGAGCAGGATCAGGGTGACGATGACGGCGGCGGCCTCGTAGTAGACCTGGTCGGCGCCGGCGGGCATCAGCCCCGGGGCGAAGGTGGCGACGGCGGAGTAGGCGAAGGCGGCGCTCGCCCCGAGGACCACCAGGGAGTTCATGTCCGGGGTGCGGCGCAGCAGGTTGGGGACCCCCTTGCGGTAGAACCGCAGGCCGGGTCCGAACAGCACCAGGGCCGCCAGCGCGAAGCTCGCCAGGCGCCACGGCTGCTCGCCGAGGGTCGTGGCGAGCCAGGGGTGCGCCCCGGGCACGAAATGGCGCGCCATCTCGATCAGGAACAGCGGCGCGGTCGCCAGGGCGGCGACCGCCAGCGCGCGTTTCAACCCGGTGATCTCGGCGGCGCGCGCCTGCGCTTCGCGGTCGGACACCTCGGCGCTCGGGGCGCCCACGGGCTCGGCGGCATAGCCAGCCGCCGCGACCGCCCGAACCAGGTCCGCGACGCCGGCGCCGCCTGCGAGCCGCCGGACACGGGCGCGCTCGGTGGCGAGGTTGACCTCCGCGGACATGACCCCGGCCTGGGCGGCCAGCGCGCGCTCGACCCGGCCGACGCAGCTGGCGCAGGTCATGCCGCCGATCTTCAGCTCCACCTCATGGGTCACAGGCTCGTAGCCGGCCTTGCGGATCGCCTCGGCCACGGCGCGCGCGTCTCCGTCCGGCCCCAGGTCGACGTGGGCGCGCTCCGCCGCCAGGTTGACGCGCGCCGCGGCGACGCCCGGAACCGCCGCGATCGCCCGCTCCACGCGGCCGACGCAGCTCGCGCAGGTCATTCCAAGGACCGGAATTTCGATCGGGGTGAGGGTGGTTTCGGGCATCGCGCGGTCTCCGCAGGTCATCGCCCGCCCCAGATGGGGTTTCCCATCATGGGAAGGTCAAGGGGCGAAGGCTGCGCGACTCAACGGCGAAAGCCTCCAATAATGGGAAGGTCCTGAACGCGCCAGGGGCCACGCCAGCCGCAACGCGGCCGCGAGCTTCACATCATTCCCACGCGCTTAAGACGAACCTGCCAAGTATTGGAAGGTTTGATTGAGTGGTTTCTCTGCCTATTGATGCGGCAGCGCGTCAGAGATTCGCATTTTATTTGACGGAACGAAGAAAACCACGATTTCGCACCCCGACGGGCGTGCGCGGGCATTCTTTTCCGCGCGAAGCGGGGGACGCGCCGTAACCCGCCCTGTGCGCGCCGCCAGTCCCGCAAATCCCTGCCGCGGCGAGGTCCTTGAGTTTGTATATACATACATTGACACCCGTCGGGGCTCGCCCGGAGAGTTCGTGACGTCGGCGACGTGAAACCCGGGAATCGGGCGCGCGGTCCCGGGCCATGGGGGTAGCTATGAATCGGATCTCGAAGCGTCTGTTGTTTGCGAGCGCCTGCGCCTCGCTCGTCATGTCGGGCGGCCTCGCCGCGGCGGCCGAAGCGGGCGACGCCGTGGACGAGGTGGTGGTCACCGGCAGCCGCATCAAGCGCACGGACATCACCGGGGTCGGGCCGGCCACGGTCGTCACCGAGGAGGCGATCGCGCGCACCGGCGTGGCCAATGTCGAGACCATCCTGCAGCGCCTGCCGGCCTCGGCCGGCAACGCGGGCGGCCAGACCAACGCCTACTGGACCGGCAACGGCTACGGCACCGCCCAGGTGAACCTGCGCGGCATGGGCATCAACCGGACCCTGGTGCTGCTCAATGGCCGCCGCGTGGTCTACGGCGGCACCGGCGCCAACAGCGCCGTCGACCTCAACACCATCCCCGCGGCCATCATCGGCCGCATCGACGTGCTCAAGGACGGGGCCTCGGCGATCTACGGCGCCGACGCGGTGGCCGGCGTCGTCAACATCATCACCCGCACCGACTTCGAGGGCGTGCAGGTCACCGGCAAGTACGGGATCACCGACGAAGGCGACGGTGAGGAGTTCACCGGCGACCTGCTGTGGGGCCTGCGCGGCGAGAGGGGCGGCTTCACCGCGGCGGTGAATTACCAGAAGACCAAGCCGGTCAACATGGCCGACCGCGAGCCCTGCGGCCTGGGCGAGGTCGGCGGCCAGCTGGTCTGCGTCGGCAGCGCCTCGACGATCGGCGGGCGCGCCGTGCTGCCGAACGGCCAGCAGATCAACTTCAACCAGACCCCGGGCGGGAACGGCAACTTCTTCGAGCCCTACAGCGCGGCCAAGCACAACTTCAACTCCAACCCGTTCCTGAACGCGGTCAGCGCCCTCGAGCGGATCAGCGTGGGCGTGTTCGGCGACTACGACCTGACCGACGACGTCGAGCTGTTCGGCGAGTTCATGTTCACGAACCGGACGAGCGACCAGATCGCCACGCCCGGCACCCTGCGCAACCTGGTGATCCCGGCGAACAACCGCACCAACCCCACCGGCCAGCAGATCACCCTGATCCAGCGCCGGCTGGCGGAGCCGGGGCCCCGCCAGTTCTTCCAAGACACCGACACCTGGCGGATGGTGGGCGGCCTGCGCGGCAAGTTCGCCGGCGACTGGACCTGGGAGGTGGCCGGCAACTGGGGCAAGACCAAGGGTGTCGACGGCTCCACCAACATCGCCAACCTGCAGCGCGTCGGCGAAACCCTGGCGGCCTGCCTTCCCGGCGCCACCGGCTCGGCGCCCTGTGGCGACTACCTGGGCGCCGGCGACCTGACGCCCCAGGTGCTCGACTACATCCTGGCCACCACCCGCGACACCGGGGGCAACGAGCAGAAGAGCGTCACCGCCGACGTCTCCGGCACGCTCTTCCAGCTGCCCGCGGGTCCCCTCGCCATGGCGGCCGGCCTCGTCTACCGCGAGGAGGTGGGCTACCGGAACCCGGACGCCCTGACCGTGCTCGGCGTCGCCAACACCAACCAGCAGAGCCCGATCCGCGGCGAGGTGAAGACCAAGGAGGCCTACGCCGAGCTGTCGGCGCCGCTGCTGGCGGACATGCCGCTGGTCCAGCGCCTGGAGCTGAACGGGGCCGCGCGCTACTCCGACTACGACCTGTTCGGCGACAACTGGACCTACAAGCTGGGTCTCGACTGGACGGTGATGGACGGCCTGCGGCTGCGCGCCACCTACGGCACCGGCTTCCGGATTCCCAGCGTGCCGGAGCTGTTCGGGGGCGTGGCCGAGGGCAACCTCACGACCACCGACCCGTGCAGTCGCTATTCCACCAGCACCAACGCGACCCTGGTGGCCAACTGCCGCGCCTCCGGCGTGCCGGCCGGCTATGTGCAGCTGGGCAACACCGTCCTCACCACGGTCGGCGGGAACCAGGACCTGCAACCCGAGAAGTCCGAGAACCTGACCCTGGGCGTTGTGTTCCAGCCGACCTACGTCCCGGGTCTCTCGGTGACGGTCGACTACTTCGACATCCAGATCGACGACGCGATCCGCAACATCCCCGGCTCGACGAAGCTTTCGGTCTGCTACGCCAGCGCGAACCTGTCACACCCGTTCTGCGCCCCGACCCAGTTCCGCCGCAGCGCCTTGACCGGCGAGGTCAACTTCCTCTCCTCGCAGCCCACCAACGCTGGCAAGGAAGTGATGAAGGGCGTCGACTTCGGGGTGCGCTACGGCTTCGACGTGCGAGGCCTGCGCGCCGACCTCGACTGGAACACGACCTATCTCGCCAAGTACGAGATCACGCCGTTCCTGGGCGCCGACCCGATCATCTTCGACGGCCGCATCGGCGGCGGCAACGGCGGCTACCCGCACTGGCGCTCCAACGCGGCCTTCACCCTGTCGGACGTGAACTGGAACGCCACCTGGTCCGTGCAAATGATCGGCAAGGCCAAGGACTTCAACGCCGCGCCGACCGCCATCGGCTCGCGCACCTCCAACGTCTTCTACCACTTCGTGCAAGCGTCCTACCGCTTCACGGAGAAGGCCAGCATCGCTGTCGGCGTCGACAACGTCTTCGACAAGGACGCCCCGTTCATCCAGAGCTGGACCGACGCCAACACCGACACCATGACCTACGACCTGCTGGGTCGGCGGGGATACGTGCGGCTGCAGTACACCTTCTAGAGCCGCCCCCCGAGAGCGCCGGCCGGGCATCCCCACTCGCCCGGCCGGCGTTCGACATTTGGATACGAGACCACCACATGCGCTGGCCCGCCTTCGCCCGAAAGACCCACAAGTGGCTCGCGCTGCTGCTGGCGGTCCAGGCTGTGTTCTGGACCCTGAGCGGCGTCTATATGACCGCCGTCCACATCGATATCATCCACGGCGACCGGCTGGTGAAGACGCAGCCCGCCGTCCCGGTCGACGTCACCGGCCTGATCGATCCCGTGCATCTCCTGCACCTGGCCCCCGGGCTGCGCTCGGCGCGGCTCGAGCGCCAGCTGGGCGAGCCCGTCTATGTGGTGGAGTCGGAGGACGGAAAGGCCCTGTTCGACGCCCGGAGCGGCGCCAAGCTGTCGCCGCTGACCGAGGCCCAGGCCCGCGCGCGGGCCAAGGCGCTGTTCGCGGAGGACGGCGAGGTCGTCAGCGCCGAGTTCATCACCAAGGCGCCGCTGGAGGTGCAGACCCGGCCGGTTCCGCTGTGGCGGGTGGAGTTCGAGGGCGCCTGGCGGCCGACGTTCTACATTTCGCCCTACACCGGCGAGCTGGTCTCGCGCCGGCACGACCTGTGGCGCACCTTCGACTTCGTCTGGATGTTCCACATCATGGACTACGACGACCGCCAGGACGTGAACAATCCGCTGATCCGGATCTTCACCTGGATGGCCGTGGCCACCGCCGCCACCGGCGGCTGGCTCCTGCTCTACAGCTTCCGCAAAAAGCGCCGCGTGCGCAAAGCCGCCGCCTGAGGTCCGCGCCGATGTTCCTGATCCGCTGGCTTCACAAATGGTTCGGCCTGATCCTGGGCCTGCAGTTCCTGCTCTGGGCGGCGAGCGGCGCCACCATGGCGCTGCTCGACCACCACGAGGTCTCCGCCGAGCACGCCATCCTGCCGGTGGCTCAGATCCAGGCGCCCGACGCGCCGCTGCCGCTCGCCGCCGTGCAGGCGCAGGTGGGGGCGCCGGTGCTCAAGCTGCAGCTGAAGCCGCTGTTCGACACCTATGTCTACGAGGTGACGACGCCGTCCGGGGTCCAGGTGCTCGACGCGGCGCGCGGGACGCCGATCCCGATCGATTCGGCGAAGGCCAGGGCGCTGGCGGTGGCGCGCTACAGCGGCGCGGCGCCGGTCCGCTCGGTCGAGCGGGTGGAGCGTCCCACGCTCGAGACGCGCGACGTCGCTCTGCCGGTGTGGCGGGTCGAGTTCGCCGACAAGGACCGCAACACCCTCCTGGTGTCGGCGACGACCGGCGAGGTGCTGGGCGCCAAGAACGACACCTGGCGGCTCTGGGACATCGCCTGGATGCTGCACATCATGGACTACACGGAGCGCCAGAGCTTCAACCATCCGCTGATCATCACCGTGGGCGTCGGCGCGGCGTGGCTGGCGCTCAGCGGGCTGATCCTGCTGTTCCGCAGCTTCCGGCGGGGGGACTTCAGCTGGGTGCTCGATCCGCTCGAGCGTGTCGCCTCCGGCCGCAAAGCCCGCGGCGACCTGAAGCCGCGGGCCGGCGTCGCGTCCGAAGAAGGGCGTTGAGCCCGCTCGCACCAGAACAGTGCGTGTTCAATCGCAGCCGGGTCTGTCACGGCCGCGGCCCCCGGGCCGGAGGTGGGGCGCCGCGACGCAGGCGCGCGCCGGTGCAGGACGATGGGGCCGCCTGATCGCATGACCGAACTGAACGACGCCGCCCTGCACAAGCGCATCCGGTCCGACATCTCGAAGCGGATCCTGTCCGGCGCCTGGCCACCGGGCCATCGGATCCCGTTCGAGCACGAGTTGATGGCCGAGTATTGCTGTTCCCGGATGACGGTGAACAAGGCGCTGGGCCCGCTGGCGGAGCAGGGCTTGATCGTGCGCCGCCGGGGCGCGGGCTCGTTCGTGTCGCGCCCACGGATCCATTCCGTCGTGCTCGACATCCCGGACATCCCGACCGAGGTCACCGCCCGCGGCGAGCCCTACGCCTACGAACTGCAGCTGCGGAAGGCGCGCGTGGCGGGTCCGCGCGACATGGCGGCTCTGGGGCTGGACGATCCCGTCGAGGTCCTGGAGCTGCGCTGCCTGCACCGCGCGAGCGGGCGGCCCTTCGCGCTGGAGGAGCGGCTGGTCAACCTCGCGGCGGTCCCCCAGGCCGGGGACGTCGACTTCAGCCGGACCGCCCCCGGCAGCTGGCTCCTGGGTCACGTCCCTTGGACCGAGGCCCAACACCGGATCAGCGCCGCCAACGTGCCGCGCGCGACCGCCGTCCTACTGGGCCTCGATCCCCACGCCGCATGTCTCGTGCTCGAGCGCCAGACCTGGCGCGGCGAGGACCGCATCACCCATGTGCGCCTGACCTTCCCTGGCGAGGCCTATGATCTGGTGGCGCGCTTCGCGCCTCAGCCCGCCCCAGACCGGCTGATTCGCTAGGCGAGGGGGCTCGTCCGGGGCTCCGGCTCGCGGCTCCGCCAATCACCCGGTGTCAGTCGTCGGAGGGGCTCCGGGATCGTCCTCCACGCGCGGGAACGCGCCCCACAGCCGCTCGCTGCCCCACCAGGCGCCGGCGAACCCGACCGCCATCATCGCCCCGAGCAGGGGCCAGGCATGAGGCCCCAGCGGCAGGACGCCGGCAGCGTAGCCGACGACGGCCGCCGCCATCAGGAGCAGGAACGGTCCGGTGACGCGGCAGTGGATGCGGCCGCATCGGCGCGCATTCACCAGGCAGGCGACCCCCATCGCGGCGAGCATGGCCGTCCAGACCCAAGCGCGCCAGGTGGGCTCCAGGCCGAAGGCCGCCAGCATCGCGGCGGCCGGCGCGCCCCAGAGGCCCGCGAGAGCCCGCCCGTCGCTCGCCCAATCCCGGGCGCGTGGGCCGCGACGGCCGCCGCCGTCAGCCATCGCCGCCGCAGCAGGCCGCGGCCCCGCCGCTCGCCCGCGCGTCCTGGATCGGCGGGCAGGGGACGTCGGCATAGGAACAGAACACGCAGCAGTCGCCGGCCTTGGGTTTCAGGACCGCCCCACAGGCCGGACAGTCGTAGAAATATTGGCAGGCGTCCGTCGGCATGGTCTCGGTCGTCGAGACTTGGCACGCCGGGCAGGTCAGGGTGGATCGCAGCTCGATCGTGGTCTCGCTCATCCTCGCAGACTCCTCAGCAGCATCAGCACCCGGGGCTCGACGAGCGGCTGCCAGACCAGGGCGAGACCAACCAGGAACGTGGCTGCGGTCAAGAGCCCGAGGGTCGATCGCCCGGTCGGCGGACAGGCTGCGTCGGCTTGGCAGGCGCGGCGACGGCGCCAGACGCTCCACCAACCCACGCCAAGTGCGGCGACCGCGGCAAGAGTCAGCCAGGACCGCTGGCCGGCCACCAGGGCGAGGCCGGCGAGACTGACGCCGGTCAACGACAGGGCGATCGGGAGCACGCAGCAAGCGGCCCAGGCGAACACCGCGATCGCGGAACCGCCGAGGGCAGACCAGCCGAGAATCCGGTCACGACGGTCGGAAGGCTGCGGGATGTCGGGTCGCATGGGCTCGCGTCTCAGGGGCAGTCGTCGTAGCCTGCGGTCTGTAGTCACTACAGGAACAAGGATTTTCTTCTCATGCCGTCGCGCAAGGAACTCACCCGAGGCCGGCTGGCCGAGATGACGGGCGTCAACCTGGAGACCATCCGCTATTACGAGGGGATCGGACTGATGCCGGACCCAGATCGGACTCCGGCCGGTCACCGGGTCTACGCCGACGCGCACCGGCGGCGGCTGTCGTTCATCCGTCGGGGACGGGAGCTGGGCTTCGGCGTCGAGGAGGTCCGGGCGTTGTTGGGACTGGCCGAGCCGCAGCGGCGCTCCTGTGACGAGGTCCGGGCGATCGCCGCAGCCCATCTCCAGGACGTGCGCGCCAGGATCGCCGATCTGATGCGGCTCGAGTCCCTGCTCGCCACCACGGTCGACGGATGCGGCGCGCGGGGCGCCGCACCCTCGTGCCCGGTGCTGGACCTCCTGGAGTCCTCCTAGAGCCGCAGCGACGGGGAAATTTGTGCAAGCCGCGTCCAGGCGGGAGAGGACTTCCCCCGCCGCCGACCGTCGCGCCTCGACCGGACGACGCTGCGATCCTCGACTTCGTGCCGATGGCCATCGCCGGGGCCTCGGAGTGGCTTGTGGCCGGGCCGGCGGCCGCGCCATCGGGCTGTTCAGGACGTTTGCGCTCCTCGGAAGGCCGCGAGCGCATCAGTCAGGTCGACAGGCTGCACAGGTTCCATGGGCCTCGATGACGATCGCGCGCGGCTGGAACCCCTGAACGGCGGCTGCGAGCATGACCGCGTCCACGACGTCCGATCTGCCTTCGGCGACGCGTCCGCAACAGTCGCAGATCAGGAACTCGGACGCCGCGTGGGCGTGCGCGGCGGAGCAGGCGACGAAGGCGTTCTGGCTGACCAGGCGGTGCGCCAGTCCCAGGTCGACCAGGAAGTCCAGCGCCCGGTAGACCGTGGGCGGCTTCGTGGCCCGGCCCGGCGCGAACCTGGCGATCAGGTCGGAGGCCTTCGCCGGCCGCCCGGCGCTCGCCAGGAGTTCGTAGGTCCGCCGGCGGGTCGGCGTCCAGCGCTCCCCGGCGGCCAGACAGCGCGCTTCGGCCCGCCTCACCGCATCCGCGACTTCGGCGGCGCCGGGCGGCGGCAGGGCCGCATGGGGGCAGGGGGTCGCCGGCGTCATCTGCGGCTCAGGGTGGCGACTTCGCCGATCCCGTCAGTGACGAGGAGCGTGAAGGCGACCTCGTCGCCGGCGCGCACCCGTTGCAGGATCGAGCGCCGGGCACGGAAGGACATGGTCATGTCCGGCCAGTCGCTGGCGGAGCCCTGCTGGTGACGCAGGATGATGACGCCGGCGGCGGCGTCCACGGCCACGACGCGCGCGCGGCCCTCCGCCCGACTCGCCTCGACCACGATCGGGCCCGGCAGCGCGCCATGCGCCGGGTCGGCCGCCATCACCCGCTTGTGGTCCAGCGCATCCGGCGTCCGATCCACCACGGGCCGGTCGCAGCCGGAGAGAAGGAGGGCGACCGCCAGGGCCCAGAGGCCGGGCGCCCGCGTCGACGCGGGAGGGTTTTGCGTCACTCCACCTGTCCTGCAAACCCGGGACGGTGGTGGCCGCAGAGGGCGGAGTCCCCCAGCGCCTCGATCACCCGGCAGTCGGCGACCTCTCCGGCGCATCCGGCGCCCACCATGCGTTCGAGTTCGGCCCTCAGGGCACTGAGTTGCGCGATCTTCTCCTTCACGGCTTGGAGCTGTTCGGCCGCCAGGCGGTTGGCCTGCTCGCACGGCCGGTGCGGATGGTCGGAGAGGTCGAGCAGGTCGCGGATCGCCTCCACCGAGAAGCCCAGCTGCCGCGCATGCTTGATGAAGGCGAGCCGCTTGACCGCCGCCTCGCCGTAGACCCGCCGGTCGCTGTCGGTCCGCTGAGGCGTCGGCAGCAAGCCGATCTGCTCGTAGAAGCGGATCGTGGGCACCTTGACGTCGGTCGCCTTGGCCAGCCGGCCGATCGGCATGTTCGTCATGGGCAGGCTCCTGGGCACGAGACATCCAAAATAGGCGCTTGATCCTCTACCTACTAGAGGATGCACACTGTCGACATGTCCTCCTGTTCTTCAGAGCCCGCGCAAGGCCAAGCCCACGGCGGCGCGACGAGTTGCTGCGGCGCGACCGTGGTCTTCGACGGCGCGTCGCCAGACTACCGGCGTGTTCTCGCCTGGGTCATCGCCATCAACCTGCTGGGCTTCGGCGTCGTGGCCGTCGGCGCCCTGCTGGCCGGGTCGGCGTCGCTGGCCGCAAACACCTTGGATTTCGCGGCCGACGCGGCCACCTACGCCGTGAGTCTCTGGGCGATCGGCAAGAGCGCGCGCGTCCGGGCTGGTGCGGCGCTCTTCAAGGGCGGGAGCCTGGCGGTGATGGCGTTGGCCATCCTGGGCTTCGCGGTCTGGCGCGCCCTCAGCGGGACGATGCCCGATGCCGCGGCCATTTCCGGCCTCGGGTTGTTCGGCGCGGCGGCCAATCTCGCCGCGGCCATCTTGCTTATGCGTTATCGCGAGGGGGACGCGAACGTCCGCTCGGTCTGGCTCTGCACCCGCAACGACCTTATCCAGTGCGTCGCCGTGGCGGCGACGGGGGTGGCGGTCGCGCTCACCGGGTCGCGCTGGCCCGACCTGGCGGTGGGCGTGTTGCTCGCCGCGGTCTTCCTGCGCTCGGCCTGGTCGATCACGGCCCAGGCCCGGGCCGAACTGGCGGCGGAAACCCCGCTGAAAGCGGACTTTGTAACGCATTCCCGCGCCGCCCGACGCGGGCTATAGGGGCGGCTGTGACGGGACTTCGGACATTCTGGCGACGGGTCGGCGGCCTTATGGCCGTCCTGCTGGCGTTCGCCCTGATGTTCGCGCCAGTCGCCGAGGCCGCGGTGTGCGGCAATGAAACCTCGGCTCCCGCGGCCGCCCAGACCCTCGACGATGCGTCGGCCTCGGCGGAGGTCGCCTCCGTGGCCGTGAACAGCCACGGGACCGCGGCGCCCGACAGCGGGGATGACCTCGGACTTTGCCAGCACGGGCACTGCCACCACGCGGCGCCCTACCTGCCGACCCTTGTGAGCGAGGCGGTGGCCCACCCGTCGGTGTCGACCCCCGCGGTCAAGCTCGCCAGCCAGCCCCCGCGCTCCCGCGCGGCCTCCCGCCTGGACCGGCCCCCTCGCGCCTGACGAACCACGCGCGCCTGGCGCGCGCCGGATTTCGTCATTTCGCGAGAAGGGTCCACCTTGTCTGTCATCTTCCGACGGCCGTTCCTGACGGCCATGCTGCTGGGCGCGAGCGCCAGCGCGCTCTATGCGGGCGCCGCGTCCGCCGAACCCGCCCCGCCGTTCCCGGACCTTCTGCGCCAGGCGCAGGCGACCGCGCCGCGGCTGTCCGAAGCCCGCGCCGAGATCGCCCGGACCGAAGGCCTGGCCCGCCAAGCCCGGGCCATCCCCAATCCCACCCTCGGCGTCGAGGTCGAGAACTTCGCGGGCTCGGGACCCTTCAAGGGCACGGGGATGTCCGAGACCACCGCCTCGATCGAGCAGACGCTTGAACTCGGCGGCAAGCGATCCGCCCGCGTCGCCGTCGGCCGCGCCGACGTGGCGGCCGCCCGGGCCCGCGCCGCGCGCATCCAGGGCGAGTACGCCTTCGACCTGGCGGCCGCATATGCGGAGGCCGAGGCCTCCGATCGGCGGCTGCAGCTGGCGAGCGAATCGGCCGGCTTCGCCCAGGAGGACGCCCGCATCGCCGGCGCCCTGGTGGAAGCCGGCCGCGAGGCGGACCTGCGCCGCGTGCAGGCGCTGGCGGCGCTGCAGGCCGCCCGGGCCGACGTCGAAGAGGCGCGCGCGGCGCGCGCCACGGCCTTCTCCAACCTGACCGCCCTAGTGGGGGCGCCTGCGCCGATCACCTCCATCCCAGTGAGCCTGCTCGCCCGGGCCGGACAGGCGTTTCCCGCGGCCGCCCCCGACCCGCTCTCCAGCCCGGCCTATCTCGCCGCCCAGGCCGAACGCGAGGCCGCCGCGCGTCGCATCCGCATGGAGCGGCTCCGCGCCGTGCCAGATGTCACCGTGTCGGTGGGGGCCCGCCGCTTCGAGGGGGATGACGCCACCGCGATGGTCGCCGGGGTGTCGATCCCGTTCCCCATCTTCGACCGCAACCGCGGCAACATCGGCGCGGCGCAGGCCGAACTTGCGGCCGCCGAGGCGCGGCTCAACGCCGCCCGCCTGGACGCCGAAGCCGCCGTCCGATCGGGGTCGGCCCGCCTAAGCGCGGCGGAGACGCGGCTGACGGCCTCGCAGGAGGGGGAACGGACAGCGGAGGAAGCCTACCGGCTCACCCGGCTCGGTTATGAGGGCGGCAAGCTCGACCTCGTGGAACTGCTCAACGCACAGCGGGCGCTCGCCGAGGCGCGCGCCCAGACCATCAACGCCGCCGTCGAACGCCTGAGCGCCCAGGCGGGCCTTGCGCGTCTGGCCGGCGCCACGCCCTTCGGAGATCCCCGGTGAAGCAAGACAAGACCCGACTGTACGGCGGCGTCGCCGCCGCGATCCTCCTGGCCGGCCTCGGCGGCTTCGGCATCGCCAGGCTGACGGGCGACAGGCCGGCCGCCACCGCCCCGGAAGCGGAGGGCGAAGAGCATCACGAGGGGGAGGAAGGCGTGGTCGCCATGACGGCGGACCAGGTCAAGGGCGCGGGCATCCTCGTTCAGCCCGTCGCCGTGGGCGGCTTCGCCAACGAGGTGCTGGCCCAGGCCACCGTGGAGGCCGCGCCCAACGGGCAGGCGGTGCTGACGGCGCGCGCCGCCGGGGCGGTCACCCGCATCTACAAGCGCCTTGGCGACCCGGTCCGGGCCGGTGAACCCCTGGCCATCGTGGAAAGCCGTGAAGCGGCTCAGATCGCTGCCGACCGCTCGGTGGCGAGCGCGCGGGCCTCCCTCGCGCAGAAGCAGTTGGCCCGCGAGAAGCGTCTCTTCGAACAACGGGTGTCGGCGCGGCAGGATTACGAGACGGCGCAGGCCGAGGCCGCGGCGGCCAACGCCGAGGCCCGGCGCGCGCAGGCGGCGTCTGGCGCGGCCAACGTGACCTCCGACGGACGGGGCGTCGTGGTGTCGAGCCCGATCGCCGGGCGCATCACGGCGGCTCCGGTCAGCCTGGGCGCCTTCGTGCAGTCGGAGACGGAACTCTTCCGGATCGCCGACCCGCAGCGGATCGAGGTTCGGGCCTCGGTCAGCGGCGCGGACGCGCCGCGCATCTCGCCCGGCGACCGGGCGGTGGTCGAACTTGCCGACGGCCGCGCGATCGAGGGCCGGGTGCGCTCCATCACGCCCTCGCTAGACGCCGAAACCCGCGCGGCGACCGCCGTGCTGGACCTGCCGGCGCTGGGGCTGCAACCCGGCCAGTCGGTCCGGGCGCGAATCATTCCGCAGCGGGCCAGCGCCTCCAAGGCGATCGTGGTGCCGGACGAGGCGGTCCAGACCGTCGAGGGCCGCGACGTGGTCTTCGTGCGCACGGCCAAGGGCTTCACGGCGCAGCCGGTGACGGTGGGCCAGCGCAGCGCCGGGCGCGCGGAGATCGTCGCCGGCCTGAAGCCCGGCCAGACCATCGCCGCGCGCAACGCCTTCCTGCTGAAGGCCGAGCTCGGGAAGGGCGAGGGCGATGAGCACTAGCTTGCTCACCAGGATCGTCATGCCCGCCGCCCTGGCCGCCGCCATCGGCGGCTGCGCCACCGCGTCGTCTCTGGACGGCGCTCGCGCGGTCGACACCGACCTCACCGGCGGCGGCCATGTCCGGATCTGGAGCGCCTATCTCCGCGCCGGCGGAGACGAGGCGGCGGTGCGCGGCATGGTCAGCGCCGATCCCCTCTGGCGCGGACCGGTGTCGGGGCATCTGCACGTCACGGCCTACGGCCGCGACGGTGAGGTTCTCGCGCGCCGTCCGGTCGCCTGGTCCAATCGGCTGACGGGGCGTCGCGGCGCGCCATCGGCCAGCTTTCAAACGAAGCTCGGCGTGCCCCGCGCCCAGGTCGCGCGCCTGGCGGTGGCCTACGCGTCGGGCGTCCATAGTCCCTCGGAGTCCTTCCAATGATCGCCGGCCTCATGGCCCTCTCCGTCCGGGCGCGCTGGGCGGTCGTCTTCTTCATCGCCATCGTCTCGGCGATCGGCGTCTGGCAGCTCACCCGGCTGCCGATCGACGCGGTGCCGGACATCACCAACAAGCAGGTGCAGGTCAACACGGTCGACCCGGGCCTGTCGCCGGCTGACATCGAGAAGCGGGTGACCTTCCCGATCGAGACCGCGCTCGCCGGCATCCCGGGCCTGGAGAGCACGCGCTCGGTCTCGCGCAACGGCTTCTCCCAGGTCACGGCGGTGTTCAAGGAGAACGTCGACCTCTACTTCGCGCGCCAGCAGGTCAGTGAGCGGATCTCGCAGGCCCGCGAAAACCTGCCCGAAGGCCTGCAGCCGCAGATCGGCCCGGTGACCACCGGGCTCGGCGAGGTCTTCATGTACACGGTGGACTTCGCCAACCCGGGCGGGAAGGGCGCCAAGGTGCGCGACGGCCAGCCGGGCTGGCAGTCGGACGGCAGCTACCTGACGCCGGAGGGCGAGCGGCTCGCGGACGACGTCTCGCGCGCGGCCTATCTGCGCACCGTCCAGGACTGGATCATCGGCCCGCAGCTGCGCACGGTGCAGGGCGTCGCCGGCGTCGATTCCATCGGCGGCTTCGAGAAGCAGTATCTGGTCGAGCCCGACCCGGTGAAGCTCAACGCCTATGGGGTCTCCTTCTCCGACCTGGCCAAGGCGCTGGAGGCGGCCAACCTCTCGGTGGGCGCCAACTTCCTGGAGCGGGCGGGCGAGGCCTATCTGGTCCGCGCCGACGCCCGGATCCGCTCGGCGAACGAGATCGCCAATGCGGTGATCGCCACGCGCGGCGGCGTGCCGGTGATGGTCAAGGACGTGGCCACCGTACGCATCGGCGGCGAGCTCCGCACCGGCGCGGCCAGCATGAACGGCCACGAAGTGGTGGTCGGCACCGCCCTGATGCTGATCGGCGAGAACAGCCGCACCGTCGCCAAGGCGGTGGGCGAGAAGCTCGAGACGCTCGAGAAGTCCCTGCCGGTGGGCGTCGCCGTCAAGCCGACCCTGGACCGCTCCAAGCTGGTCAACGCCACGATCGCCACGGTGCAGCGCAACCTCTTCGAGGGCGCCGTGCTGGTGGCCATCGCGCTGTTCTTCCTGCTGGGCAACGTGCGCGCCGCGGTGATCGCGGTCCTGATCATTCCGATCTCGTTCCTGATGACCGCGATCGGGATGAACACCCTGGGCGTCTCCGGCAACCTGATGAGCCTGGGCGCCCTCGACTTCGGCCTGATTGTCGACGGGGCCGTGATCATCATCGAGAACTGCCTGCGCCGGCTGGCCGAACGCCAGCATCGCGAAGGCCGTCTGCTCGACCTGCGCGAACGGCTCGAAGAGACCATGCTGGCGTCCCAGGAGATGATCCGTCCGACCGTCTATGGCCAGGCGATCATCTTCCTGGTGTTCGCGCCGCTGCTGACCTTCCAGGGCGTGGAGGGCAAGACCTTCTCGCCCATGGCCATCACCCTGATGCTGGCCCTGGCGGCCGCCTTCATCCTCTCGCTGACCTTCGTGCCGGCGATGGTGGCCCTGCTGATCCGCGGCAAGGTCGCGGAGAAGGAGGTGTGGCTGATCCGCAAGATCAACGAGCGCTACATTCCGCTGCTGCATCGCGCCGTGGCCCGGCCCTGGCCGTTCATCGGGGCCGCGGCGGGGGTGTTCGTGCTCGCCGGCTTCGTGTTCACGCTGCTGGGCCAGGAGTTCATTCCGCAGCTCGACGAGAAGAACCTGGCCGTGGCCTCGCAACGCATCCCCTCCACCTCGCTGGAGCAGTCGCTGCGTATGCAACGGGGTGTGGAGCAGGCGATCAGCAGCCTTCCGGAGGTCGAGCTGATGTTCTCCAAGACCGGCACGGCGGAGGTCGCCACCGACCCGATGCCGCCGAACATCTCCGACGGTTTCGTTCTGCTGAAGCCGCAGAAGGAGTGGCCGAAGGGGGTGAACACCAAGGAGGACGTGATCGCCCGCATTGAGGCGAAGACCGGGGCGCTGATCGGCCAGGGCTACGAGATGAGCCAGCCCATCGAGCTGCGCTTCAACGAGCTGATCGGCGGGGTGCGCGGCGACGTCGCCGTGAAGATCTATGGCGACGACCTGGAGAAGATGACCGCCACCGGCACGCGGATCGCCGCGGCCCTGTCGTCGACGCCCGGTTCGGCAGACGTGAAGGTGGAGCAGGTCAGCGGCGCGCCGACCCTGGACGTCCAGTTCGACCGCGCCGCGATCGCCCGCTTTGGCCTCACCGTGGAGGAGGTGGCCGACACGGTGGCCGCCGCCATGGCCGGGCGCGAGGCGGGGATGCTGTTCGAGGGCGACCGCCGCTTCGACGTGGTGGTCCGCGTGCCCGCGGCCACGCGGGCCAGCCTCGACGCCCTGGGCGCGCTCCCGGTCATGCTGCCGGGGGAGGACGGACACGCGCGCGGCTCCGTGCCGCTCAGCCAGCTCGCGCAGTTCCGCTACACGGAGGGCCTCAACCAGATCAGCCGCGAGAACGGCAAGCGCCGGGTCGTGGTCTCCTCCAACGTTCGTGGCCGTGACGTCGGCTCGTTCGTGAAGGCGGCCCAGCCGAAGGTGGAGCAGGTGGCGCTGCCGCCGGGCACCTTCATCGAGTGGGGCGGCCAGTTCCAGAACCTGCAGGCCGCCTCGCAACGCCTCGCGATCGTCGTGCCGATCTGCTTCCTGGCGATCTTCGCCCTGCTCTACATGGCGCTGGGCAGCCTGCCGCTCGCGGTGGCGGTGTTCACCGCCATCCCGCTCGGCCTGGCCGGCGGGGTGTTTACCCTGGCCCTGACGCGGATCAACTTCTCCGTCTCGGCGGCCGTGGGCTTCATCGTGCTGGCCGGTGTGGCCGTCCTCAACGGCCTGGTGGTGATGAGCGCGATCCGCCAGCGCCTGGACGCCGGCCTGCCGACCACCAAGGCCATCGTCGAAGGCATGATGGAGAAGGTCCGGCCGGTGGTGATGACCGGCCTGGTGCCCGCCATCGGCTTCATTCCGATGGCGCTGGCCCACGGCACTGGCGCCGAGGTGCAGAAGCCCCTGGCCATGGTGGTGATCGGCGGCCTGGTGACGGCCACCGCGCTCACGCTGCTGGTGCTGCCGGCGATCACCCAGGTGGTGCTGGACTTCGCCGAGCGGCGCCGGCGCCGCCCGCAGGCGGACGCCGGCCTGGTCCCGGCCGAGTAGGAAACACCCATGCCTCCTGAGGAGAGTCCGCCCATGGATGACGCCGCCAAGCTGCTGCGGATCTACACTGACGAGGCCGCCTACTTCGGGGACCGCAAGGTCTTCGAGGTGGTGGCCATCCGGGCCCGAGAGGCCGGGCTCGCCGGCGCGACGGTGCTGCAGGCCCTCATCGGGTTCGGGCACACGCCGCACCTGCACACCCGGCATCTGCTGGAGGACGACCAGTCGGTGGTCATCGAGATCGTCGACGAGGAGACGCGGTTGCGCGCCTTCGCGGCCGCGCTCGCGGACCTTCCGGACATCGGCCTCATCACGCTGGAGGCCGTGGAGGTGCTGCGAAGGCCGCCCCGGGCGGGCCTCGATGGCTAGGGGCTCGCCACATCGGCACGCACGGAGACCTGAGGAAAAGCCACGCCGTCTCACGATCCTTTTGGTGGTGGTGGCCGTTCTGCTGCTCGCGGCGGCGGCAGCGCTCCTAGTGAGCACGCCGTCGGTTGACTTCCATCCGCGCGGCTGACCGCCCGCCTGAACAGGGAACGATCATGAGCGAGGACGCAGCGAACGCCGAACACGGCGGGGAAGCCGGCGATGCGGGGCACGGCACGGCGGGCCACGCTCATAGCCACACCGCCAACGCCAACGCGCGCCAGCTGACCATCGCGCTGGCCCTGACCTCCACCTTCCTGGTCGCCGAGGTGATCGGCGGGCTGGTCTTCAAGAGCCTGGCGCTGCTCTCCGACGCTGCGCACATGTTCACCGACGTCGTCGCGCTCGCCATTGCGCTGGCGGCCATCAAGATCGGCCAGCGCAAGGCCGACGACCGCCGCACCTTCGGCTACCGGCGCTTCGAGATCCTGGCCGCCGCCTTCAACGCGGTGCTGCTGTTCGCCGTCGCGATCTATGTGCTGATCGAGGGCGCCCGCCGCCTCTTCGAGCCCGCGGCCGTGGAGTCCACCGGTATGCTGATCGTCGCCGGCATCGGCCTGGCGGTGAACCTGGTCTCGATGCGGATCCTCTCCGGCGGCAAGGACAAGAGCCTCAACGTCAAGGGCGCCTACCTGGAGGTTTGGGCCGACATGGTCGGCTCCATCGGCGTGATCGGCGGCGCGATCGTCATCCGCCTCACGGGGTGGGCCTGGGTCGATCCGATCGTGGCGATCGCCATCGGCTTCTGGGTATTGCCGCGGACCTGGGTCCTGCTGCGCGACAGCACAAACATCCTCCTGGAGGGCGCGCCCTCCGGCGTGGCGCTTGCCGGCCTCCGCAAGGCCATCGCGGAAACGCCCGGCGTCTCGGCGGTCCACGACCTCCACGTCTGGGTCTCGGGCGCCGACCAGCCGAGCTGCACCGCCCACGTGGTCCTCGCCGCCGGCTCGGAGGGCGAAGACGTCCGCCGCCGCGTCGCCGTCACCCTCGCGGCGGACTTCGACGTGCATCACGTCACGATCCAGACGGAGACGGTCCCGTGCGACGCACGGCCGGAGCTCCACGCATGAGCGCGGACGCCCACGATCACGCCCACGGCCACGGGCATCACCACCACGACACCGAGGGCATGAGCGATGGACGCCTCGTCGGCGCGGTCGCGGTCAATGTCCTGCTCACGGCCGCGCAGATCGTCGGCGGCGTCGTCTCGGGCTCGCTGTCCCTGATCGCCGACGCCCTGCACAATCTGAACGACGCCGCATCTCTGGCGCTGGCGCTGTTCGCCCGCAAGGTGGGGCGAAAGCCCGCCGACAAGCTGATGACGTTCGGCTACGGCCAGGCCGAAGTCGTCGCGGCGCTGATCAACCTGACCACCCTGATCATCGTCGGCCTCTACCTCGTCTACGAGGCCATTCTGCGCTTCATCGACCCGAAGCCGGTGGAGGGCTGGATCATCGTGATCGTCGCCGGGGTGGCCCTGGTCATCGACGTGGCCACGGCCCTCATGGTCCGCGTAGGCGCCAAGCACAGCCTGAACATCAAGGCCGCCTTCCTGCACAACGTCTCCGACGCCCTGGCCTCCGTGGGCGTGATCGTCGCCGGCACGCTGATCCTGCTCTACGACCTCTACGTCGCCGACCTGGTCGTGACCCTGATCATCGCCGCTTATGTCCTCTACCAGGGTTTTTCCCTGCTCCCGCGGACCGTCCGCCTGCTCATGCACGCGACGCCGGATGGCGTGGAGTTCGACCGCGTGGTCGAGGCGATCCGCGGCGTGGAAGGCGTTCGCGACGTCCACCACGTCCACATCTGGAACCTCGGCGAGCACGCCCGGGCCCTGGAGGCGCACGTGGAGCCGCATGGCGCCTCGCTGTCCGACTTCGCCGCCGCCAAGGTTCGGATCCGGACGATGCTGGCCCGGGACTTCAAGGTGAAGCACGCCACCCTGGAAGCCTGCGCCGCAGGCGAGCATCCAAACGACGGTCCGCTCCAGTCGCCGCACACCGGCTGACGCCCACCACCGCTCGGCCGAGCCTCTGAGGGGAGGGGAGAGATGTTTGAGGTGACCCGCGAAGTCCGCGTCGCCGCCTTGCCACAGGCGGTGTGGCGGGCCGTCACCGACTTCGCGGCCTACCGGGCCTGGACCAAGCCGATCCTGCTCGACGGCGAGCCGAAGGTGGGGTCGACGGTCAGCCTTCAAATCGCGGGTCGAATGCGGTCCGGCGTGCAGCGCGCCATCCGTCACGAGGGAACAATTAAGGCGGTCACCCCTGAACGCGACCTCGTCTGGACGAGCGGGATTCCCGGCGTCATCCGCCTGCGGTTCGGCTTGGACCTGCGACCGGCCGGCAGCACCTCAGAGGTTCGCTATTCGATGCAGTTCTCGGGCTTCGCCGCTTATCTCTTCCGAGGCCGCCTGACGCGGCTCTACGGGCCAATCCTCAGCGTCGTCGCCGAGGACCTCGCGCGGCACTTGGGGAAGGGACGGGCCGCGTCCCTTCGCATCGCGCCCGACATCCGGCGTCGAAGGCGCAAGACGCAGGCGGCCTGCACGGCGCGATATTCGTCGCGCTTCTCGGACGGTACTCGACGGACCGGAGCGGATCGGACATGGACCACAACAAGCATTTGGACGCGTCCGCACAAGGCGGTGAGTCCTCCGATCTCGCGTGGCAGGGACGCCTGACAGTCGGCGACCACTGGGCGCGGTGGGTCGGCCGCGCCGGGGACGCCACCAGCCACAGGCACTTCGCCGCGCAGGCTATCCAGGCCCCTGGTGGTGCGCGTCTGCATCTCGGGCCGGGCGAGGTCGTCGAGGGCGAGTTGATCCTGATCGATCCGCTGGTGGCCCATCGCCTCGAGGCCATCGAGGGTCTCACGCTCCATTTCCTGGAGCCCGCGGCCGCGACCGATCCGGTGCTGGCGGACGCCCTCGGAATTTTCCGGGCAGGGCGGGACATCGTTGTCGCGTCGCACCCCACCACGCCGTTCTGGGACCGGTGGCGGCGCGGCGAAGCGCTCGTCAGGCCGCGAGGCGACGTCCTGTCCGCGAGCCTCGGTCGGATCGACGCCCGGCTCGGCGACGGCGCGCTGCGGCTGCGGACCATCGCCGAGGAAAGTGAGCTGTCGCCGTCCCGATTCCGGCATCTGTTCGCCGAGGAGGTCGGCCTGCCGTTTCGCCGCTACGTGCTGTGGCGACGGCTGCGCCTGGCGGTGACCGAGATGGGGGCCGGCGCGGATGCGACCACCGCGGCCCATGCCGCCGGCTTCGCGGACCTGGCGCACTTCTCGCGTACGCTGAAGGCGATGTTCGGGGTGACGGCGACGCAGGCCCTTCGGTCGCGGGAGCCGGCCAGAGAGTCAGGCCCTGTCCGCTGAGGCGCGCGGCGCCTTGCGAAACGGCTCCACGAGCTGTGCGACATAGCCCGTCGGATAATCGGGCCGATGCCCGATGCCCACGTCGCCGCGGCCGATGCGCCGGCGCTTGTCGTACATCGCCGTCCCGAGCAGGCGATCCCAGAGCGTCGTGAACAGCCCGAAATTGACGTCTCCGACGTGGCCGTCCCGCTGGTGGTGGAAGCGATGCACGGGCGCCAGGGCCAGCACGTGGCGAAGCGGTCCGATGCGCATGTCGACATTCGAGTGCTGCAGCAACAGCTGGATCGCCACGGCGAACCCCAGCAGCATGCCGACCTGAAGCGGCATGCCCGCCAGGATCAGCGGCGTCGCGCCGGCCGTCGTCTCGATCGCCTGGTGGAGCGGGTGCTTCATCAGGCCGTTGAAGCCGTACAGTCGCTTCACGGAGTGGTGCACCGCATGGAAGCGCCACAGCCACTCGACCTTGTGGCTCAGGTAGTGCGCCAGGGTGATGCCGGCGTCCGCCACCACGATGGCCATCAGCACCTGGAGCCACAGCGGCCAGGCGTGGGGCCAGAGCCCCGGAAACGGGGCGAGCAGCGTGAGCGCCGGGACCAGGGCGAGGGTCAGCCCGTAGCTGGCCTCGTTGACGAGCGCGTGCAGGATGTCGCGCTTCCGGTCGCCCTGGTCGTGGTTCCATTCGGGCTCGTAGGGGGCCGCCCGCTCCGCGAGGAACGACAGGAGGATCGCCGCCAACAGAAGCGGGGGCAGCACCCAGACGGGTCGTCCGGTCGCGACCAGCCAGATCGCCCCGCCGACGAAGCCCAACAGCATGGCGGGCGCATAGGCCAGCCTGAGAAGTCCGCGCATGGATAGTCCCCTCCGGTTTCCGGGAGGACCCTGCCTGGGCTTGGGCGAACGCGCTTGAACGATGGGGCTGCGGTTCCGGCGCCGACCCTTCGCTCGCCCCGGCTCAGACGAACAGGGCGCCAACGGCGGCGGCGGCGATGGCTGCGCCGAGGCCGGTCGCCGGTCGAGCGCGCAACCCACCCTTGGCCCCGGGGGTTCATCCCTGACGGCGGCGCTTGGCGCGGCCGGTCACCCTGTTGGACCACGGGAGCGCGACATGACGGACAGCCCCAAGCCGGCCGGCGAAAGCGTTCCGGCCGACACCGCTGGCGGACAGAAGTCTCAGGTCGGCAAGGACACCAAACCTCAGGGCGCCCAGGAGGTGGGCGGGATGATCGGGGAAGGCAGCGCAGATCAGCCGGCCGCCGAGGTGACCGAAAACGATCCCAGGACAACCCGCCCGGGCGGGATGGTTGGCGAGGGCTGATCGTCCGCCCAGCGCCTTTGGACCCCTCCAGCCTCCGCCCCGCCGGCCTTGGACGTTAGCTGCGGCCCGTGAGTCCATCCCCGCCTACGCGGCCGCCGGCTTGCGCCCGGCCAAGGCGAACCCGACGACGAGCAGGACGATGGTCGCGAGCTGGGCCAGGACGCCCTCCCACGTCGGGAAGAGGCCCAGGAGCTCGATCCGCGGCACGACGGCGAGCGGATGCACGTCGAGCAGCCCGGCTTCCTGCAGGCCCGCGACACCCTTGCCCGCGAGCACGACGGCGAGCACCGCGATGAGGAGGGCGCTGTAGGCGAAGAACTGCGTGATCGGCAGGCGGCGGCTATAGGTCAGCAGCACCCGTGCGATCACCGCCAGCAGCAGCAGCGCGAGACCGGCGCCGGCCATCAGGGCGAGGTGGCCGCCCTGCGCCCACAGCGCGGCGAAGAACAGGATGGTCTCGAAGACCTCGCGGTAGACCACGACGAAGGCGAGCCCGAACAGGAACCAGGCCGAGCCCTTGGAGAGGGCGGCCGACAGCTTCTCCTTGATGTACCGCTGCCAGGCCTCGGCGTGGGACTTGCCGTGCATCCAGACCCCCACCGAGATCAGCACCGCGGCCGAGACCAGCGATCCGAACCCCTCCATGAGCTCGCGGCTGGCCCCGCTGATCGAGATCAGCCAGGTGGCCGCGGCCCAGGTGGCGGCGCCCGCGGCCAGGGCCGAGACCCAGCCGGCGTGGACGTAGGGAAGCACGTCGCGCCGGTCGGCCTTTCCGAGGAAGGCGACCATGGCGACCACGATGAGCAGCGCCTCCAGCCCCTCCCGCAGGAGGATGGCGAAGGCGCCGGCGAAGCTCGACGCGGCGCTGGCCTGCTCCGGCGCCAGGGCCTGCTCGGCCAGTCCCAGCAAGGCGATGAGCCTCGTGACCTTGACCTCAACCTCCGCCGGCGCCGCCCGGGCCGAGATGCTGGCCCGCAGCTCGCCCATGGCGGCCTCGATGCGGTTCATGAGGGCGCCGTCCCGGGCCTTGAGGGTCGGCTCCACCGGTTCGAAGCCGTCCAGGTAGGCGGAGAGGGCCAGGCTCTCCGCGCGTCCCCGATCGCCCGCCTTGTAGGCGTCGAGGCTCTGCCGAAGCTTCGTGCGCGCGACGTCGAGGCTGCCGGCGCCCGAAGACGTCACGGCGGCCGGCGCCCGGCGGAGGAAGGCGGTCAACTGGCTTGCGCGAGGCTCGCCCAGCTCCGCGGCCAGGGCCGCCGGGGTGACCTGGGTCACCGCCTGGAGGTTGGGGAAGCGGGCCCGCAGGTTGGCGTCCGCCTTCCAGAGCGCTTCGCCCGCCCGGGCGGCGTCGGCGTCGAAGGCGAAGCCCCCGACATAGTAGGCCAGCGCCCAGCGCTGGTCCTCGGGCAGGTGGGCGAAGCTCGCCATGGCCGTGCCGTCCAGCCCCTGGCCGATCACCTGGTAGAGTCCGAACAGGCTGCGCTCGCGCGCCCGCTCGGGATCGGCGAAGGCGACCGGCGGCGGATCGAGCCCCTTGGCCCCGGGGCCGTCCGCGTGGCCGCTCGACCCATGGCAGCTCGCGCACTGTTCGGCGTAGAGCCGGGCGCCCTTGGCGAGGTCGGGCGCCTGGGCGGGCGCCAGCGGCGTCGGATAGGCGGCGAGCAGCTCGCCGGCGAGCTTACGCGCCCGCCCCGCCACCACGTTTGGCGGCGCCTTTCCGGCGATGTCAGCGGCCAGGGTGTCCGCGGCGCGCACCAGCCCCGCCCGCGCCGAGGTCTCCGGGAGCGCCGCGAGCCGGGTGCGCACGGTGCGGGAGAACTCCTGCATCTCCGCATACTCCGCGGCGCTCACCACCCGGCCGTCCTGGACCGCGCCGGAATAGTCGACGGCGATGTAGTCCAGTAGGCGCCAAGCCACCTGGGCCGGGGGCGCCTCCTGCGCCAGCGCCGGCGTCTGGAGGGCAGCCGCCGCCAGGGCGATGAGAACGAAGAGAAGACGGGCGACGGCCGGCATCGGGGACTCTGCTGCGACTGCGAGTGGTTTGCAGGAACTTAGACCCTCTAGCCACTTGAGGAGCAAGCGTCCTCGCCGCAGCGGCCTCGATCCTCGGCTTGCCGCTGCGCAGTCCTCGTGATGGCGGGCGGTTGACCGGGAGCGCCTGGCGGGCTCGGGTGTTTCGGACCTGAGGCTGCGGCGCCCAGAGGACCAATCCCGGCAAGGAGGACTACGTCATGAGTGAGGGTCTCGTCGCCGGCCGCGCCCAGTACCGCGTGACCGGGATGGACTGCGGCGACTGCGCCGCCAAGATCGAAGCGGGCGTGCGCCGGCTCGCCGGCGTCAGGGACGTCCGGGTCTCGATCGCCTCCGGGTTGATGACCCTGCAGGCGGACGACGGCGCGCGGACGCTTCCGGAGGTCGAGCGCTGCGTGCAGGGGCTGGGCTACCACCTCGAACGCGTCGGCGCAGGGGCGGGGGACGCAGGGGGTGCGTCCGAAGCTCCGGAGGCGGTCCCGCGCGATCCCGGGTACCGGCGCGCGCTCTGGATCGTCGTCCTCCTCAATGTCGGTTACGGGGTCCTCGAGATCGGCGCCGGCCTGGCCGGCCGATCGCAGGCGCTGCAGGCCGACGCCCTGGACTTCCTGGGCGACGGGCTCATCAGCTTCCTCGGCCTCCTGGCGATCGGCTGGGGCCTCGCCTGGCGCGCGCGCGCCGCCCTGATCCAGGGCGTGTTCCTGGGCTTGCTCGGCGCCGGGGTGCTGGTCGGCACGGTCTATCGGGTCTTCGTTCTCAACGCCCCCAATGCGGAGACGATGGGGCTGTTCGGCGCCATCGCCCTGGTCGTCAATGTCGCCGCCGCGCTCGTGCTGATGCGCCATCGCGCCGGCGACGCCAATGTCCGCGCCGTCTGGCTGTTCTCGCGCAACGATGCGCTCGGCAACCTCGCGGTGGTGATCGCGGCCGGGCTGGTCGCCTGGACCGGCACGCCCTGGCCGGACCTGATCGTCGCCTTCGTCATCGCCGGGCTCTTCCTGCAGTCCGCCTGGTCGATCGTCGGCCACGCGCGACGCGACCTGAGGGAGGCGCGGACGGTTGGCCGGGAACAGGCGCCGGCTTAGAGCCCCTCGTCCTCCTGCTCGGCCTCGCCGACGGAGGGAGCTGGAGGACGGTCCACGTGTCGGACGATCTCTTCCAGGCTCCACGTCGCGGGATCGGAGTCCAGGAGCCTGGCCTTCGCCCACGCAAGCCAGGCCGCGGCTTCAGGATCGATGTCCGTCCGAGGCGTCGCCGCCGGCTGCAGCTGCGCGAGCAGCCTGCTGACCCGGAGAGCCTCCTCGTGCCACTCCGCCAGTTCGCAGAGGCGGGCCCAGCGGGATTCCTCGGCCTGCGCCTGCCGCTCGGCTTCCGCCTGTCGCTCGGCCTCATACCGCCAGCGGGCCTCCGCCTCGCGGCGCTCGGCGTCGATCTGCTGGGCCTCGCGAGCCGCGGCTTCGATGCCGGCGACGATCTCGTCGATCCGGTCTTCGAGTTGGCCGTGGCGCGGGTGGTCGCGCCATTCGGTCCGTCGGCCGTAGCTGCGGGTCTGGGTGGTTAGCACCAGCTCCCCGGTCATCCGGTGTTCGAATGCGTGGTCGCGGCCGCGCGCCACGTTCCAGGGATCGCGAGCCTCCTCGGGCGTGAGCCGCCGCTTGGTGCGTGTGTAGCGCTCTCGGATCGTGTGGGTGACCAACTGGCCGCTGACCTCGAAGCGCACGTCGTAGAGCGATCGGCCTTCGGTCCACACGCGGTGTCCGCCCCGCTCCAGGGCCGTGAACAGCCGGTGGCGGAGCCGTTCGCAACGCCGCTCCAGGGGGTCTTCGTCGACGCGTGCGCGGGCCGGAGCCAAGGAGAAGCTCGCCTGCTGGCGAAACGCTTCGCGGCGGCCGGCCAGGATCGGGTGCAGCATCTCGGTGGGCATCCGCCCTGGCGCGCCGATACGGGGCGGCGGCGGCGCGTCCGCTCTGCCGCGGGTCGCCGTGGAGTGGTCGGCAGGCGCATCTGGGGCTACCGGCGCTTCCGGGGGCCGCCGGCGGCAACGGCCGGTCGAGGCTTACCGTCTCCGGACGTCCGGGGCGGGCCCACGGCAGTTTCCGCGGCCGGGTGTCCTGGGGCGCGTCGCCGCGCCAGAAGCCCGAGTAGGGGAACGGCACGTCGAGGGACTGGCAGATCCGCTCGAGCTCGGCGGCCGCGAGCCCCAGCGCGCGCGCCGCCTGCGGCATCGGCTTCGACCAGACCAGGCGGTGGAGGTCTTCGCGGGTCAGGATCATCGGCCCTGGGCTCCATTCGGCGTGCGGCCGTCGGAGGGCCAAGACGTGGTTCGGACGGGTTCTCCCTGATCGGGACGTCGAGATTTGATGGGATCCGTAGGCGAGATCTGAGGGGGAAAGCCTTCCCCTGCGGCCGAGCCCGAGGCGTCTCGGCCGACCCCTTCTGCGGGGGCGGCGCCCCCGCAACGCCCCCGCCGGAGGGGGAGGAAGGGCGGTTCGGGTCGGTCCCGCATCGGGGGCCGTCCAGACACCGCGGAGGCGGTCATGCCGTCCCAGCCCCCAATCTCCGAACCCGCTGCGGCGGTCGCCCGGCGCCTGCGCGACGCTGGCCCACTGGCGCTCGACGATGGCGAGGCGCTGCAGCTGGCTGGCGGGCTTCGCTTGGGCGAGGCCGAGGCCCTGCTCGCGGCGTTCGGGTCGCTGCCGGAGGTGCTGGCCGCCGACGCGGCCGCCCTGGAGCGCATCGTGTCGCCCGAGCGCGCGGCGCGCCTGGGCCTGGCGCACGACCTCGTGCGGCGGGTGCTGGTCACGCCGCTACGGGAGCGGACCCTGCTGCCGGGCTGGACCGTGGTCGCCGACTACCTGCGCGCCGTGCTCGGCGGGCTGGCGCGCGAGCAGTTCCGGGTGCTGTTCCTGGACCGCCGCAACCGGCTGATCCGCGACGAGGTCATGGGCGAGGGTACGGTCGACCATGTGCCTGTCTATCCGCGGGAGGTGCTGCGCCGCGCCCTGGAGCTCAACGCCTCGGCCGTGGTGCTCGCCCACAACCATCCGGGCGGAGACCCGGCGCCCTCCCAGGCCGACATCGACGCCACGAAGCTCGTGGCTGAGGCGGGACGCGCGTTGCGGATCTCTGTCCACGACCACTTCCTGGTGGCCGGCGAGCGCGTGGCGAGCTTCAAGGCCATGGGGCTGCTCTGATGGTCCGGCCGAGCCTCGCAGCCGTCGTCAAGGCGCTGGGCGGCGACCTGCTGGCTGGCGGGCTCCGCGCCAATGTGCCGGGACCCGGCCACAGCGCGGCCGACCGTTCAGTGTCCTTGCTGCTCGCGGGGACCCGGGTGGTGGTCCACAGCTTCGCCGGCGACGACTGGCGCGACGTGCTGGCCCAGCTCCGCGACCTGGGCCTCGTGGACGAGGACGGTCGCCTGGCCGGCGTCCAGGGCTTGGCGCCGGCGCATGGCGAGCTCCCCTCGCGAGCCGCCCGCGTCGGCATCGCCCGCGCGCTCTGGTCGGAGGGGCGGCCGCTCGGCGGCACGCTCTCGGACCGGCACCTTCGCCTCCGCGGCGTGGGCGGCGCGCCGCCCGACGACCTGCGCCACCATCCGGCGGTCCCCGCGGCGGTCTATGCGCGCCGGGGCGTCCGTCGGCCGGCCCTGCTGGCGGCGATCCGCGATCCCGCGGGCGAGCTGTGGGGGCTGGAGGTGACCTACCTCGCGCCGGGTGGACACCGCGCCACCGTCCGGACGCCGCGCAAGACGGTGGGCGGCTGCCCGGCGGGGTCGGCGGTGCGGCTGGCGACCTGCGGCCCGCGGCTGCTGGTGGGCGAGGGGGTCTTCACCTGTCTGTCGGCGGCGCGGGTGTTCGGTCTGCCGCCCTGGGCGCTGCTCTCAACCCGCAACCTGCGCAGCTGGCGCCCGCCGGACGGCGTCCGGTCGGTCCTGATCGCCGCCGACCGCGGCGCTGACGGCGAGCGGTCGGCGCGGATCCTGGCAGCCAACCTCCGCGCGCTCGGGCTGGCGGTGGCGCTGCACTGGCCCCCGGCGCCGTTCGCCGACTGGAACGAGGCCGAGGCGGCGGATTGGCCGCAAGGGGAGGCGGAGGAAGGGCGGGTTCGGGCGGGCGCGGCGGACGGATGGTCCGGGCCGCCGGCCCGGAGATCCGAGCCATGACTCCCAATCCCCAGGAGGCGCTGCCGCACGACGACGGCCTCGTCCTCATCCCCGACGCCCTGCGCCCCGCCCTGGCCGCCAACGCCGCCCGGCCGGATGGCGATCCCGTCCCGGTCCTGAAGCTGTTCAACCCGACGGGGCCCGGCACCTGGCTGATCACCGAGCTCAATCCGGACGGCGACACCATGTTCGGGCTCTGCGACCTCGACATGGGCTGCGCCGAACTAGGCTCGGTGAGCCTGCGCGAGATCACCTCGGTGACGCTGCCGTTCGGGCTGACCCTCGAGCGCGATGTCTGCTTCAAGGGCCGCGTGCCGCTCTCGACCTGGACGGAGATCGCGCGCCGCACGGGCTCGATCCGCGAAGCCGAGGCCATCGTGCGGCTGGTGGCGCCGGCGCGCGACGGCGACCCCGCCTGATCCTCCATCGCCGGCGGCCGCGGCCGCCGCCGAACGCGGCCCGGCCGCCTGGCCGCGGACGCCTCCGCGCCATCCCGGCGCAAGAGCCCCGCCGTTGTCCCGCCGAAGCGTGGGTGGCGAGGGCCGACTCACCCCCCTGACCCCCAGGAGCAAGACCATGAGACTGGCATTTGCCGACCCCCGCCATCTGACCCTGTCGCCGCTCAACATGCACTATGGGCGGCCCGACCCCGACGTCTCCGACATCCTGCCCTCCGTGCGGCAGCGCGGCGTTCTCCTGACCCTGCTGGTGCTGGAGACGGTGGCCGACGGCGCCGTCGCCCCGGACCGCTTCGAGGTCGTCGCCGGTCGCCGCCGCTGGAAGGCCGCGCTTGCCGCCCTGGCCGAGGGCGTCGAGATCGACCCGATCCCGATCGGCATCCTCGAGCCGGGCGACGACGCCGCCGCCATCGAGGCCTCGCTGATCGAGAACCTCGGCCGGCTGCCGCCCGACGAGGTCACCTGCTGGGAGACCTTCACCCGCCTGGTGAAGTCGGGACGCACGGCCGAGCAGATCGCGGCCGTCTTCGGGATGTCCGACGTGGTGGTCCGGCGGACCCTGGCGCTGGGCAACCTGCTGCCCCGCATCCGCAACCTCTACCGCCGCCAGGAAGTCGACGTGGCCACGGTCCGCTGCCTGACGCTCGCCAGCAAGGCGCAGCAGAAGGCGTGGCTGGCGCTGCTGGACGACCCCGAGCAGCGGGCCCCCACCGGCTCGGCGCTCAAGGCCTGGCTGTTCGGCGGGCAGTCGATTCCGACGAAGCACGCGCTCTTCTCGCTGGAGGACTATCCCGGCGAGATCCGCGCCGACCTGTTCGGGGAGGACAGCTGGTTCGTGGCGGCCGACCAGTTCTGGCGCTGCCAGAACGAGGCGATCGCCGCGCGGCGCGACGCGCTCCTGGCCGAGGGCTGGTGCCAGGTTGAGGTGCTGGAGGTCGGCGACGCCTTCTACGCCTGGAAGCACACCGCCACGCCGAAAGCCAAGGGCGGCAAGGTGTTCATCACCGTCTCGGCGCGGGGCGAGGTCGAGGTCCATGAAGGCTGGCTGAGCGACAAGGAGGCCCGCCGCGCCCAGGCCGCGGCGGCCAAGGCGGCCCGGGGCGAGGACCCCGCCGCGGCCGAGGCGGCGAAGCTCGCGCGGCCGGAGGTGACGCAGGCGCAGGAGGCCTACATCGACCTGCACCGGCATGCGGCGGTGCGGCTGGCGCTCACCGAGGCGCCGGGCGTTGCGCTCCGCCTGCTCGTGGCCCACGCCGTGGCGGGGGCGGGTCACTGGCGGGTCGACGCCGAGGGACGGCGCGGCGGCGACCCGGCCCTGGCCGCGAGCCTCGCGGCGAACGGGGCGGTCAGCGCCTATGCCGAACGGCGGGCGGCGGCGGCCAGGACGCTTGGCCTGCCGGGCGACGCCCGCGATCTGCTGGGCCAGCGTCCGGACGGCGGCGCGGCGGGGGTGTTCGCGCGCCTGCTGGCCCTGCCGGATGCGGAGGTGCTCACGGTCGCCGCGGTGGTGATGGCCGACAGCCTGGCGGCCGGCAGCGAGGCTGTGGAGGCCGCGGGCGTCTGGCTGAAGGTCGACATCGGCCAGGTCTGGTCGCCCGACGAGGCCTTCTTCGCCCTGATGCGCGACCGCGAGACCGTCAACGCCATGTTGAAGGAGGTGGGCGGCAAGAAGGTGGCCGACGGCAACCTCGCCGAGAAGGTGAAGACCCAGAAGGCGATCCTGCGGGACCTGCTGGAGGGGGCCAACGGCCGCGCGAAGGCCGAGGGCTGGACGCCGAAGTGGCTGGGCTTCCCCGCCCAGGCCTATACGCGCCGGCCCTTCGCGCCCGCGCGCCGCGCCCGCACCGTCGGGCCGCTGCTGCGCCGGGCGGAGGCGGCGATCGGCGCCGCGCCGCAGGCGATCGCCGCCGAATAGGGGTCGTCCTGATCTGACCTTGGAAACTGGACGCCGCGCACGCCCTCGCCCTGGCGGGGGCGTGCGTCTGATGGGCAGACCGAACCGCGCGCTGCGATCCGCTGGGCGAGGAGCCAGGTTGATCCCGGTCTCGCCCCTGGGCCGACGTGCGCACCAGCACGCATGAAGCCGCCGTCAGGCGTGGCGTCGCCGCTACACGCGGGCGTGAACGGGCCGGTCATTGCCTACTTGGTCATGCTGTGAGCCGAGATCGACGATCCGCGGGGCCCTGGCGCTTCCGGGAGGCAACGGACCCTTGTGAAAATCCGGTCCCGGAACCATTTCACCCGCGACCGGTTGCCAGCTTCGGCCGGACGCACCCCGGGCCGGCAAGCCGGATCTCCCGCATGGTCTCCCCCGTCGCGCTGCTGTCCCTGGCGACGGCCTCACCGCCGTATACACTCGCCCAGACCGAAGTCGAACAGGTTGCCCGAGACCTCTTCTCGGGCCGGTTCGAAGGCTTCGAGCGCATGGCCCCGGTGTTCGCGACGGCGGGCGTACGGACCCGCCAGGTCGTCCGGCCGATCGAATGGTATCTTCAGCCACGGGGCTGGCCCGAACGGACCGAGGCCTACCTGGAGGCCGCGGTCGACCTGTTCGCCCAAGCGGCCGGCAAAGCCTTGGACGAAGCCGGCCTGATCGGCGCGGACGTGGATGTGATCGTCACCGTCTCCTCGACGGGGATTGCAACCCCGAGCCTCGAGGCCCGAGCGATGGCGCGCCTGGGCTTCCGGCCGGATGCGGCGCGCGTCCCAGTCTTCGGCTTGGGCTGCGCCGGCGGGGCGACGGGCCTGGGCCTGGCCGGCAAGCTGGCAGCCGCCACGCCGGGCGCGGTGGTGCTGCTTGTGGCGGTGGAGCTGTGCAGCCTGGCGTTCCGGTTCGAGAACCTTAGCAAGGCCGACATCGTCGCCACGGCGCTGTTCGGCGACGGAGCGGCCGCGTGCGTCCTGCGGAGCGGCGACGGCGGCCTTGCCAGCCTCGTACATGCCGCAGAGCGCACATGGCCGGACACACTCGACGTCATGGGTTGGCGCATCGACCCGACCGGCCTGGGGGTGATCTTCGCCCGCTCCATCCCGTCCTTCGCGAAGGACAACCTGCGGCCGGCCATGGAGTCGATGCTGCAGGGCCAGGCGATGGCCCTGGGCGATGTGGACCGGTTCGTCTGCCACCCCGGCGGCATGAAGGTGATCGAGGCGCTGGAGCAGTCCCTGTCCCTCGGGCAGGGTAACCTGGACCACGAGCGCGCCGTCCTGGCCGACCACGGCAACATGTCTGCTCCGACGGTCCTCTTCGTACTCGATCGCGCCCGGCAGGCGGGCCTGCCGGCGACCTCGGTCGTCGCCGCCCTGGGACCTGGCTTCACCGCCAGCGCGGTGACCCTCCGGCGCGCCGCGTGAGCCTCTCGCTCGTGATCCTCGCGGCCGTGACCTTGCAGCGCATGGGCGAGCTGCTGCTTGCGCGTCGCAACACCCGGCGGCTGAAGGCCAGGGGCGCCTACGAGGTCGGCGCGGCTCACTACCCCCTGATCGTGGCCCTCCACGCCGCCTGGCTGATAAGCCTCTGGGGATTGGCCTGGGCGCGGCCGCTCAACTGGGCGTGGCTTGGGGTGTTTGTTGTCCTGCAATTGCTGCGCGTGTGGGTCATCGCGACATTGGGCCCGCGATGGACGACCCGGATCATCGTGCTGCCGGGCGCGCCCATCGTCCGGCGAGGACCCTACCGCGTCCTCAGCCACCCGAACTATGCCGTGGTGGCGGCCGAGATCGCCGTGCTTCCCCTGGCCTTCGGCCTCATGTGGGTGGCGTTCGTGTTCTCGCTCCTCAATGTCCTGGTCCTGCGGGTGCGCATTCGCGCCGAAAGCCGAGCCCTCCGGGCGGCGCAAGCGGGAAACCTGACCGGAGGCCATTAACCGCCGGTCGTCGGCGGGGCGGGAATTGGGGTCTGAGTCGGTCACGAAGGGCTTTGCAGGCCAGGGAGTGAGACGGCAGCGTTGACAGCGAGGGCGCCGACCCCATCCGAGTCACCCCCGGGCCTGTAGTTGGAAAAATCAACGACGGCGTCTCCGCGCGCCAGCCGCGTTCCAGTCCGGAACCGGCGGGCGGGGGACCTTGGGCGGCCGCGGTGGAAGGCGTCGTGTCGTTGGGCGCGGATGGCTGGTCGCAGCGGACTAGAACGGCTGCGGAGCGGCCAGTATTTGCTTCCCCGCGACCCGGATCGATGTGACCTCGCCCGTCAGGTCGTCCATCCGGCAGATCACCGCCACGCTCTTCCTGCCGACGCGGGCGCGCTTCCATGTGACCGTCGCTCCGCGCTCGACCCGTTTCACATCCGGCCGATCTTCGAAAGACGTGACCGGCGCCGACGTCTTTTTGCTTTCGACGGCCGTCATCACCAAGCAGATCGCAGCGGGATCGGATTCGCGCTGGAACCGAACTTCGTCGTGCGAGGCCGGCGTTTGCAACAGGGCCAGCAGCAGGACGATCACGAGCACCTCCTTCATCGCGGCGGCTCACCCTGAACAGCCCCTGCGGCGCAAAGATGTTCCGCCAGATGTTTGAGGTGCGTCGCCCGACGTCGCGGCGGGTCGGAATCCACCGAGGGAGTCGGGCCGCTGGACGTCGGCTTGCTGACACGGTCTCGGGATCAGCCATCGGCGCACAGTGGCGTCCTCGCGGGCGCACCGAAGCGTTCGGAGCCCCGCCCGTCGCAGAGCGTTCGGACGGGATGGAACCTCACCCGGATCTTGCGTCGCCTGCTTCTCGAATACGTGCGCGCGCGGCGAGTGGCGCACGCCTCATCCGTGGTTCGGCGGCCGTGGTGACTGGCGCGTCAAGTGGCAACGGTCGGGCGATCGTGCGAGCGTTCGCTCACGAGGGCGCCGATCTGGTGCTTGCCGCCCGCGAGCCACCGCCCTGCAGGCCGCCGCGACGGAATGCCGTGGGTTCGGAGCGCGAGTGGTCGCCGTCCCGACTGACATGGGGGATGCGAACCAGGTGAAGGCGCTTTCCCTGGCGGCGATGGAGTCTTTCGGCCGGATCGATGCCTGGGTGAACAACGCTGCAGCACTTCGGACGCCTCGACGAGACACCCCCTGAGGTCATCGAACAGGTCATCGGAACGAACGTGCTCGGCTATTTCCATGGCTCCCGAGAGGCGCTCCGCATCTTTCGGAGGGCCCGGGCCGGCGCCTTGATCAACGTGGGTTCGATCCTGAGCGCGATGGGGCGCCCGTACGCCTCGGCGTACGTGGCAAGCAAGTTCGCGATCCGGGGCCTCACCGAGAGTCTCCGCGCCGAGCTGCGGGACGAGCCCCGGATACACGTAGGCGCCGTGCTGCCGTCGGCCATCGATACGCCGATCTACCGGCGGGGCCGCGAACTACACAGGCCGGCAAGCGCGGCCGATCCACATCGTCCACCCGCCCGAGGTCGTGGGCGAGGCAATCATTCGCGTCGCGCGCCATCCCGTGCGGCAGGTCTTCGCCGGGTGGTCCGCCCGCCCCGTGGCGACCGCCGCCATGATCGCTCCGCGTTGGGCTGTCGAAGCCGTTCGTCTTGCCGCCGACACCCTGGAGCTAGCCGGCGAGCCGGCGGCGCCTACGCCGGGCAACCTCTTTGAGGCGACCCATGAGGGCGACGACGTCCGCGGCGGGTGGCGCGCCCGCAAGCGACGCAGCGCGCATCGCTCGGCCTGGCGGGCGCCGGGGCCCTCCTGGCGGTCGCCGCGCTGATGCTGAGGACCGCGAGGACAGGGGCCCGGCGCGGAGCCGCGTGAGCGTGCCAGGCGTGACTGGAGCGTGGCTTTACATCAGTGCGCCCCGCCGGGCACGTGGCCGGCCTCGAACGTCACCGAGGCATTGTTGGTGGTGAAGCGCCCGCCCGGCTCTTTCGGCAGGTCCAGCGTGGCGGCCACCAGCATGACCGGCCCTGACATTCCGGCGGGAATGCGCACCCAACCCTCATTGTCGGTCAGAATGTTCTGCAGCGCCCCGCGCGCCGGTCTGACCGTGACGGGATGGCCGGGGAGGGGGCGGCCGTTCCGGACAAGCTGGAACTTCGCCGGCGAAGCGCTGGCTCCATCGAAGGCCGGGACCAGCTCGACTTCCAACCCCGCCGCCGCCGTCGTCGTCGGCGGCGCGCACACGCGAACGCAAACGAGGGTCTTGGCCAAGCGGCGCGAGCGGATCTGCAGCGGCGCGCCCTTCGGCAGCAGCCGGCGGACCTTGGCGACCTCTTCGGCCTTGAAGGGGTGCTCGTCGAGGTAGGTGTCCACCTGATCGGGGCGCCAGTTCGACTCGCCCCAGATGGTCTGGACCGTCACCATGCCCGGCCCCGTCGCCTCGCTGGAGACCGCCAGTCGCAGCGACTTGGCGGTCTGCTCCTGCACCTCGACGGCCGCTGGGCGGCCGCCGACGACGGCGCGAACCTGTTCGACGCGGGTCTGCGGCGAGCCGACGTTGAGCGCCGGGAAGTCCGAGGAGGACGTCGCGTGGACGATGAGCGGTCGCCCGCTTGTCTCGACGAAGTTCTCTGGCACAAGGAAGAAGTCGTGCGCGGCCGCGCTGCCGGCAAACAGCAGCCCGAGTCCCGTCGCGACGGTCAGTAAAGATGTTCTCATCGGTTCGAACCCTTCGTCGAGATTAGAATCGGGCCGTGAGGCCGACGTAGTAGCGGCGGCCAACCAGATCGTAGGTGGATGGGTCGGTGTTCGCCGCGATGGCGGGCGAATAGACCCGAGGCTGCTTGTCCGTGAGGTTGTTCACTCCACCTCGGAGCGTCACCATCTTGTTCACCTTCCACGAGGTGTTCAGGTCGAAGTAGTTGACCGCATCGAGAACCTGTTCCGGATTGTTGAAGTTCTCCACCGAGCCCTGATAGCGCCAGCGCACGCCTGCGCTGAAAGGCTCGTAGGTCCAGTTCAGGGTCGAGAGGAACTTCCACTCCGGCAGGGTCAGGCCGAAGGTATTGGAGACCGTCCCCTTCCTGTCGGTGAACGGACCCCCGGGAAGGTCCTGGCGCTTCCACTCCTGAAGCTTGGTGCCCATGACGTTGAGAGCCACCGAGCCCCAATCCGGCCCGCCGAGGTCCGCCAGCGTGACGACCCAATCGATCTGGAAGTCGATGCCGCTGGTCTTCAGCGTGCCGAGGTTGGCGTTCGTCTCCAGGGTGCTGGTGATCTGGCCCGAGTTGGGATCGCGGCTAAACAGCTGGCAGAAGAAGTTGTTGGGATCGTAGGTCGGATTGGACGTCCCGTTCTGATTGAAGCAGCGGCGCAGCTGTTCCGTCGTGGCCAATGTGCCGACCACCTGCTTGATGGTGATGTCATAGTAGTCGATCGAGCCGGACAGACGGCTCAGCCACGGATTGGAGAACGGCGACTGCCACGTTGCGCCGACGGTGAACGAGTCGGCGGTCTCTTCCTCCAGAAGCGGGTTACCGCCGGTCAGACCGGAGACCTGCGAGTTCGAGAAGGTATAGGCGTCGATGACCTGGCCCGGGACGTTCTGGGCGAGGCACAGGGCCCGGACCTGGCTGGCGCCGGCGGCGCCGGGCGCGCGGTAGGCGCCGCGGATGTCGCACGGATCGCCCGAGAACTGGGGGACGCCCGCCGACGAGGCCGGCACGCCGATGTTGGGGAAGCTCAGGTTCTGCGCGGCGTACAGTTCACCGATCGAAGGGGCGCGAACAGCGCGTTGGACGCCCCCGCGGACCCGCAGGCCGTCGACGATCTCCCAACTCAGATCCGCCTTGTAGGAGTCGACGCGGCCGATCGTGTCGTACTTCGAGAGGCGGTAGCCGAGGTTGGTTTCCAGGCTATGCACGAAGGGCAGATCGCGCAGGAGCGGGATCAGGACTTCGCCGTAGACCTCCCGGACCTCGTCGGATCCTGAAAGCGGCTGGCCGGAGTTGCCGGCCAGCTCCGGGCCCGTGGTGCCGTTTAGGGTGAAGGTGGCCAACAACAGTTCGTCGGGGACGAAGCTGTATTTCTGCTCGCGCTGCGTCGCGCCGACCGCCGCCCGGACTTCGCCGGCGGGAAGGCTGAAGAGCCCGCCCTGCAGGTTGATCTCGGCGACGCGCTGATCGTTCGTCGTCGTGTTCTTCGGCACGCGGCTGACGTAGGCGATGCACGCGTCGCTGAGGGGGTTTTCGCCGAACGGGTTGAAGCCGCCGGCGCAGATCGAAGCGCCGCCGTCGGGCGCGTCCAGCAAGCGCTGGACCGCTGAGCGGGAAAGGTAGCCCGTGTAGGTCGTCCCGTTGTCCACGCGCCCGTACGAGAGATAGGCGTCGTAGGTCCAGTCGCGGACGCCCGCCAGACGGCCACGGAGGCCCGTGGTGATCTGATAGACGTCATAGTTCTCGTTCTGTCGCCGCGGACCGAGTTCGTTGAACCGCTTGTCGAGACGGAAGCTGCCGGCAGGATTGGGGCGGGAGTTCAGGACCGCCCGGAGCTCGGCCGGGATGAAGGGGTTGCTCCCGGGGATTCGGAAGCCCGTGGTGGGACCCGTGGCCGGGTTGGAGGCCAGCTGGTTGCCGGCTTCATACTGCGAGAACAGGAAGTCGGCGTAGACCTCCGCGAACGAGGTTATCTCATACTTCGCCGCACCGTAGACGTTGTAGCGCTGCTGCGGGATGATCATGTAGTTCCGATCACCCGTGGTATAGGTGAAGTCGGTCTGCTGCAGAGGGCCCGGCGTACGAAAACCTTCGTAGTCGAGGCCGCCGGGGCTGATGTAGTCGCGGGCGCCCTGGTAGGCGAACAACGTGCCGTTGTTGTTGAAGCCGAAGGTGTTCCCTCGCGCGGCGCCTGGTACGGCCGAACTGACCGCGGCGGCCGACGGAAGGTTGTTGGCGTCGAACACGGTGGAGCCGAGCGGCGAGGTGCCGGCGAAGCCGGAGATCCGCGAGAACCTGCGCGCCGCGTTCAGGACCGAGTCCCGGTCGGAGTAGCCCAGCGACAGGACCGCGGCGCCGCGGCCGTCCGCGATGTCGCCGCCCACCGTCAGGCTGACAGCTTCGCTCGCCGCGTCGCCGCGGTCGGAGACGCCGTACTGCACGTCGAGCTGGACGCCCTCGAAATCCTCGTTCAGCCGGAAGTTCAGCACGCCTGCCACGGCGTCCGAGCCGTAGGTCGACGACGCGCCGCCGGTGATGGTCTCGACGCTGGAAATCAACGGCGTCGGGAGCAGGTTCAGGTCGACCACCGACGAGGCGCTCGACGGAACGACCCGGCGCCCGTTCAGCAGCACCAGCGTGCGGGTGGCGCCGAGGCCGCGCAGCTGCACCTGAGCTTGGCCGGCGACGTTGGGGCTGTTCGACGATGCGCTGCCCAGCGGCGTGAACTGTGGCAGTTCGTTGATCAGGGTCTCGATATTGGCCGAGCCCGTTGCCCGGACGTCTTCCTGGGTCACCGTCACGATCGGGCTGTTGGCCACATAGTCCTTGCGCGCAATCCGGGAGCCGGTGACCACGACCTCATCCACCTCGTCTGAGTTCTGCTGGCCCGCTGCGGGAGCCGCACCTGCTTCCTGCGCCGCGGCGGGCGTGGTCACCAGGGCCGTGGCGGAGAGGAGGGCGACGCCTCCAAGGATGGATGAGCCGAGAATGCGGCTGCGGTAAGTGATGTCGGCCAAAAAAGCTGCTCCGGAGCAATGTCTTTCAGGCCGCGAACGGCCCCCCTAAGTGAGGTACGCGCCGCGATCGCCATCCCCTCACGCCGCCGCACTTTTCTCCAAAGTTCAGTCGATCGCAGGCCGACGCTGACGACCGCCGTCGGGTACGGCGCGCTCGGCCACCGCGTCGTCCGAGGGTGCGTCCCTTTTATGGAGGGGGCGGGCGCCCACGACGGGCAGGCGAGCAACACCCATGCCGACCTTCCGCCTTGACAGCCGGCCCTGCGCCCGCCCAGGGCGGCACGCGCCGCCGCCGGCGGGTTGCACCGGTCGCGAAGGCCTAAAGATCGCACGCCCGACGTCGGGTGAGCGCGGGCAAGGGTTTGGCTGGCAGGGCGACGCCGGCGTGATCGCCTGGGCGCGCCGTCCGCGGGACATGTGGTCTCCCGAGCACGGAGGTGTCTTCTCCGTCGCCCTTGCGTCAGTCTCGTGTCTCGATCGGCCCCAACCGCCCTGAAGAGGTCAGGCGGCAGGCTACAAGCGCTCCAAGATCGCCTTCATCTGCTCGATTTCCTTCGTCTGCGACGCCATGATTCCATCCGGCCCATAGCAGAGATCGCGAAGTTCCGGGTCCCGCAGCGCGGCCTCCTTGCACATCAGCAACGCGCCGGAATGGTGGGGGATCATCGACGCGACGAACTGGCGGTCTCCGACCAGGCTCTGGTCCCGGATGCCGAGCAGCGCGAGCACGAACACCGCCACGAAGGTCAGGTGCAGGACCAGGTTCAGTCTCGCGTTCGTGTACATCGATCGCATCGTCAGCAGCATGATGATCGCCATCGGCGCCCACATCACCAGGGCCATGTACAGGAAGTTTATGTTCTGGATGAACTCGCCCCAGCTGAAGATCATCGCGAACATCGCGACGTACATCACGACCAGGCTGAGGCCGAGGTTTAGCGCGAGCATGAGATAGTGCTGTCTCACGACCTTGGGCCGCATTGTTGGGCTATGTGCGTGGGTTTCGCTCACCTTCGCCTCCTGTTGCTAAAACGTCTTCAGTCGATCCTGGAACGGCTCACCACCGCTTTGGATCTGCGCAAGCCCTGACGTTCGAGCGGACGTCAGGTTCCTCTGAGCCTCAACCCCAGGGTCCGGGCCTCGCCACGCCATGCGCGGGAGGCGCGACCGGCGTGTTTGTGAGCGATGGCGAGACGGCAGCGGTGATCCTGGGCGCCGGCCGAAGCGGAGGGTCGCGACGGAGCGCCACCGCGCCGGCCCGCGCGCAAGGGTGCGCTGACGCCGCCTGCGGCGCCCTGGCCCGCGGACCGTCCCGGCGGCCGGAGGTCGCGAGCTTCGGCTCGTAACCCCAGGAGACCGCCATGCGACCGCTTCCCAGCTTCTTCAACACCGCCGAGCTCGACGCCTTCGACGCCCGGACCGCCGCCCTGCAGGACCCGCGCCCGCACCCGACCGAGCCGCAGCTCACCCAGCTGGGCCATGCACTGATGGCGGAGGTCCTGGACGTCATGCTCGGCGGGGCTCTCGAAGACCATGTGGTCACCGTCTGCGAGACCCTGATCGGAGGGCTCCACTCCGGCGTCCAGCGGCTCGAGCGCGACGCCGACCGCGAACGCGAGCAGCTCGCCGGGCTCCTGCGCGACTTCGACGGCTCGGAGGTGGCCGATGTGGACCTGCAGGAGGCCAAGGCTCGGGCCGACGCCCTCGACGTGGCCGCCTGCGCCCTGGCCCTGGTCCGCGACGCGGCGGCCGGGGGCTACGCGACGGCGACCGCCGAAGTCTGGAGCCCCTGGCGCGGCTCGGTCCGTGGCGGGACCAGCACAGCGGCGCAGCTCGACGCCCAGGCCGCGATCCGGGCGATCGAGACCCGTCGGCGGGATGGCGCCGACCCCGGCGACGCCGTGGTGGCGTTCCGGGCGTCCCCGCGCAGCGACACGCCCGAGGACGCGGGACGCATCTTCGACGCCCTGAACTGGGCGCTCTGCAAGTTTCCGGGCATGAGCCTCGCGCTCACCGGCGCACCCGGCGGCGAGCGCCTCGCCAAGCGCTGGGCCCAGCAGAAAGGCGTCCGGCTGGTGCTGGCGCGTCCCGACTTCGCGCGGTTCGGGCGCGCCGCGCCCTTCCGCGCCAACGACCAGCTGATGGCGCTGCAGCCGGTGTGCGTCCTGGTGCTGCCGGAGACCCTGGGACCCGCCGCCGCGGCCGGCGCCCCGCCGTTCGGGCCTGCCCTCAACCTCGCCGAACAGGCGCGCCGTCGCGATGTTCCATGCGTCCGGATCGGGCCGAAGTCGGCTCCCCCCGAGCGCCCCTGAAGCCGACGTCGGCGGGCCGTGTCGGATCCGACGCGCGGCCCGCCACTTTCTGGCGTGCATTGTGAATATTCGCGGCGGCCGCAGGCGAAGGCCGGCGCCTGGGTGAAATATCGCCCTTGTCACACTCCAGGGGCGCCGCGCCTCCTTCCGCCTTCGCCCTCACGAGGCCGACGGAGTCAGTGCGATGGCCGAGCCCCAGGCCGAACCGTTCCATGTGGCGCTCACCGCCCTGCGCGAGCGGCTGCAGAGCGGCGTGCTGCCGCCCGGCGCGCGCGCCACCGCCGTCGACCTGGCCGACGACCTCGGCCTCTCGACGACCCCGGTCCGCGAGGCGCTGTCGCGTTTGACCGGCGAAGGCCTGCTCGAGGACCGGCGGGGGCAGGGCTACTTCGTCCGCCGCCTGGGCGCGGTGGACATCGCCGACCTCTACCGACTGAACCTCGCGCACCTGTTCATCGCCCTGGAGCCGCGGCGCACGAGTCGCATGCCGACACCCGCCGCCGCAGAAGAGTCTTCGGACGGCGCTGGCCCGGCCTTCGATCCGGTCGCGAGCGTCGACGGCCTCTTCCGCGCCTGGGTCGGCGCCACTGGCAGCCGGCCGCTGTTCGGCGCGTTCCGCGTCATCCAGATCCAACTCGGCCCCGTCCGCCGGGTGGAGGCCCAGGTGCTCCCGCAACTGGAGGCAGAGGCGCGGGTGCTGCTCGATGGAACCCTACCGCGCGGCGACCGGCTGGCCGCGTTGCGCCAGTTCCACGCCCTGCGGATCCGCGAATCCGACCGGCTGGCGGCCTTGCTCGAGCCGGCCGCCCGGGGGTCGAGAAAATAGAGCGAATATAGATTGAATATACACATCCCAAGTTGTGAACTTGGAATGTCGCAATCACGCGATGATCGAAGTCGAAGGAGATCGAGATGACCACCACGAACAAGCTCCGTCAGTTCCGGGTCCTGCCGATCGGCGGCGCCAAGAAGCGCACGAACGACAACACGGGTGACCAAGCCGAAGAAGACGGCCCGGTGAAGTACGATCACCCCTGAGCCGAAAGCCGGCGCCGGTTCGCCCGGCGCCGGCGTCTCGCATGACCTTGTCCCTGCCATCCCACGTCCACCTCGCCGCCATCGGCGACGACGTTGTGCTGCTCGACACCGCGGCGGACGCCTACATGTGCATTCCGAACGGCGTGGCGATCCTGCGCCCCGCCCTGGACCGCGCGAGCCTCGCGCCGGTCAACGACGCCGTCGCATCTGGCCTGCAAGACGCCGGCCTGGCGAACCCAGGCGAGGCGGCGACCGGGCGCGCCCGCCTTTGTCGGCCGACGCGGGACATCGGCGACCTCCAGGTCGGCCACTTGTCCCTTGCGCAGATCCTCGCCCTGGCGGGCGCCTTCTGGGATTTGATGTGGCGCTACCGGGGACGCACTCTGGCGGAGATCCTGGATTTTGTCGCGGGAGAACGTGTCAACCGCACTATGGCCGCCGGGCCGGACGCCGTCCGACTTGCCGGGGTCTTCCAGCAGGTCGCCGTCTGGCTGCCAATGCCGCGGAAATGCCTCGTCCGGAGCTTCGTGCTGTTGCGGTTCCTGCAGCGCTCAGGAGTGGACGCCACCTGGGTGTTCGGCGTGACCACCTGGCCGTTCCGGGCGCACTGCTGGCTGCAGATCGGCGACACCGCGCTCGACGACAACGCCGAACGGATCGTGGAATACGAACCGATCCTGGGCGTGGGCTGATGGCCGCACCGTATTTCGTTCTGACCTGGCCTGACCCTTGCCCGGACGCGCACGACGCCGCCAAGCGCGCGGCGGAGCGCCTCGTGAGCGCCGGCTGGGAGAGATGGGCCGCGCGACGCGGGCTGAGCGTCTGGCAGCGACCGGAACGGCCTCTGCCTGTGGATGTAACGGTGTGTCCCGATGGGGTGCTTGTCGGCCGATACCAACGGACATCCCCGGACCCGGCGTCCTCGCCTATCCAAGACCGCTCGGCCCGGGCGCGAGCGCGGACTCTTTCCGAAGGCGGCTGGGGCGGCTATCTCGCCCTGCTGCCGGATCCCGCGACAGACCAATGGTGGGTCTTTCGGGACCCGTCCGGCGCCGTGGAAGCCTTCACCTGGCGGGTCGGGCGCCTGGCGATCTGCGCCTCTGGCTTCGACCACCTGCCGTCCGGCCTGTTTCCCGAGCGGCTGGGCCTGGACTGGCGCGCGATCGCCGACTGCCTGCGGGACCCGGGCGCACTGGGGAGTCGGCCGGCGCTGGCCAGCGTCGAGGCCGTGACAGCTGGAGACGTCCAGCCGGTGGGCGGCTTGGCCCGCGATGGCTCCGCGATCTGGCGTCCCGGGCGTTGGGCCGCGAACCCAGCGAAGCTTGACCCTGCATGGGAGCCACGCCTCGCCGCGACCCTGACGGACACTGTGACGGCGATGGTCGCGCCCTATGACCGTGTCGCCACCGAAGCGTCGGGCGGTCTCGACTCGTCCATCGTCAACGCCGCAGTGGCCCAGGCGGGCCTCGGCCATCGTGTGGTCTCGGCGCTCCACTATGTGGGCGACCGGCCCGAGGCCGACGAACGGCCGTGGGCCAAGGCGCTTTGCGATCTATGGGGGCTGCCCCTGGCCTGTATCGACAGGCCCCGCGCGCAGATCGATCCCGAGGCGGATTTCGCGCCCCTGGCGCGGGATATACGCCCGCCCCTGGCGGCGTTGGATGCGCCGCGGGATCGCGACACCGCGGCCCGCCTTCAGGCGAGCGGCGCTCAGGCGCTCCTGACGGGCAAGGGCGGCGACGCCGCCTTCTTCCAGATGCCCACGCCGTGGGTGCTGGCGGATCTCTGGCAGGCGCGGGGGGCAGCGGCCATTCGCCACCCGCTCAACGCACAGGTGGCCCGGTGGCTAAGGCGGTCCGTCTGGTCCATCTGGCGTGAACTCCTGTGGCGTTCGCCCTCGGCCCCGGCCTCGCCCTTGGGCCGCTTCGCCGGACCTGCCCTGCGAGACTGCGGCCCCGCCGCGCCCCATCCCTGGCTGGCGGACCTCGACGGGCTCCCGCCGGCCAAGCGAATTCAGGTTCGCGCGCTCACCAGCGGCCAGACCGGTCAGGGCGCGAACCGACGAGGGCAGGTCGCCGACCTCCTGCATCCGCTTCAGGCGCAGCCGATGATGGAGCTCTGCCTCTCGATCCCGGCGTGGGAACACGTGCGCGGCGGGCGCGACCGCGCCCTCGCGCGCGACGCCTTTGGGCCCTGGCTCCCGCCGTCGATCGCCCGCCGCCGCTCCAAGGGCGGGCTGTCGTCCTGGTACACGCGACATGTCGCGACGAGCGCTCCGGCGCTGGGCGCCTACCTCCTCGACGGTGTGCTGGTCGACGCTGGCCTGCTGGACCCAGCCGCCATCGAGGCGGCCCTCGATCCCGACGACCTGATCGTCGCCGGGGATGGGAGCGGGCTCATCGCGGCGGCGGCGGTGGAGGCCTGGGTCCGCTACTGGCAGACACGGGTTCCGGACGCGGCTGGCGCGGAGCGGCGTCTGGTATGAGGCCGACGTCGGATCCGACCGGGCCGAGGTGCAGGTCCAGGAAGGCGAACGCCCGGCGGTAGAGGTCGCGCAGGTTCCCGGGACTGCCGAACAGGTGGCCTTCGCCCCAGTAGGCCAGGAGCACGGCGTCCTTGTCCTGCCGGTACAGGGCCGAGAACAGTTCCTCGGCCTGGCCTGCGTGCGAGCCGTCGATCTCGCCATAGGCTAGCAGCAGCGGGGTCCGGATCCGCCCCGCGGCCATCAGGGGGCTGTTGCGGAGGTAGCGATCCGGGACCTCCCACGGCGGGCCCCGCATGTCGCCCTGCAGTGTTTCCACCCAGCCGGCGGACCACGACGTGGGGACGACGTCCTGGGCGAACACGCGCCGCCCCGCGCCGAACTGGCCGTGCCGGCTGATCAGGTCCGTCGCCGGGGCGACAGCGATGGCCGCGCGGAAGCGGTCGGTCTGTCCGATGATGGTGGTCACCGCATAGCCGCCGAAGCTGTGGCCCCAGAGCGCCAGGCGCTTCCTGTCGAAGCGGCCCGCCACGCCGGGCTGACGCCCCGCGGCGTCGACGATCGCCAGCACTCGCTCCCCCAGGCGGTCGGCGGGTCCGGCGTTCTGCGCGGCGGAGGGAAGGCTCGGCAGCAGGACGGCATAGCCCCGTCCGAGGAGAGGCGCGGCTGGCGAGATGGGCACGTCCCGCCAGAAGCGCGCGGGCGGGCCCGCATAGGTGCGCTCGGGGTAGGGCACAACAACCAGCGGCGGGAGCGGGCCGCCTTGGCGGGGCGGCAGGTAGAGCCAGCTCCGCAAGGGCTGGCCATCCGGGCCAGGATGGGTGATCGCGATCGGCGCCGGCTGCTCCACATCGGCCAGGCGGCGGTTGAGCGTCGCCAGCACGCGGTCGGGGCCGCCCGTGGGTCGCCACACCAGGCGCTCCTCGCCGCCGCCCATGGTGAGGTCCAGCAGCGCGCCATGCGGCGCAACCGCGAGCAACACCCCTGCGGCCGGGATCCTGTCGCCGGCCAGCGATCGCGGCCCGTCCCCGAAGACGCGGACGACCGGGCGTTCGCCGAAAAGCTCGACGCCCGTGAGCGGCTGGGCGCGTACCGCGCCGTCCACGGTGCGCTCCACGAGGTCCTCGCTTCGGCGGGGCGTCCTGGTGAAGGCGCCGGTGGTCAGCCGCCGCGCGCGGCCGTTGCGGTCGATGCGCCAAGCCGCCGCGTCGGCGGCGGCGAGCAGTCCGTCGCCCGAGACGATCACCTCGCGCGGCGGCCGCCCGAGGCTGCCGGTGAGCCGCGGCGAACCGCCGGGCGCCAGCCGGAACCAGTCGTCGCGGCCGGACCCGGCGGGTCGTCCGAAGAGGATCGGGTCCGCCCCGAGCCAGCCCGCCGCCACCCGCTCGGGCCGCAGGACCAGATGGGCCGCAAGCCCCGCGTCGACGGCCACAGCCCGGTTGCTTGAAGTGTTCACCCGCATAAGCCGACCCTCGGTCCACGCCGCGCCGTCATCCCGCGCGTAGACCAGGAGATCGTCGGCGTCGGCTCGCCAGCTCAGCAGGCTGTCCAGCACGTCGCACCCGGGACAGGGGGTGGCGAGTGTCCCATTGGCGAGGTCCAACAGGCGCAGGCGCACCCGGCGGGTCGCCAAGCCATAGGGGCCGTGCACAGGCCGCCCTCCCACCAGCGGGATGTCGTCGGCCGCCTCGAGGAGGGCGAGGCGGCGGCCCGAGGGCGCGAGTTCCAGGTCGATGAAGCCGCCGGTGGCCAGCGTCTCGACGGCCCCCGTCCGCGGGATTCTCACGATCCGGCTGGCGTCGGCCGGGCGACGCGGCGCATGCGTTCCGCTGGTCATGACCGACACGGCGGCGTCGCCTCGTGCGGCGGCGGCCCACAAGGAGGGGCTCTCGGCCTGCGGGCGATACACCCGGATGTCGAACGGCCAAGCGCCGGGCGGCAGGACGATCGCCAACAGCGCGCCGTCCGGGGTCCACTGCACCTTGCGGGGGACGCCTCCGGCCTCTGGCGTGAGACCGGTCCAGCGCACTTCGCCGGAGGCGAGCGTCGCGATCCCCAGCTCCCAACGCTCCCCCGTGAGGCGGTAGACCACCGCACGTCCGCCGTCGGGCGACATCGGGCCGAGCTGGTAGCCGGTCATGGGGTCGGGCGGGAACAGCTCGCGCAACGGTCCGCCGTCGGTGAGGTCGGCGACCATGATGCGGGTGCGGAACAGCCGGTTCAGCTCCTGAAAGTCGAAGCGGGCGGCGCTCGCGAAGGGGCCGCGCTGTTCGACCAGCAACCACCGCCCGCCGGGGGCGATGGTCACCGCGCCGAGGCCCTCGCGTTGCAGCAGGTCCTCGACCTGCAGGGAACGAGCCTCCGCCAGCGGCGCGACTACGGCCAGGGCCACAGCCATGGCGACGGCGCCGCCCGCGCCGGCGGCCGCCCTCCAGATTGGACGCCGCATCACCAGCTCTTGGTGAGCTGCAGCCGGACGAAGAGGCCGACGACGTCGGCGTTGGCGGAGTCCCAGCCATAACCGAAGGCGTTGTCGTAGAAGGGCGGGTCGTTGTCGAAGAGGTTGCGCACATAGAGGCCGAGGGTGGTTCCCTCGAACCGGCCCGCCGGCCCGTTTACACGCAGCTGCAGGTCCACCGTGTGCTGGTCCTCGATGCGCCGGCCGTTCAGGTCCCGGAAGCTGCTGATGTGGTTGAGCGTCACCCCGGCGTCGACGGGGCCGCGGCGGAAGTCGGCAGTCAGGCGGCCACGCAGCTTGGCGGGATACCCGGCCACCCCCACGAGGTCGATCGCCGCCGCCCGCGGCGTGAGCCGCTGGTCGTAGTCGAACAGCCGCGTGGCGTCGGCGCCGAGGGTGAGCCGCCCTCCGAAGGCGCCCCACTCGTGGCTGGCCTGAACGTCGAGCCCGCGGATGCGGAGCTGGCCGGTGTTGACCGTGCGCAGCTCGACCATGGCCACATAGCTGGTCGGCGGGTTGAGCAGGGCCGAGGAGGCGACGATCGGCAGGGCCAGCGCGGCGTTGACCAGGGCGAGGTCCGCGGGGTTCGTCGCCGGACTGATCCGGCGGACGAGGGTGGTGAACCGCGGGTCGGTTAGGGCGCCGCTGATGTTCTCGTTTACCGGGCGGCCGATCCGGTTGCGGAAATCGGTGTCGAACCAGGTCAGCGACAGCCGAGATCCCCGCGACCAGGACGGCCGGTAGTCCAAGCCGGCGGTCCAGGTGTCCGCCGTCTCCGGCTGCAGCTCGGTGTTGCCGCCCTGGAAGGCCAAGGCCTGGACGGAGCGCCCATCGAGGGTAAGGCCGATCGCCGTCAGGCTCTGGGCGGCGAACAGCTGGGTCAGGCCCGGGGCCCGGAACGACTGGCCGTAGGTCGCTCGTAGCCGCAGGTCCGGGATCGGCGCCCAGACCACGCCCACCTTCGGGTCGATCGTGCGTCCGAAGTCGCTGAACCGTTCCGCGCGCATGGCGCCCGAGAGTTCGAGCGCCGCCACCCCCGGGCGGGCGTTGGCGTCGCCCACCAGGGGCACGCGGACTTCGGCGAAGACCGCCTCCACGTGCCGGGAGGTGGTCAGGCTGGCCTGTGGGACCGGGGCCGGGGTGGAGGTGAAGCTCGCGCCGTCGCGCTCGAAGCGTTCGCGCCGGGCGTTGATCCCCACCGCAGCCTTCACCTCGCCCCCCGGCAGGCGGAAGAGCGGTCCGTCGGCCTGCAGGTTGGCGGTCTGCACCCGGCTCGTCGATCGCGTCCCGCTGAACCCGGACCCGATGGCGCTCATCACCGAGAGCCGGTTGGCGGCGATCCCGGTGTAGGGGTTGAAGAAGCCGTCGCGTACGGCGCTGTAGGCGGTCTCCGGGCGGTCGGCCACATTGCCCAGCGCCTCGGCCAGGATCGCCGAATTGATGAACCCCGACGCATGGGTCTCGTCGATCTCCTGCGCCCAGGCGAGGTAGCCGTCGGCTTCCCACTCGCGGGGCAGCCAGGCGCGCCCGCCGAACGAGGCCGCGAGGTTCTCTGCCGTCGCGCGGATCATCGGGTTCGGCAGCTCGCTGCGGAACGAATACTGGATCTGGTTCGAGGCGGCGCCGTTCGGCGAGACGAAGAACGGATTGCCGCGTCCCACGGAGAACATCGAGGTCTGCGGGAAGGTCTGGGTGCGCGCCGCCCGGAAGCCGTAGCGGAGGTCGCCCGACAGCTCGACGGCGTCGCTCAGGTCCTGGTGGAAGGCCAGGTAGCCGCCTTGCCGGCGCTGGGCCGGAAGGATGTCGAGGCCTTCCTGCCGGCTGACCCGGTTCAGCACGCCCGCCTGGAAGGAGCCCGGGATGAGGCCAAGCCCGTTCTGACCGGCGGGGACCCCGTAGAACGGGCCCGAGACGCCGGTGGCCGGGTTCACCGCCACCACATTGCCCGGGAAGGCGTTGGTGATCCGCCGGTCCGGCCCGCCGAACCGCCGGAAGTCGGCGGACGCGGCGAAGCCCCGATTGTCCGCGCTGAGGGCGTCACGCTGGTAGGCCTCGTAGGCGAACAGCACGCTGCCGCTGGTCCACACGTGGCCGAGCGCCGCGCCCACCTGGAATTCGCGCGGCGTGTCGCCGCGCCCGGTCCCCCCGCTCAGCCGGACCTCGCCACCCTTGAAGTCGCGGCGGAGGATCACGTTGACCACGCCGCCGACGGCGTCCGACCCGTAGGTCGCCGACGCGCCGTCGAGCAGGATCTCCACGCGGGACACCGCGATGCTGGGGATATTCGAGATGTCGGCGTAATCGCCGTTCGCGCCGGTGCCGCTGATCCGGCGCCCGTTCACCAGCGCCAGGGTCGCGTTGGCGCCGAGGCCGCGCAGGTTGATTCCCGTCGCGTACGTCGAATTGCCGCCGACCGGGTCGGCGCTGGTCGCGACCGTCCCTTCCGTGCCTTGCCCACCATAGGCCTGTGGCAGGGTGTTCAGGGCGCCCGAGAGGGTGGCGTGGCCCGTCCGCTGCAGGTCCTCGCCCGTGAGCACCCGCAAGGGCGAGGCGCTCATCACCGCGCCGCGGATGTGGGTGCCCGTGACCTCTAGGGCCTCGACTTCCGTCGGCGGGGGCCGCGCGGTCTCGCCGAACGTCGCGAGCGCCGAAGGTGGCGGCGCGACGCCGGCCTCACCGACGAAAGGGCGGGCGGCCGGCGGCCCCTCTGCGCCGGCCGTGACCGGCGACGTGGTCGTCCCGGGAACCTTCCGGGCCTTGAGCACGACCATGCGCGGGCCGGTGCGGGTGGCCTCGATCTGCTGGGCGGCCAGGAGCTGTCGCAGCGCCTGCTCTGTGGTGTATCGCCCCGCGACCGCCGGGACGCGGCGGCCGGCGACCAGATCCGGCGTGAACAGCAGCTGGTCGCCGGTCTGGACGGAAAGCGCGGCGAGGGATTGCTCCAGCGTCCCGGCGGGAAGGCTGACCTGCCGCTCTCCGGCGGCCAGAGACGGCGTCGCCGCCGCGACCAGCACGCCCGTCGCCAGAGACCCCAGAAGACCACGACGCAGACTCGAACCCAACGCTACCCGTCGCATGAGCAAAGCTTCCCCCGCGGGTCGCGGTCGAGCCGGTCACGTCAACCTGGCCTTCTGACGTTGCGATCCGTCAGACGCCCAAGACGACAAATGCGGCGTGACACCCTACCGGGGGCACGAAAAAAGTTCAGGCGGCCGGCGCAGAGGCGGGGGCGAGCTGCCACGCCCCCTCCGGACGGCGGGTGAGGGAGAGGTCGAAGAGGTCCGCGACGCCGCGGGCGAAGGACTCGGAGTCGCCGACGTCGAAGAATCCGCTGACGGGCCGGGATCCGAGGTCGGCGCCACGGATCTCCACCTTCTGGTCGCTGTAGCGATTGACCTCCGCCACGGCGGCGGCGAGCGGCGTGTTGCGGAAGACCAGCCGCCCCGTCGTCCAGCTCGTGGTGCGGGCCGCGTCGTCCGTGATCTTGCGCAGCTTCCCGCCGCGGCGGACCAGGACCTGCTCGTTCGGCGCTAGGACCACCGGCTTGGCGCCTGGGTTCGGCGTGACCTGGACGGCGCCTTGGAGCAGCGTGACCTTGAGCTCCGCGTCCTGCCGGCGGACGTCGAACTTCGTGCCGAGCGCGCGCACCTGCGCGCCGACGGCCTCGACGACGAACGGGCGGGCCGTGTCGTGGGCAACGTCGAAGAACGCTTCGCCCCGGGTGAGCCTGATCCGCCGCTCGTCGCCGCGGAAATCGACCCGGACCTGGCTGTCCACGTTGAGGTGGACCCGGGATCCGTCCTCCAGCCGCACCACCTTCTGCTCGACGTCCTGCGTCGCGTAGATGGGGTAGAGCTGGTTGGCGACCAGGACACCGGATCCGGCGACGACGAGGCTCGCCAGCGCCGCCATCCCGGCCAGCCGCGGGCCCTTCAGCCAGGCGAGCCAGCCGGCACGCCGCGCGCCTCGGTCCAGCGCCGCCTGGGTCATCCGCATGATCTCGGGATCGGCGGCCTGCGCGCCGGAGGCGTCCCAGAACGCCTCCGCCTCCTCGTAGGCGGCGTCGTTCGCGGGGTCGTCCCGCCAATCGCGGAACTCGCGGACGGTCTTGGTCGAGATGGGCTGACTGCCGAGGCGGGCGAGCCATTCCGCCGCCTCTTCCTGTGCGCGCGTCCGTGGGGAACGTGGATCGCTCATGCGTCGCCCTAGGCCCGGTATCGCGCCATGCAGAGCCTGAGCGCCTGGGTCATCCGTTTCTCGACGGCCTTGACCGAGATCCCAAGGTGGATGGCGATCTCAGCATAAGTCATCCCACCGAAGCGGCTCAAGACATATACGTCGCGCAGGTTGCGGGGGAGCTTCGCCACCACCTCGCGATGGAGCAGCGTCTCGTGCTGGTCGGGCAGGGTCACGCCGTCGGCGGCGTGGTCGCTCGCGACCAGGCGAGGCCGCTTATGAGCTGACTCGCGGCGCAGATGATCGAGGGCGACGTTGAGGGCGATCCGGGCCAGCAGCGCCTTGGGGCTACGCCATTCGACGGGGTGCTGTGCGAGGCGGAGGAAAGTCTCCTGCGCCAGGTCCTCGGCGATCTCGCGGCCGAATCGGCGGGCAAGGAAAGCGACGACCCAGTTCGCATAGGTGCGGTAGAGGCCGGCGACGTCGCCGTCACGCGCGAGAAGCGCCTGATTCTGCTCTCGCTTATTTTGGCCCGTCGATTTCACGGATTTCCTCCATGAGCCCGATTCCGTGCTCATGGAGGTGAAAATCACACCGAATAGGGTGATTTGTACACCTTCTAGTGGCGACGTTCGCCCTGCTGCCGTCCGTGACTGGTCAATGATCACGGCGAGGCAGATTCGCGCTGCGCGGGCGCTGTTAGGATGGTCCCAGCAAGAGCTGGCCGACCGCGCGATCGTCTCGACAAATGCGGTGAACAGACTGGAGCGGGGCCTGGTGGACAGTAGGACCAGCACTCTGGCCGCCGTTCAGAAGGCGCTCGTCAAAGGCGGTGTCGAGTTCATCTCGGCTGACGTCAAGGGCGAGGGCGTAAGATTAATTCTTCCGGCGAAGGACGACTGAGGGCGGCCTCAGCGCGAGAGGCCGCCCCTCGCGCTTCAAGCGCGCGATCGGCGAGACCAGCGGAGCTCGTAGGTGTCACCGGTCCGGGCCAGGAGGGCGTTGACGGGGGCGGGGAAGCTCGGGTCGTCGAGCCGGACGGAGAGGCACTCGGGCTTGTCGTGTTTCGTGACGGTCCAGGCCGCGCCGAGGTCGGCGCCTGCGGCGTAGACCCGGTGGTCGGGGCCGCTGTCGCCGCTGCGTGCGATCGGCCGGATCTCCACCCCTTTCAGGCTGAGCGCCAAGGTGCGGATCGCGCCGTGGAAGCTGCCGTCCGCGGACTTCGTGAAGTTGCCGATGGTGGTCATGGTGGGCTCCTATGGTGTGCGGGCCGCGCCAGCCGCGGCTCCGATGGCGGCCTCGTAGCCGGGTCCTGAGGACGGCAGGCAGCCTTGGCCCGCAGCGTCAGCGAAGGACGGCGCAGCCGTTGCCGGGCGGCCGGGCCCGGCCGAGCTTGAGCCGATGGAGCCGTGCGGTGCGGCCCGCGCGGGAGGGGCTTTCAGGCCGTTGAGATCGGTGGCTCTGCGACGGGGGCGAGATCGGCGCTGTCGCGCAAGTCGCGGACGCGCCGCGGCGCTGGACGGGGCAGGGGGCTTGGTCTCGCTCGGAGTTGTCGGGCGCTGGGTGGTTCGGGCGCCAGGCGTCTCCCGGCGTTCGGCTCGGCCTGCGCAGACCTCTCATGGCCGACAGGGGTCAAGGTCCGTCCCCTGGCGCAACCCGGCCCGGCGGCTTACTTCCCCTGAGCTGCGCTCATTCCTCGCGGGGCAAGAAAGCCTTCGGACCACGTCCTGCGCTGCGCTGCGGGCCCTGCGGGCTGCGCCAGCGTCCTGGGACCTCGACTCGCCTTCGCCATCGAGGCCGCGGCAGGCGCGGTCCGATTTAGACAGGAGACTTCCCATGGCGACCATCGGCACCTTCACCAAGACCGGCGACGGCTCCTACGCGGGCTCGATCAAGACCCTCAGCCTCAACGTCAAGCAGGCCCAGCTTCGGCCCGTCGACAAGGAGAGCGACAACGCCCCCGACTACCGCATCTTCTCGGGCGGGACCGAGTTCGGGGCGGCCTGGAAGAAGACCTCCCGCGAGAACCGCGACTACCTCTCGGTCAAGCTCGACGACCCCAGCTTCCCGGCCCCGATCTACGCGAACCTCGTCGACGCCGAGGAGGGCTACAGCCTGGTCTGGTCCCGCAGCAAGACCATGAACTGACCGCCGCCGGCCGGATGGCTCCTGCTCCGGGAGCCATCCGGTCCCGACCGGGGTTCGGCGAGTCCGGCGCCGCAGTTCGGACTCGCCAACGGGGGAGCGTTTTGCTTTTGTTCGATCCCCATGGAATTCGACAACGACAACAGTCCGACGGCGCCGGAGGCCAGCCGCGTCCTGCCCATCCTCGGCCGCGTCGCGGCGGATGGGCGTGTCGTGCTCCGCCCCCCGGCCACAACGCCCGTCGGGGTCCCGGACGGGTCGCCGAACGATCCGCGGGAGGCCTGAGGTGGGTCAGGCAGCACGCCCTTCCGAACCCCGCCAGGACGACCTGCTCGCGCCGGTCGAGGCGCCGGGCGCCGGCTTCCGGGTCGCGGCTGAGAACCGCGCCCGAACGCTCGGCGAGGTGATCGCGCAGGGTGGTGCGCTGGCGGCCGGCTGCGCCCGGTGCGGGCACAGCCGCCTGTGGCTGGCCGCGGAGCTCGCGGCCGCGCCGCCCGGCCTGATGGTCGGTGCGATTGCCACTCGGCTCGTCTGCGGCCAGTCGGGCTGCGCCTCCCGCTCGGGTACGTTGTCGGTCCTGCGGCCGCCGGACCCTCGTCCCTCGGCCCGGCGGCGCCATCTCAGCGACCGGGACCTCGCCCGGATCCGCGCGATGGCCGAACAGGTGACCCCGGACCATCAGCCGCCCATCCTGGAGGACCTGGACGCCCCGATCCGCGTGGGCGCCTGCCTGCCGGGCCAGGAGACCTACCTCGGCGCCCAGGCGGTCACGGCCTGGCGCGGGCGGCTGATCCTCGCCTGGACGCTCAGCCGCAAGGCGCGGAATGGCCGCCGGGCCGTCGACGACCTTCTCGCCTGAGCCGATGAGCACCAAGAAGTCGGAGGTCCTGGTGGCGCCGCCGAGCCCCCTGACCGCGCTCACGCTCGCGGAGATGCACGTGCGGCGATGGGAGGTAAAGGCCACCTGCAGCCATTGCGGGATCAAGCTGCGCGCCAACCTTCCGTCGATGATCCGGACCTTCGGACCGGATGCGATCTGGTGGGGTCAGACGCCGCGCTGTCCGGGCCTCGACTGTGACGGCGGCGTCCTCCACTACGCAGCGCGGGCGGTGCGCGGCGGGTCGTGGGTGTCGATGACCCAACTGCCCGGGGAGCTCGAGCGGACGGCCTATCGCAATCGCCAGCGGGCCTATCCCGGCCCGCGATGAGCTCTCCATTAGGCCCGGCTGGGGCGCGCCGCAGGCGCGGCGGGTGGCCGTCGCGGGGGCGGGCCTACGCCCTCGCGACGGTCGAGGGGAGGGGCCAATCTTCGAGGCGATGGTCTAGGGCAGGATAGGCTTGCCGGCAGCATTGTAGACAGGAGGCGTGGGTGTCGGTGGTGCTCAGCGTCCGGGTTGCGGACGACCTAGCGAGCCGGTTCGACCTTGCGGCTGCCCCGGGCGGCGGCCGCTCCGCCCTGCTTCATCGCCTTGTTCGGGACGCCGCCGGGGCGCCTTCTGAAGATGGCGTCGCCCGGGCGCCACGCCGCGATGCTCTGCGCCTGATGGTGCGTTTGGCGCCGGTCGAGGCCGGGCATGTGGAGCGGCAAGCGCTGGCGATGGCGATGCCGCGCGCGGCCTGGGTCGCCGCCCTGGTGCGGCGCCATGCGAGTGGCCGGCCCTCGTTCGCGCGACCTGACGAACTCGCGTTGATCGGGACGCTGCGCGAGGTCCGCCGGATCGGCGTCAACGTCAACCAGATCGCCCGGGCGCTGAACACGGCGGTGATGGAGGGCCGGGTGCTCGACACCGAGCTCACCGCCGTCGACGACCTGCGCCGCGAGCTCGGCGCTCACGTCGCGGGCCTGCAGGAGGCGTTCGCCGGCAACTTGGCCTATTGGGCCGTTGACCGGTGAGCGACTTCCGGACCATCGCGGGCTTCGAGGATGTGTGGCGGCCGCCCGTGCGCCTTCGGCTCCGCAGGCCGGAGACCGTGCTCAACGGCGGCGCCGGTGACGGCGCGCAGGCGCGCCTTCGCAGGATTGCCGCGCGCACGCCGGAGGTGATGGTGAAAGTGACGGGCCGCACCCGTGATCCGGCACACCTGGCCGCTCACCTCTCCTACATCACGCGGAACGGGCAGCTTCCCGCTGAGGACCGTGATGGCAACCCAATCGAAGGTCGCCGGGAGGTGCAGGACCTGGCGCGCGCCTGGTCGGCGGACGCGTTGCTGGACAGCCGCCGGCGCATCGACTCGCCGCTCAGCGTCGCGGTCATCCTGTCGATGCCGGCCGGCACGGACGCCATCCGGTTGCGCGACGCCGCGCGTGCTTTCGCCCGCGAGGCCTTCGCGGATCGCTTTGAATATGTGCTGGCGTTGCACACCGACACCGCCCACCCGCACGTACATCTGACCGTCAACGCGCTCGGATCGGACGGCGTGCGCCTGGGTCCGAGGAAGGCTGATCTCGAGGCGTGGCGGCAGGCGTTCGCGAGATCCCTGCGCGAGCGCGGCATTGCGGCGGAGGCCACGCCGCGCCGGGCGCGTGGCGTCACGCGCAAGGCGGAGCGTGGACCCGTGCGCCGGCTGCGTGAGCGCCATGAGAGCGGGAAGGGCGGTATGCCCCGGGTGGCGGCCCACAAGATCCGCGATGCAGCGCGGGCGGCGTTCGGCGAGCGCGTCGACGCCGCGGATTGGGACCGCCGGATTGCCGAGCGGCAGGCGAAGGTGCGTCGGCTGTACCTGGCGCAGGCGAAGCTCCTGCAGACGTCGGATCGCCTGGACGACCGTGAACTCGGCCACGCCGTTGAGGCCTTCGTCGGCGCCATGGCGCCGCCGGACACCGAGCGTCTGGCGCTGGCGCGGGCCCTGCGGAGTGCGAACGCCCAAGCACGGGCGGATAGGGAGCGCGCCGCTCGCGAAAAGTCGCGATGACGAATGGCTGGAGGTGACTCATCAGAGACGTTGGGAAGGTCCGCACTTCGGCGACGGGTGTGGATCCCTCGGGTGCTCGATCCCCAGTGACCGCCTGTGACTCATTGGCGACGTTCCGAGCGTCTGCTTCCGAACGACCTGCCATCACGACTTGCCTATTCTAGAGCTTGTTGAAGTAGGACTGAACGACATCGGCGCTGGTCGCCCGGAACCATTTCCCAGGTAGCGCCGAACTCTGCACTCCTACGAATCTCAGCGCCTTCTGTGGCGTCCAAATGCCATCTGGTGGGGGACCGACGTCGAAGATCGGGGCTCCGCTTGCGCCTTGAAGAGGCGGCGTCTCCATCTTCGTTCCGTCCAAGAGCACCCCTTCGCGATCCAATTCGAAGAATAGGTCCCAGGAGGTCGGTGGTGACTTCAGGTCTTCCGGCGGCGGGGCATCGACCGCCGTCGCGAACATCGCAAACGGGTGCGCCCGTACAGCCTCATCCGTTCGCTCGGCCAACGCCTCGGGGTATCCGAGCACAACGTGCAGGGCCTCTGAATCTGATGCGCCGATGTTGTCGGCCCCGAGGAACCGCCAATGCTTGGCAACTTGGCCCGCCATCTCGGGATTCAGAAGTTCGAGCACCGCGATGTCGGGGCCGTTCTCTTGTTCGGCATGTGCGAGCGTGAGGTCGCCAAGTGTCTTCATCGGCGCCGCGTGCCGGCCCAGTGGGACGGCCAGGGCCTCGACCTCCATTCCTTCGAAGATGTGGTGGGCCGTCACGAGGAAGCGGCGTCCCTTGACCTCGAAGAGCGCGCCCGTCGCTCGGGGTAGGGCGCCAACGTCGGTGTCCCGCAGGAGCGGGATCGACGCCGACAGAAGGAATTCCTGCACGGCCTTCAGTTCAGCGAAGTTGAGGCCGCCGATTGAGGTGGAGTTATCGGTGTCAGTCATCGGAGAGTTCGTTGCCCGCCGCCTTAGGCAGGCGCAGTTCTACGCCCGAGAAAGCGGCTCCAGCCATCCCCTTAAGCTCGCCCTCCGGAGCCGCGCGCTCAGCGGAGTGCAGTCAAGGTGTGCCGCGACACCCGCGGATCAGGTGGGTTGGGGTCAGAGGGGGCGATAGGTGGGGTCGCGATATCCCTTCCATTGAGCCTGATCATAAGACGGGGAACCGTCTTCAAATCCGGCTGCCATCCACATCTGGTCGAACGCCCTGTGCATGTGATCGCCCGCCCGGCTCTCTGCAGCGGGGATAAGGCTGAACTTCAGATCCAGGGTCTGCACTGGAAAGCGGCGGACGCGTTGACCGGACAGCTCGACGTCTTCAAGTCCATAGAGGACGACGCCGACACCGAACGGCCCGGCGAGTCCAAGGGCAGTGGCCATCGCGAGCCCGTGATCCGCGGCGTCGATCACCTCTGTCTCCACCCTGGCGCCCCGCAGGACGACCGTTGGGTCGTCGCGGATGCGCTCGCCGAGGTTGAGCTCGTATTCGACGATGCCCGAGGGAAGGAGCCGGCCGTACCAACCCGTCACCGGGTTGGGGAGACCTTCGATCCTGCGGAGCTGGCCGCGGGCCCACCAATGGCGGCCATCGGCGCCTTCGTGGGCGCCATCGGCCAGCTGAAGGAACCGTCGGTGTGGGCGGACCTCCCGAGGGTCGAGATCTACGCCGGCGAGCGAGGCTGCCGGCACGATGTGGACGACAGCGGAAGGGGAGCTAACCAGCGCTGGGCGGTCGTTCAACGGGCGACTCTGGACTGCCTGCCACCAAGCGCCCTGGAGGGCGTCCTTCTGCTGGCGATCGGACTCGACGATCTCCGCGCGGACATCCCTGGCAGCCGTCAGGATGAACTCAGCGAGCTGCACCCCGAAGCGTTCGCGGGCGGCGCGACGTGCGCCGTCAGGCATCCCCTCCGGCACATCGAACTGGGCGGGGTGGCGGAGGTGGCGCAGGTCGAACGGTAGCTTGTCGGCCGGGCCGAAGGCGGTGTTCATCGCAAGGAGCATCCTGCGGGTGCCCTTGGCGCGAAGGGCGTAGCCGTACTCGGTCATCACATTCGGATTGGGGATCAGCTTTTCGCCGGCCTGGGCGACGAAGGTGACGTCGGCCAGGAACAGATCGCATTCGCGGATTTTCGCCAGGATGGTGTCGCTGACCGGAGGCGTGCCCGGAACACCTTGCGTGTCGGAGTCCACTTCGAGGGCTATGCCCTCTCCAGCGAGGTGGGAGATCGCATGGTCCAGCGCGCGGCGGATGAAGTCCCGACAGACTTGCGACGGCCGATCCATCTGCCAGGAATAGAAGACCTTGAGGGCTCGCATCGGCTCGCTTCAGGTTCTCTTCGCGAGATCGGGATGGATCGCGCTGAAGATAGCGACGAAGCCTGGTGCCACCGGCTTCAGCAGCTCAAGAAGCTGCGCAACGGAAATCGGCTCGCGCTTGAGGCGGGAGGATTGGGCGATCAGCGCGGCGCGCATGCGGTCGGAATGCTCGATCATCAGTTCGGTGAGGAACTCGTCGGGCGACACGGCCTTGATGCCGTCCGGCAGCTTCTGGAAATCGTTGAGGTTGCTGGTGACGATGATGCCTGCCTTGGCCTCCGCCGCGCACGCAGCAACATGCCGGTCCTTCGGATGGTTCGGCATCTCGCCGATGCGAGCCTCGTGGCCCTCAACGAAGGAGTCCTCGAAGTGCGCCCTGAGAGCGGCGCGCATGCGATCGGCGCTCTCAGGCGTGGCGCGCTTGTCGGCGATCAAGTTGCTGATCGCCTCGTCGAGAATCCTCTCGCTCCACAGCGGACGAAAGCAGCCCTCGACCGCTGCCGACAACAGGGTGTCGCGCAGCGGCAGTGGGTAGATCACGTCGGCGTCGAGGACGGCTTCGATCATTCGCTGCGGGGCGCCTTCAGCTTGCGGCGTTGCTTTTGAGCAGGCGGCGCTGGGCGGCGCAACGCACGGGCGCGGGGCATCTCCTCGTCGTCATCGTCGGCGCTTGACCGTATCCGCTTCGCCACCTTCTGCTGTCGCTTCAGCTCGGCCTTAATGTCGCTGCAGTCGATCTCCTGGGCGCGCTCGATGAGCGCGTTGTAGGTCGAAGCCTGGATGCCCGCAGCCTTCGCCTTCAGGTCGGGATCGCCCTGGGGCGACACCTTCGCCTCGTACAGCCGCATGATCTGCATGTGCGGGTTCGGGAGGAAGGCGAGCCCCATCGCCTGTAGTCCGCTGGGCGCCACTTCGACGAAGCCCAGGTCAACTAGGCGCTTGAGGCGTTCCTGGAAGGTGCGCACGCCCCGTTGCCCGCTGAAGCCGGCCGCGAACGCCAGGTCGGACATCCGCCCGAGCTTCACGAAGGCGTTGTCCCAAGTCCAGCACCACAGCGCGAGGTAGGTGCTGGAGAGGGGCTGTCCCTTCGACAGCTCGTCGAGCACGCGGCAGACGTATGGCATGGTCTTCGGCACCGTCGCGAAGCCGGAGAATCGGCTGCGGTCCCAGAGCCGGACATCTGCGTCTTCGAAGAGCGTGTCGCGCAGTTCGATATCGCGGTCCCGGATCGCTTTGCCTCGGGTCGTGGTGGCCATCTCTGCGTTCCCTGTGGACGCGCTCCAGAGAGCTATGGAGATCGTCAGATTTGAACGCAATCCTAAGACATGACGGCAATAATCCCAACGACTTAGAGTCGCACTCAACGGGCATTAATCGACCGATTGAAGCGATGTAGGACAGCGAGCTTGACGTCAATTCGCCTAGTCAGACTCCGAGGTCGCGCATATTGTGCGCCCGACGGAGACTAACCATATGAGTCATATGGTGAAATGGATTGGGTATATGTGCTCCGTGTGATCCGGTGCTGCGGTACTCAGCCTGTCCTCCTGTGCTCGCTGGGGGATGGGGAAGGGGGTGAGCCGCAGTTGTGTTTGTAGCGTTTAGTCCGCAAGTGAGGTTATGGCCAGTCGTCAAGTCGTCCGCCGCGATACGTCTGTACGTCCGGTCCCGGCCGCGGCGCTGACCGCAGCTGACCGGGAATCGGCGTTGAAGTTGATCTCCCTGATCATGGCACCAGGATCGGGGCGCAAGGGTTTGAGGCTCGCACGAGCGGACGGTGAGACCGTAGAGCTCTCGGCGAAGTTCGTGACGGTCCTCGAGGTCGCGGCGGGCATGGTCGCCAGCGGCGCCGGCGTCGCAGTCTTGGCCGCGGATCGCGATCTGACGAGCCAGGAAGCCGCGGACGTGCTGGGCGTCTCGCGGCAATACATGGTTCGGCTTATCGACAGGGGTGACATCCCTTCATCCAAGGTGGGTGCGCATCGGCGTGTGAAGGCAGCGGATCTGGCAGAGTATCGTGCGCGTCGTGACCGGGGACGACGTAGCGCATTGGATGCTCTCGCTGCTGACGCCGAGGTCGATGGTGCGTACGGGGTGCCGATCCAATTCGGGCCGCGGCGGAACGGGTGAAGCAAGCACTGCTCCGGCGCAGGCCGGGCGAAGATCTCGCATCCTCAGGTTCTTTGAGAGCTCCTTTGCGAAGCCTTCGAACCGCGAGCGCTTGACGAGGTTCTCGATCGCAGTGCTGTCCGAGGCGAGGCTGGCAGCGATACCCTGTGAGTGACCACGTTGAGGATCTCGACTTCAGGGTACAGCGGTGCGAGGCGCTTAGCTTCGGCGTCCAGCCGTTGGGATAGCTCTTCAAAACCGATCGACGTCCCGTCCGGCATCGGCCAGACCCGCTTATTCAGCGCCACGACGAGATACAGGCCGCATCGAACCTGCCGAGAGATCAGGTACTGCCGGACCAACTGCGATTCGAGGTGCTCAACGATCTCCGTGCCTGACCAACTGTCGCCGGCGAGTTTCAGCTCGACAGTAACGATCTCACCCTGGGTCGACCGTCCCTCGATTCTAAGATCGCGACGCGCCTCGCCGGCCGTCACAGATTCTTGCGTGACGCTGTACCAACCTCGCGAGCGATCTTGGAGGACTGCACCAAGGTAAGCGCGCACATCCTTTTCCAATGCGCACCGGAACAGCCCGCGAAGGTCGAACTCTGAATTCTCGAGATCGGAGAGGATCGAGCGCAGTTGGCGTTCAATGAAAGCGGTCAATTCCGCGGCGTTACCCGGTCGAGTGGTCCACGCCCGGGCGAACTCGACTACGTCATTCGCCGACCAAGGACGAGGCTCCGCAGCGCCCACCGCCTGCTCCTCGATCATTCGCGCGAGATAGCCCGCCCAGTCCGCAAAGAGAGGTTCAGCTTTCAGCCGGAGTAGCGTCTGTTGCGCCGCTGCCGTTGGAATCTGGCTGATCATCTTTGGAATGGCGTCGCGGAGTTCCTGCGCATTGTGCCGACCGGTAACATCGCCCTGCCGCTCCAGATCGTCCTCGCTCCTCACGTGCTTCTTCAGGTCGATAGCGATCTCACCCAGCTGGCCGGGTGGCATATCTGCCTGGCCCTCCAACGGCTGAGAACTTAGCCGGAACCCACGCAGTTCGGCGGCAAGGTTCGCCATCAGGCCGTCGTCACTCATCCAAGGGCCGTCCCGAAAGCCTCGCAGCGCCGCCCACGCGTTTACCGGATCGAGATGCAGCCAGACCCTCAGCCAGGACGCCGCGTCTCCCACTGCTCCGACAGCCAGCCAGTCTCGGGCGCGGCGCTCGGCCAGGCGCTTGAGCGGGGGGTGAAGTGGGGGCGAGGCCACGGCGACGATTGCGGCGTTCGAAACGTCCTCCGGGTTCATCCCGGGGTTCGCTTCAAGCCCCTCAAAGGCGATGCGCGCCAATGGCTCCCGAAGGGCCGCGTCAGACCGAGCCGCACGCGAGAGAACCGGTGCGTACCGTGGATGGAACGGGTGGGGACGCTCGGCGAGCTCTGCCGCCAGGGCGCCTCCGACGACTTCCCGCCAGGTCATCGGCAGGCGAGACGCCAAGGTGCGCGCCCAGTCTGGAAATTCGTCTTCCTTGAGCGTCGCGGCAAGTGCGCGCCTGGCAACGTCCGGCTCCAGGGCCTCGAGCCGCGACGGCTCGTCGAGCGCCCAACAATCCCAGCCCAGTGCAGCGTACCGATCAAGATAGGTCCGCCGCGATCCTAGCGTCCCAGGATCATGACGATTGGCGCACGCCTTGGCACCCTCGCGAAGCGCTACGGCAACCCGCTCGCCGAGCTCTTGGCGGACGCGATCAAACGGCTTCTTTCGGTCGTGAGGTCTTCCGTAGAGCGCGCGTATGGCCTCGAGTTCGCGCTTGCCTACGGCGATCGCGGACGCATGGACATGCGCTAGCAGGCCCGCGTTGGTCCTGAGCCACCACCCTTTGCCGAACCTTCGCCGGACGCGCCATCTCAAGCTGTCGGCATGCCTGCGCCAAGCCCAAACCGTCCTCCGAAGAGCGTCATAGGGGCGCCATGTCAGAGCTGACACGGTGAGGGCATCGCCGCGTCGACGTGCGGCGGCCAGCACCCGCCGCCGTGCAGTACGGAATTCGTGGCGCGCAGGCAGGTTGGCCACGTGACCGATGAGGCTGTGGCGGGCCGCAATCCGCACGGCCTCTGTGGGGGTGTCAACTAGGAGATCCTCGAGCCAGACCAGATCGGCTCGAACAGCCGTGGCGGCCTCGGCGGACTGACCGGACGCACGGCGCCAACGTCCGAGCGTGGCTATTGAGCGCGTCGCCTGTCGCGGCTCGTCACCAACGGCCATGATAAACATGCGCCGCCGGAGCGCCGGCGCGGCTTGGATCGCCTCCACGAAGCGGTCACGTTCACGCTCGCCGTATCGTTCCAGGGGCCCGCCGCTGACTTGGCGCGCGGCCAACAGCCGATCGCACTGCACGGCCAGTTCCCCCCAGTCGTGGAGGTCCGGGCGCGCCTCAAGACAACGGGCGCAAGCGATCTCGAGCAGCGGGAGCAACTGCGCCCCCAACCGTGACCATCGTGGGGGTTCGTAGTCCCCGAAACGGCGGGTAGCCGGCATCCAGCTGACACGCGCGAGCCAGCGGATGAGGCGGGGCAGTTCGTCCGCGCGGCACTCGTCAACAACGGCATGGATTAGGTCCTGCTCCCGCAGCGAGAAGTGGCGCTCCTCCTCGGGCTCAAGGCGCACGAGACAGGCGACCGCCTGGGCAAGGCTCATGGCGAAGGGCCGTCCGACCGTCGCGCAAGCGATGCGGAACAGGTTGCGATCATGTCGCCGGTGTCGGTCGCGGTCTCCGGGTTCTACGGCGAGCGCGCGGCCGAGTCGGGCCAGCGGTTCGAGATGCTCGGGGCGGCCCACGTGGACCAGCGCGTAGATGGCCCGCGTTCGCAGCCCGATCTCGGCGTTCGCGTCTGTGACTAGGTCCGCCACGGCGTCGGCGCAGTCACCCAACTTGCCCAACTCGATGATCTGCAAGACGTGGCCCAGCGGCTCCTGCGGGCCTCGGCGCTTCAGCAGCTCGATGCAGATATCCGCCAAGAGCGGATGTACGAAGCGGACAAGGCGGCCATTCGGAAACCACTCGCCGCGCCAAGACACGTCTGCATACCGCTCCACATGCCCTCGCAGCGCGCCCTCGCGAACCGGCACTGGGAGGACTCCTGGATCGCCGAGCTCTATGAGGGCATGCGGTGCCGCCGTCAGGACATGGCTCCGGAATGCCGGATTGAGTGTCGCCAACCATCCGACGGTCTCGGCGAATGGCGGGGGCAGGCTGTGTTTGCCGAAGGCGCTTGGCATCAAGGTATCCGCCAAGACACGAGCCTCCAGACCGGCTTGCAGCAGTTCGTCGAAGGCTTCCGCCGCGAGCCGCTCCATGGTTCTGCGGTGGTGAAATCGGACCGAGCCCGCCCAGGCGGCCGTGAACAGACCTGTGGCCAACAGCTGCGCGATATCCTGGCGCGACCATTCCGAACCTGCGCCCCGCAGAACGGCGAGGGGATCCACGCCATCTGCGTCCCCGCCCGGGAGGCGCACGGCAAGTTGGTGGCTCACGACGCAGGCATATGCCAAGCGGCGGGCGCCTGCTCGGATGCGGGCCGGGGGCAGCATCGTTCGCGGCGTGTCGGTGCCCGCGTCCGATGCTCGCCGTTCGATCGCGCCGTCCACGACCTTGGAAAGGCTCTCGAACGCGGAGTCCCCCGGTCGCCCGGCCGCGATCGCCGCCTGAAAGGCGGCCGACATGTCGAGGAGATCGAGCGGGGTGCCCGCGAGATCCTCCACGCCGGCCCCATACAAGGCGGATACGAACTCATCGGGTGCGCCGTCGTGGGCGCCGAGCCGCGTCTGCTGTTCCGCATCGAGTGGATCGAACCGAACGTAGCGCTCGGTGGGCGTGTCGTCGCCGGCGCCCCGGACGCCGAAGGCTTCGAAGCGGCGTGCAACCCGCCGCGCCTCGGCAAGCTCGAGTTCCGCGCTCCAGGCTGACGGTCGAGACGAGATGACCAGGCGGACGCGCGCCCAGCGACTGCCGACATCCATCTCCAGCCGCCGAATCGCAGCCTGCAGCGGATTGATCACGCGGTCCTTCGGCAGCTTGGCTTCGTCGACTGAGTCGAGAAAGAACGTTGCTATCCGTTTGGATGCTTTCCAACTTGCGAGCCGCGAAGCGTCCTCAGGCTGATCGAGAGACCTGATCAAATCGTTTTGGCAGAGGCGCTCGATCCTCACGAAGAAGGCGTCAGCATCGCCGTGGCGCAACCGTGAAACCTGTCGGCGGAACTCCACGGTCTTTCCAGCGCCGGCCTCGTCGAGGATAACGACCAGGGGAGACATCAGGAGCCAACCCCAGTCCTGAGGCTCTCCCCGCTGCTTGCGGAGATGGCGCCACAGGTCGCGTTCACGATCATCGCCGTCCGGCGAAGCGAGCGAGAACGTACGGCCGAGATCAATTGAGTGCGCAACGTCATCTATTGCTATCTCGGACGTCGTTAGAACTCCCATTGGCTCTTCCGGATTTGGATGTTCCTATTCAGGGGCGGGACCTCTGGAGCTTGAGGGGTCACCTCGCAGATTTTGCGCTGGGCCCTCAAGCGCTCTCACAACAGCATGTTCCTCGACTTCGCCCCCCGCAGACCTAGGTGACCATCGCGGCCATCACAGCGGCCCGCCGGGCCCGCGCCAGCACGCTGACGAGACTGGGCTCCATCTCACCCAGGAGCATGACGACCTCGGCGACAAGCTCGGCGGAGATCGGGTCCGTGACGGCGAAGGCGAGGCCCTCGAAGCTCTCGCGCAGCGCCTCGGCGTAGGCGTCGCCCTCCGTGTGGACCGCCGCCAGGACAATCAGGGTGTGAGCCGCCTGGAGCACGGGCCAGGCGCCTTCGCTGCTGGCTGCGGCGATCAACTGGCGTGACAGCGTCTGAGCGGTCTCGGCGTCGCGGACCGTGGCGATCAGGTTGGCGGCGCCCGTCAGCTCGCCCAAGACGCCGTCGTCGTCGATGAACTCCCGCACCGCGCTAGTCCGGAGGAGTTCCCGAGCGATCGCCATGAGTTCTGGGGCCGGAGGAGAGATCATGGCGGAGTTGGCGAGGGCGCGCCACTGAACCGCGCGCGGCTTGTCTGCCGCGCCCTGGGCCGCGTCACGCGCCATGATTTGCAGCTCCTCCGCCGCGGGGTCGTCGCGTCGGCCATCGAGCGGCCCGGGCAGGAACACCGCGAGCGGCTGGCGCGAGGCCTCGATTTGCGCCTGTGCGCGTTCGGCCAGTGCTTCCAGCCGCGCCCTGTCGGAGGGGTCTGCAACCGCCCGGGTGACGGCAATGACACGTCGCCACCATTGTCCCCAGAGACCGACCGGCGACAGGGACGAACCGTGCCAGCGCGGTGTCCACCGCGCGTCCCACGCCACCGCGGTGTCGTAGCGGCGGCCGAAGGCTTGGGTCACGTCCCGGTAGAATTTCCGGGACAGCTCGGTCCGGAACCCGGCGAACATCCGCGTCCGTAGGCTCGCGACGCCATGGGCGGCGGCGCGGCGCCAGAGCGTCGGTGCGCCGCGCGTCTCCGTCGACACCGCGAGGCCCACGGCGGACGCCACCGCGTGTCCCGCAAAGAGATGGAAGCGGTCGTCGAGGTGATCGAAGTCCCGCTCCAGGACGTCAAGCAGCGCACGAGCTTCGGCGCGCAGCCGGCCCTTCGGGCCCACCAGGATCTCGAGCGCCGAGATCGCGCCAAACGGGCAACCCACCGCGCCTTCGGCCAGGGCTCCGGCCACGACCTGGGCTGCCGAAACGCCACGCGGCACGCCCCGCGGGACCACCCCGGTTTCGACGCCGGCGGCGATGACATAGGGGAGGGCGCGTGCGCCGTGGGCCTTCAAACGCGCCTTCGCCACGCGGCGTACGCCCTTCGTGACCTCGTCGCGGGTTTCCGCGACTGCGGACCCAATGAAGCGCTCCAAGCCGTCGCGCACGCTCCAGCCCAGGGTGTCGAAACGGCCTCGCCCCGCGGCGAGGTCGGCCTCCATAGCGGCGAGATGGGCTTCCAGCGATGCGCCGAGCGTCTTTTGCGCCTCGGCCATCCCGACGTGGGTGAAGGGCTGCGCGGCGCGAGCCCGCCACCGCGCCGCCGCGGCCTCCCCGAACCAAGTGTGCGCCAGCATGCGCTCGACCTCGGCGCGTCGCGCCGCCTCGTCCGGGGCTGCCAACATCAGGCCCGGGACCGCAATCGGTTGTCCCTTGCCGTGGAGGATCAAGACGGAGCGGTCGCGGTCGAACCGCAGTTCGGCGGCGCGCCTCGTTTCGCTCCTGATCGCCGCCGCGCCGGTCGACATGGCTTGCGGGATCGCGGCCACGACCCTGTCGACCCGGTAGTGGTCGTCGCCCAACCCGAAAATCGAAGCGCCGAAGTCCAGTCGCCCTTCCATCGCCGCTGGCGTGCCGGGCAGGGCGGCGCGCAGCGTGGGGGCGCATGCCGCCAGCAGATAGCGCGTGGTGTCACGCATCGCCAAGGTCGCCTCCGCGATCGATGCGGGCCATGCGCTCGGCGATTGTGGCCGCGGCCTGCTGCAGCAGGTCCGGGCGCACGGCGTTCAGGGGCGCTGCGATCGCCTCCTCCACCCAGGTTCGCATCGCTTCCTGCCGCTCGATCGGAACGGGCCACGGGAACGCCACCTCCGCGACCTGCCTCACATAGAGATCATCGCCGCTTTCGAACTTCGTGTCGGGGGTCCAGATCGGCGCGGTGTCGCGCGGATCGGGCATCAGCTGCCAGATCCAGTCCGCGCCGTCCTGCGCCGCCTCAAGGGTCGGGGCCTGCACCCACCAGGTGCGCAGCGCCCGCAGGCAAACCGCGTTCAAGTTCTCGAAGTAGATGGCTTCGTTGGGCAGGACGCTGCGGTTCAGGAGCATCAGCCGCCCGACGTATTCCGCGATCGTCCGCAGCTCGAGGGTCTCGTTGAAGACGTCGTCTTCCACGGCCGCCGCCAGCTCGGCCAGCAGCCGATTGGGCGTGATCGGCAGGAAGAGGAAGGTCGCGCGCATCAGGTCGGTCGCCGCGTCCCGCACCTCATCCAAGGTCAGGATCTCCGCGCGTCCCAGTTCCTCGATCATATCGAGGCTGGTGACCATCGGGCGGGGACCGTCAGGGGTGAGGTGGGTCACCACGTGGTTCACGGCCCGGTCGTCCAGGGCATAGGCGTCCACGCCGAACACCTGGAAGAGCCGTAGAGTCGGGTGGCGCTCGTCCCGCGGCTCCTGGGCGGGTGGCGGGGCGACCGTCACACGCTCCGAGGCGATGCCGTCGCGGAGGTGGATGCGTAGCTGGTCGACCCGGCGCAGAACCTCGACCGCACTGCGGCCGCGGGCGGCCTCCTCGCGCGCCCGAGCCACGGCCGACGCCGGGACGGCCAGCGTCCCGAACGCCTCGATCACCGGCTGCAGCAGATTGTTGAGCTCCAGGTAGCGAAGGCCGAGCTCGCTGACGATCACCGTGTCCGCGGTGGTGATGGGCGGCGCGCCGGGCCATTGGAGATCGAAGGACCCGAGGCGCCGCTGGGCGGCTTCCAGCGCCGTGGCCGAGAGGCGGCGCGCCCTGTGCGCCGCCCGCGCCAGATCGGGCACGGAGACGAGAACGGGCAGATGCGCGCTCATGTCGGCGACTTGCCGAGCCAGCCACCCCGGACGATGCACCGGCGCAGGGACCGCCGCTCGCAGACCGCTCTTCCGGGCATGATCCAAGAGGTCGGCGAGGTCTTCGCCGACCTCGCCGATCAGCGCCGTGTCTCGTGATTTCGCGAGGGGGGTCGGCACGAGCTGGTCTTCTGCGACCAGCCGGAGGATCTCCTGAGCGGCGGCGACACGCTGGGGCGAGAACAGCCGCATCCACTGATGGTCCGCGAACAGGGCATGCAGCGTGCCGTGAGGCAGGACGAGCCGGAACCGGCGCAAGATCGCCGGCAGCAGTCCCGCCGCGTGCAGGACCATCAGGGTGGTGAGGTCGATCGCCACCGTCTCGACGTCCGCGAGCGGCGTGAACGGCCGGCCGGCGCGGATCGTGGGGATGGGCCAACGCTGGCGCGGGTCGCGCTCGTCGCGGTTGCGCAGCGCGGAGCCGAGGATCATGTCGGACAGAGGCGCCTGCAGCGCCTCGGCCACCACGAAGAGCGGCGCTTCCGCCCGCTGCAGACGGCTGGCGGTGTCCGACCGCTGCTGGGCCTGGGCCGGCAGGAACTCGGCCACTTGTTCGCGGCTTGCGGTCTGCAGGGGCCCGCTCGGCCCCGACAGGGCGCTCGCCCGCTCGAACCAAAGTGCCGCTTCCGGCCAGTCGAGCTCCCGGTCGGCAGCGTGGGCGATCATCCACGCGGTGAAGAACGTCCGCGCATCTGTGGTCTCCTTCGCCGTCGCGGCGCTCGCCAGCTCCCGGGCGCGCGCTTCCAGGCCGCGGTCGAAGGCCAGAGCCGCGGCCTCGACGAGGTGTCGGGGAGAACGGTGCTCGCGACGGGCCCAGAGGCGCTCCACGTAGGCGTTCGCCACCTCCCAGTCGCCGCACTCGATCCCGAGCGTCAGCAGAAGCCGCTCGTCCTCCGGTTCGTCGCGCTCCGGGTCGGACATCAGGCCCTCAAGGATCGACCGTGCGTCGGCGAAGCGCCCCTGCTCGATCAGAAGGCCCGCCTGTCGTTGGCGCAACGCGGCCGAGGCGGCCATCTCGGCTGGGAAGGCGGCCATCACCTCCAGGGCGCGGGGCGACATCCCGGCCTTCACATAGGCTTGGCAGGCCCACACCAAGTCCCCTTCGGCCCGGGTGCGTTCGGCCAACGCCGCCGCGGCGTCGCCCAGGGCTGGCCAGCGCTCCTCGCGGACGAGTGCGGCGCAGAGGTTCCGCAGGTCCGTCGTCTCGCCGGACTCCTCCCAGATCGCGCGCATCCGGGGCGACGTCGCCTCGCCGCGCGCGCCCAGCAGGATCGCTTGCAGGCGGCGCAGGTTGGGATCGTCGGGATAGTCCACGAGCGCCGCCACGAGCGCGGCTTCGGTCTCGTCCAGTTGGCCCGAACGAAACAGCGCGTCGATCCGCAGCGACGTGGCGTGCGGTTCGCCGGCGAAGCGCGTGAGCGCGTCCCAGAAGCGGTCGAGCAGCGCCAGACGCGCCGCCGGTTCCTGATAGAGGGTGAGCAGGGCGCGGAAGTCCTGGTCGTCCAGGCCGCCCATGGCGATCCGGGCCTCGAAGGCGCGCCGGGCGGCGTCCAGGTCCACGTCGACGCCGTAGGCGATGGCGAAGGCGATGGTGCGGGAGAAGTCTTCGCCGGCGGCGAGCCGCTGCCGCAGGAGCCCCGTGGCCGTGCCGTTCCGCGCCGGATTCTCGAGGTCCAGCCAGAGACTAAGGTCGTCGTGCACCGCCGCCTGTTCTGGCGCCGGCGGCGCCACGCTCCGAAGGCCGAGCGCGGTTTCCCGGAACTCCGCCGTGGCGGCCGACAATGCGGAGGCCAGCCGCGGCGAGGCGGCGTCGAAGCGGTCCCGGATCTCGGCGGGGTCGACGGGGACCGGGTGGGCCAGCAGGTTGATCCGATGCTCCGGCCGCATCACGTCGGCCATCAGGGCGAACCCGCGCAATCCGTGCAGGACCGGTCGTTCCGCCTTCTGCGCGGCCGTGATCCCATCCGAAAAGGTGAGCGCTTCCTGCCACCTGTCGGCGAGCTCGAGCTGGAACAGGATGTGGTAGACGCCGATCGACCCGAACGCCGAGGCGGGGCGCCCCTGCGCCCAGTCCAGGGCCGCCGGCCAGCCCGCCTGGCGCGACAGTAGGATCAGCGTCAGCGCCGCCGCCTCCGGGGTGCGGTCGTCGCGCACCTTCAGGAGTGTTCCGGGGAGGTCGACGAAGCTCTCGACGGTGAGTTCGGCGAACCGCAGGGTCTCGCTCCGGCCGAGGCCCGACGCGGCGGCGAGCAGCTCGCGCCCCTTGGTGCCGAACGCCGGATCCGCCAGGGCCCAGGCCGTCCGCGCGAGCGCCTCCAGCCGCTCGGGAGGCGGCGCAGCGTCGTATCGGCCGCCCAGGAGGTCGTCAGCGAGGCTGATCCAGTCGTCGAAGGGACCGGCGGACCTTTCGGGGAAGCCGACGCGCCGGCGGATGTCGGCGACGCGGGTCAGCAGCTTGCGCCCCAGTTCGGCGCCCGTCTCCCGCGCCTGAACGGCCTGCATCATTGGCAGGCTTCCGGCAAAGGCCTCCGCATGGTCCATCATCAGTAGGCGGTCGAGCTCGCCGGAGCGCAGCACGCGCTGGCGCCGGTCCTCGCGCACCCCGACCTCGCCGACCTCCGCCAGCAGCCGCGCCGTGAGGCTCGAGCCCCGGATGCCGATCCCGGGGTAGCCGACGAGCGTCTTAATCCGCGCTTCGACAACGCGCTGCACCTCCTGCCTAAGCGCCGCGATATCGCCGGCTCCCGTGATCCAGGACACACGCCCCAGCAGCGCCCGGAAGGCCTCGTCGTCGGCCCCTGCAACAAGCGCCTGGGCCTCCGGGTCGAGTACGCCGTCGCCCGCCAGATAGCCGCGCAACGCTCCGGCCTCACCGCCGGCCGCGGCGTCGGTCCAGGCCTCCACGCCGGGACGCTTGAACGGGGTCCCGCGCTCCAGCCCCGGGTCAGCTGAGGTCCAGAGCACGGTCCTCACGCCGTCTGCCGCGAGGAACGCCCTTGAGATCATCACCCGCATCCTCGCGTCGCCGAGACTGACGGGTCGGACCTGGTCCTTCGCCTGGATGGTCCGCACGCCGTCGACGTCCCAGACCGTCAGGTCCTCGCCCCACTCGATCCAAACGGTTCCCGTCTCGCCCAGCGAAAGCCAAGCCTTCGCCGTGAGCCAGCGCTGCCACTCGTAACCGCGCATGGCGGCCACGGCCTCGCGCTGCGGGTCGGACGCCACGAGCGCGTTCAGCGCGTCTGGATCTTCGAAGTTCGGAATGTCAGCCATTTGCGCAACGCCGCCTGCGGGCGGGGCGATTCGCGGCGAATCGCGAGATCGGACTCCGAACTATGCCGCCGTAGTCCGCGGTGTGAAGGCCTGACAGCGCCGCCGTTCAGCGGAGGAGCTGCATATCCGCTCAGAACAACCTGCGGGAGGACGGAGAACAACCACCAAACGTGAAAGCTGAAGCGTCCACTCCTGAGCTCGATGCCAACGTCAGCTCATGACGCTATGACGTAGCGGCCGACCCTGCGGCACAGCTTCGGACCCAGACCGGCGATGTTGCCGCGTCCATTAACGGCCGGCTCCGGCGGTCGCGCCCGTCATGTGCCAGGCCTTAGATCAACTCCGGCAGTTCGAGCATGAAGCGGCGCGCCGGCAACCAGCCAAATTGGACGAAACTGTCCAGGCTATCGACGAGCTGATCCCGGCGCGGGGGATCCTTGAACAGCGCCCGGTGGTCGCTGACGAGGTAGCCGAACAGCTTGACGACGAGTTCCGCGGCCAAGTCCTCGCGCTGGTAGGGCGCGATGGCGTCTCTGCGCAGGATGATTTCGGCCGCGAGGTCGAAGACCGGGCCCGGGGCACCTGGCGCGAGGTGCGCCAGAAGCTGCATCAGGTGGTGAGTGGTCTTGGGCGTACCGGTGTGTGCCAGGCGCTTTGTGATGGGTGTGATTTGCGCGAGAAAGGCGGCCTTGTCGGCGGGCGTAGGGAGGAGGTCGGGGCCTTCGCGCTGTTCCGCCCGGAAGGCGCCAGACCCGAAATAGAGTTGGCTACAGACTTGGTCGATCATGACGACGCCAACCTTGGCCTCTTCCTCCGAAAGGGTTTGGTCCTGTTTCACGGCGCGGTCGAAAACCGGAATCGCTCCATCAAGGGCGCGATCCAGCACGCTTAGGGCGCGCGCACGCACCTGGAGGTCCGCGCCGCTCGCCGTCATCGCCACCAACATATTGCGAACGCCTTGGACCAGGTCGGTGGCGATAACGTGCTTCGCCATGGGGGCGGACAGGATGGCGTCGATCTGAACCAGGCTGGCAGCATGGCCCTTGCCGATCCCGTGGAGGACGAGGATGCCTGCAACCTCTTGAGCGACGCCCTCGTCTTCGAGGTTGAGCTCGGGGACAAGCTTGAGCGCCTTGTCCAGGGCTCGCCCGTCGTTGTGTAGGAGCCTTGAGAGCGCCGAAAACAGGTCGGCGCGGACCATCGCGTTTGTCTCGGTCGCAATGGACTGGTCGATGAGCCGCCACATGGCGGCGGGGTCCGCCTGGGCCAAGAGCTCGAGGCGGGAAGCGATGTGCCCGCGGATGCCGGGGTGGCGGCCTGGCAAGATTTGCGATGACAATTCGGCCTCAAGCGCCGTGTCCCAGACCCCCGCGACGTCGACGGCGCCGAGGAGGGCTTCCAGGGCCGCGATCCGCGGTGCCGGCGAGGCGTAGTCGCCCGAGCCTCGATAGGTGCTTTCGCTGTCGGCGAGCAAAGGCGGCCAGGGGTGGGACAGCAGGCCGATGAGCAGGGCTTTGAGCGGTGCGACACCGCTCGGCGCGCCGCAAGCGCGGGTGAGCAGGGCGCCGGCCGCAATTGCGAGCTCAGCGGATGCTGTGCGCTCGACCATCGGGTCAAGCTTTCCTGTCGAGGCGGTGATGTGGGCCTCAAGCTGTGAAAGCGCAGACTGCACCGATGCCGCCCTGGCGGGGGTGTTGTTGTGCGCCATCTGCTCGCGCCGCGCCCGGAGCGTATCGGACGCGCGCAATACCTCGCGGCTGAGCGGACTATCGATGTCGCCGCCGCTGTGGCGGATCCACTCGTGTTGGGGATTAGGCAGGCGGCGTTGGAAGGCCTCGAGCGCGATCTGTTCGTTGGTCCGGCCCGGCCGCAGGACGCGTGTCCGACCGGTCGGTGACGTCAGAGGCGGCGCTGGGGCGATGACCGAAATGATCTTCGCGCGCAGGTCTGGATCGATGGGCGCTTCGGCAAGCCTGGCGAGCAGCGCTTGGTCTTCTTGCGGCGAGAGCACCGCGCGTACGGATTTGATCAAGAGGATCGCCGCTTCGCGCGTTTCCCGTGTCTCGAGCACGGGACCGGCTTCCGCCACGGATAGCAGCGACCGTCCGAGCCCCGCTGGGGCTTGAGCTGCGGTCTTCATCAGCCGGGAGATGAGGAGGCACGACGGCGAACGACCGAGAGCCAGCGCGATCAGGCGCTGTGCGCGGTGCAGGCTCAGGGTGAGGATTTGGGTCTCAAAGGACTTCAGTATTTCTCCGACGTCCGAATGACCGGAGTCCAGGTTAACGCTCCAGAAGGTGCTGCCGTCTGGCTGTAACCGTCCGGAGCGGCCACACGACGAGGACCGAAGGGCGGCGCTCCGGAGAGATGTCCAGCCCTCGATGGCGCCCAGGAGACAATGCAGCGCTGTGCGGACGTTCCCTTCCAGGATTGTCGGAAACGCATCGCGCAGGCTGAAGCGCGCCATCTCCAAGTCCTGACCCGCCGTTGACGTCAGCGGCACGATGTAGCCGCCGTTCATCGGGGTGACTTTTTTTGGGTCCGCCGTCTCCGCTGCGAAGACCGCACGCCAGAGCTCCTGCGAGAGACGAGGATCCAGCTGCGCGAGGCGCCTAGCTTCGTGGGCGATCCAGCCGAGTTCGGCGTAGCCGCGGCGTTGGACCCGCGCGGGCTCGATCAAGGCTCGGATCAGGACGAGGCTCGCGGGCAGATCGGTGTCGAACGCGGCGACAACGGGTCCAATGGTCGAGCGCAGGAAGCGATCGGCGACGGCGTCGTCCTGAAGGGTGAGGCCTAAAAGCTTGCGCGCCGCCTTTCCCCAGGCCTGCGCGCCCGGACCAGTCAGCCCAACCTTGGTGATCTCGCGCACGAGCCACTGAACCGTGACGAGGTTTCGGCCTTGGAGGGGCAGCCCGTCGGCGACCTGCGCCCAGTTGCTTGCCGCTGCCGGCGATAGTGTCTCCTGGGCGGCCATGGTCGCCGCCATATCGAGCAAGGCTTCTGCGGCGGGTCCGTCTGGGTCAGAAGCTCCAAGCGCGATGAGCTCTGGCAGGCCGAAACCGCTGGCGACGAGGTCGGCCCCCCATTTCGCGAGTTCGGCGCGGGCCAGAGCGTCGATTGTCTTGGCGCCAATTAAGCCCGTCACCCGGGTCCAGACGTCGGCTGGCGGCCGGCGGGCGGCTTGTTCCGCGATCCAGAATTGGAGCGCTGGCGCGAGCTTCGGACCGTTGGCTTGGCCGCGCGCCAGTAGGGCGGATGGGTCGGGCGTGCGTCCGAGATGAAGGCGGGCGACGGCGTAGTCGAAGAGAACGTGGTGCGAGAACTGGACCTGGTCGTTCTCGTCGAGCTCGAGGACACCGGACTGCGCCAGCACCTGGATCGCGCCACCGTTGTTGGCGCCTGTGTCCAACACATGAACCTCGAGGGCGTCGGCGGCGATCATGGCTTCGACCGTGCCCGATAGAGCGTGGGTCCCGGCGACACCGACGGAGGTCACTCGGAGCTGCCAGTATGCTCGAAGGAGATCCGCGCGCGTTGCGGCGGCCTGAGCGCTTTGCGGAGAGGCCTGCAGCAACTCGCCTAGCAGGCTCATGTTGAACGGATTGCGGACCAGGCGCGCGAGGCGCGGACCGCCCTGTCCCACGGCGAGGCGCAGTTGATCGCTTTGGGCGAACACGTTGTCGAGGTCTGTGTCGGACCAGCCCGGCGCTGACAGGTGTCGCACGCTTGCGAACTCCGCCTCGCTGAGATCAGGCCGTGGCGGCGTCCCACGGAAGAGCCGGCGGAGTTCGTGGCCCATCCGAAGATCGAAGGAGCGCACCGAGGCGACGACGCGCCATCGGTGGCCAAGTTCCAGGACGTCCTCGATCACTTGGCGGAAGACCGCGTCGGCCGGACCGCCGCGCGCCGCGTCAAGGGCGTCAATGAGCAGGTAGGCGGGGCCAGAACCCGGCCAGTGTGCGAGGACTTCGGCCAACGGACGACCAAGGCCGAGCACGTTCTGTAGCGCGAAGGTGTCTGCGACCGCTTCAACTTGCAGGACAACGACCTCACCCACGCCCTCGAGCACGTCGGCGGCGTGGGTGAGCAAGCCCGATTTTCCGGCGCCGGGCGCGCCGATCAGCAGCAAGGATCCTTCCCCGACGCCTTCGAGCACAGGGTCTAGGCTTTCTCGGACGGTCTCTACCAAGCCGTCCGGGGCGTTGATCTGGACGAAGCGCCGCAAGCGGGCCCGGACTTTGCCGCTGCGCTCTCGCAGCTGTTGAACGTCGTGTTGCAGGCTGGGCCGAGCCTTCAGCCGCGCCTGCGCTTCGAGGCGGCGGCGGAGATCTGCATGGGTGGTGCGCGCGCCAGCCTCCGCGAGACCTAGCGAGATGATCTCCAGGGTGCGCCAGATCGCCTCCGCACGATCCGTATCCGAGATCTGGGCGATCAGCTCGGGCGCGCGTTCAGCGACGACATTCTTGTCGACGAGCCACACGCGAGATGCGTCGAGGATCTGGTCGATCGAAGCCTGGGGCGGCTCCCCCTTTGCCTCCGATCTCCAGGCGTCCTCGAGGACTCCGCGCCAAATGGCGAGATAGTGACCTTCATCCTGTGTGAGTTTGGTCGCGCCGCCGCCCCGACGGCGGAGGGCACTTCGCAGGTGTTGCGCGATCGGGGCCCGCGTGTCCGCGCCGACTGCGATCAGCAGCCAATCGACACCGGGCTCGAAGGGCCGGGGCGCCGCGCCGGGCAGTGTGACGCCGGCGCGGAATTGGCGGACGAATTGGCGTGCCGTCTTGGCGAATTCGCTCTTCGCGGTCGCTACGGCGTCGAGCGTTCGCTTGGCCTGAACGTAGGCAACTCCACTGTCCTGGATGGAGAACTGGACGTCGTCAACGTCGTCCTCGGTTTCCATCGAGATCCAGTCAGCTGAGGCCAGCGTCAACTCGTCGAAAACAACCGGCCGTTCGGCAAGAAGGTGGGCTGCGACCCAGGCCGCGACGTCGACCTGAAACCGCACGCCGCCGGACGTGGCGCGGCCGCCGGCCTTGAGCTTCGGCTTCGCGGATCCCGCCGGACCGGTGTTGGACTTGCTCAAGCTTTGCGCCTCATCGCCTTCTTCAACGCGGTTGGCCTGGCGCGGAGTTCTGGTCAAGCTGCGGATAGGTTGAGTGGTCGCCCACGGCAAACGGCAGCCGAATGTCTGCTCTCGGCCACGCAACCAATTTCCGCAACTGGCGCGAAGCAGTCAGGCGGGTCTCGGGCCCATCAGGATCACGGCGGCGCCGACCAGGCAGATGGCCATGCCGACGAGGTCCCATCGGTCCGGCGCCTTGCCTTCCACGAGCCAGAGCCAGGTGATCGAGGCCGCGATGTAGACGCCGCCATAGGCCGCATAGGCGCGGCCGGCGGCCGAGCTGTCCACCCGCGTCAGCAGGTAGGCGAACAGCGCCAGGGAGATCATCCCCGGCGCGATCCAAAGCGGAGATCGGCCGAGCTTAAGCCACGCCCAGAACGCGAAGCATCCGGCGATTTCCGCCAGGGCGGCGAGGACGTAGATCAGCCAGACCATCGGGGCTCCTAGGCGCCAGTCGACGGCCCTTGGCGACATCCGCATGAACCGTCAACGCTACAGCTCGAGCCTTCGCCCGTGGCGGATCGTTTGGCGGGCCGCAACCGCGGCAGCAGGAGTAGTCCAATGGCGAGGAGCGCGAGGCCGCCGCAGACGATGGCTTCGAAGCTTGGCTTCGCGAGCGCAGCACCAGCCGTCAGGAGACCGGCGCCAGCCAATAGCGGCAGGGCCAGTGGGATCGCGCAGGCGCCGGCGCAGGCCAGCGCGATCACGGTCAGGGGTCGCTTCGTCATCGGCTAGCCTTGGATCGCGCTGACGATCAACGGCTCGTAGAGCGGGAACGCCAGGCCTGCGAACAACAGGGCGGTCGCGAGGCCCATCATGATTATCGTCGCCCGAGGCGTGCGCTTGCCGGTGGATGGGGCGCGATAGGCGACCCACCCCCAGGCGCCGAGCACGGACATGAGCGCGGCCACGAACATCGCCTTGGTGGCGACGTCGATCCAGCCCAACAGGGCGCCGCCGAAAGCGAGGGCGATGGCGGGGAAGGCGACCGGCAAGACGCAGCAGGCTGCGCAGGCGAGCGCGCCGCCGGAGGTGGCGAGCGCGGCGCGGGGGGCGGCCTTGTCGACCGTCCCCGCGTTGGTTCGGGAAGGTGTGATCTGCAGGGTCATGGTGGCTCCTAGGCGCAGCCGCAGGCGGGCGCGCAGCCGATGCGGCCATTGCTGCCGAAGCTGTTGAACAGGGTCTCGGCTGCGATCTCGGCCTCGGCCGGCGCGGTGATCGCGAGCTCGACGAACGCGCCGTCCTGGCGGACCTGGAATTCGAGGAAGCCGCAGCATTCCCGTTCCTGTCGAATAAGGTCCTCGACCTCCTCGCGTGCCTCGGCCCGGTATGTCAGGTGCAGCGTCAGGCCGTCGCGGCGATGGTCGGTGAGGGCCCGGGCGTTGAGGTCGGCGAGCCAGGCCATGCGGGCCTTGAAGTCGCCGGCTCCCAGGGTGCAGGCGATGGGTGCGTCCGTTGTCGTCATGCTTGCGCTCCGCGAGGAAAGCCCTCATCTGGCGAAGTTGTACGAGTTGAAGTCACTTGAGCTTCAAGCGCTTACTTCGAGGCCCCCGATGAACCAGGCTCTGACGATCGGACGGCTGGCCCAGCACAGCGGGACCAACCCGCCGACCATCCGCTACTACGAGCAGATCGGACTGCTCAAAGCGCCCGACCGGAGGGGAAGCGGCCATCGGGTCTATGGCTCGGACGACCTTCGCCGGCTGACGTTCATCCGTCGCTGCCGTGACTTCGGCTTTCCGATCGAGCAGGTCCGCAGCCTCGTGGACCTGACCGAGAATGCCGACCGCTCGTGCGTGGACGCCCGCGATCTCGCCCAGGACAACCTGACGGCCGTGCGTCAGAAACTGGAGGAGTTGAAGGCGCTCGAAGCCAGCCTCGCCCAGTTGGTGGCGGACTGCGATACGGCGTGCGTCGGAGGGCCCGGTCCGAGCTGCGTGATCCTGGAGGACCTGTCCGAGCCGACAAGGCCGCGCTGCGGCAGCTGCTAGCGCCCCCGCGGCGCCGTCGAGTGGAGTCGCGCATCGCAGACGAGCCGGCTGCTTGGATTGAGCGCTTCTCCAGTCCCCGCTGCGCAGGCCTGCAGCGTCGTGTGATCACGAGCCTGGAACAGTGCGACCGTATCGACGCTTCCCCTGCTCACCTTTGAGGAGCCGGACCATGGCGGACGACAAGAGCAAGCGCGGCGGGCAGGATCGTCGGCGCGTTTCGGGCAGCGAGGGCTGCGAAGTGGGCTATTTCGCCCGTAAGCACGGCATCCGTCGCGAGCAGGCGGAAGGGCTGATCAAGCGGGTGGGCAACGACCGGGCGAAGCTCAACGCGGCGGCCGAGAAGCTGACCCGCGCCTGATCGGCGCGTTGGACGGGCGTCAGCCGCCGATGACCCGGCGTTGCCCAGGGGGCGCGGGCAGCGGGGCCGCGGCGTCGGCGTAGCCTTGCCAGGCCGACGAGCGACGCAGCCCGGCCGGCGCGTTCCAGATCGTATAGGCGGCGTTGTCGATCCGCTGCCGAGGCCGCGGCCACGCGATCGGCATGGAGACGGTCGCGCCCGGCGCGGCGCGCGGCGACAGCAGCGCCACGGCGTGGTGGCCGGGATCGTTCCTCAGGTAGTCGAGGAAGATGCGGCCGCGCCGCTGCGCCTTCGGCAAGGCGGTGGTGTAGAGCGCCGGGCTGTCGGCGGCCATGCCTTCGCACAGGCGCTTGGCGAAGGTCCGGGCCTCTTCCCAGCTCGTGGGCGAGCGACCGCTCTGCGCTAGCGGCGTCACCACGTGAAGTCCGCGCTGGCCCGTGGACTTGAGGAAGGCGGCGAGGCCGAGGGCTTCCAGCCGCGCCTTGATCTCGAAGGCGGCGGCCAGGACGTCCTCGAAGCCGTGCGACGCCTCCGGGTCGAGATCGAACACGAGCCGGCCGGGCGCCATGGGCTCGCCGGGCAGGCTGTTCCAGGGGTGGATCTCGACGACGGCGATGTCCGCCGCCTCGACGAGGGCCTCGGCGCTGTCGAAGCCGGGGTAGGTTTTGGCCTTTTCGGCCACGGTCCAGTGGGTGATGCGGGGCGAGTCCCGCAGCGCGCCGCGCCAATGGCCCTCGTGCCGCACATAGGTGCGCGCGCCGGTGATCCCGTCGGGCGCGACCAGCACCGTGCAGGGCTGCCCGCCGATGTAGGCCAGCAGCTGGTCGGCGACCGCTTCGTAGTAGGCCGCAAGGTCGGCCTTGGTCACCGCCGGACGGTCGCCGTGCGCCGGCCAGAGCACCTTGCCCGGATGGTCGATGCGTGGGGACGAACGCCGCGGGCGCGATCGCTTGGGCGCCGCCGGCGCGCTTTCGGCTGCTGCGGTGGGTTCCGCGACCACGTGCGTGGGCGCCTTGTCCTCGCGCAGCCCGTGGTAGGCGGCCTGGCGGAGCTTTCCGGACGCGGTCATCTCGGCATAGGTCACCCGGGCCACCAGGTCCGGCCGCACCCAGTGGATCCCGCGCACCCGAGGCGTGTCCCCGAGCTCGAAAGGCGAGCGCCGGGTCTCCAGGGCCGTGAGCTTCGGCATCAGCTCGGCCAGCTTGGCGGCGCTGTAGCCGGTGTGGATGCGGCCCGCGTAGCGGAGCTTTCCGTCCTCCATGACGCCCGCCAGCAGGGAGCGGAAACGGCCGTCCTGCACGCGCCAGCCGCCGATCACCACCTCGCCCGACGGGCGGCATTTCGACTTCAGCCAGGTCTCGCGGCGGGCCTCGCCGCCTTCGTAGGGCGAGACCAGGCGCTTGCTGACGATCCCTTCGAGCTCCAGCCGGCAGGCGGCGTCGAGCAGGGCCGGCCCCGCGCCGGGAAGCGCCTGCATCAGCCGGAAGGCGTCGCCGAGCGCCGGCTCGGCGAACGCTTCCAGCCGCGCGAGGCGGGCGGTGAGCGGCAGGGCGCGCAGGTCTTCGCCTTCCGCCCAGAGCAGGTCGAAGAGGTAGAAGACGAGCGCGCCCGTCATTTGGCCGACCTGACGCTTGCCGATCGCGCTGCGCAGGGCGGAGAAGTCCGGCTGACCGTCCGCGTCGAGGACGCAGAGCTCCCCGTCGAGGATGCCGTCGGGCAGCCCGGCGGCGATCTCCGAAAGGTCGGTGAAGCGCGCCGACCAGTCGTGCGCCTCCCGGGTGCGCCAGCTGGCGCGGCCGTCGGCCACGCGCAGCTGCATGCGATAGCCGTCGAGCTTGACCTCGTGCCGCCAGCCGCCGCTCCGCGGCGGGCTCTCCACCAGCTTCGGGTGCTGGAAGGGCAGGAACGCCGGCATGTCCACGGCGGCCCGGCCACGGGCGCTCGGGCGTTTGGGCATTCGACCTCCGGGCGGCACATCCCTTCAGCGCCGTCCGCGCGGCGCCGGTTCCCGGCGGCGACGGAACCTCCGGCCGCTTCGCGGACTCCCCAGCGAAGAGGAGGAGTCCCATGGACACGCAGCAGAACCCGCAGACCGAGGGGAAGGGGACGGACCATGCGGCCCACGAGCAGCGCCTGGCCGCCGCGCTGCGCGACCTGGTCCGCCAGGTCGATATAGGCGACTACCGTGACAGCAAGGGCCACGCCCTGCAGAACAACCTCGCGTTCCTCAAGGCGCAGGCGCTGGTCGACGCGTTCGGGGTGACCCACGAACAGCTGTGCCAGACCCTCGACGACTGCGACCTCTCCGGCGATCTGGCCGATGCGGCCCGCAGGATCTTCGCCCTCCGGCAGGCGAGCCCGGAGGACACCCCGCCCGAGTACCGCACCTGGCGCACCGGCCCCTGAGTCGTCTCGGGAAGGCGGCGGAGGCCTGTCACACTCCTAGCGGGACAGGTCGCGGGGCCGGCTTCGCTCGGGCGTCGTGAAGGAGGCACCGCGCTCCAGCCAACTGGCGAGGCGCGCCCGCGCGGCGCCGAGGATGCGGTTCTGCTCGCCGGGCTCGACGATACGGTTGCGGACCACGGTCTCGACGATGCGCAGGCGGTCCGCGGCGGAGGGCGGGAGGTCGGGGGCCTTGGTCTCGCGCCGGCGTTCGGCCTGCTGGCGGTCGCGCTCGGTCGGGCGGTATCCGCGGACCTCCAGGCCCGCCTCGTGCGCCAGGAGGTAGACCTCCCTGCGAAACGCCGTCTGTCCGCGGACGGTGATCGTGGTCCAGCCCCGGTGCTGGGCGATCGCCACCAGGTCGCGAACGACGTGGGGGTCGCTGCGGTCGGTGGCGAGGCGGCCGCCATGGTCGCGGAAGGCCGCCGAGGGGTCGCGGGCGTCGTGATAGAAGCCAAGACCCGGTCCGTCCCGCGCCTCGGTGAGGTAGCGCCGGCGCACCGCCTCCGGCACATCGCCGGGCCGCCGCGACGCGGCGGCGGGGGCCGGGTCGACGATGTTCAGGGCGTCAGGCATCGCGGGCCTCCCGATCGGAGCGTCGCGCCGAGGCGTCGATGAAGCGCTCCACCCAGGCCTCGACCTCGGCCGGACTGGCCCCGTGCGGCGGCAACGGTTCGAGGCCTTCGGCCGCGAGGACCGGCGCGATCGCCGCGAGCGTCAGCGGGTCCGTCGGCGACGAGACCGTTGGGTCCTCCGCAGGCGCGGACGACGCCGACGGCGCCGGCAGCGGCGGGACGTCCGGCAGCGGCCGCACGCGCTCGCGGAAGGCGGCTTCCCGGTAGTATCGGATCTTGCGTCCGCGGGCCGGCGGCAGCCCGGCCTTCAGGACCAGGATCGCGTCGTTCGGCATCTGGATCAGTTCCTGCGGTAGGAGCAGGGCGCGGCGCTGTTCCGACTCGCTGACGGCGCGGTGGCCGCGCGAGAGCCCGGCGGGCCGGCTGCGGGAGGGACTGCGGACCGTTGTGTAGCCGAGCCGCTCGGAAAGCTCGTTCGCCAGGCGCAGCTCCTTCGGGGCGAAGGCGATCTCCACGGCGCAGTTGGCGAGGATCTCCTCGGTGACGTCGGCGCCGTATTCGGCGCGGAGCTGGGCGGGGCTCTGCAGCACCGGGAGCAGGCGCAGGCCGTAGCCTGCGACATAGGCGAAGCTCTTGGCCAGCACCTCGGCGTGGCCGAGCCTGGCGAACTCGTCGAGCAGCAGCAGGACCTGGTGCGGGTGGCGCTGCGGGTCGGGCCGTTCGCGGCAGGTGGCGTCCACGAGCTGCTGGAACAGGAGCGCGTACAAGGGCGCGACCCGGATCAGATTCTCCGGCGAGGCCGCGAGGTAGATCGAGGTCCGGTGCGAGCGCAGGGCGCGCAGGTCGAAGTCGCTCGCCGCCGTCGCGGCGCAGACGCGTGGGTTCAGCCACAGGTTCAGGCGCGACGTCAGGGTCTGCCGCACGGAGGCGAAGGTGTTTTCGGACGCGCCGCAGAAGTCGCGGATCGCCTGGGCGCAGCCGGCGGAGAGCGGGCGGCCGGCCTCGGCGCGCCGCGCGATCAGCGCCGGCAGCCGCATCCGCGGATCGCCCGCCGTCAGCTCGGCGTAGAGCGCGCCGAGGGTGAAGGGCTGCTCGGGCGTCTCGGCCAGGTAGGCGCCGATGGCGATAAATCCGGTCCGGGCGGAGTCCGTCCAGAACGGATCGGTGTGCGGCGGATGCGGGAAGAGCATGGCGGCGATCCGCTGCAGTTCGTCCAGCACGGCGACGGGATCGGCGCGGTCGATGTGGCCGAACGGGTTGTAGCGCGCCGTGCGGCCCTCGGGATCGAGGGGGTCGAAGAGGTGCACCGCCTGCCCGTGGGCGGCGCGGAACCCGGCGGTGGCCTCCCAGTTCTCGCGCTTCACGTCGAGGACCACGGTGGAATCCGGCCAGGTCAGCAGGTTCGGGATGACCACGCCGACGCCTTTCCCGGTGCGCGTCGGGGCGTAGAGCATCACATGCTCCTGGCCGCCGAACACCAGCAGGCGGCTGTCCTTGCGTCCGAGCACGATCCCGGTTCGGCTGCGCAGGCCGGCGGCCCGCAGCTCGGCCTCGCTCGCCCACCGCGCGGCGCCATGCAAAGGGCGGCGGATCTGGCTGGCGACACCCAGGGCGACGACGAGGCCCACGCCGCCCGAGGAGAGCAGGCCCACCTTGGCCCAGCGCCGCACCTCCGGATCCTCGCGGAAATACCAGAACCAGGCCGGCGCCGCGGCCGGATCGACCGGGCCGGAGAGCCGCCCGAGACCCGCGAGCGCGATGGTCCCCGCCAGCACCAGAAGCGCCGCCAGGGCGGCCAGGCCGCCCATGCCGGCCAGCGCGGCCCTAAGCGGCCAGGGCGTGGACGCGAAGCGGTTCATGCCAGACCTCGGCGAGCCGGAATCGGCCGTCCTTGCGCTCCACCTGGACCACGATGTCGACCAGGCCGCGGAGCAGGTCCCGGATGTCGGCGCGGGGTAGCTCGCGGCCGGCCTCGCTTTCCTTCACCAAGAGGATCAGCTGCTCGAAGGCGAGCGCCGCGGAATTGGCATGGATCGTGGTGATGGAGCCGGGATGGCCGGTGTTGACGTTGCGCAGGTAGAAGAAGGCGGCGGCGTCGCGGAGTTCCTGCAGCAGGATACGGTCGGGCCGCATGCGAAGCGCGCTCTCGAGCAGGGCCTTGGGCCCGACCTGGGCCAGGCCTTGTCCGTCCTTGGCGTAGAGCAGGTGGACGGTGTTGCGATGGGGCGCCACGAGCTCGCGGGCGTCCTCGATGGTGATCAGGCGCTCGTCCGGTGGGATCAGCCGGATCAGCGCCTTGGCCAAGGTGGTCTTTCCCGAGCCGGTCGCGCCGGAAATGAGGATGTTGCGGCGGCCGCTCACCGCCGCTTGGAAGAAACCCGGCCAGTCCCCCCGGGCCCGGAGCGCGGCCAGGGCCTCGTCGTCCCGTCGCGGGGCTGCGCCGACTGGCGTCACGCGGTCGAAAAAACCTAATGTATCAAGATCATCCATCGAGAAGTTGAGGTCTGACGGTTTGCGGAAGGTGAGGGACACGTGCTCGGCCGCGGGGGGCAGCACCACCTGGCAGCGCTCCCCGGTCGGCAGGACGGTCGAACAGATCGGCCGCTCGGCGGTCACGTCCTGCCGGGTGGCGGCCGCGGCCGCCACGGCGATGCGGCCCAGGACCTCCTCGGTGAGCTCCGGCGCCGGCGCCCAGGCCCAGCCGCGCCGGTCCTCCACCGCGAATTCTCCCGGCCGGTTGACGACGACCTCCGTCACCTCGGGCACATCCAGGTATCGGCGCAGGGGCGCCAGGTAATGGGTGAGGACCGCCGCATCGTAGGTCATCGCAGGTCCTTCAGGGCGTAGACGCCGGAGAAGTCGAAGTCCTGCGCGACCCGGATCGCTACCTCCGCGCCCTGGGCGAGGCCTAGGGTGGGCGCGATGCCGGCGCCCTGCTGCACGGCCATCGCCGCCGCGTCCGAAGGCAGACGGACCGTCGCGCCGTCGCCGCCGCGATCGACGAGCTCCGCGGTGGCGTCGCCGACGATGCTGAGCAGCAGCGCGGCGCCGAAGCGGTCCCAGAAATGGCGGTCCACGCGGCCCCCGAAGCCGGCCCGGCCAAGCGCGTCGCTGGCCGGCGAGGCCAGGGCGATGGCGACGCCGTTCGGGGTCACCGCGCGGGTCCAGAGCACGAAGATGCGGTCCTGGCCCTGGCGCAGGTCTGTGCGGTACTCGCCGAGCACCCGTGTGCCCTTCTCCAGCAGGACCACCGTGCCATTGTCCGAGTACACGTCGCGTCCGATCAGGCAGGTCACGTAGCCGGCGGCCGTGGTGTCGAGCGCGGTCTGCAACGTGCAGGGGATGGTGGCCCCGGCGAGGATCAGGAAGTTCCGGTCGCCGACCGGCCGCGCCGTCGCCCGGCCAACGGTCGATCCGCGACGAAGCGCGTCGAGTTCGCTCGGCGCCGGGTCCGGCAACAGGGCCGGAACGACGGGCGACAGGGCGCGCTCGGCCCCCAGGCCGTCGCCGCGGGAATAGGCCATCAGGGACGCCCGACGAGCGGTAGCGATCGCGCCTGGCGCGACGCTCGAGCTGGGCGGCGGCGCCGCCGGCCGATCCGCCTCGAGCGGCGCCAGGGCGGGCACATCGCCCACGCCGCCGTCCAGGCGCGGCGCGTCGGGGCCCGGCGCCGCCAGGGTCGGCGGTGGTTTTGCTGGCTCGTAGGCCACGACCTGCCGGGCGGGAACATTCCGCGGTGTCGCGGGCGGCGGCTGCTCGGAGCGCCAGGTGGCGAGGGCCACCGCGGCGCAGCCGGCGAGCAGGCCGGCGAAGGCGACGGCCTTGCCGCGGCCGCCGGAGCCCAACCGCCCGGCGACCGGTGAGATCGTCCGGTCGAGCGGCGGTTCGGGCGTCTCGGCCGCCGGGATGTCCTGGCGCGGAAGGCCCCTCACGGCCTCGGCTCGCGGCGAACGGTCCGCTCCACGTCCGGCGCGGCGGTGGCCGTCCCGGTGGGGCGGCCGGCGGGCCGATAGGCGAGGTTGAAGATGCACAGCACCGCGCGGCCGCGGCGCAGGCGGAGCTGCGGGGCCGTCTCGTGGACGACGAGGAACTCGCCTCTCACATCGAACGGGACCAGGGCCTCGGCGCCGTCGGGAGAGACGGCGTAGACGGCGGGCATCGGCTGGGCGCCGGGGAAGCGCAGGACCGTGAAGCGCCCGTTGTCCGTGACCTCGGACGGCGCGATGTCGGCCGACCCCTGGATCTCGTAGGCGAGGTTGCGCGGCCCCTCCAGCACGCCGCGCTCGAGCTTGAGTTGCAGCACGCGGGCCTCCAGGGCCTGAGCTTCTGCCGACAATGCGTTGGCGAACAGCCGCTTTTCCGTTTCCGGATAGCGGAACTGCACGACGAAGAAGGTGTCGGGCGCCGCACGCCCCGCGGATCCGGTGCGCGCGGCGAGTTCGAAGGTGTAGTGGCGCGCGTCTCCGGCCTCGGTGCGGGTGGTGACGATGAGGTTGGTGGGCGGTCGCGCCGCCACCGGCTTGGCGAAGAGGATGCTGGTCTCCGGCGCGACTTCCCACCCGGAGGTGTCGCCCAGGGCCACGTGGAGGATGGTCTCGTCAGGGGCGAACCGGATCTGCGTCGCCGTGCGGAACACGCCGACGATGCGCACCACCTGCTGCGGATCGTAGTCGATCGTCTTTATTCGCGGATCGGCGGCGCCCGGGCGCGGGGTCTCCACCGCCGCCGCGGGCGTGGCGCAGGCGGCGGCCAGGACCAGGGCGGCGAGGGTTCGGATCATGGCGCAGTCTCCGGGTCGGCGCGGTAGCTGGAGACCTGGAAGCCGAGCGGGTTGCGTAGCCGGTCGCTCTCGCCCATCGGCGCCTTGGTGTAGGAAAACGCCATCGTCGCGATCCAGTCGGACTCGTCGGTCTGGCCACGCCGCCGAATGCTGCGATGAAAGCGGACGTTGGCGACGCCGTCGGCCACGAAGCTCACGGCGCGGACGGCGACCTGCACGTCGGCCTCCGGACCGAAGGCCACTTGCGGGCTGGCCGGGTTGTTCGGCCGGAAGGCGGCCGCCCAGCGCTGCTGCTCGTCCGGCGTCGACATGATCGAGACCTGGCGGAAGTTCGCTTCCGCCGCCTGCGGGAGCCAGCCTTCACGGGCGCGGACGTAGGTGGCCAGGAAGGCCTTGGTGACCGCCTCCTCATAGGCCACCGGGCCCGGCGCTGAGAGCCCGCGCAGCACCTCGACGCTGCCGGTCGTGCGGTCGACGCGGACCACATAGGGCTCGATCGTCTTGAGCGGGGTGAGGACGGCCACGGACGCCACCGCGGCGCTGGCCAGGACACCGGCCAGGGCGGCGACCCCCCAGGCCAGGCGGCGAGAGCTTTGCGCCGCAGCCAGGCGATCATGGTCCCAGGTGCGGGCCTCGGCGAAGTAGGCCTTCAGGTCTTTGGCGGGCCCGCCGCTCACCGGACACGCGCTCCGCAGGCGCCGGCGGCCGCCGCCGTGGGCGATTGTGGGGCAGGGGCTTCCGTCAGCGCCGAGCCGTGCGGATTGGCGGCCCGCCGGGGGCCCTGGCAGCCGGGCGCCCCGGGGCTGTCCAGGCTCGCGCAGGCTGGCGCGGCGCCCAGCAGGATCAGCGCGAGAACCGAGGCGACGCGGGATGCAGGATCTGTGAGAGATGTGGGCATGGGGCTCCTCGAGCCCAACCCTGCATCGGCCTCCCAGCGGCCGGGAGGACGTAACCTCGCCCCCGTCCCGGCGGCGGCCGCCGGCGCGCCGCTCGCGACGAATCAGGAATTCCCAGCCTCGCCCTTGACCCTCCCATGGTGGGAAGCCCCATCTGCCATGTCGAACGAAGACAAGAGGAGTTTGCGATGCTTCAGTTCGATGTGGACGGGATGACCTGCGGCCATTGCGTCCAGGCCGTCACCCGCGCCGTCAAGGCGGTGGATTCCGCGGCGGAGGTGAACGTGGACCTCGCCGCCAAGCGCGTCGCGGTGGAAACCCGTGCGACGGCCGATGCGGTCGCGCAGGCGATTACCGAAGCCGGCTACCCGGTCAGCGCCCGTGGCGTGGCGGCCGCGCCGGCGTCGCGGGGCGGCTGCGGCTGCGGCTGTGGGTGATCCCGTCGCCGGCCCAAACCTTCCTGCGGTTGTAACCTTTGGAAATCGCAGACCATTCCCACGCGGTGAGGAACGGTGTGATCCGCTGTCGGTTTACCGGCGGTCCCCCCAACCTCAACGCATGGAGCCTGCCTATGCACGCCCAGGAAATGATCAGCACCCATCCGTCGGTCCGCGGCCAGACCAACGACGCCCTCATCCGCTGCATCGAGGCTTGCTACGACTGCGCCAACACCTGCACCGTCTGCGCCGACGCCTGCCTGGGCGAGGACATGCTCCAGGAGCTGATCCAGTGCATCCGCCTCAACCTCGATTGCGCCGATGTGTGCGCCGCGACCGGCTCGGTGGCGTCCCGCCGCACCGGCACGAACGAGCTGGTCATCAAGCGGATGATCGAGACCTGCGCCGAGGCGTGCCGCCTCTGTGGCGACGAGTGCGAGAAGCACGCGAAGATGCACGAGCACTGCCGCATCTGCGCGGAGAGCTGCCGGCGTTGCGAACAGGCCTGCCGCGAAGCGGCGGAGACCATCACGCCGACGCTGCAATAGGCTCTCCTGCGGCTGAGCACTCGAGCGCCCATCGTGAAGCGCGCCCGCGCCGGGTTCCCACCGGCGGAGGCGGGCGGGACACGATGGGCGTTTCGCGGGCCGTTCGAACCTGGACGCGCTTGGAGATCCGGCTGACCGTGCCGGACGGACTCACGCCTTCGAAATACCTGATGCGCCGGAGCGCCATGGCATGAACGACACGCACCCGCATCAGCACGATCACCACCACGCCCACGGCGCCGCCGCGGCGAGCCGCCAGGTGATCGATCCCGTCTGTGGCATGACAGTCGATCCCGCGACCTCGCCGCACCACGTCGGGCACGAGGGCCAGGAGGTCTTCTTCTGCTCGTCCGGCTGCAAGGCGAAGTTCGAGGCCGATCCGACCCGATACCTCGCCGCCGACAACAGTCCGCCCACGCCGCCCACGCCGGAAGGGGCGATCTACACCTGCCCCATGCATCCCCAAATCCGGCAGGTCGGACCGGGCTTCTGTCCCATCTGCGGCATGGCCCTGGAGCCTGCGTCGGTGACCGCCGACCAGGGGCCGAGCCCTGAGCTGAAGGACATGACCCGCCGGTTCTGGGTGGGCCTCGCGCTCTCGGCGCCGGTCTTCATCCTGGAGATGGGCGGCCATCTGACCGGCCTCTCGATGCTGATGAGCCAGCAGGCGTCGAACTGGGTTCAGATGGCGCTCGCCACGCCCGTAGTGCTCTGGGCCGGCTGGCCGTTCTTCGTGCGCGGCTGGGCCTCGGTGAGGGCCCGCAGCCTCAACATGTTCACCCTGATCGCCATGGGCGTGGGCGTGGCCTGGCTCTACAGCATGGTGGCGGTCCTCGCGCCGCAGATCTTCCCGCCCGCCTTCCGCGGAGCCTCGGGCGCCGTGGCCGTCTACTTCGAGGCGGCGGCGGTCATCACCGTGCTGGTGCTGCTCGGCCAGGTGCTGGAGCTGCGCGCCCGCGAGCAAACCTCGGGCGCAATCAAGGCCCTGCTGAACCTGGCGCCCAAGACGGCGCGCCGCGTGCGGCCGGACGGCTCGGACGAGGAGGTCACCCTCGACCTCATCCAGGTCGGTGACCGGCTGCGGGTTCGTCCAGGCGAGAAGATCCCCGTGGACGGCGAGGTGCTGGAAGGCCGGGTCTCCATCGACGAAAGCCTGGTCACCGGCGAATCCATGCCCGTCACCAAGGAGCCCGGCGCCAAGGTCGTCGCCGGCTCCATCAACAAGACCGGTTCGTTCGTCATGACCGCGCAGAAGGTGGGGGCGGACACCCTCCTGTCGCGCATCGTGCAGATGGTCGCGGAGGCCCAGCGCAGCCGCGCGCCCATCCAACGCATGGCCGACCAGGTGTCGGCCTGGTTCGTGCCCGCGGTGATCGCGGTCGCCCTGGTCGCCTTCGCCGTCTGGGCCCTCGTCGGCCCGGAGCCCCGCTTCGCCTACGCCCTCGTGGCCGCGGTCTCGGTCTTGATCATCGCCTGTCCGTGCGCGCTCGGCCTCGCCACGCCGATGTCGATCATGGTCGGCGTCGGCCGCGGCGCGCAGGCTGGCGTGCTCATCAAGAACGCCGAGGCGCTGGAGCGCTTCGAGAAGATCGACACCCTGGTGATCGACAAGACCGGCACCCTCACCGAGGGCCGTCCGGCGGTGACCGCGATCAAGGCGGTGCCGGGTATCGACGAGGACGAACTGCTCCGGCTGGCGGCGAGCCTTGAGCGCGGCAGCGAGCACCCCTTGGCGGACGCGATCCTGCGTGCGGCGAAGGCGCGCGATCTCGTGCTGAGCGAGGCGACGGACTTCGATTCCCCGGTCGGCAAGGGCGTGCTCGGGTCGGTCGACGGCCGCCGCATCGTGCTCGGCGGGGCCAGGCTCATGGCCGAGCAGGGCGTGGACGTGTCCGCTCTGGAGGCGGAGGCGGAGGCGCTCCGCCGGGACGGCACGACCACGATCTTCGCCACCATCGATGGCCGCCTGGCGGGGGTCCTTGGCATCGCCGATCCGATCAAGGCGTCCACCCCGGAGGCCGTCCGCGACCTGAAGGCCGCCGGCGTGCGTCTGGTCATGATGACGGGCGACAACCGTTCGACGGCCGAGGCGGTCGCCGCCAGGCTCGGCATCGAAGAGGTCGAAGCCGAGGTTCTTCCCGAGGACAAGGCCAAGGTGGTCCAGAGACTGCGGTCCGAGGGCCGCGCCGTCGCGATGGCCGGCGACGGCGTCAACGATGCGCCGGCCCTGGCCGTCGCGGAGGTCGGGATCGCCATGGGCGCCGGGGCCGACGTCGCCATCGAAAGCGCCGGCGTGACCCTGCTGAAGGGCGATCTCACGGGACTTCTGCGCGCACGACGGCTCTCGCGCGCCGTGATGGGCAACATCCGCCAGAACCTGGTGTTCGCGTTCATCTACAACGTGGCCGGCGTGCCCATCGCCGCCGGGCTGCTCTACCCGGTGTTCGGCTGGCTGTTGTCCCCGCAGATCGCGGCCGCGGCCATGGCGCTATCGTCCTTCAGCGTCATCGCCAACGCCCTCAGGCTGCGCGCGGTGAAGCTCTAGGCGTCGGGTCGCGGGCGATGTGTCAAGGCCGACGCTCGGGCCGGCGTCGCCGATCCGTTTCAACTCTGGCGTCCGCTCCACGCTTTGCCTCCGAGTAGACGCATTGGAAAGTCTCCCACCGTGGCAACCCCGAGGCCTGTCATTTGTGTATCGGAAAGTAACCACATCCCTCCGCAACTAAAGAATTTTCTACTCTAGCTTCGATGTCCGGAACGGACTCCGTATCGTCATTGTTATCGGCGGCACGAAGGCGGGGTCCGGGTTCTAATGCCGGGCGGTTCAGCCTTGAAACCTTACAACGGCTGGACGCTGACATGGCGAACAATAGCAGTCTGCACGGATCAGACACGGTCCACGAAACCTTCGGCGAGTACGATCTCTATATCGGGCGCCCGAACAGCGACCTGCATTCCAGCAGCATGCCGATGAGCGCGCAGTTCGGCCGCGGTGGCGCCGACCTGCTGATCGGCGGCGCCATGGCCGACGACCTGATGGGTGGCAAGGGCGGGGACGTCCTCAACGGCGGGGACGGCGCCGATCATCTCGACGGTGGCGACGGATTCGACGTTCTCATCGGCGGTGACATGGACGACGGGCTCCACGGCGGGGCCGGCCGCGACATCCTGAACGAAGGACCTGGGCACGGCGACCTGGAAGGCGGCGAAGGCGACGACCTGCTTACGGGCGGCCGTGGGGCGGACGCCTTCGTGGTGGATCCGGACAGCGGTCACGACGTGGTCAGCGACTTCAAGGCCGGACGCGCCATGTTCGACCACATCGCTTTCATGGGTGGGCTCAGGCCGGAAGACCTGACGTTCACCGAGACCTGGGCCGGGGTGCGGATCAGCTGGGACGACGACCGCGGCTCGGTGCTGCTCCTGGGCGTCCGCAAGTCGGATCTGGCGCAGAACGACCTGATGTTCGCCGACGATCGCTACCTGATCCAACCGACGAGCCCGACAGCGGACCATGTGTCCGCCACGAGCTTCGCCAAGGACGAGGGCGGCCAACTCAGCGCGCCGGCGGCCTCAGGCGATACTGCGGTCGAAACCTACAGCTTCGACGACTTCCATGTGCAGAAGGGCGCCGAGACGGCCGACACCATGCAAGCGACGGCGGATCGTGACGTCTACTTTGGTCTCGGGGGCGACGACAGGCTGTTCGGTGGCGCAGACGACGATCATCTGGCCGGCGACGCCGGCGCTGACACCCTCGACGGCGGGGACGGATCGGACGACCTCCGCGGCGGCGCGGGCGCCGACCAGCTCTTCGGCGGCGCCATGGCCGACAACGTCATGGGGGGCGACGGCGACGACCGGCTGTTCGCTGGCGGCGGTCACGACATGGTCGATGGCGGCGCGGGCGACGACACCCTCAACGGCGGCGACGGGGCGGACGCCTACATCGTCATGCCCACCAGCGGGAAGGACGTGGTGACCGGCGGCTTCGACGCGGGGCCCGGCGCATTCGACCACATCGCCTTCGAGGGCGGCATCATGCCCAACCAGGTGCAGGTGACCGACACCGCGGGAGGCGTGCTGGTGACCTGGGGGACGGACGCCTCGATCCTCCTGCAGGGCCTGACGGTCTCGCAGATGTCGCAAGACGATTTCATGTTCAACGACGTCGAGGGCGGCGGCTTCGTCGACAATCCCGCCATCACCTATTCCGGAACGGACTACATCTTCGCCTGAACCACGGCCCCGCTCTGCGGTGCGCACTGGGCGGAGATTCATGGCGCCATCAGCGTGGGCTGGTCCCCGCAACCCTGCACCGAACCTACGCCTCGTGGCCCGCGAACAGGCGGTGGGAACGCTCCAGCGAAGACGCCGCCGGAATGATCGTGGGCGCGATGATGGCCTGACTGTGTTGGCCTACATGTGGCATCGCGATCGAACCGCGAAGCTAGGCGTGACGCGGGCCTCGCTCGCGCTGCGCCTGCTCGTCCTTGACCGCAGCCACGCGTGGTGGCGACGTCTTTGATTCTGGCCATGATGGCGCCGAAACAATCCGTGTGGCTCAAAGCGGTAGCCGACCCACATCAGGCCCGCGCTCCGGTAGGCTGGATAGAGCCTCCGGCCCGTTGCGTTTGCGCGCGGCCGCCGCCACCAGAGGCGCGGTGGGAGGTCCCGCCGCCGCGCAGGCCCATGCCGGCCGCATTGCCGAAATCGGCCAAGCCGGCGCTGGCGCCTCCGGCGATGCCGGCGGCGATGGTCGGGGTCTGGAGGAAGAAGATTGCGCCGAGCAGGCAGAGGGCGATGAACATCAGCGCTCCCACAACCGGATCCTGGCCATCGATGCGCCCCCATTGGTCGCCGACAACCGCCAGCACGAGTTGGAAGATGGCGATGACGAGTGCGAAGAGCACCAGGTAGTTCACGGCCTGGCCGAGCCAGCCGAAGAAGAACCGGCGCGTCGCTTCGAAGAGAGCGCAAGCGACGAAGGCGGGTCCAAGAGCGACAAGCAACGCCAAGGCGACCTTCGCCAGTACAGCGATCCCAAACCCGAGAGCCGCCGCCAGGGCGCCGATCACAAAGACCGCCCCGCTCACCAGCAGCGGAATCCAGTTCATCGGCGTCGCTTGTTTCGCAGTCTTTTGACCGAGGTAGGCGGCCCGTCCAAAGAACTGGTCAAAAGCGGCTCCGGGGTCGCCCGAGGGCGTTCCGGCGATCGCGCGCGCGAGAGCATCCGGAAGGGCGTGGAAGAGCGGTTGCGTTACCCATTCGCCGTAGGCGGAAGTGGTCGCTAGCATCACGATGAGGGCGAGCTTCACCGACCGTATCGCGAAATCCATCATCGGCTCGGCGATGGCGCCCCGCAGGATCGCGAACCCGTACAGGAGGACGTAGAGCACAAGCGCGGCGTGCAGCGGCCCGGAAACTGCGGCGCCAACTCTGTCAGCGCCCTGGTTGAGGAACTGGTCGAGCTTCCCATCGATGAGGAGGTAAGCTGGTCCGAACACGCGGAAGTCGCCGTCCATCACTCGAAGCTTTTCTTGAAGAGCTCGAGTCGCCGGTTCGCCTGGAGCGCGGCTAATCCGGCCTGCGCAGCTTCGCATTCGCGCCCGCCATGAGCTCCAGTACGGCAGGCTTCGACGATCCTGGCCGCCTCCGCCGGATGGGCCTCGAAGTAGCTGGCCGCGCGAGGCTCTGGCTGGCACCCGCAGAGCACGAAAGCCAGTGACGCCAATCTGCGGATCATTGGAACGACCGGCGGAAAAGTTCGAGGCGGGCGTCAGCTTCCGCTTCCGCTCGTTCATGATCGCGCTGCGTTTGGAGGCGGGTTTCAGCGTCCTGTGTCATGGCGAGGCCCTGCAGCCGCATCTGATCGTTGAGGCTCATCACCTGCTCAACCGAAAGGCGGGCCTGAAGGTCCATCACGGCGCGCGCGTTGGGGGCGCTGTCGAGGGCGTCCATCAGGTCTTGAAGTCCTCGCAGGCGGTCGGCCCCGGCCTTGACCGTCGCCTGGCCGAGCGCGAGATCGCGGGCGGCGCGGTCGCCGGCGCGTTCGAGGTCCTGGCCGAGAACGTCGTCCGGCGCTGCCGTGTAGAGGCGGGTCTGGGCGCGGAGCTCGGCGGCCTTGCGGCCGATGTCGCCGAGCGCGGCGAGATCGCCGCGCGCCGCCGCCAGATACCTGTCCGCGTCCGGCACGAAGGCCCGCAGTTCGGGCGCCTTGAGAACACCGGCGAGCGCGCCGGCGCCCGACGCCGTGTTGAAGCCGTCGTAGAGCTTCTTCGCCTCGGCGACCTGGGAGCGGAGCTCGTTGAGCTGATCGAGCGCGGTCGTCGCCTGCCGAAGCAGGCTCGCATAGCTGACCGGATCGTGGACGGTCAGCTGGGCGGCGGACGGTGTGGCGGCGAGCGCCAGGCAGGCGGCGAGGGCGGTGGGAAGGATCGTCTTCATGGCAACAGCCTCCGGGCGGCGTGGAAGTGGGCGGACCAGTCGTCGTGCGCGTCGCCGTGCTCGGCGCGGATGCGGTCCAGGAGGGCGACGGTGTCGGCGCGCCCCGAGAGCACAGCCAAGGCGTCGTCGAGGCCGCTGAGGTCGAGCTCCGCCACGATGGAGTCGAGGCCTTGCTTCACGAGGAAGCGACGCTGCGCCGGATCCAGCTCATCGCGCACCAGCGCGAACTCCCGCTCCGTGAGGCCGAAGCCCTCGATGTAGTCACGGGGATTGGCGTGAGGGTTGGGGAGGAAGATCTGGGTGGCGCACTGTTCGACGATTGTGTGGGCGATCGGGGAGGCGAAGACGTCGGCCGGCGACTGGGTGCCCAGCACCAGGAAGGCGTTCTGCTTGCGGAACGTCTTGAGCCCGTCCTGCGCCAGGGCGCGGAAGGCTTCGTCGCCCAGGGCTTTCCAGAACTCGTCGACGTCGATCACGAGGCGGCGGCCGTCCACTAGCCCCTGCAGCCGATGGAAGAGGTACATCAGGATCGGCGTGCGAACCTCCGGCGTATCCAGCAGGTGGGTCATGTCGAAACCGCAGAACCGGGCGTCCAGGCTGAGGGCGTCGGCGTCGCCGTCGAGCGACCAGCCGAGGGCCTGGCCGCGCCGCCACCGGTCGAGGCGCGCGCCGATGCCGCCGGCGTCCCGTTGCCCAAGCAGCGCGCGAAGCGCTGAGATGGAGCGTTGCGCGGGGGGCAGCGGCAGCAGGGCGGCGACGCCGCCGTCGATGGCCGCCTCTTCCGGCGGCGTCAGCGCGCGATCCGTCGGCCGCACAAGTTGACGGACCAGGGCGCCCAGGAAGGCGCGGTCGGGGGGCGTGTCCGACAGCGCCTTGAGCGGCGCGAAGCCCGTGACCTCGCCGGGTTTCAGCGTGAGATAGGTCCCGCCGCAGGCGCGCACGAAGATCTCTGCGCCGCGGTCCTTGTCGATGAAAACCTGCTGCGCGCCGAACCGCTCGAGCTGGGCCAGCATGAAGTTCTGGACCACGGTTTTGCCCGATCCGGAGGGGCCGCAAATGAAGGTGTGGCCGAGGTCGCCCACGTGGAAGCTGAAGGCGTAGGGCGATCCCGCGGAGGTCCGCAGGGTCGTCACAGCCGGACCCCAGTGATTGCCCTCGGGACGACCGGTCGGATGGGTGTGGAACGGCGCGAAGCCCGCGAAATTGCGGCTGGTGATGGCGGCGGGCCGCAGGCGCATCTGGAAGTTGCCCGGGAACTGCGCCCAGAAGGCGGCCTCTAGTCCCAGGTCCTCGCGAGCCACGACCAGGCCGCTGTCGGCCAGCATGGCGCGGGCGCGGGACAGGTGGTCGGCGAGGGCGCGCGGGGAGTCGCCGCGCACGAGCATGGAGGCCTGGTGGTCGCCCATGGCGAAATGGTTGGAGGTCAGCGCGTCCAGTGCGGCGTCCAACCCGTCGACCTGGGAGGCGGCGCGATCCTGCGCCGACAGCATCTGGTTCTGCTTGCGCGTCAGGATCGCCTGCGCGGAGGTCTTGGAGAGGAAGCTGAACGACTGCGAGACGACCAGCGGGAAGGGCGCCGAGAGCACGCCATCCCAGATGCCCGGCCGCGTCGAGGCGGGGTACTCCTTGATGCCGAGCAGGCCGGCGAAGTGGGCCGCGGCCACGTCCCGGACTTCGAGGGCCTCACGCCCGAAGATCACCCGCGCGGTGTAGATGGCCGCCCCCAGATGCCCGCGGACCAGCGGCGCCCGGGCGGGTTCGCCGGTCATCACCAGACGCAGCATCTCCAGGGGCGCCGAAAAGACGAGCCCGTCCCGCTCATAGGTCGACAGCGGCCGCGCGCCATAGCGCGCCAAGTGCTGGACGAGATCCCGGCCGGCGTCCTCGAGCCGCTGCACGGCGTCTTCGACCGAGAGATCAACCTGACTGGCCTTGAGAAGTCGCCCCACCCAGGCCTGGGTTCGGTCGGCGGCGTCTCGGCCCGGGTGCAGCACGAGCGTCAGGTAGAGGTCGTTGACGTACATTCGCTCCCGGCCGAGGCGCTCGCGGTAGGCCGCGTCGAGCTCCCGCGCGAACACCGAGCGGAAGGCGCCGCCGGACGGGGGATCCGCCGGCCGCCGGACCAGGTGGTGCCACACCGCAAGGCGATCGGAAGCCACGTTGCGCCAGGCGCCGTTGAGCTTGGCGTGCCGGTCGTTGAGATCGCGGATGTCGGCCGTCTCGAAGCTCGCGCCGTCCAGGCGGAAGCAGAGCATCAGGGCGCCGGTGTCGAGGGCGACGACGCGCTCGTTTACATGACGCGAATAGGGAAGGGTGCGCGTGGGATCGAGCTCGCGGCGGCGGGCGCGCGGCGGCGCGGCGTGGTGGGCCAGGTCAGACATGGTGGCCTCGCCGTCCTGCGTGGCGCACGAGGGGCAGCGGGCTGGCGGAGCTGCCACCCCACAGGCCGCTGTTGCGGGCCCGGCCCCGGGTCTCGAGCCACAGGTAGAGCACGCGGAAGGCGTTCGGGTCGGCCTTGCAGATCGCCTGGAAGACGACGTGCAGCACCGGGGCGATCAGCAGGTAGAGGAGAGAGCCGCCGGCGAGAAAGGCGACGCACGAGACGATCAGGTTGACGCCCATCGCCTCCATCGGGACGCCGAGCACCAGGGCGGGGCGCGTGCAGGCGAGGAACAGGACGTCTTCCTCGAGGCGCTCGGGGTTGGCGCGCATCTCAGCCCGCCCCGCCGCCGCCGGTGATCAGGTCGACGATGGTCGAGGCGCCGAAGATCACGATGATGCCGATGACCACGGTGCCGGCCCGGCGCAGGTCGATCTGCCCGAACATCCAGACGATCCCGGTGATGATCACCGCCAGCACCGCCAGGCCGCGGACGATGCCGCTGTTGAGCAGGTCGATGATGTTCTGGATGAAACCGCCGAGATCTCCGCCCACGGTCTGGGCGAAGGCAGGGCTGGCGGTCGAGGCTGTGGCGAGGGCCAGAACGGCCAGGCGCAGGGGGTGGCGCGATGAGGTCAAGGCGTGGCTCCAGACGAGGTGAAGACGAAGCTGGCGGTCAGGCGCGCGCCACCGGCGCGGCCAAAGGCGTCCGACAGCCCAGGGGCGGAGGTCGCCGCGGCCACCGCGAGGGGCGGGCGATGGATGCGTTCCGGCGGAAGTCCCGCCTGAGCGGTCACCCGGGCGACGTAGCCGTTCGCGAACCCCCGCTCGGCGCGGCCGGTGTTGTAGTAGCTGAGGGCGATCCGCAGCGCGGGCTGACCCGGCCCGTGCCGCGCGGCCCCGCGGGCATAGCCGTCACGCAGCACGTGGGCGGCGGCGGACAGGTTGCGGCACGGGTCGAACGCCGCCTCCAGGGTCAGGCCCAGGCGCGGCAGGTTGCGGACGTTGATCTGCGCGAGCCCGAGGTCGAGGTCATGGCCGGACTGAAGAAGAGCGCGGGCCGTGGAGACCGCTTCGGCGGCCGAGCGCGCCGGCCGCCGGCGCGCCGTCGGGCCGTTGACCCCGATCGCGAAGGGGTCGAGCGCACTCTCGGTGCGCGCCACGGCCAGGAGTGTCGCCGGCGCGACGCCGGGGGCGCACTGAGCGGCGAGGGCAAGGACCAGGTCCGGCGGGAGCGGCATGACGCCTCCTTTCCCGCAGGAGGCTGGTCGCGACGGCCACGGCGCGCGAGGGCGTAACCTCTCCCTGCCCGAACCGCTCCAAAGCGGCGGTCGCGCCAGAATTTGGCGGGTTTGGCGCCCCGTCTGGCGCGGCGCGCGACTTTAATGGTGGTGAGGTATTCCGGCGCGGAACCGCGCGGCGGCGCAAATAATTCGAGGGAGTCGCAAGCCGCGCCATAGGGCGGGGCGGGTATCAAGGGTTCGCGTCATGCGTTCAGTTCACGAGCACCAGTCATCGGAGCTTTCCGAGCAGGATCAAGAGCCGCCGGTTTCGCTCTCCCCGCGCCAGATCGAGTGTCTCTACTGGGTCCAGCAGGGCAAGAGTTCACGCGATATCGCGGTCATCCTCGGCGTCTCGCACCGCATCGTCGAGCGGCACGTCTTCCGGGCCTGCCAGAAGCTCGGCGTTCGGACCCGCCTGCAGGCGGTGATCCGGGCGCGAAGCCTGGGGATCATCGGCGACCCGCCGCGGCCGAAGCCCCGCCTGGCCTAGCCGTCGTCCTCGTCGTCGTCGTGCGCGCCCAGGCTCTCGTCGAACATCCACTGCTCAAGGTCGGAGTCGTACTTCTCGAACCGCCGGTCCAGGAGGTCGAAGCCGCGCGTGTAGGTGAGGACCAGGGAGCGCGGATCAAGGCCTCGAAACGGCTGGGGCGACTTCCGGTAGGCGCGGCGGAGCGCCACCAGGAGGAAGGACGCCGCGTTGTTGCGCGACGCGTCGAGCGCAAAATCGACCGAGCCGAACTCCACCGCGAAGATGATTCCCCACGGGTCGGCCTGCACGATCTCGGCGAAGCGGAAGATCGGATCGTGCTGGATCCCGTAATGGCCGGACTCCCACCGCTGATAGGTGCGCAGGCCCTTGTTCATGAGCTTCGCGACTTCAGCCGATTTCAGCCCAGATCGCTTTCGGAAGATCTTCAGGACACGGGAAAGCGTCGCTCGCTGTGCAGCAGCATCCTGGTCACGCAACACATCCATGGCGGCCAATCGAACAACCTGAACTTGCCATATGTTGTTCATGCACTCGCGGCCTGTGTCAAAGCTGCGCTCGGGAACGCCCCATGTCCGCGCCCGCCAAAGCCAGTGGGTGCCCTGAAGGCGAGGTGGTCCCCAGCCTCGCGGGGGCAACCGCCTCCCTTGGCGACGCCCGACCTTCGACTTAGCCTCCGGGGGTGTGGTCGCCGCGCGGGCATCTATCGGACCGGTTCAGGTTGTTGGACACCCGACGCAAACGCCGTAAGGCCTGAGACGACGCGGGTCATCAGCACGGTGCTGGAGGGCGTCCTGACGGGTGTGGGCTTCGTCGGAGCGGGCGTGATCATGCACCCGGCCTGCGGCCGATCGATCCACGGTGTCACTACGGCGGTGGCGATCTGGGTTGCTGCCCTCGGCAGGCTTCGCCGCCGGCCTGGGAGAATGGCTGCTCATGGCCGCGAGCGCGGGCTCACTTTCGTCCTGCTGATGGCCTCGGAGCCGCTCGCGGCCAAGGCGTCGACCGCTGACGAGGAGGAGGGAGACGCGCCGCCTCGCTGAGCTGTGTTTGCGCGAGGTCAAGGCGATGAAAGCCCGCCGGGTGAAGCTCTGATCGATGGGAGGTCGTCATGTCGAAAGTCGCGCCTCTGGGCTCATCGGCCGCCGCCCCCGCCGGACACGTGGCCGCCGAGGTCGTCCCTTTGCCGCATCACGGCGACGCGGCCGTCTACGGATCGGCGCTGTCGCGCTCCGTTTCCGAGTGGCTGGACGACCAGACGCGTTTGGCCCAACTCATGGAACGGCCTTCCGCGATGAAGGGGGGCGGCCGCATGACCTATGAGTTCGACGCTCTGCGCGGGCAGGCGGTGGGGTCCCACATCCGCATGGGCGGCGAGGCGTTCGGCCTCCGGCTCTTCGTGGACGAGGTCGTCACCGTCCGCGAGCCGCCGCCGGAAGGTGTGGCGGACGACCGAGGAGCCCACGCTCATCATCATGGGGCCTACGAAATGGGTTCGAGATCACCAAGGAAGGCGCGGGGTCTCGTCTGCATGTCTGGATCGACTACGCGCTCCCGGAGCGCGGCTGGGCCAGATGGTTTCGGCTCTCGCCGCCCTCTACTCGCGCTGGTGCGTGCGCTGGATGGTGTCCGACGCGGTCCAACATTTCGCCGGGCGGGGGCGGGACCGGAAGGAGACGGAATGGAGATCGGAAGGCCATGACTCTGCGGAGGTGGAAGCCCGTGCTCTGTGCGGCGCTCTACGTTGCCCTGGCCGGTTGCTCGGCGGAAACCGCCGGTGCGCCGTCTGACACGGCCAGCGCCGCAAGCGTTTCCGACGAGATGGGCGAACCCCCCAACCAGTCCGCCTTTGGAAAGGTTCCGTCTCAAACCCATCTCATGTCGCCGGACGAGCCCGACCTGCATCCCCAGCCGGAGCCTCCCGGCTCGCCTGAGGGAGGCTAGAGCTCTAAGCCTCCGGCGCAGGGCGTTGGTAACAGCGCTGACGCTCGAGAGGGCCATGGCCGCCGCCGCGATGGCGGGCGAGAGGAGCCGGCCGGACATCGAATAAAGCACGTCCGCGGCGTTGTAGAAGAAGGCGAAGAACAGGTTCTGGCGGATATGGCCCATGACGGCTGACGAGCTCCGCAGGTGTCCGACCAGCCGCGGAATGCTCGCGCTCGTTGATCAAGATCAAGGCTCGGGCTGAGGGGGCGGCTAGGCTTCCTACTGATCAAGACGAGGACCCGGCTGTCGGTGTCCGCGCGCTAGCAAAGGATACTTCCATGCGGACACTGTTCGTCGCCATCGCCACCCTCGGCTTGGCCGCCGCGAGCCAAGTCTACGCCCAGCCGGAGCACGCCGACCACAAGGCGGCGGCCGCGGACACCGTCTCGGTCAAGGATCCGGCCAATCCCACGCATGAGGAATGCAAGGGCGTTATGGGCCGCAAAATGGACGGCCAGGTCATGCACGACCATGCCTCGATGAAGGGCACGCCGGGCGTCGCGACGAAGAAGCCGCTCAGCAAGGCCGAGATGGAAAAGATGCACGGCAAATGCGCCGCCAAGATGGGCGCGCCTAAGAAGTAGCGCCCCGACACCGACCGGCCGCGTGCTCCGCCGCGCGGCCGCAGGCGAATCAGAGCGCCACGACAGCCCGCTGTGGTGCGAACGCGCTGACCAGGAGCAACCCGATGATCCACATGACCACAGGCCTCCGTCGTACCTTGACCGCGACGGCCGCCACCGTCCTCCTGCTTGGCTTGGCCGCCTGCCAGGAGGGGACCGACACGCCGGCGCCGACGGCCGCCGCGCCCGCCCCGACGACTGCGGCGGCCGCCACGGGGGAGGGGGAACATCACGACGATGCCGCCCAGACTCCGGAAGAGGCGCGCGCCCAGGGCCATCGCGAGGGTATGGCGATGGAACGCGACGCGCATGAGCGCGGCATGGAGATGGGGGCCAAGGCCCACGCCGGCGGCATGAAGGCCGCGGGCGACGACGCCATGCCGATGAAGAAGGCCGACCCGGCCATGAAGATGGATGGCCATATGTAGGGGGCCGGGCCCAGAAGCGGGCCTGACCTGCGAGCGCGCGCACCTTTCGCGGCAGGCGCGCAGATCTCCTGCCCACAATGCCGTCCAAAGGGTGAGCCCGAACCTGCGCCGCTAGCTCCTTGGCGGCGCCGCGGCACGTCGGCTTCGCGATGTGGCCCAATCCCTGCAACATACCCGACATCAGAACCATCGCTCACCGGCTGCAGCAGCCGATCGTGGCCACGGCCTTGGCGACCGACGCGATTGCGGTCGCGATGATCGCCGTCGCGATCGTCGGCTCGGCCTGGAGGACCTTGCGGAACGCCTGGACAGAAGCCGACGGGAGGCGGCTCGTTGAGGAGCCGCGCCTGCGGCCGGCCGTTCGCTAGCGGTCGGGCTCGAGTTCCTGATGGCGGCCGACATCATCTCGCGCCGCAGTGGCTCCGACCTGGACGGAAATTGGGGCTCGCGCCCATTGCGGCGCTGCGGACCGCGGTGAACTTCTTCTTCCAGCCGGAGATCGAGGCGGTGGTGCGCGCCGCAAACGCACATCCAGGCGCGGTGTCGGCATCCAACGGATGTCCAAAAATGGCAGTCGCGCTCCCGCCCCCCACGCCGATTCCGACCTGGCGTCTCGTCAAACGGCCGGAGACAACGCGCATCTCGCGACGGCCACTCGCGGGGCAAGTCAAAGCCACGCTCGACGGCGCCCCCGCACCCTCCTCGAACGTCTAGTGGTGATCGTATCGGCCAATGTCTCGGATGTTGTTCCAGTCGTCGGTCACATGGCAGGCAAAGCACTGATTGAGGCGGGCCATCCGACCAGCGACGCGTTGCGACACCATCTCGAAGTGCATCATCGCGTGGCTGGGCGGGGGGCGATGGCATTCCGCGCATTCGGTGGAGCTCTCGGGCGGATGCTGGAATCCTGCGACCCCCCAGCTGTCCGTGCCGTGACACTGGGCGCAGCCGGCGCCCATCAGACCCTCATGCCGATCCTTCACCCCGTGGCAGGAAGCGCAGTCGAGGCGGGCGATTTCGGCGCTCTTGAGAGATCGGCGCGCTGGACTCCAGATGCGGCCGTCCAGGAGCAGGGCGTGGTCCATCCGCGTCGGGGCGCCGCGGCCGAGGTGTTCGGCGTGGCAGCCGGCGCATGACGTCGCTTCGGCGTGGAACCGGGTCGACGCCTTTGCCGTGAAGGGGGTCGCGGCATGGCAGGTCAGGCACTGTCTGGCCTCCACCCCCCGGTGCGGAACGTGGCAGCCCTCACACTGGTCGGCCAGAAACGCGTGCGCCCCCGAGATTGGACCGGGGTTGACCAGTCTCTGCCACCCCGGGACGCCCGCGCTGCCCTGGCTGTGCACCAACCAGGGGATTAGCACGCCCGCGACCAGCGCGGCTGAGCCCACCGCCCCGTAGAGGATCCCCGTCCACCTCACAGCCAGCGCAGCCCGTAGTAGAGGCCGGACCAGATGTGAAGAACCAGCAGGGCGTAGAGCGCCATGGCGATGACGATGTGCAGCTTGAGCCAGCGGTCGAACAGCTCCTTCACCAGGGCTTCGGCGCGCACCGCGAACTCGATGTCGGCGATCGCGACGGCCAGTCGCGCCTGGCTTGCGACCGCCTGGCTGGCGTCACGCCAGATCAGTCCGTCTCCAAGCGTGCGCCAAAAGCTGAGCTTGACCGGAGCCATTTCGGTGGGGGGCGCTCGGTCCAGAGCGGCGCGTAGCGTAGCCAGGTCCGACTGGCGCCCGCGGATCGCGTGGCCAAGCTGGCCGAGCAGGAAGCGTCCGATGTACCCGCTTAACACCACCACCAGCATCAGGCCGGTGAGGGAGACGGCCAGGGGACTTTCGAACTTGTGGGCGGCATGGATGAGGCCGAGCAGCGGCCCCAGGATCCCTGCGTAGATGTGGATGGTCAGAAGGGTGCGCATAGAGACGTACCGGGTCACCCGCGCCTTCAGGGGTGGCGCACGCTTGATCGCCAGATAGGCGAAAGGGGCCAGCATCAGGACCGCGCCGGAAATCCCGATGAGGCTCCCGGGCAGGCTACCCGGGAAGCGGGCGCTCACATGCACCAAGAACCCGAGCGGAAACCCGACGAGCAGGACCACCAGGCCGCCCACGACTAGGCTCTCGCGCTCCTGGCGTTCAGGCTTCGACAATGAGGTCGCCCCCAGCAGACTTGGCTTGGCAGGCCAGCACATAGCCGGCGGCCTTGTCGGCGGGGTCGAGGCCGTCCTCCACGGCCATGGTGACGGCGCCCTGCTTGAGCTTGACCACGCAGACGCCGCAGACGCCGGACCGGCAGGAATAGGGGATCTCCACCCCCGCGCCCTCGGCGGCCTCCAGTACGGTCTGTTCGCTGGGCAAGGGGGCCGAGATCCCGGCGATGGAGAAGGTGAGGGTTTGAGGAGCGACTTCGGCCGGCTTGGCGGGGCGCTTCACCGGCGGTGCGACCACCTCCTCGGGCAACGGCTCGTGCACCGGCAGGGAGGCGGGCCCGAACGCCTCGGTGCGGAGCTGCTCGGGGCGGACGCCCAGCTCCTGCAGCAGGGCCTTCATCGCGGCCACCATGGCCGGCGGGCCGCACAGGTGGACGCGACGCCGACCGAGGTCGGGCACGGCCTCCTGGAGCAGCTCGCGCGTCAGCCGTCCCTCCGGGCCCAGCCAGCTGGTGCCCGGCGTCCGCGTCTCGGCCATGCACAGCACGCTGAGGTTCGGATGCCGCCGCTCGAGATGCTCGAGCTCCTCGCGGAACAGCATCTCGTCCGTGGAGCGGGCGCTGTAGATGAAGAAGATCTCGCCCGGCCAGACGAGGTCGGTCAGGTAGCGCAGGACCGACATCATCGGGGTGACGCCGACCCCGCCGGCGATCAGGACGATGCTGTCCGCATCGGCGCCGGAGAAGGTGAAGACCCCGTAGGGACCCGCGACCTTGAGGTGTGCGCCGGCCGCCACCCGATCATGCAGGTAGGCCGACACGGCGCCTTGGGGCTCGCGCTTGACGGTCAGTTCCACATAGCCCGTGCGCGTGGGTGCAGAGGCGATCGTGTAAGAGCGCTTGGCCGAGACGCCGGGCGCGGCCTCCACCTCCAGTTGCAAGAACTGGCCGGGCAGGAAGTCGAACGGCAGCCGACCGCCGGCGGGATCGACCAGCCGGAACGTCGACACCGTCGGGGTCTCGCGCACCACCTGCGCCACACGCAGCTCACCCTTCCACGGCCGTGCGGCGGGAACGGGACGTGCCGCGTTGCCGGCGCCAGCGCCAGCGCCTGCGCTGGAAGCCTTAGTCAGGCCGGCCGACGAGGCCTGCGCAGCGACGCCTCCGGGCGGCGGCGCGCCCTCGCCCCCGGCGCGTCTCGCTTTTGCCGACGCCAGGACGGCGCGAACGCGCCCACGGCGCAGAACCTGCAGCGCTGTCAATCCGAACGCGACCAGCGCAAGGGCCGTCATCAACAGCAGATGTCCGGCGTTCGCGCCGTTCCAGAGCGAGGCCTGCGGTTGCGGAGGGGCGAGGTTCATCTCGTCGCGGTACCAGTCGAGAGCGACTTCCGAGCCGATAGGCCCGCGCGCCAGCGCCAGATGCGCTGCGGCGCCGCTGCGCAGTAGGGCCTGACCTTCGCGGATGGTCGTCTCCGCTCGCTGGAGTGCGGCCGCGTCGTGCATCGAGGCCGCCCATTGCGCCTCCTTGGCGGCCCGACCTAATAACGCGCTGCCCAGGTCCATACGGCCGCGACCCTCATCGGCGATCGCCTGGCGCTCGGCGTCAGAGACGTGAGGCAGGGCCAGAAGGCGTGCGTACAGCGGCTTCGCGCCCGCCGATATGCAGCCTTCGCCCATGCATCCGCCCATCATGCCCGACATGCCTTCCGCTGGAGTCGCTTGCCCGGCGCTGGCGGGCCTTGGCGCCATGGGCGGCGTGTCTGGGGCAGCCGCCGTCTCGGGCGACGCGGACTGTGACGATACGGGACGGGTTGGAGCAGGCGGGTGATGCGCCGCGTGCTCGTCGACGGCCGGTGACTGGGCGAACGCGCCCGTCGCCGCCACGAAGGCCAGGGCTGCGGTGATCCACGGCGCGTGCAGCGGTGCGGCGCGGTCCGAGCGGTGCGATGGGTGGCGGGCCGACACTAGCTCATTGACCCGGCCATCTGCCGGCAAGATATCGCGCAATCGCGGCAGACGTCGGCGCAGGCCTCCAAGTCCACGGCGGCCTTGGACTTGCGGCAGGCCTCGGCGCAGAAGGCCGCGTGGACCGGCGAGCCCCGCAACATGGAGTTAGCGGTGGCCTGGCAGATTTCATCGCAATCGAGCAGGCTCAGGACCAGGAGAGGTTCGGGTCGCGCCGGGGCCGAAAGGGTCTGAGTGACGGTCTCCTGGCAGACGGCGTGACACTTCAGACAGAGGGCGATGCACTCGGCGAGCGACATGTGACCGGCGCTGCCGGGAGCGCCTTGCGCTCCGACGGCCCCCGAAAGGCCTGCGGCGGCCGTCAAGCCGAACGCCACGGTCAACAGTTCGCGGCGGTCAGTCATCTTTGTCTCCGAAGCTGCAGGGTCCGCGCGCGCACCCTGCTGTGGCTCGTGCCGGCGAAGCCGTCTGGCAGCCAGGTAAACTGGGCCGTCGAAATTTGTCTTGATCCACGTCAACGAGCGCTGCCTTAAGGGCATACGCCCTGCCGCCGCTGACCCCTAACAGCACCGCCAGGATCGATTTCAGGTTCGGCCCAACGGCAATAGCGGGCGTGGATGAAGGACGACCTGAAGCGCCGCGCCGCGGAGCGCTTCAAGGTGGTCGACATCTGGACCGGGAGAGGGCGATCATCGCCTCGACGCCGCAGCAGCAACAACCCCGAAAAGGATGCGCTGCTGTGGCCAGGCTGCTCAACCACAGTGTAAAAGGCGGCGAGTGCTCAGTGCAACGGTAGTGATCGGCAGGTTGTCGATAACCCCCGATTGATGATGTGGATCTACATCATCAATCCGCCAGCCAAAGATTCTGACGGTATGTCTGGCGGTTTCTCAAATCTACGTGAATACAATTTCAAAATATGTTCAATGACTTACCGAGCCGGTAGATAATCGAGTGGGAATAGGGGCTCGTGCTCTGCCACGGCGCAGAAGGCGATGATCGCCGGGACCACCCGTTCCCGGGATAGGCCTTGCGCCGCCGCCGAAACAGCCCAGATGAACGCTCCTGCCACGCGCGGCCTGAGCAACACCCGACCTCATGAAGACCCCCACCGTCGCCAGCCTGAAAAAGGTCACGCCCGAGAATCTCGCGCGGCTCGGCGCCGAGCGGCTGGCCGAGATCGTGGCCGAGGCGGCGGAAACGCGTCCCGACCTCAAGCGGCGGCTGCGGATGGAGTTGGCGGCCGCCCAGGGGCCTGATCACCTGGCCCTGGAGCTCGACAAGCGGTTGACGACCCTGGAGGGCAGCCGCGGCAAGATATCGTGGCGCAAGCGGCCGGCCTTCGTCTCCGACCTGGAAGTCCTGCGCGTCCTGATCGCCGAGCGCCTGGCCGAGCTCGACCCCGTGGCGGCGCTGGCCCGGATGTGGCCGTTCATGGATCTGGCGCGGCGGCTGGGCGCGCGGGTCCGCGACAAGGACGGCGGGGTCGCGGCCGTCTTCGACCGGGCGGCGGCGGACATCGGGCGGTTGCTGGGCGAGCGAGGCGACGCCAGGGCCATCGACGGCCTGGTGGACGCCATCTCCCGCAACCCGGCCGCCTGGGCGGACTGGCTGCCGGCGGCGCTGGGTTCGGCCCCGAAGGCCTCGCTCGACATGCTTCTGGCGCGGCTGCGCGACCGGCAGGGCGGATCGCCGGGTTGGGCGGCGATCCTGCGCCAGGTCGCCGATGCGGCCGGCGACGTGGACGGCTTCCTCACCACCTTCACCGCCCAGGCGCTGCGCACGCCCTCGATCGCCGCCGAGGCGGCCCAGCGGCTGCTGGGGGCGGGGCGGGTCGCCGAGGCCGGCCGCCTGCTCGAGGCCGCCGGCAAGGCGATGAAGGGCGAGCCCGACTTCGACTGGGAAAGCGCCCTGATCGACTATCTCGAGGCCGCCGGAGAAAGCGAGGCCGCGCAGCGGGCGCGCTGGGCCTCGTTCGAGCGCACGCTGTCCGCCGAGCGGGCGCGCGCCTTCACCCGGCGGCTGCCGGACTTCGAGGACGTGGAGGCCGAGAACCGGGCCTTCGAACATGCCGCCCGGCACGCCGACACGGAACGCGCCCTGCGGTTCCTGATGGACTGGCCGGCCTTCCCGGAAGCCGCGACCATGATCGAGGCGCGGGCCGACGAACTGCAGGTCTCCGCCGAGCAGGCTGAGCTCTGGGCCGGCAAGCTCCGCGCCCGGCAACCCAGGGCCGCGCACACCCTGTTGCGCAAGACCGCCGCGGCTGCGTTCCGCCGCCGCGACTTCGCCGCCTGTGATCGGCTCACCCAGGAGGCCGACACCATCGCGTTGGACTAGGGCGGCCATCGCTGGACTCACGCCGGGTCAAGCCGGGTCACCTCCGTCGCCCGCGCCAAGGCGGCGCGCCCGAGGGACCTGCCGATGTCATTTCCGCTGCCGAACGCCTCCACCGATCTGACCGGGCAGGTGGCGCTGGTCACCGGCGCCTCGTCGGGCCTGGGCTACCGCTTCGCCAAGGTGCTGGCCGGCCAGGGGGCCAAGGTCGCCATCGCCGCCCGGCGCATCGACAAGCTGGAAGCCCTCGCGGCCGAGATCCGCGCCGCCGGCGGCGTGGCCCTGCCCATCGCCATGGACGCTACCGACGCGGACCAGCTCGTCGCGGCGGTCGCCAAGGCCGAGGCCGAGCTGGGGCTGGTGACGATCCTGGTCAACAACGCCGGCATCCCCGACGCCCAGCGCGCCCACAAGATGTCGCTGGAGCTGATCGACCGGGTGCTCGACATCAACGTCCGCGCGCCATTCGTCCTGGCCTGCGAGGTGGCCCGCCGGCTCATCGCGGCCGAGACGCCCGGCCGGATCGTCAACATCGCCTCCGTGGCGGCCTTCAGCTATGCGGGCGGCGGCGCGGCGCTCTACTCCGTCAGCAAGGCGGCGGTCGCGCGCAGCGCCGAGGTGCTGGCGGTGGAATGGGCGCGCTACAACATCAATGTGAACGCCATCGCCCCGGGCGCCTTCGCCTCCGAGATGATGGACGGCATGCTGTCGCGCGTGGGCGACCTGACCCAGCACTTCCCCCGCAAGCGGCTGGGCGACCCGGCGCAGCTCGACTCCACGCTGCTCTACCTGGTCGGCCCGGCCTCCGACGCGGTGACCGGCACGGTCATCCGCGTCGATGACGGGCAGGGCGGTCGCTAGGCCGTCGCCCGGACCGGAAGCTTCCAGTTCGGCCGGATGAAGTGGCAGGTGTAGCCGTTGGGGATGCGCTCCAGATAGTCCTGGTGCTCCGGTTCGGCTTCCCAGAACGGGCCCGCCGCCGTCACCTCGGTGACCACCTTGCCCGGCCACAGGCCCGAGGCGTCCACGTCGGCGATGGTGTCCAGCGCCACCCGCTTCTGTTCATCGCTCATGTAGAAGATCGCCGAGCGATAGCTCATGCCCAGGTCGTTCCCCTGGCGGTTCAGGGTCGTCGGATCGTGGATCTGGAAGAAGAACTCCAGGATCTGGCGGTACGAAATCACGACCGGATCGAAGACGATCTCGATCGCCTCGGCGTGGGTCCCGTGGTTGCGGTAGGTGGCGTTGGGCACGTCGCCGCCGGAATACCCGACGCGGGTGGTCAGCACGCCGGGATAGCGGCGCAGCAGGTCCTGCACGCCCCAGAAGCAGCCTCCGGCAAGGATGGCGGTCTCGGTCTTGGCGGTCATGGGCGGGCTCCTTTGCGGCGGGTCGCACTCAGATAGGCGTTGTGTGCGTCAAGTTGAACCCGTCGGGCGCGCTTGCGAAGCGTCGGAATCCACGGGCTCCGCGACCGGTCGTGCTTAAGGCTTCGTTTGTGTCCGCGGCCTAAGGTCGCGCCTGCTTGTGTGTGTGAGGGCGGCGGGTGCCATTGATTCAGAGCCGAAGCCGCCAGATCGCCATCGCGGCGATCCTGTGCGCCTGCTACGTCGCCAACCTTTGGATGACCAACGTCCTGCGTGAGCACGCGGGTGGCGTCGACACGATCTGGACCGCCAACGCCTTCGTCATCGGCGCCATGCTGCTGCTGCCCGCGCGGTGGGCGCCGGCGTGCCTCACGGCCGGGTTCGGCTTCCAGGTCGCCGTCATCCTGCTTTTCGGGCACCCGCCGTTCGACGCCGTCGGATTCTCGCTGCTGAATGTCGTGGAGGCGATCGCGGTAGTCGCCTTGGCGCGTCGCCTGAACGCGGTGCGGCTGACGACGCCGGGCCGGTTCGCCAGGCTGATCTTCGGCGCGCTGCTACCCGTGCTGGTGTTGAGCGTCGCCATCCTCGGGTTCGCCACCCTCCTGCTGTACGGGCATTTCCCGGCGGATACGATCCTCAAGCGGCTGGCCGCCAAGTTCCTGGGCATGTCCCTGGTCCTGCCCGCCATCCTCTTGCTGGGCCGTGGTGGCAAGTCGGCCCTGATGGAGCGGGCGAAGTGGGAGGGGGCCGTCACCTTTCCGATCATCGCCGTCCTGGCCGCGCTGGTCGTCACCCGCGCCGCGCCGGTCGCGCTCTTGGCCATGTTCCCGGCTGTGACGTTGCTGGCGCTTCGCTGGGGCCCGCGTGGTGTCACGGTCGGCCTGGCGGTGATCTTCGGCCTGATGCTGTCCCTCGCCGTCTGGTTCGGCCCGCCGCCGCTGCTGGTCGCCGCCCATTCGCTCAACCACCAGGTCGCGCTGATCCAGGTCTATCTGGCGATGCTGTTCGCCACCGGCATCATCACGGCGCTGATGGCCACCCACCAGCAGCGCCTGCGCGACCTGGTGACCAGCCGCTCCGCCATTTATCGCCGCGCCCGGGACCGGGCGCAGGCCGCCTCCGTCGCCAAGACCGAGTTCCTGGCCACCATGAGTCACGAGATCCGTACGCCGCTGAACTCGATCATCGGCTTCTCGCAGGTGTTGGAGATGCGGACGGACCTGGACGCTGACGTCCGTCGGCAGGTCGGCATCATCGAACGCTCCGGCAACGCGCTGCTGACCGTCGTCAACGACATCCTGGACTTCTCGAAGGTGGAGGCCGGCCGTATCGAGCTGGACCCCAAGCCCGTGGACCTGGCCAAGGCCTGCCGCGACGCCCTGGCGATCATGACCGACGCCGCGGCCCGCAAGGGCCTGAGCCTCGATATGACGGTCGAGGGCGACCTGGCGCCCGCCTACGTCTGCGACGACCACCGGCTATGCCAGGTGATCCTCAACTTCCTGAACAACGCCGTGAAGTTCACCGACGCCGGCGGCGTCACCCTGACGCTTTCGGCGCGGCCCAACGGCGAAACCGACCTGACGCGGATCGCCATCACCGACACCGGCGTCGGCATCGCGCCCGACGCGGTCGTGGGGCTGTTCCAGCGGTTCAGCCAGGTGGACAGCTCTGTCAGCCGCAACCACGGCGGCACCGGCCTGGGCCTGGCTATCTGCAAGGGCCTGATCGAGACCATGGGCGGCAAGGTGGGCGTCGAGTCCTCGCCGGGCGCCGGCTCCACGTTCTGGCTGGAGATCCCGCTGGTCCGCGCGGCCTCCGCCGTCGAACTCGAGGATCACGCCGACGCCGAAGCGGGCCTGAGCGCCCACGTCCTGCTGGTCGACGACCACCCCATGAACCGCGAGCTGGGCGCGACGATCCTGCAGCTGCTGGGCTGCACCTGCGACATCGCCTGCGACGGCCGCGAAGCCATCGAGGCGGTCCAGACCAGGCGCTACGACGCCGTCCTGATGGACGTGCACATGCCAGGCGTCGACGGCCTGGCCGCCACCCGCGCCATACGCGCGCTCAAGGGCCCGGTCGGCCTGACGCCGATCATCGCCATGAGCGCCGACGTGCTGCCGGAACAGCTGGCCCGCATGAGCGAGGCCGGGATGGTCGACAGCGTCGACAAGCCGGTGAACATCCAGGACCTGCACGCCTGCCTCTCGCGCTGGGTCGGCCGCGACGCGACCGGCGAGGCCCTAGGCCGGCAGTCGGCGGCCTGACGCGGGCCTACTTGTAGAAGCTCTCCGGCGCGACGGCGCCGTTCTCCGCCAGGCGCTGGATCAGCGCTTCGTAGAGGGCGGCGTCGTGCTTGAGGCTGCCGGGGCGTCCGGCGTCGATGTTGAGCTCGGCGGCAAGCGCCTCGCGCTCCTCGGGTGAGGCGTCGAGATGCAGCAGCGCCAGCAAGCCCTCCAGCGAGTGGCGCCACGCGTCGCCCAGGCCTTCCTGTTCGGCGCGCGCCGTCAGCAGCATCGCCACGTCGGAGGGCGGCGCCATCGCGGTGCGCTCCACCGGCGGCGACTGGTGGCCACCGATCTCGGCGGGGCCCGTCCAGTCGCGCGGGGCCAGGCCGTTGTCGCCGTGGAAGAGCCGCTCGATGATGCGGTCCATCAGGCTCATGTGTGCTCCTTGGATGAGTGCGGAACACCGCCCTATGGCGCCGGTTCCCTCACGCGCGCCTTGGCATCGATCAATCGGCGCGGCATGGACACGCCATGGTCCCCGGCAAGCACGTCGTCTATTTCGCCCTGCAACCCCCGCCCGAGGCCCAGGCCCAGGCGGTGGCGGTGGCAAACGCCGCGCGCGCGAAGCATCGGCTGGCCGGCAAGCCGGGCCTGCCTGCCCGGCTGCACGTCTCGCTGAACCCCGTGGGGGACTTCAAGCGCCCGCCCGGGCCGGTGGTCGACAAGGCCATCGAGGCCGTCGAGACGGTCAGCGCCCGCCCGTTCGTGGTCCAGTTCAACCGGATCGGCAGCTGGGGCAAGGGTGAGGGTGAGCGGCCGGTCGTCCTCTGGGGCGACGAGGGCGTCATCGGCGTGAACGCGCTCTATTCGACGATCCACAAGGCGATGCGCCGCCTGGACATGGCGCCGCGTCGCGAGGTCGAGATCGCCCCGCACATGACACTGCTGCGCGACAGGGCCACCGTGCCCGAGACCTTCATCGAGCCGGTGAGCTGGCGGGTCGAGGAATTCGTCCTGATCCACGCCATCCACGGCGAAGGCCGCTTCGACGTGGTGGGCCGCTTCCCGCTCAGCGGGTGAGCTTCACCGGCTTCTCCAGCTGATAGATCGCCTCGACGATCTCGTCGGTCTTCTTCGACAGCAGGGCCTGGGCGTCGGCCAGCCCCTGGTTGTAGAAATAAGGGCCCAGGTGCTCGGCGATGAAGTCCGCGAGGAAGACGGCGTCGAATCCCTCCACCTCAAGGTCCAGCTCGTCCTTGAGATAGCGGCTCAGGCCCCTGGCCAGGGCGTCGCGGGTCTCTTTGGGCAGTTCGATCGGAGGCATGAGGGGATCACGATGACCGCGACGCTCTACGGCATCAAGAACTGCGACACGATGAAGAAGGCCTGGACCTTCCTCGACAACGCCGGCGTCGCCTACGACTTCCACGACTACAAGAAAGTCGGGATCGACCGCGCCACCCTGGAGGGTTGGGTCCGCCAGCTCGGCTGGGAGGTGCTGCTGAACCGCGCCGGCACGACCTTCAAGAAGCTCGCCGACGCCGACCGGCAGGGCCTCGACGAGGCCAAGGCGATCACGCTGATGCTGGCCCAGCCCTCGATGATCAAGCGCCCGGTGCTGGATCACGGCGGCAAGCTGTACGTCGGCTTCAAGCCCGAGACCTACGCCCAGCTGAGCAACTGACTTCGGCCCCTGCATCCGATCGAGGGTTCGGCGGCGACTAGAGGGCAAAGGGGCGCCGAAGACGGCTTCGGTCCTCGTCTGGAGCACCTCGGATGGAGCACGTCTTCTACAGCTTCTGGTGGCTGATCTTCCCGATCGGCTTCTTCATCGCCGCCGGTTTCGACCGCTGGCTCTCGTACAAGAAGAGCCAGGACCGGCTGCAGATCCTCCGCAGCTACACCGACCAGGGCAAGGACCCGCCGCCCGAGCTGATCAAGGCCCTGGCGCGCGACGAGGAGGCGGACGAGGCCGACGATGCCTACGCCCCCTATGACCGCTACGGCCGCTATCCCCGTCGCTACTACCGCCGCTACTGGCGTCACGGCCCGTACTGGGCCTGGCGGGCGGCGATCGTCACCGGGGCCGTGGCCGCGGGCTTCTGGTTGGCCTCGGAGTACGCCGATATCCCCGGCGTCGACTGGCCCTTCCGGCTGGTGGCGATCATCATGACCTGCGTGGCGGCCGGGAACCTGGTCGCCGCGATCTTCTCCTCCACGTTCCGGGGGCGATGAGCCCGGCCGACATCGACGAAGAGCTGGTCGAGGCCGCGAAAGCGGGCTCGACCGGCGCCTTCGCGCGCCTGGTGGACCGCCACCAGCAGGCCCTGCGCGCCTTCCTGCGCCGCACCTGCGGCGACTGGGCCCAGGCCGACGACCTCGCGCAGGAGGCTTTCCTCGAAGCCTGGTCGAAGATCGGACGGCTGCAGTCGGGCGCCAGCGTCCGCGCCTGGCTGTGCGGCATCGGCTACAACAAGCACCTGACCGCGCTGCGCTCGCGCGGCCGGGACCGGGCCCGGGAAGCCGCCTACGAGGCCGAAAAACCGCCATCAAGCGGGGCCATGACGGACGAGCGGCTGACACTGGAGGCCGCCCTGTCGGAGTTGCCCGCCGACCAGCGCGCCTGTGTGGCGTTATGCCTGGCGGCCGATTTCAGCCACGCGGAGGCGGCGGAAGCGCTGGGCCTGCCGCTGGGCACGGTGAAGTCGCATGTGACGCGGGGCCGGACCCGGCTCCTCGAAGTGTTGGGAGGTTCGGATGGCGGACGCTGACGATCGGCTGAAGGCGTTGTTCGCCGAGGACGAGCCCCCGGCCCGCGACGCTGTCTTCTCGGCGGCGGTGATGGCCGAGGTGGTGCGCCGCCGGTTCATCGTCGACATGGCCCTGCTGGCCACCGTGGCGACGGCGAGCGGGTTCCTGCTCTGGGCGCTGTGGCCTTCGATCGCGCCCGCGGTGGCGACTCTCTCGCAGGCGCTGGCTCCCGTGGGGGCCTGCCTGACCCTGGCGGCGGCGGCCGTCCTGTTGCTGGACCGCGGCGTCATCCCGCTGGGCGGTCGGAATCATGGATAAGGTTTCATCCTCGCTGTTGCATCTGTGCGGGGTGGTCCAGGTCTCTAACCTTCAGAGACGGGACATCCCCGCCCGCCGACCTGGAGAGGAGAACAACAAATGGAACCGGTCCTGATCATCCTGATCATCTTCGGATCGATCGCGTCGCTGTTCATCATGCCGCGCTACTTCAAGAGCGTCGAACGCCAGAAGATGGCCGACACGCTCCGCGTCGCCATCGAGAAGGGCCAGCCCCTGCCGACCGAGGTCATCGAGGCGATGTCCAGCAATGTCCGCAGCCCCGGCCTGCCGCCGTCGCCGCAGCGCGATCTGCGCACGGGCATCATCTGGCTGGGCGTCGGCGTCGGCTTCGCCGCCCTGGGCGCGGTGCTGAGCTTCGAGGAGCCGGACGCCCTGTTCCCGTGCCTTGGCCTGGCTACCTTCCCGACGTTCATCGGTCTGGCGTTCATCGCGCTGGGCTTCCTGAACAAGGGCAAGTCCTAGGCGCGCGCGACGGGGGATGATGCCCATGCCGGGCGCCAATCAATCAAGCTTCGCCAGCCTGCACGACGTGGAGCTCTGCTCCTACGCCGCGGCCGGCGAGCGACGCGCCTTCGGGGAGCTGGTGCGCCGGCACGGCTCCAGCGTACGCCACCTGCTGCGCCGCATGGGGGCCCAGGCGGCCCTGTCCGACGACGTGGCCCAGGACGCGTTCCTGGCGGCGTTCGAGCGGATCGCCGAGTTCCGCGGGGAGGGGACCTTCGCGGGCTGGGTGAAGAAGATCGCGGCCAGGCTCTACCTGCGCCGCCTGCAACGCGAGAAGCGCCTCACTGCGCTGGCGGCGGAGGAGGGGGTGGCCGAGGAGGCCGACCCGGGGACCGGCGACGCCGACCACCGCATCGACCTGGACGAGGCCATGAAGGCGCTCTCCGCGGCCGAGCGGCTCTGCGTGTCCATGTGTTACGGGGCGGGCTTATCCCACGGCGAGGCGGCGGACGCCTTGAACCTGCCGCTTGGAACGGTCAAATCGCATGTCAAACGTGGTCTGGAGAAGCTCCGAGCGCGACTGGCGCCGGCCAATGGAGCAACGACTGGCGACGCGGTTCTTGAAGGGAGGCGCGGCAATGGCTGAGATCGATTTCGAGCGGCGGCTCGAGCGCCTGTTCGCCGATGCGCCCGAATTGCCGGACGCGACCGCCTTCGCGCAGCGCGTGGAACGCCGGCTGGCCCGCGGCTGGACGGCGCGGCGCTGGCTGCTGGGGGCCGCGGGTCTCGCCGGCGGAGTGATCGGCGCCAGCCAGCTCGTGGTGTCCAACGTGTTCGCCCAGGTCGAGAGCGCCGAGCAATCGGCGCGCGCGCTGGGCCAGGGGATTGCGCGCGTGACCCCGACCACCGACATGGTGTCTGCGCTCTCGGGCGGGTATGGGCTGTGGGTCGCCGTCGGCGTCGCGGTCCTGACCATGGGCTTCGTGCTGGCGCGGGTGATCGAGGAGATCTGAGTGTCCAGTCATCGTCAGGAAGCCGTCCGACGCCTCACGGCGCCGGATATCGCCGCGCGTAAAGGCGGCATCCCCATCGTCTGCCTCACCGCCTACACGGCGCCGGTGGCCGAGATCCTCGACGACCACTGCGACCTGCTCCTGGTCGGCGACAGTCTGGGCATGGTGGTCCACGGCCTGCCGAACACCGTGGGCGTCACCCTCGACATGATGATCCTGCACGGCCAGGCGGTGATGCGCGGCTCTCGCAAGGCCATGGTCGTCGTCGACCTGCCGTTCGGGTCCTACGAGGGCTCCGCGGAGGTCGCCTATGCCAACGCCGCCCGGGTCATGAAGGAAACCGGCTGCAGCGCGGTCAAGGTCGAGGCGGGTCCCGCCGTGGCCGAAAACATCGAATACATGACCCGGCGCGGCATCCCCGTCATGGGCCACGTGGGCCTCAGGCCCCAGGCCGTGATGATGGATGGCGGCTTCCGCGCCAAGGGCAAGACCAACCACGAGCGCGCGCGCATCCTGGACGACGCCCGCGCCGCCGCCGAGGCCGGCTCCTTCGCCGTGGTGGTCGAGGGCGTGGCCGAGGGCCTGGCCCGCGAGATCACCGCCGCCATCGCGGTCCCCACCATCGGCATCGGCGCCTCGGCCGGCTGCGATGGCCAGATCCTGGTCACCGACGACATGCTGGGCCTCTTCGACTGGACTCCCAAGTTCGTCCGCCGCTACGCCGACCTGCGCGGCGAGATCGGCAAGGCCGTCGCCGGCTATGCCGAAGACGTCCGCCAGCGCCGCTTCCCCGGCCCGGCCGAAATCTACTTCGCCAAGGCGGGGTAGTTTCCGATCCACCTGTCCCGAGACGAACTCGCCGGAGAGTCGGCCGGCCGACAAATCCCTTTAAGTTTCAGTCTCATATTCGTGAATGAACCGAAGCTTCCGACGGGCCGTTAAGGCCTCGGGAGGACGGGAAATGCGCGACTACCTATTCCACGTGCTCGACGCGCGCGGACGGTCCGCCGCAGCGGAAATCCTGTCGTTCGAAACCGACGAAGCGGCGATCCGCCACGCGCTGGGATCGACCTTCACGCATGGCTGCGAGCTCTGGGAAGCCTACCGCCTTGTCGGTCGCTTCTGCGGCCCGTCGCAGGCGGCGACCTCTTCAGTCGATGCGCCGGCCGCCCCGCCCGTCGCCGTTTCCGACGTCCAGGCGGCGGCCTGAGCCTCGACCGACCCTCGTCAGTAGATATCCGTCTCCTTCCACCGTCGATCCGCGCCTGGGCGAGGAGGGCCTCCGGCCAGCCGTCCGCACCCGCTCGAGTCGCCCGGGACCGGACCCCGGCGGATCAGCCACGGAGCGGACTTGCTGGACCTCGCCAGGGGGTTGGGAGCCGACCTTGCCTCCAGCCTGCTCCTCTCCCAGGCGCGGCAGCGCCGTGGGAGAGGCCGGGAGAGGGCGGCGCGGCCTGAGGGCCTGGCGCTCCGGTTGGATCAAGGCCCAGCCGATCAGGCGCTGCGGAATGCTTCGCGTATTCGGGTCCAAAGCCGAGGGAGGCCGAACCACGGCGCCGCCCTCACCCGACCTCTCCCTCGGCGCTCCGCGCCTGGGAGAGGAGAACTCAACGTCCGCAACGGGTCGCGCCCCGAAACGTCCCCCACCGCGGATAGCGGACACTCACCGCCAACCCGCACGTCCGAATCTGACGTAGCGCCGTGTTTCACTCCCGGTCATGGACGCCTCCGTCTCCACGGCCGATCCCGCGGAAGCCATGCTGGGCCAGTTGGCCGGCCTGGACCTGACGCTCGCGCGGCATGTGCACGCCTGCGCCATGGCGACCGAGGATCCGACGGAGGTCGCCGACCTGGTGAAGGCCTATCAGCGGGTCTCGCGCTGCGTGCGCCAGAGCCTGGCGCTGCAGGCGCGGCTGAAGCGCGAGCGGGAGCGCGACCAGCGCGACAACCCGCCGCCGCCCCCGCCCAAGCCGAAGCGCGACCCCCATCGCATCGCCGAGCGCCAGGAGGCGCTCCGCGCCCCCGTGCAACGGGTGGTCTGGGCCGAATACGAACGCCCCGACGATGAGGACGAGGACGAAGCCGGCTACTTCTTCGACCTGCTGGAGCAACGCCTGCAGGTCCGCGCCCGCGACGACGCCTTCGGGATGGTCGTCCAGGACGGCGCCTGGGTCGAAGAGCCCCTCGACGAGCATGTGGTCCGCTTCAGCCGCGACCTCGGCCTGTCCGAACTCGCCGCCCTGCGGTGGCGCGACCTGCCGGACCCGCCGCCGGAGGCCCTCCTGCCGCCGGACGACGAGGATCAGGACGACGGGGACGACCCCGCCCACGAAAGTTCCGGCTGATCCTCTCGAAGCAGGCGCGGCTCCAACACCAAGACCACCAAGACCACCAAGATCGCCCGGACGCCCAGCCAAGCGCTGCCGGCGGCGTCCGCGCTGGCGCCCCTCGTGGTCTTGGTGACCTTCGTGGTCTTCGTGTCCACCGCCTACGCGGGCGCCATCAGGCGTCGGCGGCGGACGGCGGAGCCGACGCCGGCGAAGCCGAGGATCAGCATGGCCCAGGTCGCGGGCTCCGGGACCGCGGCGGTGTCGGAGGTCAGGGTCGAGAGGTTGCGGGCGCCGAAGTAGTAGCCCTGAATGTCGAAGCGGCTGATGTCGTTGGTGGCGTGCTGGAACCCCAGGAAACCCTTGGGATGGGCCGGATCGTCGGACCGGAAAGTCAGTTGCTCGAGCAGCGCGCCCGACGCGTTGTAGGCGCTGAAGGTCATGAAACTGGTCGCGGCGCGAGCCCAGATGAACTCGGCGAGTACCGCCGCGACGGGATCGTCGAAGGTGAAGCTCATGATGCCGGTCGACAGGCCGATCGCCGCGAATGGCGTACCGCCGCCCCAGTTCGTGCCGTCCGGGAAGGTATAGCTGCCGGTGTAGCCGAAGGCGGAGGTCAGCCCTCCTCCAGTCAGCGCCAGGCTTTCATAGGTCACGCCGTCGGCGAAAGAGACCTCGCCGGATCCGAAGCGGTTCAAGACCGGCATGTCGCGGGCCACGCCGCCGTCGAGGCTGGTGATCACCGCCGCCGCGGCGGGCTGGGCGGCGAACGAAAGGGCAAGGCTGATCGCCAGTCCTGCGAGGGCGGCAAAAGGACCGGCCTGGGGGATGGAATTACGCACTGAACATCCTCTTCATCTGTGTCCGCGCTGGGTGGCCTGCGCGGCGCGGATGGTCGAGAAGGCGAGCGATGAACCGCAGTGGAGGGGCGATGAACCGCGAGGGGAGGGTTCCCGAGGCGGACATGGAGGGCGAGCAGGGCCGAAGCGCGCTCCGGCGTTTCCTGCGCTTCCGGGCGTTATGCGGCGCCCGTAGGCCCTCACGCTCCCACCGCACTTGAGGCGAGGGGCGGGCCACTATAGGTTCCGCGCTCGTTTAAGCGACTGCGCCGCCGGAGCCCCCCTGACGTGACGGATCTATTCGAAGAGGTCGAAGAGCAGCTGCGCTCCGACCGCTATAAGCAGTTCGCCCGCAAGGCGCTGCCGTGGATGCTGGGGATCGCCGCCGCCGCGCTCATCGCCACCCTCGGCTACTGGGGCTA
>Ga0255338_1000381_pt1 | contig 156298 bp, 150 predicted proteins | sample MeOH1_35cm_T4_19_FD_203715 | JGI IMG/M metagenome (GOLD analysis project Ga0255338, IMG submission 203715) | Sandy soil microbial communities from University of British Columbia, Vancouver, Canada - MeOH1_35cm_T4_195 | ecosystem: Engineered > Artificial ecosystem > Sand microcosm >...
GTGAATTTTTCGTCGCAAAATAATTTACCAGACTTTGCACAAAATAGGTGCACAAAATCGCAAAAGATGCGGGAAGTAAAATGTCTCTTATTTTCATACTGTTCAGACCCTTGCCAAGAAGAATAGATTTGCCATAGCATATAAACTGTTACATGAATTTTGATACAAATATGGTAGCATATTCTCTCGCGAGGCGCTACCAGATTTACCAAGGATTAAGAAGTAGTAATGGCGTACTTATAAAAAAAGGAAGGTAGTATGAAAATCGAACAAAGAAAATTCCGCATCGGAACTTTGGCAGAAAAGCTCGAAGTTGAACGTTTTGTCGTTCGCTTTTGGGAAAAAGAGTTCAATATCAAGTCTCATCGCTCCTCAGGTAAGCAACGTTTTTATACCGAAAAAGATCTTGAACGCTTTTCTATGATAAAGGAGCTCTTATATGAAAAAGGGTTCACCATCGCTGGCGCGAAAAAATTTCTCAAGAAAGATCCTAAAAAATCTGGCGAGCAACACAATATTGTTGCATCACAGGTTACCACGATGGAGCCAGACATTCGAGCATTTGCTGCTGAAAAAAAACATGCAACATTCTTAGAGCAAACAGCAGCCATTACCGATCAATTGCTGGAGCTTCAAAAGAAATTGATCAAGCTACAAGAATTACTGTAAATATAGGCGTATATGCTAAATTTAAGTATACTAATTCTTGGTTTTTCCTAACACTTTTATCATGAACTAGTATGTATTCAACAAAAAAATCGCATATACATTTTTTAGGCATCGGCGGCATTGGCATGAGTGGGATCGCAACCATCTTGCAACAACAGGGGTACCTGGTATCCGGTTGCGATCTTGACTTAGAACAGCACAGCGTTCGCAATCTCATAGCCCGTGGTTGTTCCATTTTCCATGGCAACAATACTGAAGGTTGTCAGGATAGCTCTATTGATGTACTCGTTTATTCATCTGCTCTCAAGCAAGATAACCCTGAAATTAAAGCCGCACAAAAAAAAGGCATCCCGACGATCCCACGTGCTTTAATGCTTGCAGAGCTTATGCGCTCCAAATATAGCATTGCTATTTCTGGCTCTCATGGAAAAACAACAACAACATCGATGATTTCGCACATACTTATCGAAGCTCATTGTGACCCAACAGTTATTATTGGTGGTCATTTGAAAAATATTTCTACCAATGCACGTCATGGTGAAGGTGATTTTTTAGTTGCCGAAGCCGATGAGAGCGATAAATCATTTCTGCGTCTGAATCCTACACTTGCAGTCGTTACTAATATCGACCTTGAGCATCTGGATGTGTATCAAGATCTTGCCGATATCAAAGCAACGTTTATGCAATTTTTGAGCAACTTACCGTTCTATGGCAAGGCCTTTATGTGTGCCGACGATCCTCATGTTGCATCGTTACTGCCGATCCCACACATCAAAGTAGTGCGTTATGGCACGAGTGAAACGAATGATATCTACGCAAAAGATATTATTCTTGGACCAAACTATTCCACCTGCACCATCTGGAAAAAAGGGCACAAGGAACCTCTCGGTTCTCTCTATTTAACCATGCCCGGCAAACATAATATTTTGAACGCTACGGCAGCAGTTGCCGTCGGGCTCGATCTTGATATCCCCTTTGCGACCATTGCAGCTGCATTGGCAAATTTTAAGGGCATCGACCGTCGATTCACCTTTAAAGGTACGTGCAACGAGACAGAGATTTTTGATGATTATGGGCATCACCCCACAGAAATTTATAATACTCTGCTGGTCGCGCGCAGACGTGCACAAAATAAATTGATTGTTACATTCGAACCGCATCGTTATAGCCGCATGCAATCACTTTGGGATGATTTTCTCAAAGTATTCTGTGAAAGCTCAATCGATCATCTGATTATCACTGATGTCTACGCAGCTGGTGAAGCTCCTATCCAAGGAGTAACAAGTAAACAGTTCTTTGATGAATTACAAAAAAAGAACCCACGTTTTACCGTGAGTTATATTCCGCATGAAGAACACTTTACGCAGATGAAAGCACATTTGCATGAAATTATGCAACCTCATGATCTCGTCTTGCTACTTGGTGCCGGCAAAGTGACAAAGATTGCCGAAAAGATTATTACCCCATAAAAAAAAGGACATGTTGTTAAGACATGTCCTTTAATTTTTTACAGAAAGCTTTTAGCTTGAACGTTGACCAACAAAGATGAAGACACCGCGTTTATCGTGAGCCTTTTGACTCATCTGCGAAGCGACGATGCACCCAGTGTGCGGACGAATAGAGATTGCAGCGATCTTGCGAGGAGTTTCATATAACAGTAAAGACTCTTCAACCGATACAAACGTCTCTACTTCTTTCCATCCCAAGCGCTCCATATCCATCTGATAAAATTCCCGCAACATAGCTTCAGAAAAATCAGTCTCGTAAAACGCTATTGTTTCAGCTCCCTGTTTTTCTATCTCGTCATGCTGCGTCATATCGTACGCTTTTACACCGACCGGAAGAGAAACATCATGCAACTTAGCTTCGTTCAATTCTTGCGCATATGCTAGCCGTTGAGGACGCATATTCGACTTTTTACAACCAGGCATAATAACCAGGAGGCTCAAGCAACTGAAAAGTGTTCCGTGCATAAAGTGCTTCATAGTTTCCCGGTATCTCGAAAGACGTTTAAGCTTTGCTTACCGTTTCTTTTTGTTCTTTGGTAAGAACTTTTTCAGCAACACGAGCAGCTTTACCAATACGATTTCTCATATAAAAAAGCTTCGCACGACGAACACTACCTTCATGTACACGCTTAACAAAAGCAATGATAGGAGAGTAGTAAGGGAAAATACGTTCTACTGATACGCTGTTAGCATCAATGCGGCGAACGGTAAACGTTGAAGAAATACCATGATTTCTGATAGAAATCACGTCACCTTCAAAGGTTTGAACGCGCTCTTTGTCGCCTTCTTTAATGTTTTGGCCAACTTGAATACAATCGCCTACGTTAAACTTTGGAAAACCGCGATCTCCGGTCCCGATATTGGCAATTGTCTCTTTTGTATATTGTTTTGCTTTCATGATAGTCCTCAAAAATCGAAATATATCTCTTTATTACTATACTATATCGTAATTTTCTGTCACTCTCGGCTTTTCTTATATCTTCCGAATATTAATCCCCAGCCATCGGTCAAAAATAACAGCTGCTGCCGACCGTACCGAAAGATGGTTAAAATGGGAATACCCCATAATCGGCGCCAGGTTAAAATCAGATTTTTCAAAAACTTTCGGTGCAAGCCCTCGGCCAGTACCAAAAACAAATAAAACTGGACGTCTTTCTTTCCATACTCGTGCTTGATCATAGTAGGTGATATTTTGCGCATTTTCCACCGGCTGTGCAGAAGTAGTAACCACCAGAGGTTTTTTACCCTCTTTCTGGGCTATAGCCTCTATGACCGCCTCGAGTGAATCTTGCACATCAACCTGACAAAGAGCTTCGTGACGGTCAGGGTTATAAGTTACCCCAACACCTTCTTGCCAAAAATTCAGCAATTTATGCACAATTCTTTTCTGATCTTCCAATGGAGTAACCAAGGAATACCCCTGTAACCCATAGGTTTTGGCTGAACGTGCAATATCATGAATATCAAGCGAGGTCACTGAAGTTGTCCCTTCACGACCTTCCGGCAATAAAACATCGGTATGCATGAGTGCGGCATAATGTGCGGGCATCATCTCATGAATTTTTTTATTCTGCTCTTCTGTCGTTGTATGATTTCTCAACCATTCAAAATGCTCGAAAATAGTCTTTTCAAGCGCAAAGCGCTCTCGCCACTCTTGAATAAGCTTATGATTACCTGAGCGTAAAACTTCAGGAACCGTTAACCCCTTCCACTCAACAGGCGCTGTATATTCAGGATAATCAACAAGCGGACCCGTAAATGAATCATGCTCTACCGACTCTTGCTTACCAACTACCCCCGGAATAAGACGCAATAGCCCTTCTAAAAAGACCATGGCAGGAATATCGCCACCCATCAGAACATAATCACCGATCGAAATAACTTCATCGGCATAATGCTCTTCTATGCGGCTATCCATACCTTCATACCGGGCAGGCAGCAACATGACATGTTGCTTATCTTGGAGTTTGACCGCAAGTTCTCGCAAAAGAGCTTGATCAAGTTTTTTGCCACGAGGCGAAAAAAAGACTTTAAAAGCCTTTCCATGCGCTTGCTCTTTTTCGACCACTGCGCGCTCTATGACCTCGGGCCGTAATGCCATACCGCTCCCATGCCCAAAGGTAGGACCATCGATCCGCTCTTTGGGAGCACAAAAGGTGAACATGTTTGTTACGTCGTAGGTTATAATACCCTGCTCTTGCGAGCGACGAATCAAACTTGTTGCTAAGAAAGCATCATAAAGCTCTGGAAACAGAGTGAGAATAGAAACGATCATTTATTTTGCAACGTCAACAACGATGTCTTTTATATCGGGTGGAAGAAGAGGAGAAACAACGGTACGTAAAGCCCGAAACGTACGTCCGCCGCTTCCAATTACTTTTGCAATATCATGAGGAGAAACGCGCACTTGGAGTATTCGCTTTCCATTTCCCTCTACTTCTTGCACAAGAACTTGGTCAGGCTTGCTCACCAGACTTTTGATAATATACTCAACGAGCTTATACGCCATATGTTCCTTAAAGCTCAAGCTTAAGCAGCAGTACTTTTACTTTGTACTTTTTGCAAACGTTTCACTGCATCTGTTGGGATTGCTCCTTGAGAGATCCAGAAATTAATGCGCTCTTGGTTAAATTGAACCATTTCACCTTTTAATGGGTTATAGGTGCCCAATACTTCAAGCGATGCGCCATCACGCTTACGACGCTCATCCACTGCAACTATTCTATAAAAAGGAGCTGCTTTTTTCCCGACTCGTGAAAGCCGTATTTTAACTGCCATAAAACCTTCCAATTAAACTAAATAAGGACTAAAAATATTTCATCTTCTTAAACATTCTAACAAATTGCTGATTTTGTTCAAACCGCTCAAGCAATAGATTAACATCTGAGGTCGGAACTCCCGCCCCGCGGGCTATTCTTTGCTTGCGAGCAGGATTGAGCAATTTCGGCTCTTTTCTCTCTTTGGGGGTCATCGAGTTGATGATCGATTTAAATCTCTTCATCTCCACTTCCCCTTTTTCCATCTGCTGGGCATCAATTTTAAATTGACCCATACCTGGCAAATAGCGCATAAGACTCTGGAGTGAACCCATTTTTGAGATCATCGACATCTGATCCGCAAAATCTTGGAGCGTGAACGAACCTTCTTTGAGCGAATTATACAAACGCGCCTGGGTCGATTGCTCTATTTTTTCTTCCACTTTCTCTTGCAAGGTTGCAACATCCCCTAAATCTAAGAGACGCTTTGCAATACGATCTGCTCGAAATGGCTCAAAATCCTCCATGCCTTCGCCCGTCCCCATAAAGAGAAGCGGTTTCTGCAAGATATAGCGGAACGCAAAGGCAGCCCCACCATGGGTATTACTATCCATTTTGGTGATGATGCCACCGTAAATACCCACTGCATCATGAAATGCCTGGGCAACCGTCAGCGATTCTTGCCCTGTCATGCCATCGATAACCAGCAACTTGTATTTTGGCTGAATCAGTGCATTAATCGATTTCAATTCTTGGAGAAGAGCCTCATCAACATGCAAGCGGCCTGCGGTATCAAGTAAAAGAATCTCATACAAATTCTTTTGGCTATAGGCAAAGATCTCTTGCGCCGCCTTGACCGGATCAGCTCCTTCGGCACGATAAAAATCAACGCCCACCTTTTTGGCTAAAATTTCAAGCTGGTCAACGGCGGCTGGGCGATAAAAATCGACCGATGCCAATAAAATTTTTCGAGTTTTGTTTCGCTTTTCAGCCTTGCTCTTTATAAAATGTGCAAGCTTTGCGATCGTCGTTGTTTTTCCTGAACCCTGGAGACCCATGACCATACAGACTGAAGGAATCTGCATGGTAAACTCGGTATCTGACGCACCACCTAAAAACTGGACCATGCGATCATGCACTACTCGCATAAAGCTTTCGGCAGATTTAACCTGAGTTCCGAGCTTCTTAGCCTGCGCATCTTGACGAACTTCGGCTATAAATTTCTCTGCGACAGCATAAGGCACATCAGCTTCGATCATCCCGTCTTGGATATCGGTTAAAAGCTTGGCAATATCCTGCTCATTCAGAGAGCCTTTGCCGGTAAAGCGGCCAAATAATGAAGAAAATTTTTGAGATAAAAGGTCAAACACGGAACTACCCTATTTATATCATCGACAATAATTTATATACTTACAGAATAGTGTAAGCTAAAAAAGGCTCATTGACAAAGTGAGCTTCTCAAAAACATATGTCCCTTATCTCGAGAATGTCCTTTATATGGTAAAAAGAATAGCAACTGAAACAATTTCCCGACCAAAAACCCTTGTTATTGGCGTTCATTCTCCATATAACCCGACAAAAAATATCGAGAGTTATTACGAAGAATTCCTCAATCTGGTCCGTACCAACGGTATCGAGCCTGATCATACGATGTTCATCAAATTGCGAGAAATCGACCCAGCGACCTTCTTTACCAAAGGTAAGGTGAATGAACTGGTTGACCTCTGCAATAAAGAACAAATTGAAGAAGTGATCATTTCAGAGCCGATTGCACCAAAACAAGAACGTAACCTGACGCAGCTCTTACAATGTACGATCTTTGACCGCACTGAGCTGATTTTAGAAATTTTTGAAAAAGGTGCGACCTCTGCTGAAGGTAAAATCCAAGTTGAGATCGCAATGCTCAATCATCAAAAGACGCGCCTTGCAGGAAAAGGGATCGAAATGGCTCAGCAAGCTGGGCAGATTGGTATGCGCGGGCCTGGTAAGACCCAAAAAGAGATGGATCTTGAGCATATCGAACATCTCATGATTGCCTTACGCAAAAAATTGGCGCGCATCCACCAAATCCGTGAAACACAACGCAAAGCTCGTTTGAATACTCAAGTACCACTGATTTGTCTTATTGGGTATACCAACGCTGGCAAATCAAGCCTGTTTAACAAGCTCACCAAAAGCAACGTGCTTTCTGAAGACAAGCTTTTTGCAACACTTGATACCACAACGCGTGAGCTGTATGTAAACAGCAAAAAGAAAGGTCTACTTTCTGACACCGTTGGATTTATTCAACAATTGCCGCACCAGTTGATCGAAGCATTTAAAGCGACACTTGATGAGTTGCAATATGCGCATCTGCTATTGCATGTTGTAGATATTTCTGATGCAAACTGGCAAGCGCATATCATGACCGTTAACAATGTGCTTGAAGAGCTTGAAGTAGTTGATAAACAGATTTTGTATGTTTTTAATAAATCTGACAAAGTTGATGAAATTGTGCTCGCAACCATGCCGCTGGGGAAATACCAACCGCATGTTGTCACGTCAACCTATACCGAAGGCGGCCTTGATCAGCTGATTGCATTCTTGGCTGACTGGAAACCGTAAGTTCTCAAAATTTTTTACAAAATTATGCCATCTCACTTTTGAGGTGGCATTTTTATTTTCAAACTCTTGCTTTCTACCCCCCCTCTTTATTCTAATAGTAGTTATATTTTAATTTACCTTAAAGGGGGTACTATGAAATTACATGTTTATATCTTATTTGCGTGTTTCAGCATGCAACAGATATTACAAGCTGCAGGAAATCCACTTATAGACCAATTAAATGCAGCATTTCGCAATAACCAAGAAGATGTTTTTATAAAACTATTAGAAGCTAATCCCGACTTTGATGTCAATACACCTCTTGATGCCGATCAGAATACTGGTCTTCATAATGCAGCCACGAAGGGATGGACAAATGCTACAACAAAACTTCTTCAACTAAGTGCAAATCCAAATTCAAAAACTAGTCATTGGTCAAATCCAGGGACTACACCTCTTATGGTTGCAAGTGCTATGGACAAAGATGATATCGCAAAACTACTCTTAAAAGCTGGAGCAAATGTTAATGCAGAAACAAAAGATGGCAAGACAGCTCTTTATATAGCATTAGTCTCCAAAAAACCAAAAATGGTAGGCCTTCTCCTTGATTCAGGCGCCGATTTTGATGATACCATAAAAAGCCTTACTCAAAGTCCTGCCTATAATGGGGTCTATGCTGCCGTTCTAGAAAAAGCAAAATTATATACAAAAGAACACAAGCGGGCATTACAAGAAGCTAGTCAAAAAGTTATTTCTGGCACAGGACCTTTGCAAGCACAACAAACAGCAGGAAAAACAATTCAAGAGTACTTACGCTAATTTTACAAAAATAAACATTCCGGTGCCATCTCAGTTCCGAGGTGGCACTTTTTTTGTGCTTCCGTTACACTCATGTAAAATCAGAAAAAAAATAAGGAAGTTTATGAATATTCTTAAAAAACTTACATTGATCGCTATGAGCTGCACGAGCACTGCAACAATGCACACTATGCAAGATTTGCCACGTTTAAAATATGGCTCATTATATCTTAACAACACCATGCATGAAGCTGTTGAATATTACATGGCCACTTCTATTAATGCCCAAGACCCAGAGCGAGACATACGAATAATTAATGGGGACAAGAAAGTCATCAGTTATGGTGAGATACCTGCAAAGACAACACAAAAAATGTCCAATTTTTTCAATATACGAGACCAGAGAACGCAGGAAATTCTTCCTGTTTTTGGGGGTATTGTCTATCTCAAGCTCCAAAGAAAAAATAAGCAAATTATCTTAGAGCGCTCACTTGAACAGCCAGGGACGTATGTTATTGGCAGTGATGAACAAGGCGACCTTACATTGTCTCAATCAGCTGAAGAAGAAAAAGCAGCTGAAACTATTGCTCAATAATTCAAACTCTTGCTTTCTACCCCCCCCCATTTTATTCTAGTACTAGATTAATTTTTATTTAACTAAGGGGGTATCTGTGAAAAAACAAATATTTTTTATGGCTATTATAAGCTGTAATTCATTGAGTGCATATGAAGTATTAACAGGTGTCGCTCGAAAAGGCACATCTGATTATTACTATTTATCGGGTGAGAAGCTTAAAGGATCAGCTTTAACGGATCTGGATACTCTTTCCGTAAAATCATGCAAATTAGAAAAACAAATAAAGACTGATGGTATAATGGCACTTTATTCAGAAGGTGATGCTTTATTTGTTATAGGACCAAAAGATATAAGCGTGTTTAACATCAAAAATCCTATCGATCCTGTCTTAATAGGAAAAGTATCTCACAACCTTTTCCCTGGAAAAGTATCTTTTAATAACGAAGACAATATTATTCGTATTGAAGGGGATATTAATTTTGGAGGGAAAGGCAAAGAATACACTTTTAACCCGCAGCAAATGTACGAGCAAGCATTAAAACAACAGGGAGCATTGCCAGCAGCTCCTGGTGGCCCAAAGAAAAAATAAATTCGCACAAAAAAGTGCCATCTCACTTTGAGGTGGCACTTTTTTTGTGCATGATTAACAACTTTTCGATGCCTGAACTAAAAAAACTTATTTTTTGTAAGCCAATGCAGTACTATAAAAATAGAGTTTTATAAAATTCATTAACTAATGGTAGAAGTTAAAGCATGCAACATTATAAAGATCTGCTCGTAGGCATTATTTTAAAACATTTGCCATACGTAAAAATTATTTTATATGGGTCGCGCGCCCGAGGTGATTGGAAAGAAGGCTCAGATATCGATATCGCTCTGCAAGCAGAAACAAAAATTGATCCTCTTATACTTGCCACCATTATGGCCGACATCGAAGAATCAACATTGCCTATTAATTTTGATATTGTTGATTTTAATGCCGTATCTGAAGATATGCGCAAAGAAATTTTAAAATATGGGATAATATGGCAAAAATAAATCAAAAATTAGAAACCATCGATAAGGCATTAGCTTCATTGCAAGAAAGCATAGAATTATTGCATGAGTATACCCTCAAAATTGCTGGGAAGCATACTGAGCATGATGCACGCATCGCATTGGGGCTTCGTGATTCAACAATCCAACGCTTTGAATATTGCACTGATCTCTTTTGGAAAGTTCTCAAAATTTATTTAGAAGATGTCGAAAAAATAACTTTAACGGCAAATTCTCCCGCAGGAACATTGCGAGCAGCTGTTGAAACAAGAATTATAACAGAAGAGCAAGGACAGCAATGTATTGAAATGGTAAAGAGCCGGAATGAAACGTCTCACATTTATCATGATGAAACTGCACAGAATATCGCTGCAAAAATCCCTGGCTATTATAAGCTGATTAAAACAATAGTTGATTCTTTAAACGATCGTCTATTACAGACGAAATCATAATAAATATTTTCAAACTCTTGCTTTCTACCCCCCCCTCTTTATTCTAATAGTAGTTATATTTCTAATTGCCTAATAGGGGGTACCATGAAACGATTAATGCTTTCCATAACTCTTCTTGGAGTGGCTATTAAGCTATCTCCAATGACTGTGCAAAAACAAAAAGAATTTTTAGGACAAATTGAAGAGTTCCTTAATCAGCAACTTGAGAAAACTAAAAACTCATACAATACTTCTATTGAAGATATCAAAAAGGAGCGAGCACGACTGAAGGCGCGCAAGCAAGATATTAATACGAAGCAAGCACTTGAAGTTTTAAATGATATGGAAAAGATGATTCATGACGAATATAGAAAGCTTCTTGCAGATCTCTATAATAAAAAGAAGCCTGATGCGTGACCACATGCTCCGGGAAGCACCCAATAAACTTTGACGGTTAATCGCCATGCCATCTCACATCGAGGTGGCACTTTTTTTGTGCTTCCGTTACACTCATATTAAACTCAAAAAAATTTTATCGTAACGGTTCTTTATGTTCGACAACAAGCAAACTTTTAATGAATTTGTACACACACAATTAAATCAAGAACAGCAACAAGCAGTTGTCAACAAAGAAGGCATCTTCTTAGTCTGTGCTGGTGCAGGTTCCGGCAAAACGCGGGTAATCACCGCGCGTATTGCACATCTTATCATGAATCACGAAGTTGATGCTGGTGCAATTGTAGCATTAACGTTTACCAATAAAGCCGCACAAGAGATGAAAGAACGCGTGCGCAGCTTTTTGGGCGATGGCGCTCTCGTGCCCTATGTCGGCACATTCCACTCATACTGTTTGCGATTACTCAAATTATATGGCTATTTAATTAAACGCGTCGATTTTACCGTGCTTGATAGCGATGACCAAGAATCACTGGTTAAAAATATTATCAAGCGTCACAACATGACGAAGAAGTTAACGTCACGCACCGTGATTGCAGCCATCTCACAAATTAAAAATAATGCGATCCATTATCAGGATAGCAATATCAGTAAGTTACAAGATCCGGTGTTGCAGCAATTATATATATTGTATGAACAAGAGAAGAATGCTTCACACGCGCTTGATTTTGATGATCTCTTGCTCGAAACATTAAAACTATTTCAAACACAGCCAGAATTTAAAGCGCGCTTTCAGCAGCGCACGCAACATATTTTGGTTGATGAATACCAAGATACCAACCGCGTGCAACATGCGATTTTAAAAGAGATGGCACTCAATACCGAAGGCTTTTCAGGAACATCGCTCTGCATTGTGGGTGATGAAGATCAGTCGATTTATTCTTGGCGTGGCGCAACGGTCAGCAATATCGTTAATTTTAAGCATGAATTCCCAGCAGCTCAGACCATTACGCTGGAACAAAATTACCGCTCTGTACAACAGATACTTGATGTTGCCAATCATGTGATCCAATATAATATCGAGCGTAATCCGAAAAATCTCTGGTCAAACCAAATGGGTAACGACCGCGTACGCTTGCTCACCTGCGCATCTTCGTATCAAGAAGGCGCGATGGTAGCATTATATGGCAAGCAGTTAAAGCGTAATAAAAAGTTATATAAACTCGCGGTGCTCTATCGCTCACACTACCAATCACGCGCCATTGAAGAAGCGCTCATGCACCAATCTGTGCCGTATAAAATTGTAGGCGGCACACAGTTCTATGACCGCCAAGAGATCAAAGACTTACTCGCGTATCTTAAATTGATCAATAATCCCTTTGATCGCATCTCATTTATGCGCGCAATCTCTACACCATCACGTGGTTTGGGTGATAAATTTGTGGAACAGTTTTTTGCAGTATGGGATCAGCAGCCATTTTTAGATCTGCATGGTGTTGCAGAGCTGTTTAGTAGCCAAAATCTGGTGGCGGGAACTAAGAAAGAGTCTCTGCAAGACTTTGCACGCGTGCTCAGCGCAGTTCAAAAAACAGAGACTGCAAGCGCAATCACCGAACATATTATCAGGTCAACCAATTATATCAGTTACTTGAAAGACGCCTGGGAAGCAGAAGAAGCAAAGACGCGCATCGAAAACGTCAAAGAGTTAATCACGGCCATGAAGGCTGCCGAAGAGCGCGGCAGCGCAACGCTCTCTGAATTTTTGGATGAAGTTGCCCTGCTGCAGGAACATATTAAAAAATCTGAAGATGATCTTGATTACGTACGGCTCATGACATTGCATAGTGCAAAAGGTTTAGAGTTTGATACCGTCATTTTAACGGGGCTTGAAGAAGGCGTGCTGCCGAGCAGCCATTCGGTGTTTAACCCAGAAACACTCGAGGAAGAGCGAAGATTATTGTATGTGGGCATCACCCGTGCTCGTGAACGCTTATTGATGACTGCAAGTAAGTACCGCGTCATGTATGGTCAAGCAAATGATCAGCGCCCTTCTCGATTTATTGCTGAACTTCCTAAAAATTTTATTAAACAACATGATGCAAGTTCTTGGACCACTGAACAGTGTGGGACGTATATGAATGATTGGATTGCAGGTCTTACTCATGCGATTAGTCAAGCAACCGTTACGCCATCTCGCTTAACTATTACTCTGCCATCAAAAGCAAAAACGCCTGAAGCAAAGCCAAAGCTTGCAGCTACGAGTGGGTGGAAAAAAAATCAACCTGTTAAACATGCCACATTTGGTGTTGGCATTATTGAACAGGTTGAAGAAAATCCAGGACAAGGTGCTCGCTTAACCATTCGGTTTGGTGCGGGGACCAAGAAGATTTCTGAGCACTTTGTGAGTGCTGTTTAATTTTAATCTTCTATGCTGCTGAGTTCTGAAGCAGTAACAGCTTCAGAAGTAATATGTTTCTTAAACGAAAGTGGCGCAATTAAAGGTCTGCGTTGATATTCAAGTCCAATCGTGTCATTAACTAATGATTCCATATCAGTATCGTACGTAAACAGAATGTCTTTTCCGATTATTTTACCATTTTCTAACTTCACGCCCTCACCCGGAACAATATAATATCCTTCGCGGGTTTTGATGATCTCGTATACCTTACCCTGCATGGTTGGGTTGTCCTGCATATAAGGACCCTTCCAACGATCGGGATATGCCACATTCAGTGAACCAATTTCAGAACCGGTGAAACTTACGACATTTAAGAAATCAATATAACTTTTATCGCGCATGATGTTTTGAACTTCAACATCATCGTCGATTTTTTTAAATGTTTGTGCAAGTTGTTCTATATGATCAGCGATCAGATATTCAGTCACTTGTCCTGATTGCTGATAGTAACGATAGACGGTAAATCCTAATGCTCCGAGCAAGAGGCAGCCTAGCAGTGTCATCACGATTGGTTTTATAAAATTTTTCATTACACGCTCCTTTTCAAAAACTAATAATTTAAATGCATCACGCTTTTTACTTCATCAAGCGTCTTAGCAGCAACCTGACGCGTTTTTTCGGTACCCTGCAACACAATCTTCATAACTGCTTGCGGATCTTGTGCTAATGCTTGTCGTCGTTGTCTGATTGGCCCCAAAAAGTTTTCTAAAACTTCAACAAGCCGTTTTTTAAGTACCATATCACCAAGCCCACCCCGTTGGTAATGTTCTTTGAGTCCTGCAACTGCAGCCACATCAGGATCAAAGACATCCAAGTAGGTAAATACCATATTGCCTTCGACCTTGCCCGGATCAGTCACGTGGATATGCTGTGGGTCCGTATACATAGAACGAACTTTTTGTACCAATGCATCCGCAGAATCAGAAAGATAGATCGCATTGCCTAATGATTTGCTCATTTTTGCTTTGCCATCAATGCCTGGTAAACGCGCCATTTTGGCGATCATAGGCTGAGCTTCTACCAGAACATCAGTTTTATAAATTCTATTAAACGCACGGACAATTTCATTGGTTTGTTCAATCATAGGCAGCTGATCTTCACCGACTGGCACTAACCCTGCCTTTACAATCGTAATATCGGCAGCTTGGCTGACGGGATACACCAAGAATCCGGCAGGGATCGATTCACCAAACTTTTTTTGCTGAATTTCTGTCTTAACCGTCGGGTTACGCTTTAAACGATTTAAAGTTACTAAGTTTAAATAAAAAACGGTTAATTCTGCTATTTCTGGAATCATCGATTGGATGAATATGGTCGACTTTTGTGGGTCGATGCCTACAGCCAAATAATCAAGCGCAACTTGCAACACGTTATCACGCACCAGCTGTGGATTTTCGTAATTATCGGTAAGGGCTTGCACATCGGCAATCATCACATATTGCTGATGGGTATTTTGTAATTGAACACGGTTTGCCAGAGATCCGACATAATGACCAAGGTGTAAAGGCCCCGTAGGACGATCTCCTGTTAAGACTACAGGATGATTTTTAATTTGCATGTCATAAAACTCCAAAATTATAGTTTTCTACAGCATAGCATACTAAAAAATAAGAAGAACCATTGGCAGCGGTTCATCTTTTTTTTTATATATTATAAGAATTATATGAAAGGATCTGTATGCAACTCATTACTGATATTTTTACTCCGCTTTTGAGCGCACTTGCGTCATTCAGTTGGCGAGACGCCGTCGAAATTATAGCTTTTTCTGCCATGATATATCGCTTTTTGCGCTGGCTTAATGAAGATCAACACAAACAGCTTGTGCTCTATTTCTATGGCTATTGTGGTGCCACGATCTGCGCACATTATCTGCATCTGGCAATTTTAAGCCAAACGCTGCTGATTCTTGCTCCGGTGGTTCTCTGCATTTTTGTGATCGTGCACCAGCATAGTTTACAAAAGAATTTTGTTGCTCTTAAAAAGATCCAACCAGCACAAGCGGCCGAACATTGGATTGATGAACTCATCCGTGCAAGTTTATATGCCATGAACAAATCAAAAAATGTGGTATGGGTCATTGAACGGAAAGATAGTCTTGACGCAACCATGCAGGCGCCCTGTTTATTTTATGCTGATCTTAAAAAAGATCTGGTCGATTTGTTGCTTGATACCCAAACAACCCAAGAAACCATGCTCTGGGTACAACAGACCGGCAAGCTTGTTGCCAGCAATGTTGCCTGGAATATACGTGAAGATCAATCATGGCTTTCTCCCGAAGCTGCGCAATTGCCCTTGTGGCAACAACAGGCACTGCTGGTAAGTTCAAAGACTGATGCCATCATTGTCTATTGCTGTGCTCTCACGAGATTGCTCAGCATCGTCACGCAAGAAAAAAGTATCGATAACCTATCTGCTCATCAAACTGCGTTATTACTCAAACGCATGGTAGGTCAAACTGCTGTTACCACCTCTTCTATCCTCGAAGGAATATCCTATGCGTCCCAATCTCCGCACACTTCTTCTGAACAACGGCACACTTAAAGTAAGCTCATGCATTATTGGGTTTATTATGTGGTCGATTTTAAATGAATCGTATCGTGCGCATTTAACGCTTGCGGTGCCTGTTTGTTTTTATAATGTCCCTGAAACATGCTCTATTACTTCGCCTGAACAAACGCAGGTTACTCTTTCAGGGTCACATACCCAGGTACGGAACATCGACGAGCAAAATCTGGCCGTGCATATCGATGCGCAAAAATTAGTCGAAGGCAGAAATGTTATTGATATGACTGCGCAAAATCTTTTATTGCCAGCAGATCTGAGCCTGGTAAAATATAAACCTATACAACTTACTTATGAAACAACGCAAACACCGGATGCATAAATGCGCAATCTTTTTGGAACTGATGGCATACGTGGACGTATGGGCACAGGAATATTTATACAGCACGAGCTCATACAACTTGGCAAGGCCATTGCTCTCTGGGCACAAAAAAAATATTCCAAAAAACCCCGCATTTTGATATTTCATGATACGCGCGTTTCTGCTAGTTTTGTCAAAGCCGCGCTCAAAACTGGATTGCTGCACTATCCGGTCATACTAGAAGATGCGGGTGTATTGCCAACACCTGCCGCGGCACATCTGATGAAACTACGGCCAGAGCTCGATTGCGCGCTTGTTATCTCTGCATCACATAATCCGTATGATGACAATGGCATTAAAATTATCGACGCACAGAGTGGTAAATTAAAGCGTATTGATGAAGAGATTATCTCTGAACTTATGCAAAGTACGCAAGATGCAACAGCTTGTTATGGAACTGATATCCCGTTCACTGATGCGCAAGCATTATACTGCACCCAAATTATCAACATATTCCCCAAAAATTTTCTTGCAGGCAAACGGATAGTGCTTGATACAGCTCATGGTGCAACGTACGAAGTTGCTCCCCGTATTTTCAAGCAATTAGGTGCAGAAGTTATTCTGATTAACCATCAACCAGATGGGTATAATATTAATGAAAATTGTGGTGCATTGCACACGCAAGCAGTTGCTAATGCAGTAAAAAAACATGGAGCCGATGCCGGATTTGCTTTTGATGGTGATGGTGACCGCGTGATGGCAATTAATCGCCACGGTCAGCTAAAAGATGGCGATGATATGCTTGCACTCTTATTACAACATCCACACTACCAAGCCTGCACGCATGTTGTCGGTACTATTATGTCGAACGAAGGTTTTGCTCAACATGTACACAAGCTTGCTAAAACGCTCGTGCGCACTGCGGTTGGTGATAAATATATTGCAGAAAAATTAATCTCAGAACAGTGGTTGCTTGGTGGAGAACCATCAGGCCATATTATTTTGCAAGATATAGTAAACACCGGTGATGGCATTCTTGTCGCACTACGATTGCTCGAAGCATTGTTCGCAACAGATAGTTGGGGCATGGATACCTTTGAACGGTATCCACAGGTGATGATTAACGTACCGGTGGCAGTACGCAGAGATTTAGAAACAGCGCCATTAAAAAATATTATTATGCACGCACAAGAACATTTATCTGCAGGACGCATCTTGGTGCGGTATTCCGGCACAGAAAATGTTTTACGCGTTATGGTAGAAACGGCAAGCTCACAAGAAGCGCATGCTGTATGCCAACAACTTGCCCAACAAATTTCACAAGCTTTGTAATGAGAGGGATCCTTGTATGAAAAGTTATATTGAAAATTTTTTCCTGGAATTTTTCAACCGCGTTAAATCGATCTTTATGCATGGATTTTTTATCCTGCTACCATTAGCAATCACCTTTGCGGTCATTCGTCTGGTATTTCGACTTATCAAATCTACCCTATTGCCAATCTATAATCTTGAACCGTCAACACTGAAACAGATTCCCCATTCAGAGATTATTATTGCCATTATCGTCACCTTTATATTGGGAATATTGGCCGATCTCTTTTTGATCAAATTGATCTATAAACTTGAGAATTCTATTCTGAACAAAATCCCGCTGTTTAGACAAGTCTATTTTGGCGCGAAGCAATTGGTAACCGCGCTCAATCCAAAAGATAAATTAACATTTAAGACGGTTATTTTGATTGAGTTCCCACGCACCGGCATGTATAGTATTGGTTTTATTACCAATGAAGTACTTCCCGAACATTTTCCACAATTAGTTGGTAAACATTACAGTGTTTTCATACCGTCTGTGCCTAATCCTGCAACAGGGCACTATTTAATTGCGCCAGAAAAAGATTGTACGATTCTGAATATTTCTCGCCAAGAAGCTTTGGCACTTATTATCTCCGGCGGCATTATTCAGCCGGACCATGTGCATAAAGCTGAGTAAAATAATTTCACATCAAGCAAAAGACCCGGAGTAATTTCCGGGTCTTTTGTGTGTTCGTTTTAATTTTGGTTCTATATCAATTTATTAGAAATTGATACCACCTTTGAGCCAAATGCCCCATTGTTTCAAGCTGCAGTTTGATCCACCTTCAACTTCTGAACCGAAACCAAGGTACGGTGCATAACTACATTCTTCCCACTTATAATCAAGTGTCAAGAATGCTTTGTTGGTAAACTGTTTTGGCGCTTCGCCAGAATTCAAGTTCAATGCACCAGCTGAAACATCACATGATGAATCGCATGAGCCATCGCCTGCTCCTGGGTTAACAAGTGCAACTGCAGGAACTGAGTATTGACCCACAACGATACCAGGGTCAGTAACGCTTACTGCGCTAGGGTTAACGCCACCCGTTTGTACTAACCTATTGGCTGGCAATTGTGTAAATGTCCCAGGGAATGCTGGACTATTTGACGGTTCTACTACCAATGTTTTCCAATCTGCGCACAAACTCGTTGAACCCGCAGTTACTGTATTGTTAGTTGAGTTATCTATAGTTCCGCAAGATTTTATTGTTGCATCACTTGCTGTTGCGTTGCTGATACGGAAAGCCGTATTAGCAGTATTTGGAGTCGGACTTGTAGCAGTAATAACTCCGCCAGCAACAGTATATGCGTAACATGCTACGCCTTGGCAACCTTTAAAGCCATATGATTGGTTCGCATTAATAAAGAAACCATCACAGATTGGCATTTTAGGAGAAATCTTTACTTTCTCCTTCGATTGGCCATAAACGTTCCAACCTAAGCCAGCGCTGAAGCCACCACGGTTATAGAGGAAGCGTAATGTTGCATCACCTTTTACAGCAACACTGACATTGGCAAGACGTGTTGCATAGTTAATACCATTGAGCAATGTGCCAGCATACATATAGCCTGTACCACCGTTGATTGAACTTACCGTCGCAACAGCTGTGTTAATCGGTAATGGATCTAATGCCTTCAAGAGCATATAACGGCTCAGGCAGCCTTTGCCCGCAAAATCAAATGAACGTACTTGGCAGTTTTTGATCATGGTTGTCACATAACCATCAAGATACATGCTAATAGTTGAACCACAATCGCCTTTCCACAAATCGTAGTGAGATGTTAAACCACCACCGATTTCATGGTGTTTACCATTACCAACTACGGGGCTGAATACATACCGAGCATCAGGCTTGTTACCTGTTGGTGCAATGTATTGGAGGAAAAGACCTAAGTGACCGCAATCGTTTTGCAAGAAGTTCCAACCTGCGATTAAACTCAAACCTGCAACTGCGTTCTTGGTTTGATCACAGAATTTGAAACGACCCCAGCGCCATGGTTCTTGCATATCGCCAAACGGAGTTTGTCCTTCTAAAGCTGTTTGTAAGTCTTGTATTTCAAGCACGCTTGAAAAGCTATTAGGACTTCTTCCATCATCCATATATCCTGGCGGGAAGTTATTCACCACGTTTGTATATGTTATGGCACATGCATCAAGGCCACTTGCACAACTTGCAAAATTGCAAATATTGCTGCAGCAATCTGAAGCGTTACATGTTGCGCTGCAATCGCTGCCAACACCACAAATTTGGTTTTTCAAGAGCGAACGTTTTTGATGTGAGAAGGTAAAGTTTACTTGACCGTACAACCCACGAGCCCAATTATCAAAACCAAAACGGCTTTGAAAATGGATATTATGGTTTTGAATACGAGGAGTAAACCGAATTGCACCATCAAACTTTGGAGAAAGACCAAAGTAATCTGCAATTAAAGCATTTGGATCTGAGTGAACTTGGCTGCCTTGGAAGTGTAATACATCTGAACCAAACATGCAGTTTGCAATATCTTTGTTTTTAAATGAACGCTGATATTCATAACCAACTTCTACGGTGCCATTGAATTGGCAATCCATATCATGTCTGAATGGCAACCAGAAGTATGCAGTATTTGAGTGAGCAGAACGTGGAATGTATACTGTATGACAGCTATCACAATTATTTACTGTTGCGCTGCTGACACAATCGCTAGCACATGATGCGAGCGAAAGATCACATGTTGTATCACAACTGGCAGCTTGTAAGCTTTGTAACGCTCCAATTACGAGCAATACAGAAAGCTTTAAAAACTTCTTTCCAAATTGTTTCATGATTTCCTTTTATTAAAAAAACTTCTGAATTTTAATGTTATGCGATTTAAATCATTGCTGAAGAAGAGAATCCAGCAGTTGTTGATGCCACTCCAATAATATGTGATTGCATTGCAAGATAAAATTGATCAATATTAATTGGCTGAACCAATTGGCTAGCATCTACCGTTGTATCAAGAGCAAAAAGTGTAAAGCGATAGAAATGAATGCCTGGGGAATTGGCAGCTGGTGGCCTGTATGTTGCCGTCCCGCTCGTTTGGAATAATACCTGACCGCCAAGACTTGCAATATCTACACCAGCAGGTAATTCATTAATACAATTACCTTGGGCATCGCAAGCAGGCAAATTCACAACAACCCAATGTACGACAACTGTTCCCACGGTTTCTAGTGGAGTTAAATCATCAACTATTAAAGCATATGTTTTGGTGCCTTTAGGTGCGCCTGCCCAATAAAGTTCAGGGTTAGGCGAACCTCCGTTGGTAGCCCCACTAAATGCTCCGCCAGTAACGTTACTTGCTAATGAAGAATATTGTACTGGCAATGGGTTACCATTGGTGAATGCATTGCTACGTAAGTAAAACTTGCATATCTTCTTATTGCATGCACTTAAGCATGTTGCAACTGATGTTCTGCATGATGTATCACAACTTGCAGCGCGCACGCCACTCACTATGCTACATGCAAGCAAAAGCATGTATGAGAAAAATGTTATCGTTCGATTCATCGAACCAATCTCCTTATTTTAATAAACAATTTCTTTTATTTTGGCTTTTACACAGTTTTTTTTACTTCATAGGCTTTCTCCTTATCAGTAAGACTGTTTATATCGTTCATCACCCGACCTTCTGGGAGTAAACAGAATGCCAAAGTATCGTACATTCGTTCTTTAATAAGTAGAGAGATTGTGCTTCATTGATGAGATGATGATTACTCTAGTAGTAAGATTTTAAAAAATCAACAAAGATGTGATAGATAGATAGATAGATAGATAGATAGAAAAAAAGCTCATCTTTATCCTATTTTCCATGATGAGGATAAGCTCGGAAAAAATTAAGAATTAATTAGACTAAAAATTTTGCATACCAGACGTCGAGGCCTTCGGTGATTGCACCGTTTTTGTTGGCATAGTCGATCTGATAGAGCATGTCATGCGCTTGCGTTAATTTTTCAAGCGTATGTTTGTGCCAATCTTTTTGCATAAAAGCGAATGGTAGACGTGAAACAGATTTCTTGGCAACCAGCGCTCCATCTTGCTTTGCGATGGAGATAAAGATAATGGCCTGCCAGAGTTGTTCAGACCAATATGCAATCCAAAATTCTGATGGATATTCTTGTCCCACCTGTTGCCAAACATGGTAAAAGCGCTCAGCATCACGCGCGAAGAGATACTGACTCAAAACAAATAATGATTGTTTTTGCTCAATAATACGGTCAAACCAAATCGTAAAAAATTGCTGATTGTTTTTCCCGACAAAGAGCTGATAATGCATCATCATGCATGCCATATCAAGCGAAATAGTCTGTGATCGCCTGAACAGCTCTTGCACAAAGCGAATATCAACAACGTCCTCTTTTTTTAAAAATTTATAGAGGGCCGTATAGGTTGATTGATCAATCACTTCATCAATAAACAGATGCAGAACATCTGACCGTTCACGCAAAGCATGCTCTTGCGAAGTGCCCACAATCACCGTATGGGGACCATGATATGATTCGAGATACGAAAGCATTGCCGCATCAGCTTTTGACGTTTGTTCAAAGAGCGATAGTGCATACATACATGCTGTGCCTAAAAAGCTTGTTGCAAGCTGTGATTGTATATCAGCATACGACTGTTCTTGCATGTTACAGATGACCAGCGATTGTTGTTTGATCTCTTTTAAACGAGCAAGAAATACTTGCAAAAACAATATAGCCGGCTGTGATGGCCATATAATATTGATAATGCACGTGGAATTGAGGAAATTTTCTTGTGTGGATTTTACGAAAAATTCATTAAGCTTCATTATTCTTCATAAGAAAAGCAAGCAGGAACCACTGATTTTTCTTTTATAGATTGTATAACTGATGGGTGCTGATGCGTATCGAAAAATTCTCCTAAACAAGCAACACCATGGAGAGCAAGCAAACGTAATTTCTCATATGCTTCCCATGCAATTGGTGTAGCCTCTGCAGTGCCTTGCATCTCGATAATTTTACCCGAACGGGTTAATACAAAATTAAAATCAGCATTAATGTTACTATCTTCTGCGTAATCGATATCAAGCATCGCTTCTCCCAGTTGATTGATGCCAACAGAAATTGCCGCGAGCTCTTCGGTGATAATCGGTGCACGGATAATGCCTGCAGCCAACCAGCGACTTTCAGCCGCCTTGAGCGCGAGATACGCACCGGTGACACAAGCTGTTCGTGTACTTCCATCAGCTTGCAAAACATCGCAATCGATAAAGATCGTATGTTCTCCAAGACCTTGTAAGTTTACGATAGAACGAAGTGATCTGCCAATAAGACGAGATATCTCAATAGTACGACCGCTCCTTTTCTGAGCGGTCGTTTCACGAATTGTACGAATAGGAGTGGATGCTGGCAACATCGAATATTCAGCTGTTAACCAACCTGCACCTTTGCCACGCAAAAAGTGAGGCACTCCATTCTGTAAAACAACAGAGCATAATACTTTCGTATTACCAATTTCAAAAAGGGTTGATCCTGCTGCATTTGAATAAATATCATATACAACTTTTAAGGGTCGTAACTCATTATATTGTCTGTTATTCGCACGTTGCATTGAGTACACCTTTATGAAACTGTTGTCTGGTATTGGTTACGAAATAATTTTAAGACGAATTCTTCCGGTAGAAGGATCATAGTCTACCACTTCAACATCAAGAGGATCTCCAACCTTGACTGAGCGCATAAACTTATCTTGCTCAGCTCGAGGAATCATAGAAATATGAACAAGTCCATCTTGGCCTGGAGCAATCTCAACAAAAAGTCCAAACTCTGCGAGACGTTTAATGGTACCATGATGACGAGAGCCAGCTTCAATCTGACCACCAAGGATTTTAGCCCAGCTAATAGCTTGGTCCATCTTCTCACTTGGATGACCATAGATTTTTACTAAACCATCGTCTTCGATATCAATCGCTACGCCGGTTTTTTCGATGATTTCACGAATAACTTTACCGCCGCTACCAATGATAGCACCAATTTTCTCAACCGGTACACGGAATGAAACGATCTGTGGAACCAATGGTGAAAGTTCTGCGCGAGGAGCCGTCATAACTTTCTTCATTTCACCCATGATATGCTGACGTCCTTTTTTCGCTGCTGCAAGTGCAGTTTCGAAAACAGAACGAGCAAGACCACCTTTGTATTTGATATCCATTTGGATAGCAGTAATGCCATTATCGGTTCCGGTGACTTTAAAATCCATCAAACCAAACTCATCTTCGATACCAGAGATATCGGTAAGAACTTGATATTGTCCTGATGAACTGCGCAAGAGACCCATTGCAATACCGCTTACCATCTGTTTCAATGGTACACCAGCATCCATCAATGCCATGGTTGAACCACATACGGTAGCCATAGAAGTTGAACCGTCAGATTCAAGCATGTCTGCTACCACACGAATGGTATACGGGAATTTTTCTTGATCAGGCAACATACGCTCAAGGGCAGAAATTGCAAGATATCCATGTCCAATTTCTCGTCGACCAGGTCCACGTTGCGGACGAACTTCACCCACAGAGAATGAAGGGAAATTATAATGCAACATGAATGAGCTCTCGATAGTGTTACCCATCAATTGATCAGCACGTGCTTTATCTTGTCCACCACCTAAAGTGACGCTCACCAACGCTTGTGTTCTTCCACGAGTAAAGAGAGCTGAACCATGCGCAAATGGCAATAGACCAACTTCTGTCGTGATTTGACGAACTTGATCAAAATTACGTCCATCAACACGTTTTTTCAGCGTGAAGCAAAGGTCTGTGATACGATTACGTAAGTTTTTATCAAAGATATATTCTAAGAAAACCGGGTTAATGCCAAGTCGAGTAATCTCTTCGACATGCTCACCCAAAAAGAGCGCTTTGAGTTCAGCACGCACGGTTGAACGTTCAATCTTATCTGCATTGAACATTTTTTCTACGCGTTCGTTAGTCAAAATAGCATGAACTCGATCAATCCAAAGTTTCCAATCAAATTGATCAACAATCGGTGCCTTTTCAACATTCAACTGCTTTTGCATCTCTTTTTGCCACGCAACTTGTTTTTTGATAGCTTCGTGGGCAATAAAAAACGCATCGATCATTTCATCTTCAGAAAGTTGGCTTACTGATCCTTCGACCATGCAAATACCTTCTTCTGTACCAGAAACGATGATGCGTACATCAGATTTTTGAATCTGATCATATTTTGGATTCACTACCCATGCGCCGTCGATACGTGCAACTTCAGCAGCACCGATAGGACCCATGAATGGAATTTTTGATGTTGATAATGCAATAGAGGTAGCCAACAATGAAAGCATCTCTGGCACATTTTCTTTGTCAACGGAATAAACCGTTGTCATTACCTGAATTTTATCAAAATAATTTTCAGGGAAAAGCGGGCGAATTGAGCGATCCATTAATCGGCTTACCAGCACTTCATGGTCACTAAATTTGCCTTCACGTTTAAAGTAGCCGCCCGGAATTTTACCTGCAGCTGAAAACTGTTCTCGATAATCAACAGTTAACGGAAGAAAACCAGGGAATTCTGTTGAAGGTGCTGAGCAAACAGTTGCAAGAACGATAGTTCCACCACATTGTAACCAGGCCGATCCATCAGCCTGATTTGCAAACTTACCGAGTACGACCTCATAACCAAAATCTGGTAAGCTAAATTTTCTTTCCATACTGTATCCAATCAATTTTCTTAATGTAATGTATACGATTATTTTCTTAATCCGAGACGTGCAATAATTTCTTCGTATTTCGCTACATTGTTACTTTTGAGATAACTGAGGAAACTGCGACGCTGACTTACTAAGTCAAGGAGTCCGCGCTTTGAAGCAACATCCTTAGGGAATGATGCAAAGTGCTTATGTAAATTATTAATACGTTCCGTAAGAACTGCGATTTGCACTTCTGTTGAACCTGTATCTTTGGCATGAATACCAAAGTTTTTAATTACTTCTGTTTTTTTAACTTTATCAAACATATCTAACCTTATATTCATCAATTTTAATAGTGGTAGGCGCGAGCGGGATTGAACCGCTGACCCTTGCTACGTCAAAGCAATGCTCTGCCACTGAGCTACGCGCCTTCGTTGTTATTTCCTAAATACTTCTCTTTGAAGGATTTAATACCCGTACCAGCCGGAATTAACTTACCTATAATAACATTTTCCTTCAAACCATAAAGATAGTCAACCTGTCCCATAATCGCAGCTTTTGCCAAGATAGGGGTTGTTTCTTGGAACGAAGCCGCTGAAATAGGACTTTCGGTACCAAGTGAAGCCATGGTAATACCCATCAATACCGGTTTTGCAACCGCTGGTTTTTTACCTTCTTCACGTAAAGCATCATTGACTGCTTGGAAGTGAATCTTATCAACACGGTCACCAATCAAGAAATCGGTATCGCCCGCATCGAGAATACGCACTTTACGTAACATTTGACGTACGATCAATTCGATATGTCTGTCATTGATAAATACACCCTGACGACGATATACCTCTTGAATTTGATCAACCAAGTAGTGTTGTAACACTTCAGGCCCCATGATCTTCAGAAGATCATGAAGTACTGGAGAACCTGAGGTCAATGCATCACCTGCACGAACACGGTCGCCATTGACTATGTTTAACTGTTTACCACGTGGGATGAAATAATCGAATGTTTCATCACCTTGGACCACAGAAATCTTACGTAAACCACGGAATATACCACCAAATACTACCTCACCATCGATATCTGCAAGAATTGCAGGATCTTTTGGCAAGCGAGCTTCAAAGAGCTCTGCAATACGAGGTAAACCACCGGTAATATCTTTTGTTCGAGACGTTTCGCGAGGCATCTTAACAAGCGTATCACCAATAGCAACTGGCTGGCCATTTTCGACCACCAATAATGCGCCCATTGGCAGATAATATTGCGCTAACTCTTCGCCATCTTTATCAACAATGCTGATAGCCGGTTGATACTTATCGCTCTTATACTCAAGAATTACTCGGGTCGTACGATTTGTTGTTTCATCATAACGTTTTTGAATAGTTACGTTTTCGATTAAATCGACATAACGAACCGTTCCCGTTTTTTCGGTTAACAATAATTTATTGTTTGGATCCCACTCAGCAAGTTTATCACCAGCTTTTACCTGTTGACCATCTTGTACAAAGAGAAGAGAACCATATTCTAACGGATGCTGCTGTAATTGACGACCATCTGGTGCAACAACAATCAATTTTGCTGTACGATTCATCACGAGAAGATTACCTTCTGCGTTTTTAATCGTTTGCACGCCGCGCCATTCAACAATACCATCTTGTTTTGCTGCAACCGCTGATTGTTCAACCAAGAAGCTTGCCGTACCACCAACGTGGAACGTTCTCATAGTCAACTGTGTTCCAGGTTCACCGATCGATTGTGCAGCAATAATACCTACCGCTGTACCAACGTCAACGATTGCACCTTTAGAAAGATCGATACCATAACAAGCGGCACAAACACCACGTTTTGCTTGACACGTCAATGCTGAGCGCACACGTACTTTTGTTACTGCAGATGCAGCAATACGTTCGACGAGCTCACGACGCATCACGTCGCCTTGTTTGCACAGTATTGTACCACTGATTGGATCTTTAACATCTTCCGCAGCAATTCTTCCATACACACGTTGCATTAAGTATTGTGCTGAATCACCAGATTCTATAACTGTTTCGATTTCCACGAAACCTAATGACTTACAATCACGTGTCATCACCACAACGTCTTGCGCAACGTCCACAAGTCTTCTTGTTAAATAACCAGAGTTTGCGGTTTTCAATGCCGTATCAGCTTGACCCTTACGAGCACCGTGGGTAGAAACGAAATAATCGAACACGCTTAAGCCATCTTTAAAGTTAGCTTTAACCGGTGTTTCCATAATTTCACCGCTTGGTTTGGACATCAAACCACGCATACCAACGAGCTGCTTAATTTGGTCTTTAGAACCACGAGCACCAGATTCAAGCATCATAAACAATGGATTGAATGGTTGAGCACTGCCGTCTTGATTTACAAAAGCAGCTTTATCTTGCTCTTCCAGATCTTTTGTCATATTAGAAGCCACATCAGCAGTTGCATGGGACCAAATGCTGATCACTTTATTATAGCGTTCACCATTGGTAATAACCCCATCCATATACAGCTCTTCAATTTTTTGAACAGCTTTTTCTGCTTTGCGGATAATAGCATCACGTTTTTCTGGTTCAATTAAGTCGCCAATAGAGAACGAGATCCCTGCGCTGGTAGAATAACCATACCCAAGCTTCTTAATTTTATCTAAGAAGATAACGGTTTGATCGCTACCAACTAAGTAATAGACGCGTTCTACTAAACGAGCTAAATCACCACGCGTAACAACTTTATTAATCCAGCTAAAGTCTGATCCTGCAGGAAGCGATTCAAAGAGAATAACGCGACCAACAGTTGTATCGACCACAGTACCTGATGCAAGGCGTACTTTAATGCGAGCATGTAAAGCAACTGCTTTAAACTGATACGCAGTAATCACTTCTTGGATAGAAGAGAATACACTTCCTTCACCCAATACATTGCAACGCACTTTCGTGATATAGTGCAAACCAAGCACCATATCTTGTGACGGTACAGTAACCGGACGACCATTTGCAGGTGATAATAAGTTACGGCTTGAAAGTACTAAATTCTTAGTTTCTAATAAAGCATTCTTACTTAATGGTATATGGACTGCCATTTGGTCACCATCAAAGTCAGCGTTAAACGCGCCACACACTAATGGATGAATTTTAATAGCCTTACCATCTACCAAGATAGGATTAAATGCTTGAATACCTAATCTGTGCAATGTCGGAGCACGGTTTAAAAGAACCGGTCTATCTTTCACCACATCAGCAAGCACGTCCCACACTTCAGGAACAGAATCTTCTACCATGCGTTTTGCAACACGAAGGTTTGGCGCAAGCTCACGCTCAAGCAACCCAGCAAAAATATGCGACTTAAAGAGTTCAAGTGCCATTGCTTTTGGTAATCCACATTGATCCATTTTTAATTCTGGATCAACAACGATTACCGAACGGCCTGAATAGTCAACACGTTTACCCAAGAGGTTCTGTCTGAAGCGACCTTGCTTACCACGTAACATTTCACTGAGCGATTTTAATGCTCGGCGATTTGTTCCACGAACCGGTTGTCCACGACGACCATTGTCGATCAAGGCATCAACAGATTCTTGCAACATACGTTTTTCGTTTTTAATAATAACTGACGGAGCTTCAATTTCCATCAATCGTTGTAAACGAATGTTACGGCTCAACACACGACGATATAATTCGTTCAAGTCGGAACTTGCAAAACGACCACCTTCTAAAGGCACCAAAGGACGAAGATCTGGTGGTAATACTGGCAATATAGTCATTACCATCCACTCAGGACGCATCTTACCTTGTTGCAAGCCACTTAAGGCTTTAATGCGACGCATTACTTTATGGCGAATAGCAACCGAGTTGGTTTTTAAATATTCATCTCGAAGCCTTTTCAACTCAAGATCAAGATCAAGACTAGCAAGAACTTTATGAATTGCCTCTGCACCAATTGATACTTCAAAATCAGCATCTTCTGGATGCAACATCGTATAATTGTCATAATCAAGAGAGCTTAACAAAGTAGCACGTGGGTAAGGTGATTTTCCTTGCTTGATCACCATGTACACATCAAAGTAAATCACTCGTTCCAGATCTTTAACTGCCATATCCAGGATAAGGCTCAGATAACTTGGAATACCTTTGAGATACCAGATATGAACAACAGGAGCAACGAGGTTAACATGACCCATACGTTCACGACGAACACGTGACTGAATAACTTCAACGCCGCACTTTTCGCAGGTAATCCCACGATGTTTCATACGTTTATATTTACCACAGTTACATTCCCAGTCCTTGACCGGACCAAAAATACGTGCACAGAAAAGACCGTCTCGCTCAGGTTTAAGTGTGCGATAGTTAATCGTTTCTATCTTTTTAACTTCTCCATAGGAAAGAGCCAAAATCTTTTCAGGTGAGGCTAATCCAATTTTGAGAGCGTTAAACTGACTCGTCTGTATATACTCTTTGAACTTTTCAAGAAGTTGATTACTCACCGACTTCCTCCTTGCCGCTCTTAAATAAATCTATCTGTAAACCAAGGCTTTGCAGCTCTTTTACCAACACGTTAAAGGATTCTGGCAAGCCAGGTGCAGGAACATCCTCACCACGAACAATTGCCTCGTACACTTTATGACGACCAGCGACATCATCCGATTTATAGGTCAAAATCTCTTGAAGAGCATACGCAGCACCATGTGCTTCAAGTGCCCAACATTCCATTTCCCCAAACCGTTGACCACCCATCTGCGCTTTACCACCAAGCGGCTGTTGCGTTACTAATGAGTAAGGCCCAACAGATCGAGCGTGAAGCTTATCGTCAACCATGTGGTTCAATTTCATCATATAAATTGCACCAACAGTGACCGGTTGATCTAAGTATTCTCCTGTTCTACCATCACGCAACTTAAAGGTGCCTGATACAGGAATGTTCATTTGTTTCAATAATGGTTGAATATCATTTTCAAAGTGAGGACCATCGAAAACAGGAGCTTTAAAGAATACCCCTTGCTGCGCAGAGCGACGAGCAAGATCCATAAGACCTTCTTGGCCATGGCTCTTCTCATACTGCGTAACAAGCTCTTTTCCATAGCCTTTTTCAAGTAACTGTTTTACTTCTTTGGTACTTTGTTGCTGCAGGGCATCGCTTATTTGATACCCAAGCTCGCGACCAGCATACCCAAGAATAGCCTCAAGAATTTGACCAACGTTCATACGTGAAGGTACACCAAGCGGGTTCAGCACGATATCAACCGGACGGCCATCATCAAGGAATGGCATATCTTCCCGAGGGACGATAATAGAAACCACACCCTTGTTACCATGGCGACCTGCTAACTTATCACCAACCTGAATAGGTCGCTTCATAGCGATGTATACTTTTACCATCTTAATAACACCAGATGGTAATGGATCACCCTTCTTCAGACGGCTTATGCGCTCTTCTTGTAACCCACGTAAGATACGAACCTGATTTTCAAGCGTATTTTTCAATTGATCAATAGTTTGATTGATATCAGCATCAGCAGCTTTAAGTGCAAACAGCTCTTTAACGGCTAATTTTTCTAAATTTTCACGGTTAAATGCTGTTTTGCCTGCATGCGGCTTTTTGCCGTCCAACAAACTGACGATTTTCACATGCAACATGTTTTCTAAGCTCGCCATTTGCATTGCAAAGTCAGATTCAAGATTTGCGGTTTCTTTTGCAACCATATCTTTGTATCGTTTGTCTTTGCGAACACCACTGCGAGAGAAGACTTTAACGTTGATGACAGTACCTTCTATCCCTGGTGGTACTCGTAATGAAGTATCACGTACTTCACGAGATTTCTCACCAAAAATAGCGCGTAACAACTTCTCTTCGGGAGAATATTGAACGTCACCCTTCAACGTCACTTTACCAACAAGAATATCTCCTGTTTTTACCCGAGTACCCACGCGTACAATACCATCTTCATCAAGACCAGCCAATGCTGATTCGCTGACGTTAGGAATGTCACGGGTAATCTCTTCAGGTCCCAGCTTCGTTTCACGGGCATCTGCATCAAATTCATCGATATGAATCGATGTTAAAGTATCATCTGCTACTAATCGCTTATTTAAGATAATAGCATCCTCGAAGTTATATCCATACCATGGCATATAAGCAACAAGTAAGTTTGAACCAAGGGCTAATTCGCCTTGATCGATAGATGCAGCAGTTGATAAGAGCTCGCCTGCTTGTACAATATCACCCACTTTAACCATAGGTGCTTGTTGAATCCAGGTACTATAACTTGAGCGCTGGAATTTACGTAAATAGTAAATATCTACACCTTGGGAGATCCAATCTTCCAAGTTTGCAAAGTTTGATTCATGAGATCTGACAATAATTTTCTCAGATGACACATAATCAACAATACCTGAACGCTTTGCTGCGATACATGCACCAGAACCATGAGCAATTTCACGCTCCATGCCCGTACCAACAACTGGTTGTTGCATACGAATCAGCGGAACTGCTTGACGTTGCATGTTTGCACCCATCAATGCACGGCTAGCGTCATCATGTTCCAAGAACGGAATCAACGCCGTTGCAACAGATACCAACTGTTTTGGTGATAAATCAACATAGTTAACTTTATTAACATCAACGTAGATAAAGTTACCATCATGACGAACAAAAGTTTGTTCACCAGCAAGCTTTTCAGAGCCTTGTTTGACCACGTCAGCTTGAGCAATATATTGGTCAGATTCTTCAAATGCGTTCAAGAACACCACTTCATCTTGGATAACCCCATTGACCACAGGACGATAGCCTGTCTCAATAAAGCCAAGATCGTTCACTACCGCATAGGTTGCCAGAGAAGAAATCAGACCAATGGTTTGACCTTCAGGCGTTTCGATAGGACAAATTCTACCGTAGTGTGATGTGTGCACGTCACGAATTTCATAGGTCGCACGATCTTTCAGAACGCCGCCAGGCCCGAGGGCTGAAAGACGACGCTTATGGGCAATCTCTGACAATGGATTTGTTTGATCCATCGGTTGAGAGAGTTGTCCCGTACCAAAGAATTCACGAACAATCGCGCTCAATGGTTTTACGTTCAAGAAATCTTGTGGCATTAATGCGCCATGGAATTCTTGCGTTCTGAAACGTTCACGAATAATACGCTCAATGCGCAACAAGCCAAGATAGATTTGATTGGTTAACAATTCACCAACCAAGCGTACCCGTCTGTTACCCAAGTGATCGATATCATCAAGTTCACCTTCGCCACGTTCACGTAAATTGATAATGTAGCGAATCGTTGCAATGATATCTTCACGCGTTAATGTCGTAATGTTTTCATCAATCGTGAGCTGTAGCTTACGATTCATGCGAATACGACCAACTTTTGTTAAGTCGTAAAAACGTGCATTAAAGAATAGTTTTTCTAAGTTTTGTTTAACTTCTTCGAGCGACGCGTTATCACCTGCCCAAATTTTAGCATGTAATTCACGCAATGCTTCTTCTTCATTGGTCGTTTTATCTTGAGCCAAAGTCAGAGGAATGGTTGGTTGGAAAACATATCCAGAAGAAACGATTAATTGGAATGTTAAAACTTTATGATTTTTTAACAATTCAAATGTTTCTTCGGTAAATACATCACCTTGTTCGACAAGAATTTCACCCGTTTTTGGATCGATCATGTCAGCGCCAAATGCTCTATTCATTAAAGCATTTTTGCTGATCATCAAGCGATCAACACCGAGTTTTTCTAATTTTTTCAAGGATTCCTTGGTCAGACGTCGACCAGCAAACTCATCTTCAGAAGGAAGATCCGTCATGCCGCGTTCAAAACGCACGCCAATCAATGAATCATTCAATTTTTGATAAAAGATGCCTTTATCAAAATGAATTTCATCGAATTTGTAGAATAATGGAATAATTGCATCACGGGCAATACCCAATGCCTGCAAGAAAGTCGTCACTAATAATTTTTTCTTCTTATCAATGCGAACATACAGAAGGTCGTTGCTATCAAATTCAAAATCAACCCAAGATCCACGCATAGGAATAATGCGTGCTAAGTAGTAAGGTTTACCACGTACATCTTTGTTTTTCTTGCTTTGAGAGAACACAACGCCAGGGGAACGATGAAGCTGACTCACAATAACGCGATCAACCCCATTAATGAGGAATGTTCCCAAGTTTCCCAACATGAAACGACCATGATCTTCGTAAAGATCGGCCATCACGGGAACATCTGCGAAAAAGATATCCTGTTCTTTGATGTCACGAATCGACTTAACGCCGGCTTCATTAACATCCCAGCTTACCAATTGCATTTTCACCTTTAACGGCATAGAAAATGTTTGGCCACTTGATCGGAATTCATCAAGCGCCATCGGAAGCTTAATAGTCACGCGCGCTAAACAGTTAGAGCATGTTTTATAGCGCGCGGTATTCTTTTTACAAAAAGCACACGTTAATTCAGAGTTGAGGCGAGAACAATCAGATTTTTTACAAGAAGTACAACTCCAAGTATATCTGTTTCTGATGCCAGTCAAGCTTCCACACGTACAAGCCCAGTGACCTAAGTCATAGCTGACGTACTCCAGTGACATGCGATCGTCATAGGTGACAGGGAATATATCACGAAAGACCTTCTCCAAACCGATCAATTGCCGCTCTTCAGGCAAATAATCCAATTGAGCGAACTCATTAAATGATCGAGATTGAACTTCTATTAAATTAGGAACTGGAACTATGTCCTTGATCTTTCCAAAAGATCGACGGACAGTTTCTTTGCCCGTGCTCAGGCTAGACATTAAGCTGCTCCTCATCTGCTAAAACTGTGTGCCAATTATATCGGTAATTATTATAAGAAAAACTATGAAAGCTTAACTTTTGCTCCAGCTGCTTCCAATTCATCTTGCATCATTTTTGCATCAGCTTTAGAAACGCCTTCTGCAATAACAACAGGTGCTGAATCAGCCATAGCTTTTGCTTCTGTCAATCCAAGATCTTTCTTCACTTTGCGCAAAGCTTTAATCGTTTTGATTTTTTCTGCGCCAGCATCGAGCAATTCAACCTTAAATTCGCTCTTCTCTTCAGCTGGAGCTGCAGCTTCTGCTGATGGAGCTGCTGCGCCTGATGCCATTGGCATTGCTGCAGTTACACCGAATTTTGTTTCAAGAGCTTTTGTTAATTCTGCAAGCTCAAGAACGGTTAAGGAACTGATGCTGTTAATAAGGGTTTCAATGTTTTGAACTGAGTTTGACATAATATCTCCGTATAAACTAATAATACATTACAATGTGCATCCAGAACTGAGCTGGAGCATTTCATTATTTACTCCGCTGCTTGTCCAGCTTCTGCGCTCATTTTTTGGCGCATTTGATCTAAGACAAATACAAATTGCGAAATTGGTGCTTTCAATGTGCCACATACTTGCGCAATTACCATTTCACGCGATGGCAATGACCCTAAGAACTTAACCTTATTTTGGTCAAGAAGTCGGGAGTCAAGACAACCAGCAACGATGGTAAGCTTTTCTTGCTCTTTTTGATAATTACAAATGATTTTTGCAACAGACGAAGCGTCTTTTGATGCAAACACCACGGCAACTTCTTTTTTAAGATATGGTTTAAGAGCATCGCTGCATGATGCGCCTTCGATAGCCATACGAGCAAGTGTGTTTTTTATCACACAGAACTTACCGCCTTCTTTACGGAGCGCGGTACGCAATGCTTGTGTATCACTTACTTGCAAACCTTCAATACCAACGATAAACGTTGCTTGGCTGTTTGCAAAATCAGATCTGACTGATTCGATAACCGAATGTTTTTCTTGTCGATTCATTTTATTTACCTTTCAGAACAGATGCTATCAAAGTTCGCCAACAACAAGAGGAACACCAACACCCATCGTAGAGGCAATCGTTACCTTTTTCAGGAACTTACCTTTTGATGTTGCCGGTTTTGAAGCAGCGAGCGTTTTCAAGAATGCAGAAAGATTGTCTGACAATTGGCCTGCAGAAAGAGAAACCTTTCCAAAGCGAAAATGGACGATACCATTCTTATCATTTTTAAAGAATAGTCGTCCTTTTTTTAAGTCATTTACAATTGATTCTACATCAAATGTTACTGTTCCCGTCTTTTTGTTCGGTAATAAACCACGAGGCCCTAAGATTTTAGCAGCTTTACCCACAAGACCCATAATGTCTGGAGTTGCAACCGCATAATTAAAATCAAGCCAGCCAGATTCGATCTTTTCGATCAAATCTTCTGCACCTACGTAGTCTGCGCCAGCCTTGCGAGCTTGGTCAACATAGTCACCTTTGGCAAATACAAGAACCTTGACTGCCTTACCCGTTCCATGAGGAAGTAAAATTGAACCACGAACAACTTGGTCACCTTTTTCAGGATCGATCCCAAGATTAACATGTACATCAACTGACTCATCAAAACGGGCATGTGCTAACTCTTTAACTTTAGCCACACCCTCCTGGAGAGAAAAATTTCTTTTGTCTCCCAGTGCTTCGCGTGCTTTTAAATACTTTTTGCTACGCTTAGTCATATTGTACATCCCTTATCCGTTAAATAACATCAACGCCCATACTACGAGCAGTTCCTGCAACAACCTTTTTTGCTTGTTCGAGATCGAACGCATTAAGGTCTTGCATTTTGACTTTTGCTATTTCAGCAATGTCATTCCATGAAATCTTTCCAACTTTATCAGTGTTTGGTCTTGAAGAACCTTTAGAAAGATTGATCTTCTTTCTAATCAACTCTGATGTCGGTGGAGTTTTAATTTCAATATCAAATTTTTTGTCGGTATACACCGTCACCACAACAGGAACTGTTTGTCCTTTTTTATCAGCAGTCTTTGCGTTGAATGCCTTACAAAATTCCATCAAGTTTACCTGGTGCTGACCTAATGCAGTACCCACTGGAGGCGCAGGAGTTGCGCTCCCACCCATAAGCAAAATCTTAACTTTTGCTTTAATCTCTTTTGCCATATCCTATCCAACCTACCGTTTAACTTGATTAAACCCGAGCTCGACAGGAGTCATCCTGCCGAAAATACTTACCATAACAGTAAGGCGCTCTGCAGCGTCATCAATCTTTTCAATAATTCCAACAAAACCAGAAAATGGTCCTTCGTTAATTTCAACCTCACGGCCAATCTCGAATGAAGATTTTTTCTGAGAAACAACCACTTCTCCACGCACTTGCCCAAGCACACGATCAACTTCGCTTTGGGTTAATGGCGCTGGAACTTTTCCACCAAGAAATCTAATTACACGCGGGGTATTTGTCACAAGCCGAAAAGCTTCAGGAACTGCTTCAAGCTCTACCAGCATATATCCAGGGAAAAGCTGCTGATTTTCTTCTTCATCAGCGCCAAAGTACTTTTGTACCTTCGTAGATGGAATAAGAATTTGACCAAACAAATCATCGAGCTTTGTCTCTTGAACACGCTTTAAAATATCAGTCCGTACAGCTTCTTCATATCCAGCATACAACTGAACAACATACCAACGTTTCATTTATGATTATCCCTTATGCAATTCCCGGCTAAGCACTGTAAATAAAAATATTCTGTATGAGCCATGAAATCGTTCTATCAACAACCCCTAAAAAGACAGCAAACGCCAGAACAACAATCAATACAACGATCGCTGATCCGACAAATTCTGAAAAGGTTGGCCATTCAACTTTTGAAAGCTCAACTCGCACTTCATGCATAAACTGCATAACATTAAATTTCATAGTACCACCTACAGCCAAAACATACGCTTCTTTTTAATCTTTTTGTTCTGGCAGGCCAGGAGGGATTCGAACCCCCAACCCGCAGATTTGGAGTCTGCCGCTCTGCCGTTAGAGCTACTGGCCTACACTACTACTTAGTTTCCTTATGAGCGTTATGCTTGCGGCAACGATGGCAAAATTTATTTAATTTAAGAGAGCCAACGGTGCGTGATTTTGAAGCCACTTGAGAGTAGTTACGCTCTTTGCATACCTCACAAGACAACTGAGTAGTTACTCGATTCTTTGCCATATTAACCCATTAACATAAAACTTTTAAAATAGTGGATGTGATAGCTTTGTTCCTGTTTACAGGTGAAATTATGGAGCCCACAACCGGATTTGAACCGGTGACCTCTCCCTTACCAAGGAAGTGCTCTGCCGACTGAGCTATGTGGGCGTAACCATCTTTTTCTTGAAGCTACGCCTGTATTTTAATATAAATCAAAAAAAAGAAATTACAACTTTATACTGTAAAATAAGGCCATGGAAGGGCTTGAAATTACTTCATTCAAACTCGGGAGGACCGGCCTGCCAGTCATTTCTTGAGGAAATGACTGGAGCTGGCGACTGGATTTGAACCAGCGACCTACTGATTACAAATCAGTTGCTCTACCAACTGAGCTACGCCAGCGTCCATAATTTGTGAGTCAAAGCATTTTAGGTTCATCCATAAGTGGATTGGCCTGCCAGTCATTTCCTCAAGAAATGACTGGAGCGGGAAACGGGGCTCGAACCCGCAACCTACAGCTTGGAAGGCTGTCGCTCTAGCCAATTGAGCTATTCCCGCACTATTCTAATGCAACTTTTAGACAAAACAAGTATTTTATCTTGTTTTATTCTTTTTTCTAGATGATTTCAATGTGAAAACGTTTGGACTGGCCTACAATTTTAAAACAGGCTGGCCTGCCAGTCATTTCTGCAGGAAATGACTGGTGGCGAGAATAGGATTCGAACCTATGAAGGCATAAGCCAACGGATTTACAGTCCGTCCCCTTTGGCCGCTCGGGAATCTCGCCAAAACATGCACTTGTCAATGGATCATAGTGTAGAGCTTTTTTTGTACAATATCAACCCGAAATGAGACTTTTTTCGGTTTTACAGCCCGTATTTAATCATATATAGTATTTTAAGCATCTTAAGAAGGATCCTCATGCAAGTACATTTTAAGCACATCGCACTTTCAATTTTATGCTTCCTGCCAAGCTTAACATTCCCCTCGCAGCCATTATCATATGCAAACATTGGCAACATGGTCCTGCAATCTGAACCGGCATTTAAACAAGGGGATATCGTTGGATCAAACTGGCATGCTCCCGAGCTTCAAGAAGCTCCAAGCGTAATCGATATTGATCTTTCTATTAAGACAGAGAACTCCCTCGAACAAACTCGTCTCTTATTCCTTTTGCTCAATACATTTCTTCCCATAGAATCTATGCGTGGGGATAACATCATAGACAGCGAAGAAATTCAAGCCTTAAGTGTAGTAAGTTCTTTACAAGCGGGCGGACGTTCGTTATTAGCAAAATTCCCGACTCAAACGTTATGCGGCAAAGCTATCGTTGCAAAAAAATTAGCAATTCCCTCATCACAACAAGAAGACATCCTCAGGTATCAACGAATTATTAATCTTTTGTCTGAAGAGCAAGCGTTACATCTCGATATTAAGCACATCCTCATGGGAACCGCTGCTCAAGAGCCTATCATAATAAGTTTATTCGAATCTTCAACAGCGTTAACGAAGAAAGTATTTAATCGTCTCTACTGGGGCGATTCAGAAAGCGACACCAATATCAAGAAAATGGCGGTGTGGCATGGCTACCAAGTTCTCGCGACCGATCCTAAATTTGTTGTTCCAAGAATTGCATTGTCTTATGCATACACATGGGCATGCACGAAAACATTTCAATATTTAGGAGAAAAAACATTTGGGCTCCAAAAAAATGTAAATATTCTGGAAAAACTTAACGAAGCAGAAGAAAGCGCGTGGCTCGGGACACGCCTATTTACAGTTAAACAAAAAGACACCTGGAATCTTTGCAAAGCACAGTTTTCTCAACTCAACAAATTAGATACCACATACTCGCGAATTGCATTACTCATCACTGCTCTTCAAGAAATAACTATCAAATACTTCATAGGTCAAGCAAACCGCACTCTTACCGATGATGCGCTCTTTCATATGAAAACAAAATTGTTCGTTATTAATCATTTTATCGAACGGACACGTGCGCTGAAAAACAGTATTGATAGTTCAGAGCTTTTAAAAACTCATTTTACGCGTTATGAAGAGTTACAGAATTTCATTGAAGCGCGTGACAATCCTCACTTACAAAAACTTTTTACTATCCTGCAGAGTGGAACTTTCCACAATCAAAGTTCTTATTTTCTCGATTCTCCTCGCATTCTTGTTGCCTACAAGTTGTTAGAGCTCTGTAAAGAAGCTTTTATTCAAGCACTTGCTGTGCATGGAGAGCTTGATGCACTCTGCGCTGCAGCTGAGCTGTATATCCAAAGCCGCAATAGTTCTCATCATTTTTGTTTTGTTGAATTTTCAAACGAAGAACATCCCGTTATTATACTCGATGGTTTATGGAATCCGTTGATGCATCCTGATGAAGCAATCGCCAATACTATTCACCTAGGACAGGGAGGCGACCCCAATATGATTATCACAGGTCCGAATGGCAGCGGCAAGTCGGTCTTTATGAAATCTGTTGCGCTCAATTTGATTTTGGCGCAAGCGTTTGGCATTGCAGCAGCAAGCAGCGCGAAGCTCTCTGTTTTTGATAAGTTCCACATCTATTTAAATGTTCAAGAAAATCTTGAGCTTTCGCTTTCAACATTTATGGCAGAAAAGAAAAAAATGGATGAGATTTGCAAACATGTTGCAGAGCAGCCTGCCGGCAAGAAGAGCTTTACGTTGATCGATGAAGGGCTAAAGGGCACCGTTGAACAATCAGGCGGTCCGCATATCTATAACGCTGGCCGTGCGATGAGCAATAACCCGGGCAATATCTGCCTCCTTGCTACCCATTTTAAAAAGCCGACTGACCTTGAGCAAGACACGCTTGGCAGCTTTGCAAATTACCGCTTAGGTTTGCTTGAACCGCACGAAGGTGAATTTGTCCGTACATTCAAGCTTGAAAAGGAGAAATGTGATTGGTGGTTTGAAAATGATGCAAAACGAGAACGTTTCATCGCCTGGCTGACGAGTCCAGCATTAAGTTAATCGATGCATGTATAGCGCAAGCTTCGCGCATCTTCGTTTACATAATCAATCGCCACGTGGCAGACTTGTTTTTTGAGCAATGGCATAATAATTTCTGGCCATTCAATCACTGCATAGCTATTGGGCTCATAGAGATATTCATGAAAGCCCGCTTCCATAAAATCGCGCATCGATGGCAAACGATATAAATCGAAATGGTAAAAGCGCAAACCAGATGGTGTTGTGTAGATTGAAACGTAATTGAACGTCGGGCTCTGGATGACGTCTTGTACGCCTTCGTAACGCAACAGCTCTTGGATCAATGTCGTTTTTCCTGCGCCCAAAGAACCCGTAAATGTCATAACTTTGCAAAAACCGAGTAGCTCGTGCAATGTTCGCACTATTTCAGGAATATCGGCGATTGAATACGTAATAATTGTATTGTTCATAGCTTGTTCACCAATTTCTTTATCTTTTTTTCTGCTTTTGATGGAGTTGCCGATACAGATTGTCTGTTGTTTGACTTGAATTGAACATCTTCACTTTTGAGCAACATGTGTTGTGTTGATTCTTGCATCAACGCATCAAGCTCTGCGCTGCTCTGATGCCCCGCACGTTTGAGTGCCTGGCCTGACTGTTTTTGAAATTTTATTTCTTCAATTTGTTCAGTGCTTTGCAATAATTCGTATAAACCCAAAGCTTCTATGCAAGCAATGCCATGAAAACTGGCAAATGAGCAGATCTCGCGATCATTGGAAACGACCACGGTCTGCAGATGCTTACACTGCGCACAGAGTTTTTTTATGATCTCATCTGCGTTCGTGTTATGTCCGGAATAGATGATGCGTAATGCACCCCGCTTTTCTTCGGTCGGGCGTGAAGATTCCCCTGCATCAAACACAACCATGATCGTATGCCCTTTTATATGGGCATAGCGGGCAAGCTGCTTGATAAAAGCAATACGCTGCGCATCAGAAATAAGCTGCGCAGATGAAGCTTGTTTTAAAACATTGTAGGCATCTATTATAATAATCATACAAACTATTTGCTCTCTCGGGCCCTCAGGCGTAGACTGAATAGAAATAGTGTAAAACACCCGACCAAAAATATATAGTATTCATGTCACATTTTATTCTATTGCGGCAACGCATTAAAGTTATTGAGACAATCAAAAAGACAACCGGGGCCATGCGCCTTATTTCGATGTCTTTGCACTCGCGACTGCGCAACCAAAAGAGCAGCCTTGAAGCCTATGCGCACGAAATTCGTCGAATCAAAGAGGCAGTCGTTCAAGAAGCTATTGGATCAAAAATACCCGAAGTTGAGCAAACAACAAACACGCCTACCCGCCTTGTGGTACTTATTGGCTCACAGAAGGGACTCTGCGGTGCTTTTAATGAAAATCTGTTTCGTTTTTTTGAAAAAGAATACAAAATCACGGGCAATGAGCAGATTATTACGGTGGGCAAATATGCAACGGAATATATCAAGAAGCAGGGCATAAAGCCGCTACGGGCATTTGACCAATTTGGTATTTCTAACTTTGTCGCGATCGCAGACCAGCTCAAAAAGTTGTTTCTTGAACGTTCACAGCAAGCACGCATATTTAGCAACTCAGCGCCGACATTTTTCTCACAAAAGCCAAAAGAGCACTCACTCGTTTCTCTTCAGGCCTCGCATGCCGAGCTTTTGAGTTATCTTGCATCACTTGAACTGAAATCGACATTTCTACACATTTTGCATGAATCGTTGCTTGCTGAACAAGCTGCACGCTTTGTTTCGATGGATTTGGCGTTTCGTAATGCTGATGAAGTTTTGAACCAAACGCGCCTTGATTACAATAAGACCCGCCAAGCGTATGTTACCCGCGAGCTTATTGAACTCTCCGGCGGCATGGTGGCACAGGAGTAAGAATTTCGTTCATTGCTTTTCTCTTCATAATTCGCATAGAATTATTTATATATGTCTTTTTTTTAGGGGGAAGAGAGTATGAACTATTTTTATTCAATCGCAGTACTATGTCTGCTGACGCACAATCAAACACAAGCAGATCAGCCGTGTATGACGCAGTGGCCGGAAAAGAAACAATCAAAAAAATTACCGCGGTATCAAAGTATTGCACAGCAATTGCGGAACGTAACTCCAGGAATTAATCCAGATTTAAATGATCAGTTATTTGAAGCTATAGAAACAGATGATCTTGATCGTGTTCAGTATTTATTAAACCCTCAAAGTTCTTGGTGGGTTTTTGGCAGAAAAGATATTCCTGATGTTAATGCGAGAAATTGGCAGGGCAAAACTCCACTCATCTTTGCCATCGAACTCTTGTGGTCTTCTGTTTCTGAAAAAAGAATGGAGATCATCAAACTACTTCTTCAAGCGAAAGCAAATCCAGATATTAAAGATTCCGATGGAATTACAGCCCTAAGATATGCAGTTTCGCTACATAATACAAATATAGTAAAGCTTTTACTAGAAGCAGACGCTAATCCTGACATACAAGATTCCGAAGGAAATACAGCGCTTATCATAGCTTCCTTATGGGGGCAACAAGATATCGTCACACTGCTTTTGAACGCCCATGCAAATCCAAATATTATGAATTCCTATAATGAAACCGCATTAAGCATCGCAGCAAGCCGACGAAACTTTGAAATAATAAAAAAATTGCTTCATGCAGACGCAAAACCTACAGAAAACTTCTGGCGGATTGCAAAAGCAAATCCAGCAGTTATGAAAGCAGTTGAAGAGTACAACAAGGAAGCTTCGCAATATAACAAAGAAGTGATTCGAGAAAAAAAATCTATTCAAGGTGCAACAGCACAAGCGCTTCAAAGCGAAGGCTTGCGTGATGTGTCATACATTATTGGTGAATATGCTGCAAGACCATTTGCGCAAGAAGCGATAGAGCAATCCGACTCTGCCAAGGCTACGTCTGACAGGGAGGAAAAAGAAAAGAAAGAAGCTGCAGCGTAGAAGAACAAGTACTACAAAGTAAAAACCCCAGGAAGATTTGACTCTCTCTGGGGCTTATTTTTTTAGTTATAAATTTTTATCGCTCTGCGCGGATGGCGCCGGGTGTTGGTGCTTTTACGAGTGTTGGATGGTTGATAGCTTCATCAGACACCACCGTAATGCGGGCGCCGAGTTTGGTTAATTTATCTTCTAAACGAGTGTACCCACGGCGGAAGTGGTGCAAGCCGGTCATGACAGTTTGTCCCTGAGCGACTAAGCCGGCAATAACCAGTGCTGCGGAGGCACGGATATCGGGTGCAATCACTTGTGCGCCATAGAGCCCATCAACGCCTTTGACTGTCGCAATTAATGGCCCGTCCGTCACAATATGTGCGCCCATCTTTTGCAATTCACGCACATGAACCAATCTATTTTCAAAAACCGTCTCGTAAATCGTGCTGCTGCCGGAAGCCAAACATTGGGCAACCATCATCGGTGCTTGGAGATCGGTGGGAAACCCCGGATAAGGCATGGTCCGAAACGAAACGGCGCGTGGCGTCTTGGTGGCTTTGAATTTTACGCCTCTGCCAGAAGCGCCTACAGTTACCGTATGGCCCATCTCTGACAATTTTTCTAAAAAAACTTCCATATACTCAGCCGGTGCATCAGGGATATCGATATCACCTTCGGTGACTGCAGCTGCAAGTAATAAGGTGCCTGCTTCTAAGCGATCGGGCATAATTGCATGCTCAATTGGTTTGAGCAAGGCTGCCCCAGCAATTTCTATGGTGCCTGGGGGGGTAATTTCGATCGTAACGCCCATTTTGCGCAAAACAGTAATAAGATCTAATACTTCTGGTTCAATAGCGGCATTGATGATTTTTGTCACGCCATTGGTCAGTGCTGCTGCCATCATAATATTTTCTGTGGCGCCGACACTCGGATATTCTAAGATAAATTGTTGAGCTTGGAGGTGCGGAGCTGTTGCATGTAAAAACTCATCTACTACTTCAATCTTAGCACCCATCTTTACAAAAGCTCGTAGATGGAAATCGATCGGACGAGCACCCAAAAGACAACCGCCTGGCAATGCGACAGACGCTTTGCCAAAACGTGCCAATAATGGCCCCATGACCAAGATTGATGCGCGCATCTTTTGCATAATATCTGCACCAACGGGTAATGAGCGCATAGCAGTTGTATCAACTTCTAATCGCTTTGCCTCTTTGTCAAAGGTAACTTCAGCGCCCAGATCTTGCAAAAGCTTGATCATTTGGAAAACATCTGACGAAACCGGAACATTGGTTAAAACTGATTTACCAGGAGCGAGAATCAATGATGCCATAATCACCAAAACGGCGTTTTTTGCTCCGTCGAGCGTTATTTCACCAGAAAGCGCAGGTGATTGCTCGATGATCATGTATTCATGAGATTTGATACTATTTTCTGCCATATATTCACTTTGTCGGTAAGATGGTTAATCCAAAGATGTTATGAAAACAATTGCACTTGTATAATAAACGCAATCAGCAATGTGAGATAAAAGGGGAATTTACCCAAGTCGATATGCCACATTTTATAGATAATATTCGTACAGGTAAGAACGATTAATGCCGGGTATAAAACAACCACGATGGGAACTAACATAGCTTTAATACCCGCAAAACCATAATTTGCAAAAAAAGCCGCAACGCTCACGGTAATCAGGAGCGCATACTGATACGGCAAAGGCATATTGAATGATTGCAACTCCGTACTCAGATATTCTGCAAAGATTGTCGTGAGGGCAATAGCAGTCGTCAAACAGGCAAGTGCTAGCGTAATACTTGCTAACATGCCACCACCAGCACCTAAAATAATGGTCGCCAACACACTTAAGAGCTGTCCCTCTTCTGCTGCTATACATTGTTGGGTGCCAGATTGGAACGCCGCCACAATGATAAACCCAGCATAAAGGATACCCAGGAGCATCGCTCCCAAAGCCCCGGCCTTAATTAAAAGCTTAAGTAGTTCTTTATGGGTCCGCACGTTGCCGTGGCTATCTTTTTTGATATTGGCCAGTAAAAAGCCAGAGAAAAAGATAACACCCAAGAGATCTAATGTGCCATAACCTTCAAAAATACCCCGGGCAAATGTTCCCCAGCCATTCAAAAGGCATGGCGCCACCTGGGATGTCGTGAAAAAGCCTTTCATAATAACTGCAGAAAGCAGCAGTAATTTAAGCGGCCCTAAATACCAGCTCAGAATGCCGACGACAGCACTCTTACGCTTGGTGACGAAAAACAGGAATAACGCGCTAAACAGCGTAAAATACAAGAGAGAAAGTTGTGGGATAATCCACTGAATTGCGAGATATGAAAGTGCTATGCACCGAGGAATAATACAGAAGGGACCCATCACGGTCAGACAGAGGGCCACGATCAGTTTTCCAGGAATATACCCAGCCCGCTGGGCAAATTGTTGATAGTCGCCATCATAGAGGGCCATGGCGATAATCCCTAATATAGGGACCAGTACGGCGGTCAAAAAGAAGCCAATCATAGCGTATAATGCCATAGAGCCCATATCACGACCTAAGCCCAGAGGCAAGGCGATATTGCCTGACCCAAAGAGCATGGCAAAAAGTGCCAGCGCTGTTGCTATGATAGGTGAAGTGAGAGCATTCTTTGCCCGAGCTACATTCATAAAAAATCCTGAATTTATAATGTCATTTTTATCAGTATAGACCTTTTTCAAACAAAACGAAGTTCCTTTTCATTGTACATTTCTGAATCTTTGTGCTAAGGTTCTTAATAAGAACTTGTATTTATAGATAAAAATTTATAAATAGCTGTCTTATATATAGTTATTGAAGATTCACATGCTCATCCTGTAAAGTTCGGGTTTGTATTTCAAGAAGAGATTCTGTGGGTAGATCAAATCGATAATGAAAATTAAGTGTGGTTCAGGTTCGAAAACCCGTATTTGTTTTACTTTTTAATTAATGGTTGGATATGGATATTTACGTAGGGAATCTTTCCCGCAATACTACTGAAGATGGTCTTCGTGATCTTTTTAAATCACATGGTACTATCAGCTCAGTGAAAATTATGGTTGATAAATTTACCGGTGAAGCTCGTGGCTTTGGCTTTGTTGCAATGCCTAATGACGATGAAGCAAATGCAGCTATCGCAGCTCTTAACGGTCAAGAACTTGATGGACGTAGCTTGAGAATTAACCAAGCTCGACCACCAGAACCTCGTGAAGGCGGAGCAGCACCTCGCAGCAACGGCGGTTTCAAACCTCGTAGCGGCGGAAACGATCGCTTCGGCGGTGACCGTGGTGGATACCGCGGTGGTAACTCCCGTTATTAATTTCTGAAGAAATAAAAAAAGCCCTTGATGTGCGATCTACACATCAGGGGCTTTTTTTTGTCAAAAACCCAGCCTTCGCCCCAGCCGTCGCCAAAGTCTATGGCGGGCACGGCAAGGCTTCCGACTTCGCTAAAAGCTACGACGGACAAGACGGCGGGCAAGCTCTTGAAAATAAAGACGTACTAAAAGCAATAAGTAACTCGTATTCCCATCCCATCTTTTTCAGGAATGCAGGCAAACGTGGTTCTATTATCGGGAATATCTAATGCCCGGTTGGCGGCCGAGGCGAAGATAAGCCCCAGCCCTGCACCAGCCACAAGCTGCGAAAGATAGTGGCGATTACAATTCATAAAATCCAATCCAATTAAACCAGCAAGAATTCCCAGTGGCACGCCATATTTGGGGCCAAGTTGGGTTGCAAACAATGCTGCTGTATAGCTCATCTCAAACATATGCCCTGAGGGGAATCCCCCATAATATTTGCAGCGACGGAAACAGCCATTGGGCGGGCGCAATGCACCCTTGAAGGGGATCTGCTTTAAAATAGTTTTTAAAATCCACAGACAAGGCATGGTCAAGGTATAGAGTTGTGCCGTTCGCATTCTATGACTATCATGCCCGATAAAACTTAAGCTCATTAAGCTGGCGATTGAAATAGCCAGGGTAGCTTCGAGGCTATGATAGAGAGCATTGGGCATCTGATGCCTGTTGGTGTGATGTTTGAAGCAGTAAAATTTTTTATGGAGCGGTTTATCAAAAATACGGGCGACGGTATACAGTGGAATAAACTGAACAAAAATTCCTACTGATTTTGGCGTAAAGATATTTTTCTGGAATGTCCAAAAATCGTGACCTATGCGTTTTCCCATTGATGGATAACATGCGCAACTTATACGCATACATGCGAAAAATAACGTCGACAGCAGCAAATAACATTTAATGCTCATAGACTCTTCCCCCCTCGTAGTCCCGCATGGGGCTACTATGAGTCTAGCGCATCTCTGCTTCATATGTGTAGATTATGAAGTTCCGCAGTGAGTAAAATCACTGCGGAACACAAATTATTGCTCATGATGTACGGAAGATTAGATGATCGCTAACGCAACCAATATTCCACCGATTAATCCAAGGATAGCTAAAATTAAGAATATATAGAAAAAGAATTTTGCAATTCCTGCAGAACCAGCGGCAATACCAGTAAATCCAAATATGCCCGCGATAGCTGCTATAATTGCAAAGATAATTCCCCAACCTAATAATCCAAATCCAAACATACTATCTCCCTCAGAAGCCGCGAAGCAAGCCAACAATAAATAATACCAAGAAGATAAAGAAAAGAATTCGTGCAATGCCTGCAGATTCAGCAGCAACACCACCAAACCCAAATACACCAGCTACTAAGGCGATAACCAAAAATAGCACCGTCCAACTTAAAAGATCTACCATAACAGCTCCTTTTTACGTTTATGGTTTTAAAAAAACATTTTTATGGTCGTGCACAATTTTTACAACGACCTGAGTTAATAAAATCATTTATAATCGATTGAACAACAAACATACCGACTATGGGCACAAAAGCGAGAAGAATAAAATAGAGAACAGGGTCGCTATCTTTTTTTATATGCTTAACAAATGCCTCAGAGTATTTATACCAAAAATAAAAATTCCCAAACGGAATCACAATTAAAAGCCCAGTTGGGATGAAAGTCCCCATACATTTTATTTCGTTCTTTGTTTTGACAGACCAATAAATAAAATAAAGACCGAATGTTATAAGCAAGAGGAGCACCATAGAAGCTAAACTACGTTCTTTAAGACACATAGAGGATCCCTTTCCTTGGTTTACATTTTTTAAGTATATAAATATTGATAATTAATTTGCAATGAACATACACTTATTACATGGTAAACAATAAAAACTTTTTTGTTATTAAAGGGTCAGGAGAACAAGAACAGTTCTCTCCCGAAAAATATCGCCGGTCACTGCACAGAGCAGGGCTTTCAGAGCACGAGATTGAGGCGATTTGGCAAGAGATTGCACCACAATTACATGAAGGCATTACCACCCGTGAATTATACAAAAAAACCTACCAACTTTTGACCCATAAAGAACGGCGGACTGCGAGTATCTATTCTTTGAAAGATGCCCTTCGTTTACTCGGTCCTACCGGGTTTCCCTTTGAAAAGCTTGTTGCAAAGATTTTAGAACATGAAGGATATGAAGTTAAAGTAGGTGTTATTTTACAAGGCAAATGTGTTACGCATGAAACGGATGTTCTTGCTGATAAAAATGGCGAACATATTCTTGTTGAATGTAAATTCCACCATCTTATTGGCGTAAAGTCTGACGTGCAAACAGCGCTCGCTGTTAAAGCACGATTTGATGATATTTCCGCGGTGCACCAACGCCCCATATCAAATTGTATGCTCGTTACCAACACACAGTTTTCTCGCGATGCAATACAATATGGCGAATGCTCTCAAATACGAATGATCGCTTGGGGGTACCCAGCAGAACGCGGCCTTGCCTATTTTATTGAAAGATATTCTCTCTACCCCATCACCGTACTCACGCGTTTACGAGATGACGAGGCACAGCAATTGCTCAAGGCAGGAATTGTTTTGTGCAGCGATTTAGTCAAACAGTCACAAAAACTGATTGAGCTTGGCATACCGCAACATATCGTTGATCAATTGGTACACGAAGCTCAATCACTTTGTCATAATACTTAATTTAGTTTTTTAAATCGTGGAATGATCTGTTCATTTTTTTTGACAGTTTCCATGAACATTGCCAATGGCCTGATCCAGACAGGATTATTGCCAAATTCAGGGTCGTTATGCAAACCTTGATAGACCACATATTTTTGTAGATCTTCGCTATGATTTGCGATGGCAACAATTTTATATTGTTTACCACTATAGTGTTCGTAGGTTGCTCCAATTTCTGGAGAAATCATTTGCGATGCCGCTTTTGCTTTGCATGCACTATTTCCACACATCATGCCCATGGTTATAATTCCTATTTTTCTTGTTGCTGTTGCTGATGCAAGGCAATAAATTGCTCAATTAAATTCTTTAATGGTAAAAATAATGGTTGCGGTAATGCTTCCCATGAGAACCACTCCCATCCCTCACATTTATCTGGCTCTAATAATTCTGGCGTACCAGTTAAATATTCCCCAACCATAAATATGCTTACACTATGCACACCATCAGGAAAAACAGAGTTAATCGTAGGCCCTTGGCTTATTTTGCCCAAATTCAGACCCGTTTCTTCAAGGACTTCTCGGCGAGCACATGCTTCGAATGATTCACCATGCTCTAAGTGGCCACCCGGAATACTCCAAGTTCCATCACCATGCGAACCTTTTCGCTTGCCCAGCAAGATAAAGTCACCCTTTTGAATAATTACACCAATTCCTACACGAATATCGTTCATACTACACTCCTTTATATTGTTTTGCTGCTTCTACTAATCCTACAAATAATGGATGCGGTTGATAAGGTTTACTTTGTAATTCTGGATGAAATTGGCAAGCAACAAAGTAAGGATGCTCAGGAATTTCGATCATTTCTGGTAAATTTTGATGTTCGTGAACCCCTGAAACAATAAAGCCTGCTTGCTCAAATAAGGGTACATAAATCGCATTAAATTCATAACGATGACGATGACGCTCAGAAATGCGTTCAGCTTTATACAATTGTGCTGCCTTAGTGTCGGGCTTCAACACGCAAGTTTGTGCGCCTAAACGCATCGTGCCGCCTTTATTTGCAATCGCTTTTTGTTCTTGCATCAGATCAACAACCGAATATTTCGTGGCTGGAATAAATTCCGTAGAATGTGCTTGTTTTAATCCAAGTACTGAACGTGCAAATTCTATCACCGCCACTTGCATACCTAAACAGATCCCGAAATAGGGAATCTTATTTTCACGAGCATATCGTGCTGTGACAATTTTCCCTTCAACACCACGATCACCAAAGCCACCAGGAACAAGAATAGCATCGATTCCTGCTAAGAGTTCATGCACGCGATCTTGTGTCACATCCTCAGCATCGACCCAAACAATTTCTACTTTGGTGCGCGTTGGAATTTGTGCATGTAAAAGTGCCTCATAGACACTCTTATAGGCATCTTTGAGTAAAATATATTTACCAACGATGGCAATTTTTACTTTTGTTTGTAGTGATTGCAACGTATCAACAATTTCTTGCCAATGGTTCAAGAGCGGCTCTTTATACGTGATACCTAAATGATGTGCTATGCTTTTTGGCAATTGTTCACGAGCTAAATAGAGCGGAAGCTCATACACGGTTTTTAAATCTGGTGCAGAGATAATCGAACTTTCTTCAACATTGGTGAAAAGAGCAATCTTTTTCTTGATATCATCAGGCAAAGTAAGCTCTGATCGACAAATAAGAATATCTGGTTGAATCCCGAGCGAACGGAGTTCTTTAATAGAATGTTGCGTCGGTTTTGTTTTGAGTTCAGAAGCGACAGCTATATAGGGAACGTAGGTAAGATGAATGTAAATGCAATTTTTCTTATTGGCATACAACCCCATCTGACGAATGGCTTCAATAAATGGCAAGCCTTCAATATCGCCAACGGTACCACCAATCTCCACAATCGTACAATCTACTCCTTCTGCAGCTCGGGTGATTGCCAGTTTAATTTCATCGGTAAGGTGTGGCACGATTTGGATAGTACCACCTAAAAATTCACCACGTCGCTCTTTGTCAAGCAGTCCTGCATAGAGTTTGCCGGCAGTAATACTGTTATGGCGCAAGAGGCGAGCATTTGTAAACCGTTCATAATGGCCGAGATCAAGATCAGTTTCTGCCCCATCATCTGTGACAAATACTTCACCGTGCTGATACGGGTTCATCGTACCAGGATCAACGTTCAAATAGGGATCTAATTTTAAGAATGAGACTTTATATCCCATGCCTTCAAGTATGGTTCCAATCGCCGCTGCTGTAAGACCTTTTCCTAAAGAAGAAAGAACGCCGCCGGTGACAAAGATAAATTTAGACATGTGGTGCATTGCTCCTGATAGTATCAAATACAATGCTCTTTATTATAGCACATTTAAAGCAAAAGGGCCCTCGCTTTTTTTCCGCGAGGGGCCTTCTTTTTTTCAAAAATTTTATAGATCTCTTCTTATTCTATAGACAGATCAATGAAAACCATAAAATAAGAATTGAGCACTTTCCGCAATTTTTTAATAATATTTTGAATAACTGGCGATTTTTCATATTCATTTATTACAAAATCACGCACACAGCTTTGGACATTTTCTTCAAGTCCAATATAAATCCCCTCTTGTATCAAGGGGGTAGGCTTTGTTAAAAAACCAAAATCCCTCAAGATCTCTAACTGGTTATTTCCCCAATATGCTGGAATAGAATACTTTTCTTCAGATGAATCGAGGCAATAGAGCATAAGATAGGCATAGGCAACAGGATGCATCTTATGCAAAACGGATAGCTGCAGACTCACGACATCGCGCTCTGAACAAAATTCAATTTTCTGTTGTGCATGTATCTGAAAAGCAGAAATACCAAGCACCATACACCAGATTTTAAGCATACCTCACTCCTTATCAAAAAAAGTAAAAAGTAAGTATACCCTATTACTTGTCCAGAGTAGAGCATTTTGACAAATTTTGATGATTTTGGTATAAGGGCACAAAAAAACCCCGAGATTTCTCTCGAGGTTTAATTTTAATTCCTGGCACTACCTATTCTCCCAGCTCGTTACCAAGCAAGTACTATCAGCGCTGTAGACTTAACTGCTGTATTCGGAATGGGAACAGGTGTTTCCCCACAGCTATACGCACCAGGAAATTTTCAAAAGTTGTTAAACAACTTTAAATCTTAACTTGTTCTTGAAATATTTGTAATGTGAAATCCATATAATTTATTGTGATTAAAACATTCGATCTATTAGTACTGGTTAGCTACATGCATTACTGCATTTACACACCCAGCCTATCAACGTCGTAGTCTTCAACGGATCTTATTTGCTCAGCTTACGCTGGCAAGAGGTATCTTATCTTGAGGCGAGTTTCCCACTTAGATGCTTTCAGCGGTTATCTCTTATGAGCTTAGCTACCCAGCTTGCTTTTGGTAAACAACTGGAACACCAGAGGCTCACTCATTCCGGTCCTCTCGTACTAGGAACAACTCCTCTCAAATACCTTGCGCCCACGACGGATAAGGACCGACCTGTCTTACGACGGTCTGAACCCAGATCACGTAACGCTTTAATTGGCGAACAGCCAAACCCTTGGGACCTTCTCCAGCCCCAGGATGCGTTGATCCGACATCGAGGTGCCAAACCTCCTCGTCGATATGGACTCTCAGAGGAGATAAGCCTGTTATCCCCGGCGTACCTTTTATCCATTGAGCGATGGCCCTTCCATTCGGAACCACCGGATCACTAACTCCTGCTTTCGCATCTGCTCGACTTGTATGTCTTGCAGTTAAGCTCTCTTGTGCGTTTACGCTCAACCAGCGATTTCTATTCGCCTTGAGAGAACCTTTGAATGCCTCCGTTACATTTTAGGAGGCGACCACCCCAGTCAAACTGCCCACCAGACACTGTCATCCGCCCGGATTACGGGACGAAGTTAGACTTCTAAACGGATAAGGGCGGTATTTCAACGTCGACTCCATGAGAGCTAGCGCTCCCACTTCAAAGTCTCCCGCCTATCCTACACAAATCAATTCAAAAATCAATGTCAAGTTGCAGTAAAGGTGCACGGGGTCTTTCCGTCCAGTCGCGGGTAACCAGCATTTTCACTGGTACTACAAATTCACTGAGTTTATCATTAAGACAGCGCCCAACTCGTTACGCCATTCATGCAGGTCGGAACTTACCCGACAAGGGATTTCGCTACCTTAGGACCGTTATAGTTACGGCCGCCGTTTACCGGGGCTTCGATTCAAAGCTTCGCCTTGCGGCTGACTTCTCCTGTTAACCTTCCGGCACTGGGCAGGCGTCAGGCCCTATACATCCTCTTACGAGTTAGCAGAGCCCTGTGTTTTTGTTAAACAGTCGGTTGGGCCTCTTTGTTGAAACCCGATGATGCATTCAATTTCTCTACTAACACCACGGGCACCTCTTATCCCGAAGTTACGAGGCCAATTTGCCGAGTTCCTTAATGATAATTATCTCAACGCCTGAGCATTTTCAGCCCGTCTACCTGTGTCAGTTTGCGGTACGATCACTCTTAGAACTCGCTAGAAGATTTTCTTGTCAGTGTAGAATCAATTAAATACACTTCGTCACAAGGACTTAGCATACCCTTCACACTTCAAGGTTAACGACAAAGCGGATTTACCTACAATGTCCCTCTTTGTGCTTAGCTTGGCAATCCAAAATCCAAGTTAACCTATCTTACTGCGTCCCTTCATCGCTCAAACGCTCAAGAGTGGTGCAGGAATATTTAACCTGCTCTCCATCGCCTACTCCAACTGGCCTCGGCTTAGGTATCGACTAACCCTGAGTGGATGAACCGTTCTCTCGGAAACCTTAGACTTTCGGCGAACAGGAATCTCACCTATTTTTTCGTTACTTATACCAACATGCTCACTTCTTTGGCCCATCACTTGTCTTTCCAGTCAAGCTCGTATCTGCCAAAGAACGCTCCCCTACCCCTGCATATCTAAAAGATATACAAGCCATAGCTTCGGTAATCTGTTTAGCCCCGTTCGTTTTTTAGCGCAAAAACACTTGACCAGTGAGCTGTTACGCTTTCTTTAAAGGATGGCTGCTTCTAAGCCAACCTCCTGGCTGTCTGTGTATTTCCACCTCTTTTACCACTTAACAGATATTTGAGGACCTTAGCTGATGGTCTGGGCTTTTTCCCTCTCGACTACGGATCTTATCACTCGCAGTCTGTCTCCCGCCTTCTAACATTGTGGTATTCAGAGTTAGTAAAAACATGGTAAGCTTGCGCCCCCATAATTTAAACTGTGCTTTACCCCCACAATGGATTCGACGAGACTATACCTAAATATATTTCGGGGAGAACCAGCTATTTCCCAGTTTGATTAGCCTTTCACTCCTATCCACACCTCATCCGAGCAGTTTTCAACCTACACCGGTTCGGACCTCCATTTCATTTGACTGAAACTTCATCCTGGACATGGATAGCTCACTAGGTTTCGGGTCTATGTCATACTACTAATCGCCCTATTCAGACTCGCTTTCGCTACGGCTCCGTTCTTTCTAAACTTAACCTTGCAATATAACATAACTCGTTGGCTCATTATGCAAAAGGTACGTGGTTGCGCATACGTATATATCGCTTCCACCGCTTGTAGACAATTGGTTTCAGTTTCTATTTCACTCCCCTTCCGGGGTTCTTTTCACCTTTCCCTCGCGGTACTTGTGCACTATCGGTCATCAAGAAGTATTTAGTCTTACCCGATGGTCAGGGCAGATTCTCGCAGAATTTCACGTGCTCCACGATACTCGGGAACAGACACACATTTTATTACTAATCTTTCGCTTACGAGGCTTTCACTCTCTATGGCTGTCCTTTCCAGAACGATTCAACTAGAATAATAAATCAAATGCCGAAAACTGTTTTTTTCGACGCGTCAGTCCCACTACCTCCACAATACAACGCAAACAGGCTATCACGTATTATGGATTTAGACTCTTCCCATTTCGCTCACCACTACTGAGGGAATCACTTCGTTTTCTTTTCCTAGCGCTACTTAGATGTTTCAGTTCACGCCGTTAGCTTCCTTACCCTATGTATTCAGATAAGGATATCTTGGGTCTACCAAGATGGGCTTCCCCCATTCGGACATCTCCGGATCAAAGCTAGATTGACAGCTCCCCGAAGCTTATGGCAGTCTTCCGCCTCCTTCATCGCCTCTTGATGCCAAGGCATCCACCAAAAGCCCTTTTCAATTAATCACAAACTTTACTAATTTTTTAAGGTATTCAGCTTAGTTTGTAGTTTTTTTACCTGGACTATCACATTACAAATATTTCAAAGAACAAGAATTTTTATTATATATGCAAAATTATACTAACTTATAAATGCTTTAAACTGGCTACGCCAACGTATTGACGAAGTTTGGTGGAGATGATCGGATTCGAACCGATGACCTCCCGCTTGCAAAGCGGGCGCTCTACCAACTGAGCTACATCCCCGTTCTTACACTAATGAGGAGGGTGCCCTTGGTGGGCCTAAGTCGACTCGAACGACTGACCTCCCCGTTATCAGCGGGGTGCTCTAACCAACTGAGCTATAGGCCCAGCATTTATTTTATATAGCCTATGAGTCTGTGAATAACAATCTGATTTTTACAACACCTTATTACTTTTAAGGTAATTATCTCCCTCGAAAGGAGGTGATCCAGCCACAGGTTCTCCTACAGCTACCTTGTTACGACTTAGCCCCAATCACTTCCCACACCTTAGGTATCCGCCTCTCTTACGAGTTAGCTAAAACAACTTTGGGTGCAAAAAGCTTTCATGGCTTGACGGGCGGTGTGTACAAGGTCCGAGAACGTATTCACCGCATCGTTCTGATATGCGATTACTAGCGATTTCAACTTCATGAGGTCGAGTTGCAGACCTCAATCCGAACTTAGATTGGCTTTCTGGGATTGGCTTACTTTTACAAGCTCGCAACCCTTTGTACCAACCATTGTAACACGTGTGTTGCCCTAGGCATAAGGGCCATGCGGACTTGACGTCATTCCCACCTTCCTCCTGGTTTCCCAGGCAGTCTCGATAGAGTGCCTCCTTACGGAGTTGCAACTAACGACAGGAGTTGCGCTCGTTAAAGGACTTAACCCAACATCTCACGACACGAGCTGACGACAGCCATGCAGCACCTGTAAAATTGTCTATGCTTTCGCATAGAAGACTGTATTTCTACAGCTGTCAAAAATATGTCAAGCCTAGGTAAGGTTCCTCGCGTAGTGTCGAATTAAACCACATGTTCCACCGCTTGTGCGGACCCCCGTCAATTCCTTTGAGTTTTAATCTTGCGACCGTACTTCCCAGGCGAATCACTTAACGCGTTAGCTACGACACTAGTCATGCAAGCACGACTAACGTCTAGTGATCATCGTTTACGGCGTGGACTACCAGGGTATCTAATCCTGTTTGCTCCCCACGCTTTCGTGCATGAACGTCAGATATGGACCAAGAAGCTGCCTTCGCCATCGGTGTTCCTCTCGAGATCTACGCATTTTACCGCTACTCCGAGAATTCCACTTCTCTCTTCCATCCTCTAGTCCATCAGTTTCTACTGCGAGCTCCCAGTTAGGCTGGGAAATTTAACAGTTGACTTAGTGGACCGTCTGCGCACCCTTTACGCCCAATCATTCCGAATAACGCTTGCACCCTTCGTATTACCGCGGCTGCTGGCACGAAGTTAGCCGGTGCTTTCTCTAATGGTACCGTCATCCCGCAACTGTATTAAAACTGCGTCTTTCGTCCCACTTAACAGAAGTTTACAATCCGAAGACCTTCATCCTCCACGCGGCGTCGCTGCATCAGGCTTTCGCCCATTGTGCAAGACTCCTCACTGCTGCCTCCCGTAGGAGTCTGGACCGTGTCTAAGTTCCAGTGTGGCCGTACACCCTCTCAGGCCGGCTAACCATCATCGCCTTGGTAGGCCTTTACCCTACCAACTAGCTAATAGTACGTAAGCTCATCAATCAGCGACAGCAAAGAGGCCATCTTTCTCCCCGAAGGGACGAATGCAGTATTAACTCCGATTTCTCGAAGGTATCCTTCACTGAAGGGTAGATTCTCACGCTTTACTCACCCGTTCGCCGCTTTACTCAGCCCGAAGGCCTTTCGCGCTCGACTTGCATGTGTTAGGCACGCCGCCAGCGTTCATTCTGAGCCAGGATCAAACTCTTCATTACAAAATTTACTCAGAAGTACTCAACAAGACTCATAGGCTTATTTGTATAATCTATTTTGCATATATGTCAAAGAAATTTAAAATTTTTTGCGCTTCTTTCAAGCTTCCTTATAATTATAAGGATTCGATTGAAGAAGTCAAATTTTTCTATTCAAAATTTTTATCGAATTTTTTGTCGAATTTTTTTCAAACTTAATTGATTACTAGTTTACTGGAAATCCGCTCACAGTCAAGTGATTTGCGAAATATTTTTTCGCGTTTTTTGCGGCTGTTTCAACTGGCTGCTTCGTGCAATTAATTCAATTGTAGAGATAAGTATAACGTTGCTCCCGGTACTGTCAACACTTTTTTAAACTTTTTTTCATCTTTTTTGAATATTATTCGCCCTTGGCCCAAATTGTGCGCCACCGAACACCTCCAACCACTCGATCTGATCGATCATTTGCCACATTTTACCCAACTGGCCCAATATCTGCTAGAATAATGAATAAGAACGTCTTTAACTCCCGGCCAAGGGCCAAAGGAACAGTATATATGCTTATTGATGACTTAAAAGAACAGCTAAAAAGCACGGAATCCCATATCGCTACCATTAAGGCCTTCTGGCAAAATGCCAATATTGATGCTACCTACCAAAGACTTAGGGCCGAAAGCCTTGAAGAAAACTTCTGGCAGAACCCTCGGCAGACCTCTATATTGAAGGAACTCCAAAAAGTCACCCTCCAAAGAGAGCTCTATATGGATATCATAAAGAACCATACCGAGCTCCCCGAACTTCTGGACCTCTTTGCAGAGGACCCTGAGGAGCTTGCTAAGCTTCAAAAAGAGATCGCCCTCTTTGATAAGAACATCAGAACCTTTAAAATATCCCTGCTTTTACATGATGAGCAAGATAGCAACAACTGCTTTTTAAATATTAACTCAGGAGCAGGCGGCACCGAATCCCAAGATTGGGCAGAAATCCTCTTGCGTATGTATATACGGTTCTGCGAACGGGAAAAACTCAATGCCTCTATTATAGACTATCAACCTGGGGAAGCTGCCGGCATAAAATCTGCCACGGTCTTTATTAAGGGGACCAATGCCTACGGTTTACTGAAAAGTGAGCATGGCATTCACCGCTTGGTCCGTATTTCCCCGTATGATGCAAATAAGCGCCGCCATACTTCCTTTGCTGCGGCATTTTTAACACCTGAATCTCCGGATATCAATGTCACGATCGACCCGAAAGATTTGCGGATCGATACCTATCGCGCCGGTGGAGCTGGTGGTCAGCACGTTAATAAGACCGATTCTGCAGTTCGCATCACCCATATTCCCTCGGGCATTGTGACGCAGTGCCAAAGTGAACGGTCGCAAACACAGAATAAAGAGACTGCCATGAAGATGTTGATGGCGAAACTGATTCAAAAAGAGAAAGACGAGCAAAAAGCAAAGTCTGAATCGATGGAACGCAAGAAGATTGAATGGGGATCACAAATTAGGTCGTATGTTTTGCATCCCTATAAGATGGTGAAAGACCACCGAACAGATTTTGAGTCACCGCAGCCGGAGCTGGTGCTTGATGGTGATTTGATGGAATTTATTGAATCATACTTAGTGTGGAGCGGTACGAACTAAACGCAGCTCTTTCTATAATGAATAAAGAAAATAGCGAGTTTCATTTTTAAATCAAGCATTTTAATAAAAAAAAGACCGGGAAATTTTTCCCGGTTCTTTGCTGATCACTATTTTTTGTTTTCATACTTGTTGAAAGCTTCTCGCGTTACTTGCGGTACCTTGCCGCTATTATCGATCAGCGCCAATTTTTCCAACAATCGCTTAGAAAAGGGAGCCTCTATCTTATAGTGTTGATCTCGCATATTCGCATAAAAATCATACACCGCGAGCGCGCTTATTAAATTTCCCGTTCCTGCCTGCTGCTGCAATGCTTTAATTCGAGTTTTTATGACATCATAATGAGTTCGCGCAACTTCAGTTTCTTGCACTTTCTCTTCTTGCATCGCACCAATCGACTGTGTCACCATCAATAACAAGAATATATAATATATGTACGACATATATTTCCCCTTTTTTCAAATTAACGTTCGAACAACCATCCAGATCGAGCTTGCCGCAAAGACGCCTGACCAGAATGGATAGTGTGCTTCTTTGTCTTTTACTAAGTAGGTTGTCAGACCACTGACTACTAAAACTAGCGACCAGTCGAATGGCATCAATAGCCCGCCGAGCACGAGCGATGCATTGACGCGGATTTTTTTAAGAACAAATCCAAATAATGCGCCAACAAAAATTGCCATAACATTAAAATCATACGCATTGATCAACAATGCACGCGATTGCGCTTTTTGCGCGATCAATTCAGCAGATCCAAGACCGAAGTGATTAATCAAGAACCAAAATATTGCACCAATGATGCATGAAGTAACAGCAAGCGCAAACCACTGAAACACACGAATATGTTTTGTCGTAATGTTTGAAAGCTGCCCAAGTTTGCTGCCAGAAAGCGCATCAGCAGCGATTCCACCAGAAATTTCTACAAATGCTGCGACCAGTGTTGCTTGCATTGCAGTAAATCCAAACATCACCAAGCCCGGCAACATCACAAATGTTGCAAAGCGTCCGAGTGGTGCAAGGCCAACCGTTCCCATGAATATAATCAGTTGATATGCACACAGCGCTGCGCCAACAATCACGAAGAGTTGTGCCAGGAATGTAAAATCAAACCAAGAAAAGAAAAGGTATAATCCCAAACCCATCACCACAAGCAATGGAACATATTTACGCATTGATACATTGGTATAGGGAATCGAACGTGTTGCAAAACTATATCGCGTAAAATGGATCATCTTACTGATAAACTTGGGTGCATCAATAAAGCTGAACAGTGCACCTTGTATGATCATGCCGCTACAAAACGCGAGCAAGAAGTTGTCGATATTAATGGTTGCAAAGAATAGTTTATGCAGCGGACTAAGCAATGCTATTTTGGTGAGCGCGCCCACTGCAAAGGGGATTGCTATCACATGACCGGTAATAAAACCGATTGCCCATAACATCGGTAATACGTCAAGGCGCAATACGATGCTGGGAAGATCCCACCATCCGACGGTGCGTGCAGATACAAGCATCAGCTTTTGTGGCACCAGACGACTTCCAGCTTGCAATGCACTGAAGAATAATGAACTTATTGCACCGGCAAGTAACTCATATCCTTTACGGACTTGATTTTGTGCGGAAATAGTCTTGAACAACATTTGCGCGACAGGGAACGACATGGTTGTATCGGCAAGTATCTGTTTTTCGAAAATGTGCGCAAATACCAGACCAGCAGCTCCTGCAAGGAAAACAGTTGCGCCTACTAACAGTGAAAATGAAAATGGTTTGGCAAACCACGATGCAAAAATATCAGCGCGCAAAAAATGAAGTGCTGGAAAGGTCCATGCACAGGCACTTGCCACAATACCGCTGATTCCTCCAGCAATCGTTGCCAACGTTGCACTTTGTTCTTTATCTTGTGCAGTCGTACGAATACAAAGACGAATTGCGATGATCGCGAGCAACGCCAATGTCGGCTCGATCCATGGCCCAATCGGCACAGCCAATGAGATATAACTCATAACGACAGTTGCCAGACAAGAAAAGATAAGGGCAAGTATGCCCGTGAATAACAATATTGAGATATGCATAAAAAACTCACAAAAAAAATTGCAGTACACTTGTGTTAAGCATACTGCAATTTTTGAATTAGGAGAAAAATATCTCAGACGGCAAACATCCCCGGCATGCCGTCAAACCAGGCGTGATAATTTAAATGATCAGCGCGAGAAAGCGTTATACATGTACCATCAGTGCGACCATAGCGCAAGCCAACAAACGGAATATTCTTTGCGCAGACATGTGTTTTCACCGATTCTACATGATGCAACTTATCATCCATAAAAATAATTTTTGTTGGATGCAGTTTCAAAATATCGATCAGATGCATCAAAACCGCACCCTTATTATTCGGCCCACATGCAATGATACCTTTATGATATAATGCCGGATTTTGCAAACCATCGATTGTAACATCACGCTGTGCAATTGCAGAACGAGAAAAATCGATGCCCAATTTTGCAAGTTGTTGTGCTGTATGCTCGATAAACTTATGGGAAGAACGTGCAGTTAATGCAATGACGCTATATCCTTGTTGCTGCAACTGTGCGATAACTTGCGCTGTATGCTCTTCTAACAAACGATGCTCATCCTGCATTGCTTGCCATATATAATAATCTTTCACTGCATCAAAGTTGACCTTCTTTTCTTTACACAACGCAGCAAGCCAATGCTCACCATGATCAAGGGTAATAAGCGTTTCATCAAGATCAAAGACAATCAAATCTGTCATTCGCTCAACATGTTCTAAGACGCTATCGATCGTGTTTGTGTGAATGATTTCTGTTGCATGACTAAAAGCTATGTGCAGCAGGAGACCAAGGTTGAGTATAAAATTTCTTTGCATACTATTCCTTTATAACTGAGAACGAATTTTTTGTGAACGTGCGCCAAATAAAATACTTTGAGTATCTTTTGTAAAGTCTACATACTTTTTATCATATACATATAATTTAGGGATTGATGGCTGCTTGCTTGAAGTCTTATGTTTAGAGAAAAAAGCAATATTCTTTAAACGACGCATCAGGAGAATATAATCAGATTTTTGCTGTGTGGTATTAATGGTGATATTTTCAGCCGTGTTGCCAAGCTTGCCTGCAACAATGCTCTTAAACGTCTTAAAATCTGAAACTAGTGGTACTTCGATTTTATGAACATCTGGTCCAACTTTGAAATTCGCTTCGTTCATCGCTGGCCAATAGAGGATCCTCACCTGCATTTTATCACAATACTTGAATTGATCTTGCATGGCGTGAGCGCGTAACGTACACAATATTATGAGAACAATAATACATTTTTTATACATTTGCTTGTCTGCGCTTCAATTTAAAATATATAAAAGCTTCTTATTAAAAGCTTGAATCTCTTCTTTTGTTGTCACAAATGCAGTAACAAACCGATATACATTATCATGCCAATGATAAAACTGTGCTCCTTCATCTTGTAAACGTTGAGCAACATCGGCGGTCAATTCAACAAAAATTTCGTTACATACAGCTTTGTGTAAAAGTTTGACACCGGCCTGCTCGAAACAATACATCAATTCTTGTGCCATTGCATTTGCATGACGAGCATTGCGCAACCAAAGATCATTTTCAAAAAAAGCTAAAAATTGTGCTGCGATAAATCGTTCTTTGGACATGAGTTGACCAGCGCGCTTTATAGAATAATCAAAATCTTTTGCAAGCTCTTTATTAAAGAACACAACCATTTCGGCAAGCATCGCACCATTCTTTGTTGCCCCGAAGCTAAGAACATCTACCCCTGACTTCCATGTCATCTCAGCAGGGCTGCATCCGAGCGCAACCAAAGCATTTGAAAAACGTGCACCATCCATATGCAGGCAGAGACCATACAGCTGAGTAAGTTTTTTGATTGCCGCAAGCTCTTGTAAGGAGTATGCAGTACCATATTCAGTAGATTGAGAAATGCTGATTCCCCGCGGCATACTTGCATGTGGGCGCAGCTCTTGTACATGCTTGATATGTTTTTCAATTTCTTGGATAGTAATTTTGGCTTGAGCACCCTTAACTGGACGAAGCACGCAATGAGAAAAGTAGCTCGGCGCACCGCTTTCATCAGTATTGATATGAGCTTGTTCATGGCAATAGATAATGCCACCATTGCCTACCATTGAAGACAAGGCTAATGCATTGGCAGCAGTTCCTGTCGCCACAAAATAGATCTCTACCTCGTGCTCAAAAATCTGAGAAACCTTTGTATGAACGAGTTTTGTATAATCGTCAGTGCCATAAGAAGATTGATAACCGGTATTTGCGGCAGTGAGCGCAGCCATAATTTCTGGCGCAACGGAAACAGTATTGTCACTTCTAAAATCCATTAATATCCTTAAAGGCAATAATAAAAGTAATTACTTGCGTGGCACATCATAGGAAACTCTGATAGCACCTTTTTCATTCTTTATTTTTCGAATGATAATATCTCCAATTTCAGAAGCTTGCGTGACATGCGTTCCGCCACAGGGAATACCAAAGTCACCATACATGACCACCCGGCCTGGTTTGTTTTCAGGAATATACGCAGGAACATGATTGCATACGCTAGGCATTTCAGATTTGGACATAAAAAGTAATCTTGTGTTGAAATTTGTTTTCACAATATTTCGGCAGGTATCTTGAATCTGTTTAAGCAATTCGTCTTTATCAGTTCCCTCGAGATTGCCTGCATATTCAACGTACGGGCCTTCAGGAAAATGAAATGCTTTACCAGCCACCCAATCTAAGCCTAACCGATCGACAGCCATATCAATCACATGCCCTGCAGAATGAAGTCGGCTATTTAAAGCGCGACGTTCTAAGTTCACCATGCACTGCACCATATCATTGACTGCAAATGATCCCTGCACAAACATACCAATATGTTTGACAATGCCATCAACAAATCGTACCTCAGTTACTAAGAATTTCCCTGAGTTATTTTCTATAATGCCCGTGTCATACGGCTGGCCTCCACCCTGTGGATAGAAAACTGTTTTGTCGAGAATAATAACCGTTTTATCATTTTCTATGAGGATATTGACTACTTGAGCTGTGCTAGTAGTTACATCTAGGCTTTCTAAATAAAGTAACTGAGTATGCATAGTTGCTTTCTGTTAATCTGAGGGACTAGATTGTGTCGCTTCTACTTTCGACTCCGCTCAAGAAGCTTGCCAATACTACTTCGCTCTTAACAGAGCTACGAAATACTGACGGCCTGCCATACGAAGCTGTTTGCGTAGTAGACGCCTACGCTGCGCTTCGGACAAATTAAGCGATACTACGCTTAATTTGTGGTGCCGGGGGCCGGACTCGAACCGACACAGTGTTACCACCGCTCGCACCTGAAGCGAGTGCGTCTGCCAATTTCGCCACCCCGGCTATTTCTTAGTAGTATACTACTTTTTTGAAAAATTATTGAGTTTTGCACAGGAGAAGTGATATCCCCAGCAGTATTAGCATTGACCATAAAATGGTTTCTTTATATCAAAGATGCACAGGATAAAACTGCTCAATAAAACGGTACGTATTCGTTCGGCTTTATAAAATTTATATAGCTTTGCGCACGAAGATTTGTCTTTGCTCTTTTTTGCTTTTATTATGCATATTAAAAAGAGAAATCTGTTTTTTATAGGCTGCAACGAGTGCTTCTCGGCGACTTATTTCATTATCAAGTTGCTTAATTCTTGCAATGATAAGTTCGTGAGACGGAAGAGTACGCTGCAACAACATCGCATTGCATGAGATGACTGCAAACATGCATAAACACAGCAATGTTAATTCTTCGAGACGTAAAATAGTTTTCATATAATTCCTTGAAAAAGGTTTAAGCCATATGAACTTTACTACTCTACATCGACCTCGGAAATAATAGCAACAAGCAATTTCATTGCCCAACAAGATGGAATTTTGTGAGCAATTCGAGTTTTTGAAAAATTAGAGATGTCCGTGTAATTGGCCGCCAGATAGGTAGTGCATGTGAACATGGAACACTACTTGTCCAGCATTCTTGCCACTATTTACTACAAGCCTAAAATCTTGTCTATCTTTCTGATGCAACTCTTGCGCCATGGCAATCATGCTTTGTGAAAGATGCATATCTTCTGGAATGAATGATTGAATATCGGGGATATGTTTTTTTGGAATAATTAAATTATGAATCGGCGCTTTGGGATTGATATCTTTGATGACGATAATATCATCATTTTCTGCAACAATGGTTGAGGGAATTTGACGTGCGATAATTTTGCAAAAGATACAATTGTTTTCTGACATGGCCGATCTCTCATAATTTCGAAGAAATAAGTAACCAAAAAAAGATGCTATCAAAACTACTAAAAGTATAATGATCTGATTTTTTTTGGCCATGAGATTTCCCATTACGCTAATCGTTTTTCACGAAAAGATCTTCCTGATCCTGACTTTAGATATTTTTCAAATTCGACTGCTTTCATTTCATCTTTAAAAGCAATATATGTAACAATTTCCCACGGTTTATATTTTTCAGTATGAGTCGTCGTACCACGATTATGTTCAGACAATCTTTGCTTTAAATTGCTTGTATGTCCAACATAAATTTGGCTTGGGGAATTAATTGAACGAAGAATGTAAACGTAATAATACACAAGATGAGATTATGCTTGAGGAAATATCAATGAAACTTTTTTTACACTTGCAAGTAGTCCAGCCTACGTGTCTCGCTAAGCTCGCTTACTTCGGCGGACAGCCTTCGCTTTCAACTTTACTATCATTATTTCTTTATTCCGTTAAAAAACTGGCCCCGCCAGCCGTAGCCTCGGCGAAGGCTGGTGCCGGGGGTCGGACTCGAACCGACACAGTATTGCTACCGCGGGATTTTGAGTCCCGTGCGTCTGCCATTTCGCCACCCCGGCGCATGATTTCTAGAATATGTTAAAGAAAAGAGGCTTCAGTACTGTTTAAGAGTAACAAAAAGGCATAAAGCGTCAATCTTTAACGCAAAATCAAGCTGTTATCATGCTCAACGTAAAAATTGGCTCGTACAACACAAAGACCAAGCAGGCGACCAGAAGGCCAAGCACCAATAAGAGCAACGGCTGTACCATCTTGCTGAACGTATCGAGCATTTTATACAACTTTTCTTGATACTGCGTCGCACAGGCAACCAGCATGGGGCCGAGGTTCCCGGTTGCTTCCCCCAGCAAAATAAGCGCCTTGCATTGTGGCACTAACGACATATGTGCTTGCGCCAGAGCAGCGCTTAAGGGCGTACCACCTTCTATGGCATGGGTAACAGCTTCATATTTCTTTCGCAAAGGCGCATAAGCGATGCTCAAACAGGCTATATGCAATGCCTTTGCAATATCCACGCCACCACTTAAAAGCGAGCCTAGTGTTTTAAAAAAAGAAGCATGCGCTGAATCAAGCAACCAGAGTCGCACAAAGGGCATATATAATAACCATGAACTGCCCATCATGCCCCGCTTTGCATACATACTTATCCAACGCACAGCCATGACGATAACAAAGATGACAAGAATGACCGGTATGATCTGCATGCTGGTTAACCAGTTACTGATACCAATCACCACCTCCGTGCGCCAGGGCAGCGGTTTATGCAACGAACGCAGCAGAATGGCAAAGCGCGGAATCACCAGCCAGAAAATCGCAATAACGATAACGAAAAAGAAGAGCACGGTGACGAGCGGCAGCAGGAGAACCGATTTTACTTTGCGCGTGAAGAGATCAACGTTTTCATAATAGTCTGCAAGCTCCTGGCATGCTGTTGCAAGAGCGCCAGATTCTTCCCCTGCCATCAGTAGTTGGCACGCAAACGGCGTAAAAAAGTCGACATGATAGGCACATGCTTGGCTGAGCGGTATCCCTTCCTGCACGGCATATCCACAATCTGCAATAACTTCTTGAAACTGTTTATTGGCTACTGTTTGTTCAGCAATAGTTAATGCATCTGCAACACGAATACCCGCTTGGAGCAGTGAGCCGATTTGTTTGAAAAAGAGTGCGCGGTCAGCATAGGAAAGCGAAGAAAAAAGTTTTTTGCGAGACTCTTTGCACGAGAGCAGCGTGGTACAATTTTGTTTATGGATAACTTTTAGTACATATTCTGGAGAGCGTGCAAAGCTGACGCCCTTGTGGATGGTACCTGCTTCATCGAGAGCGTACCATTTAAAATAGGGCATTCTGCACCTCGAGACCAAGAATTTTGTAGACATCTTGCAAGCTTAGTTCAGTTCGCACTGCTAAAAGCTTGGTTCGCGAAGTTGCGCCGGTTACAATGGCAACATCCTGTTGGGTAATGCCCAGTGCCTTTGCGACCGTTTTGATGAGCTCAGCATTGGCTGCCCCATCCTCTGGCGGGCTTTTTAGGTAACATTTAAGGGTTCCAGACTTGTCGAGTGCCCACTTTCTCATACCTGAGCTGGGAACTACTTTTACGGTAATACGAAGAGTTTTTGCCATAGTACTGCTTAAGACTTGCATAAATTGATAAAATCTTTATCTTTTACTTATACTGACTCGTATTGAAAAACTCAATATGAGCGAGTTGAGGAGAGATGGCTGAGTGGCCTAAAGCGCTTGCCTGCTAAGCAAGAGTCTCGGTAATACGGGGCGCGAGGGTTCGAATCCCTCTCTCTCCACCAGTCATTTCCTGCAGAAATGACTGGCAGGCCAGTTTCTATTGGCAGCGCTTCAAAATTACTATATTCTATTATCTGAAATTAATACGCGCCCATAGCTCCCAGCCTTCGTTAAAACTTCGGCGAGCAAGCAATTGGATAGTATCTCTTGAATTTGATATATTTTATATAAAGCAAATCATAATGCGCCCATAGCTCAATTGGACAGAGCGTCAGACTACGAATCTGAAGGTTGGTGGTTCGACTCCACCTGGGCGCACCAGTCATTTCTGAAGGAAATGACTGACAGGCCATCCCCTTGTTGGACTGTTCACAAAAGTAAATTCTAAAAATTTCCTGGTGCGTATAGCTGTGGGGAAACACCTGTTCCCATTCCGAATACAGCAGTTAAGTTCACAGCGCTGATAGTACTTGCTTGGTAACGAGCTGGAAGAATAGGTAGCGCCAGGATTAAATTAAACCTCGAGAAAAATCTCGGGGTTTTTTATCGACCTTTATTGATACAAGCCAAGCATGCTTGTTTCACTGCTTCCATAGTATCAATCATATTCTGGCAGATAGTGATATCATGCTGCGCAGTATGCAGTTGCCCATTCAATCGATCGCTTGCCCCTTCTAATTTTGATGCCACAAGCCAAACTGAACCAATCAAAACTGCACATGCCCCACAAGCAAGCATCGTACCTTTGTGAGCACAAAGTTTAAAAAAGCATGATCGCGTCTTTTTGTTTGATTTACTCTTTGGTACAGGAAAAATATCTGAGGGAGACAAGAGATTTTCGCGCATATCATCAAGGCTCACTGAGTTAATACTAATGATCGTTACATCATCACTCATGCTCCGACGCATGACAGGCTTTTGCATGCCATGCAGATCAGCAGAGAAAACTATACCGAGTATGAGAGAAACGCGAATAGATATCATCAGATAACCTCAGGGGTAAGAGGGAGAAGGAATTTCATAGAAAACATACTCTATCCAAAACCTCATGTAAATTAAAGGTTACTTATTGCTTTATCCCTAAAATTCTTTAAAATTAGAGAGAAATGTCTGGAGAGATGGCTGAGCGGTTGAAGGCGGCGGTCTTGAAAACCGTTATCCCTGAAAGGGGATCGTGGGTTCGAATCCCACTCTCTCCTCCAGTCATTTCCTGCAGAAATGACTGGCAGGCCAGTCTTCTCAAAGGACCATAGCGGTCCTATTTTTTTGCCCTTATAGGAAAAACACCATGAAACGCACACTTCTTTCACTTTTATTTATCACAACCACCGCACAAGTATCTGCATCCGAAATCGGCTTTAATTGGGCAACTATTGGCGCATTTTCAAGCCCGGTATTAATCGCAGAGTCGCTCTATGTTTGGCATCAATACAAAGAAGAGCGTGAAGCGCTCGAACAACGAATTCCTGGTTTAATAGATATGATACGTGATCTTGAAACAGAAGCAGCGCAAGAAGAAAAAAAACTCAATAATGAGGATAGCACTAAATATTGGACAGTCTTTATCAGAAAGCCTATCATTTACGAAATGTTTTTAGGCAAAGAGAGTGCTATTTGCAAACGCTTGAAACGCTATATCATGAAAGAGAATATCTCAATTTCTTGTGCATTCTTCGCTGGTTTTCTTGGCGTATTGTCTTGTAAAGCTTTACTGAAATAAAAAATACTGAAAAATTAAAAAAGGCAGCTGCTCATCATGTCCTACGAAGCTTTATGCGAAGTAGGAGTTACTGAACAGCCGCCTTTTTTGGTTAGAGCTTTTTAGAGATAATATCCTGAGCCCACGATATATGTTTCTGGCTCTTCCTTGCCCGTATTTTTCTGCGACAAACTTACATACATTTTGCGCGTTGCATTATTTTGTTTCACTTCAAGCCACCCACCGCCAGTACTTGCAATTGCGAGTACTTTTTCCACAGTACTTTCTGAATCTTTGCTTCCATCTTGTTCCGATTGCCAAATTTTTGAACGATCTTGTCCATTAACTAAAGCAATACCTTGCTTATTGTACACAAATACGCTTGTGTCTCCGCGCAAGAAATCATCAGAATTTGAAGCAAACATATTAAATGCCACTTCTTTTGCATTATTTTTTAAGAATAATAATGCACGATCTACCATGAAGCGCACATGGATATATTTTTCATCAGGATAGTATGTTGCACCAACAATATAATCACCATCGGGCACATTTACTTTTTCGATATATACCATGGCATAGGCATTTCGTAACGTATAACCAAGCCAACCACCATGGGGATACCGGTCTGCATGTTCCACAATCATGCGAGTAATATATTTGCCTTCTTTATCACGGCTATTCATCAAATTTAAACCGACAAAGGCTGGATTTGCCATATCTGCAACAGAGGTACCCTTCATATCGTAGGCAAAAAGAGCAACGCTTCCGGTCGCAAATTTACCAAGCCGTTTTGAAAATTCAGGAAATCCTTTTTCAGCACCCTGTTCACGTAAATAACTTATCGCACGCTTCACAAGATCCACGACGGTATTTTCATTAATTTCCGGATAATATCCGCCAACGATCATATATGATTTATTAGTTTTTTTATCCACCAAGCGCTCGATAAAAACACGCTTCTCTAAATTGCCCTGCATACTTTTATACGAATACCATCCCTCACCCTTTTGGCTCATAGCAATGGCAAGCATTTCTCGCGCACGGTATTTGCCATCTGAAGTCATTTCATCCAAAACATTCTGCCCGACCAGCTCAGGACTTTCGGCATGTGCAACAACATTTCCTTCAAAATCATAGGCATATAAATAAATATCCCCATAAACAAACATGCCACGCGGATTATTAAGCTGTTCAAACAGTTCTCTAGAGGAATGATTTTCACCATAACGTACGGCAGACTTAACTAACTGCTCAGCAGCAAAAGCTGCAGAAGCGGGGAAGAATCCTGCGCCGATGATATATGGTTTACCATCTTTTTGCACCGTACGTACATAGGATTGCATATTACTATTATTCCAACGGTAATTTACAATGCCACCATCTTTGCCAATTTGCAGCATCTCAGGAATAAAGTCATTATCTGATGCAGTTTTTTTATCGTAAAAATCTTTCCAGATGACAGAACTTTCTTGTCCAAATACATAACAGATGCCTTCGCTATTAAACACAAAGATGCCAATTTCGCCCTCACGCCATTGTGGATCATTCATAAATGCCTGGCAACTCTCTTCTATGCTCACTTTCTTAAAAAAAGGCACAGCTTTTTCTACCAGGTTTTTCATAGCAGTAACTTTTTTCCCTATATCAACCCGATAGCTTTCCTCCACTTTTCCAGAAAGAGAAGCGGTTATGCCGATACTTACCATGATTATTAAATGTTTCATATTCCACCTTTTTTTTACTTTGAAACTCACCTATAAATAATAGCCTGAACCAATTACAAATGTTTCCGGCTCACGTTTACCCGTTTCTTTTTCAACTAAATTTACATAAATTCGTCGTATAGAATTGTTGTACATATATTCAAACCAACCGCCTCCATTTTGAGCAATGGTTGCCACTCTATCAGAGATCAAACGGCCTTTGTCATCATGCAAATTTTTATCATCTTTCCAAATTCTTGAACGCGCTTTACCATCCACCAGAATAATTCCATTGAGGCCATATACAAATATAGAAAGATCGCCACGTAAAAATTCTGCATCACCCGAAGCAAATACATCAAAGGCATGCTCCTTGCTCGAATCTTTTAAAAATAAAACAGCGCGGTCCACCATAAAGCGAACCTGTATATATTTTTCTATAGGGTAATACCCTGCGCCAACAATAAAATCACCGTCAGGGATACTTACCTTTTCGACGTACATCATTGCATAGGAATTTTTCAAAGAAAATCCTACCCATGCTCCACTTGGGTTACGATTTGCTTCTTTTAAAATTATTTGAGTAAGGGGCTTACCTTCCATATCAACGGCATTGACCAATGATTCAAGACCAACAAATCCAGGATTTGCCATATCTGCACGTAAAATACCTTTCATATCATACGCAAACAACATAGCACTTCCTGTTGCAAACATACCAAGCCGCTTTGAAAATTCCGGGAATGCCCGCTCTGCACCATTCGCTCGTAAATAACTGGCAGCACGCTTAACAAGCCCAATGACCGTATTTGCATCAAGATCAGGATAATATCCACCGGCAATCATATAATTTTTGCCAGTTTTTGTGTCGGTAAAACGTTTTACAAATACCCGCTTCTCTAAATCACCTTGCATACTTTTGTAGCTATACCATCCTTCCTCATCATGACTATTTGCAATAGCTATCATTTCACGGGCACGATATTTGCCATCAGAGGTCATCTCATTCAATACATTTTGCCCCACAAGCTCTTTACTTTCGCCATGGGCCATGACATTGCCATCAAAATCATACACGTACAGGTATACATCCCCATGCACAAATTTACCACGTGGGTTATTAATTTGTTCAAAAAGATCTTTTGCTGAATGAGTCTCTCCATACTTGACCGCTGCGTTTACTAATTCTTTTGTAGCAAATGCTGCAGAAGCTGGATACATGCCGGCACCAATGATATATGTTTTACCATCCTTTTCCACGGTGCGGACATAAGCTCGCATAAGTGTGTTATTCCAATGAAAGTTTACCGTCCCGCCTTCTTTACCAACCTGCAACATTTCTATAATAAAACTGTCTGAAAATTGGGCTTTTTCGTCATAAAAATCATTCCAGATGACCGTCGTGTCTTGCCCAAATACATAGCACACACCAACACTATCAAAGACAAAAATACCAATCTCACCAAATCGCCAGCGTGCATCATTGATAAATGATTTGCAGCTTTCTGCTAAGCTTTTCTTCTTAAAAAATGGAACAGCCTTTTTTACTAAATGCTGCATCATTTCCATCTTTTTTTCGATATTAACGATATATCCACGTTCGGCATGCAATGGTGCAAGAATACCCAAACACATTATCATTACTATATGTTTCATAGTTTTACCTTATTGTTTAATCTTGTCGTCTTCCAAACAAACGCAACAAGCTCAAAAACAGATTGATAAAATCAAGATACAATTGTAATGCACCAAGTAATGCGATTTTATTCCAATCCTCTTCTCGGGCAAGTAACGATGTCGCTAAACGTTGAATATTTTGAATGTCAAACGCGGTTAATGCAGAAAAGAGCAATACCCCAACAATCGCCGCGATAAAATCAAGCCGCGAGCTCTGCAAAAAGATATTTACCCCCAATGCAATAACCAACCCAAAAAGCGTCATGAACAAGAGATTGCGCCACTGCGCTAAATTCGTTTTCGTATACGCTCCATAAATCGCCATGGTTGCAAACATAGAAGCTGCAATGAAAAACACTTGTGCAATCGAAGCAGTGGTATACTGTTGAAAAATTACCGATAACGTTGCGCCGCTCATCACTGCATACACAATGAACATAAGCTTGGCAGCTGAATAACTTAAGGTAGCAATACGCCATGAAAGCAGCATGACTAAAACAAGCTGCCCGATAAGCAACAAGGGCAAAACAAAAGAATAGCGATATAACAACAATGGATTCTGTGCAACAAAGATTGCTGTGATGCCACTTACACCCACTCCCACGGCCATCCAGGCGAAAACACGATATAACAAAAATGAAATTGAACGTTGACCGTCCTGCATACTATTCATAATTTTTCTCCTTGAAAAACAATCCCTTCTGTTTTATTTTAAAATTCATTCATAGAAAACGGCAAGAGATTGATTGTCAAGAGCTTAGTATTTTTGTTACATCTAAAACAACCGAATTTGTACTGTAAGGAGATTTTCATGAAGATACCGTTTATAAAAATTAATTATTTGCTCATCCTGTGCGCTTGTATCAACTGGGCGCAGCAAGAATCGAGCACGGGGAAAGAAAAGCCTCAAATCAATTTTAAAGGGACATTGACCGATACCTCAGGGCAAACATCTTTCGTAGAAAATATTACCATTTCAGGGCTCTATAAAAATATCGCCTTCTATGCCGTGCCAAAAGACGAAGCTACCAACCCAGAAAGTAATACAACGCTTGTTGACTTGAACGACGTCGAAGAATTTAAAGCAGCTCCTGACCAAACAGAAAAATTACTCTTTAATAACCGCCCTTACAATAAAGTTGTTATTGTGCTTAAAAATAAATCAGAAAATACCTATATCGTCGAAGCATCACGCAAAATATTCTGCGATGTTGCCATTAACGGGAGCGGCATAGAAAAGCGACTTTCTTTTGAAGCGCTGAAAACGTTGGTTATGACCGGACACCAGGCAAAAGAAGAAATCCGGCAAGCTGATACTGCACAAAAAAAAGCATGCGACCGCCGGCATGAATGTGAGCAAGCCGGAAAAGTGTTACAAGAATTGACCGAAGAAGTAGAAAAAGTTCCAGAGCCACACAAAAATACGATTGCAAAGCTTGTTGACTCAGCAAAAAATTGGGTGGGTGGTATTTGTTCTACCACAACAGAGAAAAAGTGATATAATTTAAAGAGAGAAAATATAAAAACTCGCTTATTTAAAGGTTTATTATGATCAGTCTGACCAAAAACAATCAGCAAGAAATTGAAAAATCTAAATTCGCCGTCATCGATGTCTTTGCGACCTGGTGTGGGCCCTGCATGGAAATGAAACCGATCTTTGAAGAGGCAGCAAAAAAATATTCGCAATATACTTTTGCTGAACTGAATGTTGATGAAGCACGCGAACTCGCGATTAATTATGGCGTAACATCTGTTCCTACTTTTATTTTCTTAAAAGAAGGTAAAGTAGTGGGTAAAGAAACTGGTTATATGCCAATGGAAGATTTTGTAGAGAAGATTGAAGAATACTTTGCGTAATTTTTCTTTTTAAAAAACATAAGGCGACTTTCAATTGAATTTGAAAGTCGCCTTTATTTTTTACATCACCAAACAAACTTTTGATTTACTCTGATCAGCCATTTTTGATCTTTCAGAAGCAACGCTGCTTTTAATCTTTATTTCCGTCTCTGGTATCGGCGCCAAAGATTTTTCTCTTTGTTGCATACGTTTACAGGTGCGCTCATACTTGGCTCGGCCGTCTTTGATTGCTTTAAAAAGCTGAATACGATTTTCCCATCCCATTGCATAATCATAGGCAGTTTTTCCGTTATTATCCTTGAGTTCAGGATCAGCTCCTGCGGTTATCAGTATTGTTATTATTTCAAAATGAGCGTTTTTGAGAAGGGCATGAATCAGCGCACTTTTTCCATACACATCTTGTAAGTTTACCTTTGCACCATGCTTGATAAGAAATTGCGCAAATTCTTTTTGATTGTTTGCAACAGCTTCTATAAGTGCCGTTTTCTCATCACCGTTAAGTTGACTATTGATATCAACTCGCGCGGCAAGGAGCACTTCTGCAGCTTTAATATCTCCCGTGCGAGCAGTTTTCAGCAACATTTTGTGATAACGATAATCCTGCACAGTAGGTGAATCAACCTGTGCCGATTGTAATAAAACTGGCAACGTAAGAACAAAAAAAATTGCTAGAAACGTACGATATATCATATTCCCTCCCTATCTAAATACTATGCTGAGCATAGCAAATATGCATGAAGAGAAACAAGAACCCAGCGGCTATAACTTTCTGTCTTGCACGTCTATTCCAAGCGCCTTGAGCTGATCACGCAATTCATCAGAGCGCTTCCAATTTTTCTCTTTACGCGCCGCATCACGTTCATCTAATAATTTTTGAATTTCTGGCGTTATCTCTACCTGTTTTTCTGGTAATGGTTCAAGCGAAAGGCCTAACACACCGCGCAATAATTGATACACTGCCTGTCCGAATGCATTGCTTGCCGCAATCGTGTGCAGATTTTCAAATATCACACCGAACATGCCAGGCGTGTTAAGATCATCACAGAGAAAGCTAATCATGTTTTGCACAAGCTCTTGTTCTTGACCGGTGAGCGTTTGAACTAATTCAGTAAATAAAAGCTTCTCTTGGAGAGCGCGCTCTTCTGCCTTCCATCCCATAGCAGCACCGGCAAATACTTTGCATAAACGCTGATAGCTCTTTTGTGCAGCTTCAAGATCATCCCATGCAAAGTCTAATGGACTGCGATAATGGTGTTGCAAAAAATAGTAACGGACGACCATCGGATCGAATTTTGCAAAGACATCGCGCAGCGTAAAAAAGTTACCAAGCGATTTAGACATCTTTTCTTTATCGATACGCACAAAAGCATTATGCACCCAGTAGCGTGCAAATTCTTGCCCCAGCATGCCCTCAGATTGTGCAATCTCATTTTCATGATGCGGGAAGATAAGATCCATGCCACCACCATGAATATCGATCGTTTTTCCTAAATAGGCTAACGCTAATGCAGAACATTCGATATGCCAACCGGGGCGACCATATCCCCACGGACTTTGCCAAAATGTATTTTCTGCTTCAACTTTCCACAAAGCAAAATCGAGTGGATCCTCTTTTTCTTCAGAAATTGCAACGCGAGCGCCAACTTTAAGATCATCAAGCTTGCGATGCGAAAGTTTTCCGTAATCAGCAAATTTCTTAACACGATAATAGACATTGCCACCAACCACATATGCATATCCATTGGCAACCAATGCCTCGATCATGGCAATAATTTGGGGAATATTGTGCGTCACGAGCGGCTCAAATGTCGGCGGTAGACAATGCAATTTTTGCATATCTTCGTGATAGGCTGCAATATATTTTTGAGCAATTTCTGTATAACGCTGTGCATCACCAAGTTCACGTTGCGCACGATTCAGCAACTTATCGTCGATATCCGTAAAATTGCGACAATACTTTACCTGATAACCCAAGCTGCGCAAAAGTCTGTATAACAAATCAAACGTGGTGTAACAACGACCATGACCAACATGAGCAAAATCATAGGGGGTAATACCACAAACGTACATGAGTACGGTATAATCATGCAATGGCACAAAGAGTTTTTTCTTACCCGTTATGGTGGTTGTAAGGGACAAACTTTGCATAGAAGAGCATCCTTTTTATTAATTACGATATTTATTATTGAGCTTGGCCTAGTCAATTTCATCAAAAATAGTATCATATGGTGCATATGATTATGATTGTACAGGAGTAAATGATGTCAGCCAAGAAGAATGTGCTTTCTGCGTTACATCTTCCGTTGCTGTGTGTAGTAATGATAGTCCACGGCTTTGCAAACAACCTGCAAGCCATGGCTACCGACCCTCATGCCGATATGAGTTCTCTGCCACAACCAGAAGAGAGCGTGCCATCTCGCACTATGGCTGCTTTACCAAAAAGAATTAAAACGATTTTTGTCCAAGGCAACCATCTCATTCCCACAGAAACTATCCTTGCTAAAATACCCTACCGAGAAGGTGATATCTTTAAGCCGCAGCGCGCTCGTGCCATGATACAAACATTGCACAAGCTCGGTTCATTATCTGATATACAACTTGCCGCAGAAGTAGTTGCCCCCGACGCGGTAGATCTTTACATTTCCGTGCAAGAAAAAAAGCAGGTTGCTGACTTTGTATTTTCCGGAAATCGTAACTTAAAACGTGAAGAAGTCGAAAAAAAATTCAAAATTTCCGAGTTGAAATTCCTTGATGAAGAAGAGCTTGCAAATATTGTTGCTCAAATCAAAACGCTCTACGCAGAAAAAGATTATCATCATGTAGAGATTGAAGCACGATTAGTCACAACCGACGAAAAAACGGTCGCACAATTTGATATCACCGAAGGCTCGCGCACCCATGTGCAACGTGTTTTTATCCAGGGCAACACTCATTTTAGCAATAAAAAAATTCGCGAGCTCTTATTTACACGAGAAGATTGGCTTTTAGGATTCTTAAATAAAGCAGGCAGTTTCCAACCCGATGCACTTGAATATGACAAAAGCTTGATCGAAAACTTTTATCAAAACCAAGGATACTTGGCAGCACAAGTTAATAACGTGGTTGTTGACCCAGTACCCAATAGTTCAAACGTCCACGTTACCTTCTGTGTTGATGAAGGTGATCTCTATGTGATCGAATCGGTAAAAGCGACCGGTAATGCTATTTTATCTGAAGAAGAGTTATTACAAGTCATCCCCGTAAAGCCAGGGCAATTATATTCCCGTGAACTCATTCGCCAAACTATCGAAGCTATGCGCATGCTATGGGGCGAACATGGGTATATTTATGCTGAAGTTGATCCATCGATTATCCCTGATGAAAACAAGAAAACGGTGCAAGTAGAGTTTCATACCACACTCGGCAATTGCATGACACTCCGTCGTATGACCATCGCCGGTAATAAGAAAACAAAAGATAAGGTTATCCGCCGCCAAATCTTACTTGATGAAGGCGAATTGCTCACCACGCGAAGAATGGAACTTTCGAAAGAACGCGTACAAGCTCTTGGGTATTTTGATCCACGCAATGGCGTCAATTGGAAAATCATTAAACTTGATGAAGAAAATGCGGATCTTGAATTACTGCTCCAAGAAGTAAAAACAGGGAGCATGTATGCCCAATTGGGTACCGGTGGTGTATTAACCGATAAAAACTCACCATCAGATACCTTCCGCGTCAGTGCAGGATTACAAGATATAAACTTCTTGGGTTCAGGCATCCAGATTAATTTAAATGGTTCATATTCTCGCCAAGAACGAAGCGTCGATTTTTCTATTTCTGATCCTTGGCTTTTTGATCGACCATTATTTGGCGGACTCAGCTTATTTCATCGTCGTTCAACGTTTGATGAATTCCGTGCAACAAAATTAGGTGAAGCGCCATCTGCGCTCGATACCGGTGTTGGTGGGCAATTAGGATTTGCTATCGGTACGCTGACCGGAACGCCATTCCAAGCACTTGCTGGCAGCAATGCCCTCTTTGAAGCTGGTTACGAACATCTGAAATTCAGACCTGTGTTACCACCTGCAGAAAGTCTTGCTCCACTTTATAATCGTAAATTCCACTCGGGTGATCAAGCGCGTCTCGGGTTCAATTTTGCCCAAGATGCACGTAATCATCCAGTCATGCCAAGTCGTGGTTATATTTGGAATATGGGTGCAAAATTTGGTCTCTCGCCACATTTGAGCTGCGCAGATAGTTTTGGATTCTTTAAATGGGAATTCGATTTCCAATGGTACACGCCATTGATCAATGAATATGATCTTATTTTGCGCTTCCATACCTTTGCAGGGATCATCAAAGAATTTGGTAGCCATACCATACCATATCGCGAATTGTATAATATTGGTGGACCTGCTACCGTACGTGGATTCTTATACGGTCAAATTGGACCACTGTTAGTCAGTGCGACAAACCCAGCAGAAGCAAGCAATGCGCCACTGGGCGGAAAACGTGCATTTACAGCAAGTTTAGAACTTCTCTTCCCTATTGCACCCGATGGCAGCATTCGTGGCTGTTTATTCTATGATGGTGGTACTGGTTGGGATACACCGGATACCAATTTACTCAGAAATACCGGATTTTCTGTACGTAATAATAGCTTTGATTATCGTCATGCAATTGGGTTTGGTCTCCGTTTAACACGACCATCCCCGGTACGTATCGATGTTGGGTTTAAGCTGGATAGAAGAAAACGACTTGGCGAACCGTTAAGCGAATTTCACTTTACCATGGCGCAAGATTTCTAATTTTTATTGACAACTCTTGTTGTAAAATTTGACTCTCGCATACAAACTATGTCACAATGACGCAGCACAAACTAGCAAATGAATGCGAGGTTGATGATGAAACAGATCGTTGTGCTATTCTTCTGCCTTTCTTTTAACAACTATCAAGAATGCATGACGCGTATTCGAGCCAAGGGGGCATTACATATTCTCACCTATGCCTTAGCAGCTTCTTCACTCGTCCAACAAACAGCACCCACCACAAATAGCAACTATTCGTTTCTTGATACTCTGGTAAACAAAGGAATCTTGCCCACTATTGGACAAGTCATATATTTGAGTTCAGTACCAGCAGGATGGTTTCGTGATCTGATGCACATTCATATCGAGCCCAATTTTTGCCCCGATGAAGATGCGACGGTTCCCCTTCTTAAAACCATCGATGATCCTTCGGTGCAAGCAGAAGATTTCGAAAAGTATATTCCCCTTATCAAAAAATATTCTCCCATTGTTTATTTACACAATAAAGAACCCTATTTCCCTACCACGAGCACCGTATGGTTCTTTGGTAAAAATACCGCAATTATGGCACCTCATGGAACTATAATTATTCCTCCCGGGAAAATAACCAATGAATTTCTTGATACCTGTCGTGATAGTAATCCACCAACAGAAGCAGTAAGAATTGCAGAGTGTGGACAATTCTATTATCAAAACCCCTCCTGTAAACGTTATGGCTCCAATCCCCACAAACATCTTGATGCTCAACAAAACTTAGTCACGCCCTGTTATGTCGTCACCTCTGAAACAAAAACGCATATTTATCTACAATATATTTTTTTGTATGGCTTCAATGCTCCCTATCCTTTCGGTCCTTTTGCAGGTAATTTTACGGACATACAAAATGCTCATGAGGGCGATATAGAACATATCAATATCGAAGTTGATGCGATAACACATGAGCCGAGTAGAATTTTTTACTCGGCTCATGCAGACCCTGAAGGTTTTTGGATAGATGCCAACCATCCTGATATGGAATATGAAGAAGGACATCCGGTGGTTTTTATAGCACATGGCTCTCATGCTACCTATCCAAAAGCAGGTACCTATGTGCGTATTTATGGAGTAGCTAATGATGAAACAAACAAAGGCTTGCGTTGGACGCCGCAGATCATTCGGCTTTATCCAATCGGTGATTCTCGGTACAACACAGCAACTATGTCTTGGGTAGCTTTTGCAGGGAGAATGGGTGATAACGGACCATTGAGTCTTTCAGGCCATTATTGGTTTGCTAACACATTTATATGGGATACTGGCTCACCTTATGAGCAAACATTATTTTGCAAAGCAGTTCCTGAAGGACTTAATCTCATAGAACAGATAAGAGCTTCCATCATAAAGCATCTCTGCATCCTATCAAAAATACCGTATGCATTTATCCCAAAAAAACTTAAGGATGATACATGAAACAAAACGTTATATCATATCTTTTTTTTGGGTTCTGCATGGCCATTCACCACAATATTTCTTGTCTGCATATGCGTTCTACACAATATTCTCGTGCATCAACGAGTTCCAGTGCCAACTCTTTAGTACAATTAACCATTGCTGAAAAGGAAGAGCGTCAAGCGCTATATATTGATGCCGATACGCCCTATATTGCGGCACGCAAGCAGCTCCTGCAAGAAAATTTACAACGATTAACACGTAAGCAAAAGCTTATCGAAATTACCCATACAAAAGCACGAAAAGAGTATCAACAAAAGGAGCTCTATCAACATTACACACACAGACATACGATGCACTATGAATATACCAATCCACAGAGCAAGCGTAATGAATTGATCAATGAAACAATAACCAAAACTAAAATCCGTAAAAACACACTCTATAGATCAGCTTTGTATAGTCTCGGAACGATTGCTTTGATTATTATGGTGCCCTTAATTATGGTAGAAAATGGAAAGTTTTTGTCTCTTAATTTCTCAGAATTGTTGCAACAATGGAATATTCTTTTCTTAGTCCCACTGTTCTATGGCATCTACAAAGTACCACAAAATATGTATACAAACTGTCGAAAGATGCAGATACTGACCAATGATATTAAGAATATTGACCATGAAATTAATGAATGCAATAAATATCTTTTTGGAAACCCACAAGAAGATTTATACCTTTGTCAGAGCGTTGTTGATATCGAAAATGATTCCTCTTCATCCTCATCATCAAACTCTTCTCAGAATGGCTCGCCTCTTATTATTTCTGCTGAACCGACAAAAAAAGATGACGCATCATCATACGAATTGAAGCTGAATTGACGACTCTTTTGAAAATGTAGCATTGTCATTCGTGTTCATGCTACAGTTTGTGCAAGAAGATCCATCTACTCTTGTGTATAAAAAGCATATGAAAAAAAATTATGAACTCTATCTTTTTATTGCGTTACAAATTGGCTTAACGCTGATCTATATCTATAAAGAAAGTCGTTCTATCGAAGTTTTTTATAAGAACCAACGACTTGAAAAAAAACATGCCGAATTGGTATCACAAGTAAAAGACGCACAGAACCAATTGCAAGCTGCCCAAAATCGCTCTCTTATACAAAGTTATGCACATGATAACAAGCTGGAACCTCTTTCTCTTTCAGCAGTAAGGCATATCAATGCTCACGAACCAGCATAAAGTAAAGATCGCACTGATTTTTGTAGCGCTTCTTGCCTGCTATGGTCTTTCTTTGTTTAAGTTATATCTTATTCAAATTAAGCATACCGGCTTTTTTAAACAGATGGGCAACCAACAATACAACGTACGTATTACTGCAACTCCTGAGCGCGCTATTTTGTATGATCGCACCGGCAAACAAAAACTTGCCATGAATAAAGATAGCCTCAGCGCATTTATTGTTCCCAACAATCTCAAAGATTCCCGCACGGTAGAAACTTTCCTCAAAAAACATTTCCCCTCAGCAGCTGCACGATTTGCAGCACAAAAAAATCGCCCCTTTATGTATGTAAAGCGTCACCTGAACCCCGAACAGGAGGAAATTATTAAAAATGCACACATTCCTGACATACGCTTCCTCAAAGAACCCAGCAGATTTTATCCAGTAGAATCGGTAGGACCGGTTATTGGTATTGTTGATAGTGACAATCAAGGAACCATTGGCCTTGAATGGTATTATAATGAACAGCTTGCCGGAACTAAAAGTTCGTATCTTTTAGAGCAAGATGCACGGTCGAACCATTTCTATTTTACCAAAGCAACAGAAAAGCAAGGCACGCCAGGAACAGACCTCACGTTAACTATAGATAGCACGTTACAATTTTTGGCCTACCAAGAATTACAAAAAACGATGGATCAATTCGATTCCAAAGAAGGCGCTGTCATTATTATGAATCCAAATAATGGCGATATTCTAGCAATGGTCAACTACCCTGACTTTGATCCAAATCATACCGAGCAGCTTGACCTGAACACCACCAAAAATAGAATTGTCACTGAAACATATGAGCTCGGCTCGGTCATGAAAACATTTTTTGCATGTGCAGCACTTGCTGAACATATCGTTACGCCACAAACGATCGTCGATTGTGAAAACAAAAAAACGGTATTCTTACAGGGCATTCGCGTTAATACCTGGAAGGCGCATGGAAATCTTACCTTTTCTGAGGTGATTGAATTATCAAATAATATTGGAACAACAAAGATCGCCCTCCAAGTAGATAAAAAATTATATGACCATTATAAGAAATGGGGCTTTAGTGAAAAAACTGGGATTAACTTCCCTGGTGAACAAAAGGGATGCATCTGTCACCCCTCTACTTGGTCACGCCAATCACTCGCTTCACTTTCCTATGGCTATGAAATAAGCGCCACACTCTTGCAACTTGCCCGAGCATTTTGCGCCATTGCAAATAATGGATTTTCTATCAAACCACGCCTGCTGCTTTCTGAACCGATACAAAAAGCATCAGAACCGCTCTACCCTGCAGATGTCATGGAACAGTTGCGAGAAATCCTCACAAAAACAATTACCCACGGCACCGCACATAAAGCGCAGATTAAGGGATATACCGTTTTAGGAAAAACCGGGACGGCGAATTTATTGGTTGATGGTAAATATTGTGGCGAGAAAAATATTTTTACTTTTGCCGGAATTATAGAAAAAGGTGATTATAAAAGGGTTATTGTAACATTTATTAAAGAAGCATCTAAAAAAGATATTTATGCTTCGAGCGTCGCGGTGCCGCTCTTTGAGCATATCGCGGAGAAGATGCTCATTCACGACAGGATGTTGTAAAAAAAAGAGTGCCTTTTTTACGGACACTCTTTGTCATAACAAAAAAATTGTTATTTAGTTTTTGCTGCAAGCTTTTTTGCAAGCTAATGGACAACGATCTTTGTACATTTTTTGCATCATGTAACCAGCATATGCCAATGTTGTCAAAGACATCATACGGAAAATAGCTGTTTCATGATTTTCTAAAAATTCTGCGCCAGCTTTGGTCATTGAAACAAAAGGATGTAAAACAGTTTTCACTGCAGTTCCTTCAACACGTGCAACGCCATCTACTGTGTATTGTGCAGCAGAAACCATGCCACGTACTACTTTGCCTGGCATGCTTGCGATTGATGATGCAACATCAGAGATGCTACCAAACATAACGCATGGCATAAGCAATACTACTAACAAAGCTGATTTCGATGTAAAATTTTTCATAAAACTCCTTCATATAACAAAAACCATAATCAAATAATTCAAGCACATTCTAATAAGAAAACTGGTTTAGTCAAGATTAACATCAATAACGTAAAGCATTTTTTTTAGTTTTCTTGTCTTTTCTCAGTAAGCTGTCATAAGCTTGAAGCAAATATCTTTGCAAGGATGCAAACCACTATGAAAAAATTATTTTTAAGTATCGTTACTATCACTGTCTTACCAACTATCTTCGCTGCGCGTTTAAAGACTTCGCAATCTTTTTTATTAACGCGTCCCGCGTATGATAACGTACAAGCATTACAGTTTCTCTGGCGAGATGCGCTTGCGGAAGACAAATCGATTTTTCGCATTACTCCCATTTACCAAAAATCATTTCGGGACAAACGTTTAGCTCGATTATTTTTACTCAAATGCCAATCCGATATTTTGGTTGCTGGAGATACGAGTGCAGACAATACCATTCGCGACGTGCGCGCAGAGTGGCTGGGGTTGCCATCAACTTTTAGCGGTAGATACACACTCTGCCCTCAACAGACACAATATTCTGCGACCATGAGCTACTTTCATCATCTTAAATCACTCGGATGGAGTTTTATTGCAAACTCATGGATAGGCATCACCATGCCCATCGTCGGCATGACCAATGCTGCTCATCCGGCGCAATTTGATAGTCAAAACAGCGCAGGTCCAACATCAGGAGATGAAATTATCAATGCCATGAATAACCCTGCTATGATCTATGGGAAAATAGCACCTTGCAAACTCAGCAAAACAACGGTCCCTGAGCTCCGTTTTGTTTTTGGCACTACCTGGACAACAAAAAATGATTTTCTTTTGATGTATTACACCGGCATATCATTCCCGACCTACAAACGACAACAACCCCACTATCTTTTTGGTCCCGTATTAGGTCATAACCGCCACTACCAATTAATTGCTGGGTTGAGTGCGGAAATGCCTTTACATGAAGAAGGGTCAGATTTCCATTGCAAGCTCTTTATGCTCGCAGAAAACAATTTTTTGATGCGCAACCATCAGTTACGTTCGTTCGATGTGTTTAACAAGCCATGGACGCGTTATTTGCAACTGCGCAAAGCGGTAACATTACCTGATGGCACCATTACCGGTTCTGCAGAAACTACACCAGCAGTGAATGCATTTACCTTCCCGGTACGGGTACACCCAAATAGTTATTTTAATATGGCTCTTGGCCTCAGCTTTGACCAATGTGGCTTTACGGGTGAAGTTGCGTATCAACTCTGGGCACATGCACGCGAACGGTTGCAACTCATGAAATCATGCTGTGAGGGAACACCACTTCCGTTTGAAATGTACGGCATTGCCGGAACAGGCACGGGCTCTGCAAGCGAAAGCTTAATTAATACCCAAGCGCCCAATGATCTGATTTTCACGACGTTCAAACGAGGTGATATCGATCTGCAATCGGGCGCAAACCGTGGTGCATTTAGCCAAGCATTTAATGCAAGTGTTGGTTACCGTGGCGATAGAGGCTTTATCGGCATTGGTGGATTCTGGGAAAAACCGAATACTGACACAGCGCTCGAACAATGGGGCGTCTGGGGAACTGTTGCCTATAATTTTTAAGACCGCATTCTGCGTTTATGCCGCTGCAGATATTCACTGTATTTATGGAGCATAGCTTCCGGGTTTTTAGCAAGTCTGCCTTCACGAATCACCATCTTTAATGCAGCCTTGACGCAGATAGCAGGATCGACGTTTCTTCGTTTATCTTTAAAATCGATCGGCTTAATTTTACTGCCTTGCACGACAATATTTCCTAACACAAGATCATTATGATTAATATGTTTAAAGCTCTTGAGTTGTTTGCGCATCATTTTATCGGTCGGATAGACGCCTTTTAAAACCAAAAAGGTTAAAAGGTTTATGCCCGGAATCCATTTTGATGTGGTATTCGTTGATTGTTTATCCATTCTTTTTTCAGAAAAATTACTGACAATACCATAATTTGATATGTTCTCTTCATGCGAGGTCCAACGTGCTTTGGTAATATATGTTTTGTGCATGGCAAAATAACACAAACTCTTTTCGGGTGCTATCGATTCTGCCTCACAGCTACGTACTGCTTGCACAGTAGGAACCAGCCGCGCAGGAAGTTCGATGAAGATATGATCCCCTAACGTAAGAGCTGCATCTAATGAAGCTGCAACATGGGAAGCTGCCCAATGCTCAAAATCACGAATAATGACAATATCAAAATGTTCGCATTTACCAAGATTACTCAATAAAGGACAATCAATTGCTGTTGGATGCAAGAGAACAACATTTTTATACGTAAGCTCGGCTAACTTATCGTCTTGATACTGGAGATGCCTATCCATAAGAATGTAACTACCGGGATATTTATTTGCGAGCGTAAAGAGATAAGCACCAGACGCGGCGCCTATTTCTAATACGGTAATATCACGCGTGTAGCGTCTGCATAATTCTGTAATCACTCCCAGTGGATTGATTGCAGTAAGAACAATAGTATGCGTTAAGAAAAAGATCAGTAATATGGATTGTATTCTTCGTATCATAAATTCCCCCTTTTATTTAATCTTAATAATAACGGGAGACGAACTGCGCTGTAAATAAATACGTATCTCGTGATTAAAAAACATGAATATACGGGGCTAAAACAAAAAGACCCAACGGATAGTTGGGCCTTTTTTTAAATCGATCTGATTTTTACGGGTTCGCTGACAATATATGGATTGAAAATTCTGAATTGGCTTGGATGACAAGATTTTCATTTGTGTCATTTTCTACAAAAATCGTCACGAGATCGCCGGCAGTCAAATTTAATTGCCGTGTTACCGCGTATGTATTTACAGCGCCATCAATCCAGGGGACATATACCTGGTTTACATTGTTGGCATCTGCCACGCCATTTATTTGTATTGAAACATTATATCGAGCTTCTGTATTTGTTTTTGTCAGAATTAAAGAAAGATCAAGTAAATAAATTCCATCTACCGGGGCAGTATATGTATCGGTACTGAAGTTATTATTTGGATCGTAAAGTTCATTCGTAAATGCAACGGTAAGTGTGCCTGCACCAAATGGTACGGTTTGATCCCCAACTGAAAGTGCAGAAGCTTTGTAATTGGTAATTTGGACGCCGCCTGCAGGCCCTTCTTTAACAACATGCGTCACCGGATCGATAAATAATCCATTGTCGCCTGATACTGTTGCTGGGTTGCCAATAAGGCGCAAAGCACCGGCTGTGGTACCAGTGATCGTCAGGCCAACTTCAGCAGTGTTTGATGGCATAGCAATATTCACACCACCTGTTTGGCTGATAGATAAGCGAGACGTGTTGCTGCCACTTGTTACCAAAGACAATCCCGTAGTATTTGTTGTTCCAATGGTCAGCGGTCCTGGTTGGCCACCATTAACAATCGCACCAGGTAAATCGCCACCAACATCAAGACGTACTTGACCATTTACTGGGTTAATTACGAGAAATTCATCGCCAAAAGCTGATCCGGTAAGATTTGTTGGGAAAAATATATTACCCGTTGCATTACCAATAGTTACCCGGCCGGTTCCTGTACCAACATTTGTTGCTGCAGCGCAGTTTGTATTAATGTTTGTGGTTCCTGCAATGTTATTGGTGCTGGTGCAGGTACCTAAGTTTGTATTTCCTGCCACGGCACCATTAAAAATAACAGTCCCACTAAAAATAGTTGATCCTTCAACGATCAAATTCCCATTGATGATTTCATCATTATTAACCGTCAAATTATGGTTAATGATCGTATCACCACCGACATATAATTTTCCTGAAGAAAGTTGCTGGCGAATAATCGCATTATCAAATTTCTTTGTGCCTTTAACAGGAAGTGATTCTGCGTCGGCACTATCTATATCGACATCAGCAGCGCCACTTTGTAATGCATGATCATATATTTCCAAAGCGTCAGCAATGCGAACAAGTTCATCACATGGTTGTGTATCTTTGCAGCACATAATACATAATGCCGCTTCGTCTAACGCAGCTCTAACCATTACTGCCGGAGCGGTGGTATATCCCTGCGCAATCAGTTCTTGCAAAGCAGCAAGTCGTGGAACGCTCAGACCTTTATCATGCGCCATGGCCATAAGTTGCGGCACATCTGATGTCAGTGAACATATTGCCGGGCCAAAATAGGCGTATGATTCTTCACTCGCCGCATGTGCGTAGGCAAACAGCGCAGTCAGCGCCATTATCCAAAAACAGTTTTTGTAGTTCATATATACTCCCCTTTTTATTGAATGATATAAAGTTACTATATCCAACGCCGTGTTTGAAAATCTATAGTTTGTGATAGGCAACAAAAAAAGCGACCTGGTAAAAAACCAAGTCGCTTTTTTGTTTAAAATACATTCAAATCACGATCAACATACTCGTTGATCGCCAGGGCTGTTAATACATTCCGCCCATTCCGCCACCATGAGCGTGGCCAGCGTGGGCGCCTGCAGCCTCTTTTTTCTCTTCAGGAATATCAGCGATCAACGCTTCCGTTGTCAGCATAAGTCCAGAAATAGAAGCGGCATTCTGTAATGCAGAGCGCACTACTTTAGCAGGATCGATAATGCCAGCTTCAACCATGTTCACGAATGTGCCATGTTTTGCATCAAAGCCAAAGCTATCTTTTTCTGTTTGTACGCGATTCACAATCACAGAACCTTCAAAGCCAGCATTTGAAGCAATCGTGCGCATTGGCTCTTCAAGAGCACGTACCACAATCTGTGCGCCAAGCTTTTCATCACCTTCAAGCTTTAAGGCAGCAACAGCAGGTTGTGCGCGCAGTAATGCCACGCCACCACCAGCAACAATGCCTTCTTCAAGCGCTGCGCGTGTTGCATGCAATGCATCTTCGATGCGATCTTTTTTCTCTTTCATCTCTGTTTCTGTCGCAGCACCAACGCGGATAACGGCAACACCACCAGAAATTTTTGCAAGACGTTCTTGGAACTTCTCTTTTTCATAATCTGATGTTGAGTTTTCAATCTGCGCTTTGATTTGGACAATGCGGCCTTTAATAGCTTCTTCAGAGCCGGCACCTTCGATGATCGTTGTCTCATCTTTGGTGATAACAACTTTTTTCGCACGACCAAGGTCTGCAAGTGTTAATGTTTCAAGTTTAAAGCCCAGCTCTTCTGCAACAACTTTTGCACCGGTCAGTACTGCAATATCTTCTACCATTGCTTTACGACGATCACCAAAGCCGGGAGCTTTCACCGCAACTACATTCAAGATGCCGCGAAGTTTATTAAGCACTAACGTTGCAAGCGCTTCACCTTCTACATCTTCAGCAATAATTAAAAGTGGGCGTGAAGATTTTGCAACTTGTTCAAGAATGCCGATCAAGCTCTTCATGCTTGCAATCTTTTTCTCATACACCAAAATAAATGGATCTTGCAAAACAGCTTCCATCTTTTCAGCATTCGTTGCAAAGTATGGTGAAAGATAGCCACGGTCAAATTGCATACCTTCTACAACGACCAATTCACTTTCCATACCTTTTGCTTCTTCAACGGTGATAACACCATCGCGTCCAACGCGTTCCATCGCTTCTGCAATCTGACCACCAATAAAAGCATCAGAGTTTGCAGAGATCATGGCAACTTGTTCGATCTCTTTTTTGCCGCTAATTTTTTTAGCGCGTGATTTAATGTCTGCCACGGCAGCTTCAACCGCTTTGTGGATACCACGTTGTAATTCGATCGGGTTTGCACCGGCAGCAACATACTTGTTGCCTTCGCGGAAGATTGCTTGCGCTAAAACTGTTGCCGTCGTGGTGCCATCACCAGCAACATCTGCAGTTTTACTTGCAACTTCACGCACCATTTGTGCGCCCATATTTTCGATATTGTCTGCTAATTCAACCTCTTTTGCCACCGACACACCATCCTTGGTGATAACCGGAGATCCAAAAGCTTTTTGGAATGCAACGTTACGACCACGGGGCCCGAGGGTTACTTTTACTGCGTTTGCTAAAGTGTCAACGCCGATGCCAATTTTATGGCGGGCATCAACACCGAATATTATTTTCTTTGCCATGATTTACTCCCGTTACTCTACGATTGCAAGAACTTCATCTTCACGAAGGATCAAAAGGTTTTCACCAGCTTCTGTTCCCGAATATTTACCAAAGAAGACCGTATCACCTTTTTTCACATGCATAGGCATTACTTTACCTTCTTGGTTCATGCGACCAGGACCAACAGCAAGAACTTTTCCTGTTGTTGCCTTCTCTTTTGCTGCATCAGGAATCAAGATTCCCCCGCTTGTTTTTTCCTCACCAGCCTCAACACGCTGTACTAAAATTCTATCTTGTAATGGACGAAGTTTATCAAGCATAGCTTCCCCTTAAAAAATTGATTTGAAAATTAATATGACGATCAAGTTTTTGCTATTCGACATGATCTTACTCAAGCCGACAAATTTAGTATAAACTAAAGTCTTAATAGTTCAATAGTTGATAGAAACTGACTCATATTTTTTATGAAAATAAAATAAGATTATTAAAATTGTCGACGGCGCTCAGGCCCCTGGGGTATAGTTTTAAAAAAAGTCGCTTTGAAAGGTTTTCCATGCCAGCACTTTTCCCTTCCCTTATATCGTGTGATATCCTGAAGCTTGATTCAGAAATTAAACGGCTGTCACCGTATTGTGATGGCTTTCATATCGATATTATGGATGGCCATTTCGTCCATAACCTTACGTGGGGACCAATTTTTGTGAATGCCATCAGAAAGGCAACAGATAAACCACTCTGGGTTCATCTGATGGTAGACGCCCCCGGACAATATGTACGCCATATGCGCCTGCACCGCGGAGATATGATCTCATTTCATCTTGAATGTGCACCACTTGATACGGTCCGCAGAATGTTAAAAGAGATAGAATTGCATGACTACCAGACAAGCATAGCCATAAAGCCAACCACGCCCATTGCCGATCTTATACCACTTTTTACCCAAACACCCCGCCCGAATAATATCCTGGTCATGTCTGTTGAGCCGGGAGCTTCTGGCCAACCATTTTTACCCAATACCTTGTTGCGCCTGAAGGAGCTTGTTGCCCTCAAAGAGACCCTCAATGTTGAATTTACGATCGCCTTAGATGGCGGCATTACTCCTGAGAATGTAGCTCAACTTACCCCTTACCAGGTGGATGCAGTCGCGGTGGCTGCTGGCATATTTGGTCAAGAAGATCAAGTTGCGGCCATGAAAAAATTGCGCAAATAATGGTATACTGAAATAAAAAAAGTATCTAAGGACCAGTATGTCAGACAAAACAACAACTCTTCACGAACTCAAACAAAAAGTCGCCCAATTTATGATTGAACGGGATTGGAACCAATTCCATAACCCAAAAAACCTGAGCGTGAGCTTATCCTGCGAAGCTGCCGAACTCATGGAGCTTTTCGTCTGGGCACCGGAAGCGAAATCCCGCGAAACGTTTGAAGCAAAACGAACCGAAGCAGAACATGAAGTTGCCGATATTCTCTTTAATTTGCTTGAGTTTTGCAATCATACCAATATCGACCTTGCAACTATTTTTGAGCGCAAGTTTAAGCTCATTGAACAGAAATACCCGGTTGAAAAAGCAAAAGGCGTGGCATTAAAATACTAATACATTCTATGCCATATCGGAATGTTTGTAATAACCATCTATAATTTATACAAGCTATTGAATATTTATATAAAATCTACTATTGCTAGTAACGTCACGTTCAAATTAATGTATCTAATTTTAGTGAGATGTTCCTATGAAGCAATGTATATTGAGAATAGCATATCTCATACTCTGCATGATAAGTTTACCTACTCATGTCCATAGTATGCTTAATCTTGAAGATGTTATCGCTCCTGAAGAGTTTGCCCTCATTTCTACATCGTCTGAAACACAACTTGTCTACGTACCTGATGATGTTTGCGAAAGCATTTTGCACCTCCTCAATAACATAGAAACCGAAGAGTTTTATACCACCTTTACGCCAGGAAAATATGTGCTGCCCTATGGGGCGGTGCAAACCACAGTTAAGGATATTCTAGAAAAATATCTTTATATGTTTGTAGATGACGAAAGAACAATCGCCGCTTTTGCATGTCTGGCAGAATATCAAAAACTCCTTGAAAATGGTGATGCACTCATTACTTATGAACCTCTTACGCGCGGAGATAAAAATAAGATTTTTCGCTCTTTGCTCGTACGAAATGATCTCGTAGCTCGAAAATTATTTGTTTGTGGTGATGCTAAAATAAGTGGCAACCTCACTGTTTGTGGAGAAATATTAGATTGCCAAGGCCATCAGTTTCAAGGTCCTGTTGGGCCACAAGGCCCCGCAGGAACAGCTGGTGCAGCCGGAGCAACTGGACCAATGGGAGCAACTGGACCAACTGGCGCAACAGGAGCCACTGGACCAATGGGAGCAACTGGCCCTACAGATTTCGGAAACGTTGTGCGTGTTGACCAGGTATTTGGTAATGATGCAACAGGACAACGCAATGGGTCTCCGTTTCTTACCATTAATGCAGCGCTAGCAGTTGCACTGCCAGGTGATGTTGTATGGATCTTCCCGGGAACTTACGCTGAATCTTTCACTATTCCTACCGGAGTCACCGTTCGTGGACTTGCCACAAAAGCTGTTACGATTAGCAGAAGTGTAGCGGTTGATACAGATCTCATTACCATGGGAGAAAATACCCGACTTGAAGATGTTGCATTGGTTCTCACTTCAGCATCACATGTAAATTTACGTGGTATTGTTTTCCCTGGCACCACTTCAGCAACCGCAAAATTGAGAACTGCTACCTTACTTGTTGATAATGCATCGGCCCCGGGAGCTGGCACTTCGGAGGTATATGGCATTCACTCCAATGGGACCGGAACACCCGGTGAAGAAATTTCTGCCGTACGTGCATGTACCATCACAGTCAATTCAACAGGACTTGGCGCTAAACGAGGAATCCTTGTCGATACCCCTAATGATTTCCATATTCGTGATGCAAACATAGCCGTCACGAACACAGGCGGCGGGAGCGCTATCGGTGCAGAAACAAACAATGCTGGCGCATTATTTACCACAAGGACATCCACCATAAGCGGCAACACTGCCGATATTTCACAAACATTAGGAACTATGACCATTGTCACCACCGATCTTTTACATGCTACTGCAAATGGATTTGGTTTTAGCACCGATATTTCGCCATCACTTATCGTATGGGCAGATGTGGGAACACTCCCTGCTGGGACAAATTTTATGCACGTCGGTACAGACACCCCTGCAAATGAAATGTTCGTAAGGACTAATCAACCATTATTGGTAAAATCACTTTCAGTGCGAACACGAACCCCACCAGGCTCAACTGATACGTGGACCCTTTTCAAAAATGGCATTGCTACACCCTTCACGCTTTCTTTAACCACCCCTAATACAGACAATGTAAATAACGCACAATCAGTTTCATATGCAGCGGGAGATTCAATATCACTGCAAGTGACCCGCGGTTTGGCTGGTGCATCTGAAACCGTTGTTGTTATGGATTTATATTAAAATAGTTCAGAAAATAGGAAGCTTCGTTCATGAATCAAAACAAAAAAAATATAGTATTATCTGTTGTTTTAAACAGCTTATGTTTTATGTTCTGCATTTCTCTGCAAGCAACTGATACTATCACAATCACACTTCCTGCTGATAATACAACGGTATCTGGATCACCCCTTACTATTAATGGAACATCTTCCCGTGCAAACTTTAGAGTCAAACTCATTATCAATAATACCCACATAGGTTCAGCTACCACAAACGGTAGTGGTAATTGGAATTTTACCCTGCAAAATCTTACAAACGGAGATTATGCGATTACCGCCGAACTTATAAGTAATACATTTGAAATTTTGGCATCGGATACGAATACCTTTACTATCCACAATCCAGAAACCATATCCTTCACAAGTCCCCTCAATAATGAAATTATTTTTTCTCCTCGAGCACTGGCAACAGGACAGGCATCATTAATTTCTACTACGGTACGATTATCAGTTGATGGTGTTCTTATGACAACAACAGCAACCGATGGATTAGGTAACTGGCAAGCAGAATATACTTTAACAACAAATGATGCACATACTCTCCTTGCCGAATTAATTGTTTCAGGAAGTACAGTTGCAAGTTCGAGCGTCGCTATCATAAGTGCAAATTCAATTGCACTTCCTAGCGGATCTTCGCAGCTTCGCCTTGTTGCTGGTAGTATAATTATGTCTGGATCTGGCAGCGGACAAGGATATAACTATAGCGCTACTGCAACAACTGCCACGCTTAATTTTGATCCAATCTTTACCACGACACCAATACTCGTACTTACCGGAGAAAACTCAGGTGGATCATCAACTGCCACTATAACATCACTGAGCACAGGAGCTGCGCAAATCAGTTGTACTACGGGAACAGAAAAATTATATTTTGCCGCTCTTACCTTATTGTAAAACACGTGCGTTAACATATTCTCATCCAATTATGGCAATAGCTATTGGTAGATTCTGTGGCAAAGAGTTTTTCTATAGTTTCAAAGCCACTACTTTTTGCTAAATCATAGGGCGTTTGCTTGGTATCTCTTGTTACAAAATTCTTATCTGCCCCAGCTTTCAATAAAGCTTCTACTACCGCGAGATTATTGCGTTCAACGGCATAATGCAATGCAGTGTATCCCTGCACATCTTGTTGATTGATCATATTTAAAAATGGTTGGGATTGCAGTTGAATCACGTTATCTTTTTTAGCTTGTATTTGCAAAGCAAGACCATGATGCATACGGTCACCAATAACAGGATGTTTTAAAAATTCTAATGCTATATCGGTAAACCCTAAGATAATAGCCGCCATCAACGGCGTTTGCCCGCCTTTGTTTTTTGTATCAACAACTGCACCTGCTTGGAGCACTTTTTGCACATGCTGTAAACGATTTGCTTTCAGACCTTCAGCCAGCGCTCCATTAAGTATTTCTTCTGTCAGAGTGCTTTTTCTTTGTGAAAGAAGTGCCTCAAGAATTTTCAAAGAAAGAGCCGGATCAGGTATAGTAATGGCCCATGAATAGATATCACATTCATAATCGCGCCCACCCGTCTGTCCATACAATTCATCTTTGATAGGGTTAATGAGTTCATACTTTCCATATTCAACGGCATATTTCAGCGCTTTTTCAAGTTCAGCGATGCCTTCTTTTTGTGATCCAAAATTGTTCAATAAGGCTTTCGCAACCTCCGCATAACCAAAACGTACTGCTCGCTGCAATACTGTTTCTCCGTTTGCGCATGCAAGATGAATATCAGCATTTTTATGGATCAAATTAATCGCAAGTCTTGTTATTAAGTTTTTGTCGTGAGCTTTATAGGGATCAGGCACTGCAAGGGTTTTCATGAGGGCTGTTTCTCCTGCAATATCCTGCGCATTGATATTTTCACGCGTAATAAGATCGTCGATAAAACTTTCTGTATATACATTCGGGTGCAAGATGGCTTTCGTTAAAACATTTTCTTGACGAGTATCAAGGTTATTCAGTTGCGCACCTTTGTTTTTCAAAAAGTAGACGATATCTTTTGTATGCTCGGTAGGATTTGTAGCAGAACGCATGAGAGGCGTTTGTCCGGTATTGTCGGTAGCATCTATGGCGGCTTTACGATTCACTAACCAGCGTACCAGCTTTTCATTTCCATTATAGGCGGCGATATGTAATGGATAATCGCCATGCATGTGGCCATTAACATCCGCACCACGGAGCCACCACATTTCTGCTCCTTTTAGACCATCAAATCTATTTTCAGCTATGGCTTTGTAAAAGGTATGATCTACATCCAGCTGCGTCAGATTTGCATTGCGAATCCAGTCCCAGAAATTGAGCACTTTTGCCAGACCGTGTTTACGATAATGGATCATGAGTGATACCAAAATTGTCGCTGTTACTGTCCCCATAAAAATCTTTTGATTTTTTGAACAGGCAATGACCCACTTCGATGGATCTTTTAAGAATATCATCGACTGTTCCATGGGTGCAGCTGCCACATCAGCAGATTTTGTCTTTGCCATTTGTAATGCGCTCAAAGAATGCGTTAAAGAACACAATTCTCCTGCAAGAACAAGTACCAAACAATAATTCATCTTTTCTCCCCTAGTTTATATATCTACTCTCTGCCTATTCAAAAATAAGCATTGTTAGTCATACTACTTTTCTGGAAAAAAGAGCAATAAAAAAGAGAGAGTTTCCTCTCTCTTTTTTGCATGAAAATGTTCTACAAGCCATTAAATTTTAATTCCGCTATATCTTTACTCAGCAGTGCTTGCATGCTTTTTCTTAAACTCTTCAAAAACAACCACTACTGCTTCATATTTTTGGGCGCGAGCAATATCTTCAGCTGTCTCTTTTGCGCTATCTTTCAAAGTAACATCCGCACCATGTTCTAATAATAATCGTACAATATTGGCGCTTCCATTCAATGCAGCATTGTGCAAAGGAGTTCGGTTATAGCCATTTGGTTCATTGACCAACTCAGGGGCACTTTCCAATAACTGTCCAGCAATCAAAGTCCTGCCAGGGCTAGCAGCATCAAACAATGGCACTTGATCATTGATGCTTTTCAACGCAAGGTCAATTTTCTTCGATGCAAGCAATTTTGCTACAGCTCGCTCACTGTTCGCATTAATTGCCAGAGTTAATGCAGTGTTATTACTTTTGTCTTGCATATTAGGATTAATGCCCGGCTGCGCAAGCAAGAGATCAATCATATCACATGCTACTTGTTTATCTTCAATCTTAACAGCATACATCAGTGCCGTTTTGCCACCAAGCTCTACTCCATTAACAGACGCCCCCATTTTCAAAAGTTCCTGCACAAAAAATAGATCCTGTGCAATAACTCTATCCATCAAGGCAGTTTTTCTTTTACAACCTAAAAGATCAATATTTGCTCCTGCTATATGGTTCAATTGAGCCTCTACAAGATCTCCATTTTGCACAGCTGCATAAAACGCTCTATTTGCTTCATCCTGATTGATGTTGGCATTCTGGATAATTTCGGGCGCATATTTTTTTATAAGCTTGCCCGCATCTATTTTTTTTATGCTCATGACTCTGCTCCAGAGCTCGCCACCAACCGTTTTTTCTATTTCCAAAGAACGCGCTTTCTTAAGTTTTAAAAGCTGTTTCAACTTATACAAATTATCATTCTCTGATGCTTCCAATAGTTCAGCATGGAAATTTGCAGAAAAAACATTGGTAATTTCTTGCGCTCCTACTCGAGACTCTAACAGAAAAATTTTACGCGGTTGTTTTTTATAGAGCGCTTGAAAAACTTCTTGCACGAGCGCATTTCCCTGAGGCTTACCATATCGCAAGTTAAGCACCCGTGCTTGCAGAGGTATCATGATAGTATAATCGATACATCTTCGAACCCGAGGGCTGAGCAAGCTCAGAGCACACGCCGCAGCCACAGAGGTAATGATAACACCCTTTTTATTAACATTGACGCAATGTAAAGAACGGGCAACTTCTTTGCTGTACTTCGAGTAAAAATCTTGCGTTGCAGGAACAGGGGCACTTTGTGCAAACCGAGTTTTTAAGGCAGCTAACTGCATTGCCTCGACGGGAACTTGTAACGAAAAAATTGCCAGAAAAATATACTTTTTTATTGTTTGTTGCATGGGTAATCCTTTGTAGTAATAACGATTGTATTGCCATATATTAGGATATCTTTTTATATTGTTTCCACAAACTTGCATGATACGAATTGTGCCCACCTTCATGACCAATAACCACCGTAGTTTTTCCTGAGTTTGCTGTACGTAAGCGGTCGATAAACAATGCATCATCACGATTGCCCAAAATTTCATCCGGATTTTGGAAATGAAGTAATATATTCAGTTTCAAACCCTTAAGTGCTTGTACTGCATCGATTGGTCGCATATTGTTTTTCACGTAATGCGGTGCAAGTGCATTAAATTCAGGCGATGGACCACGTAATGCGATAACTTCTTCAACAGACTTCAAGGGACAATCAAGGATGATCAATCCCCGCTCGAGTGCGCGCAGAATATCTTTTTTAACGTCTGCAGAAATACCAATCGGTTCTAATTGTTTGTCATAGTTTGACTGATTCAAAACAACAAGCGCATTCACTATAGCGCCTCCGCCAGCAGAAAAGCCATACATGTTGATGGTAGAAATATGAAGATCTATCACACAACGCTTCAAGATATACAAGAGTGGTAACAACTCATCAATCGTGCCAAAGCTACTTTTTGTATGATCAATTTCTGGCGTGATGCCATAATCAGGAAAATTAAATCCAATGAGATGGTCATGGGCTGTTTTAAATGAATGCACCACATCAGCAATCTCATTGCAGTGTCCATACCCATGGCAACAGATCATTACTCCTGCTCGTTTACTTGTGCTTGGAATAATTTTTACCCCAAGATCATACGAAAATGGGTTTTCTTTTTTGAGTTCTTGCAATGCTTCTTTATTCACTGCTAATGACATACTACACCCAACAAAAAGCAATAATTTTAAAACCAACATACTATCTTTCGTTACAAAAAAAACCCCGCTTTAAAAAAAGCGAGGTTCTTGAGGTATATGCTATGATACTTGCTTTACCCAATCTTGAGTAATTCAACATCAAAGATAAGTTTTGCGTGTGGCGGAATTACGCGTCCGGCACCAAAAGCACCATAGCCCAAGTTTGCAGGAATCATCAGACGACGCTTTTCGCCCACCTTCATAGACATCACGCCTTCATCCCAACCTTTGATAACTTGGCCAACGCCGATATTAAAGCTGAACGCTTGTCCGCGGTCAACGCTGCTATCAAACTTTGTGCCCTTTTCACCATTATTATCAAGCCAACCGGTATAATGCACGGTCACTGCTTGACCCTTTTGTGGTGTTTCGCCTGAACCTTCTTGTAAAATTTCGTATTCTAAACCAGAAGCTGTTTTTGTAATTGTCATATTCTTTTTCCATCCCTGAGTATTGTCCGCATTCTTTGTGTTATTGCACCCTACAAACAAAAGTGTTGTTACCGCCACGCATGAGCAGAGCATTATTGCTAAACGTTTCATTGTATTTCCTTTCATTTTTATTGTTACTATACCCGATTTTGCTCAAAAATAAAGAATGCTTCTACTAAAAAATATAATTATTTTTCTTGCTCTGACTTATCTTTCTTTTGCTCGCCGACAAGATATTCGTAAATGATACCTTGCGCATATTCCTCGGCAGTACTTTCGGTTAATTCCCCCATAATTTCAGCAGCTATGCTTGCAGCCGGCATCGACTTTACCGCAAGCCAATGTTTTTCAATATGTTCTTTAGTATTTGTATCGAATACTTGAATGCCATATTTGCATGATAAGTCATCTAACAGGTCAGTATTGGCACCAAGGTCGATACATTTTCGCACAAGAGGTTGGTATGGTGCAATATCACTTTTATCCAATATTTTCATGAAAGGACTTTCTCCCATCTTATTGCAAATATCAGGATTAGCACCATGTTCAAGAAAAACATGCATTATTGCTGCCATATTATTATAACTAATAGAATTAAGTGGTGTAGCGCGAAGAATCCAATATAACAAAGCAGTATTCCCATTATGATCTTGAGAGTTAATATCTGCCCCATACATTTTTAAAATAGATACAATTTCAGATAGTTTATCTACAAGAACATTCAAACTTTGTACAGGAACACCCCAACTTTCATCAACGTATCCATAGAAAAGTTCATGGAATAAACGGCCGGGTTCATTTTCAAGAAACTTTCCATTTAAGCAATCGCCCAAACGATTATTTCCAAATAAATATCGATCGATAAAGGCTGCTTCTTGTGCCGTTATATCTTGTCTACTACAACTTTCTTTTTTTGCATCAAAAAAACCATGCTCCAACAAAAACGTTACTATCTTTGTATCCTTATTACGAATGGCATTTCTGAATACTCTCTTGAGATAATTTTCATTAATCTCCGGCTGCATAAGCTTCAATTGTTGCGCACAACTCGCAACTATAGCTTCATCAGCTATCTTTTCCAAATATTCTTTGCTGAGTTTTTTTTCATCTTTATAAATCTGGAATAGCGCAGCAAAAATATGCGCTCGATCTTTTTTTATCGCAGAATATCGAAAATAAGTTTTATCCTTTTCCGACAAGACAAATTGTTTCTGTTGCGCCATTCCATAACTTGCCGGCACAAAAGAAGAAAGAGCTAGTATGGTAAGTAAAAATAATCGATGCATAAAATCCTTCGCATGATGAATATCTGTTGTTCCAATGATTGTGCTCTATTATACTTGTTTTTACGCATGTTTTCTAAAAAAAGATGAAAGAATCAAATGCACAGAGCTCTATTACTCGAAAAATTACGAAATTATTGCCCGAGCCCAGAAGAAGCGGCGCACAAAGATCGCATGATCGATTTTATTCAAAATAATCCCGATTGTTTTGAGCGTACATTAGAAACTGGCCACATCACCGCATCATGCTGGTTACTCAACAAAGCTGGCACGCACATCTTGCTGACGCATCATAAAAAGCTTGGCATGTGGTTGCAATTGGGCGGCCATTGTGATGGTGATCATGATGTTGTGCGCGTTGCACTCAAAGAAGCACAAGAAGAATCGGGCATTATGCATATTGCGCCAGTTTCTGCAGATATTTTTGATATCGATATTCATCTGATTCCTGAAAGTAAAAAAGAGAAAGCACACTACCATTATGATGTGCGTTTTCTCTTGCAGGTTATGAGTGACGAAGAAATTGTGATCAGCGATGAATCGCATGATTTACGCTGGTTCAGTAATGATGCACAGGAGTTACCGCAGGTTGATAGTTCGGTACTGCGCATGTTTGATAAATGGCGCATGCAACCAGCAGGTAAAGATAGTTCTTGTGCAATCTCTTACCAAAAATAAGATGCATATGGTATACCATCTGAGAATATAGTTTATACCAGGCAGTTTTTATGAACCATGAAATTACCATTCCTGAGCATGAAATCGAAATCACCGCAAGTCGCTCAGGCGGCGCGGGCGGGCAGCATGTCAATAAAACAAGTTCCCGCATTACCGCACGTTGGAATGTTAAGAATAGCAGCGTGCTCAGTGATGAACAAAAAGCGCGCATTCTTGAACGACTTGCTTCACGCTTGACAACCGAAGGCGATCTGATTGTACATAATAGTACCTCACGCAGTCAGCAACATAATAAAAAAATGGCGCTTGCGCAGCTGGAACGTGATGTCCGCAAGGCATTACATGTTCCAAAAAAACGGAGAGCTACGCGCATGTCCCCTGCCGTAAAAGAAGCGCGACTCCAAACAAAAGCGCGCAAAAGCGCTATCAAAAAAATGCGGAGCAAAAAAGGCTTTGAAGATTAGATAACAATCTCAGCTTGCGAGGTATCAGCCCATTTGTTCATACATGCTTTGAACCACACGTGCTGATTGTTCCAAGGCTGCGCGCTCGGTAGCATCCAAAGGAATATTCAAAATTTGTTCAATGCCATTTCTGCCCAGCACTGCGGGCATGCTCAAACAAACGCCCAATGATTCAACAAAACAGGAGACCGGCACTATGCGCTTTTGATCGAGCAAAATATTTTGGCAGTATGCAGCTACACAAGCGGCAATGCCAAAAGAAGTTGAACCTTTGCACGCGATAATATCATAGGCCTTCTGACGTGCTTGTACTGCCATGACATCTAACTCTTTTTGCGTTAACTGCGGAAACTGCAACAACGAACTGCCGCCCACATCAGCAGAAGACCAGGCAACACATTGACTATCGCCATGCTCTCCCAAAACATACAGATGAATCGACCGCGGATCTACCTGAATCTTTTTACTGATCAACCCACGCAACCGCTGCGTATCAAGCAAGGTGCCAGATCCAAAAACTTGATTGCGCGGCAAGCCAGAAAGCTCCTGCACAAGCCTGGTCAATATATCAACCGGGTTCGTGACGACAATAATAACGCTCTCTTTATTAATTGGCTGCATCTCGGTAAGTATTGATGCAATAACTTTTTTGTTGATTGTCAGCAATTCTAAACGGCTCTGGCCCGGTTTTTGAGGAACTCCTGCTGCAATGATAATAATATCAGCTTGGCCGGCATCACGTACGGTACCTTGCGTAATTTCTGATGCATTGCCAAACGATAGTGCATCGGCAAGATCATCAACTTCTCCTGCGCATCGCTGCACATTGATATCAACTAACATAATCTTTGCAGCGATTTGCATGATACAAGTATAGGCAGTTGTTGCTCCGACGGCACCTGCGCCGATGATTGCTACTGTTGTTTGCTTCACTTTTTCCCTTTGTTTTGCATATCAATACCAAATTTACACACAGATGAGCTAAATTATTGTTTTCTTAGCACTATACCATTTACTCTATGAATGAATGAAGAATCACCATAAGCAGAAGAAGTTACGCATGCATTCTCTACAATCATATCGTCTTGATTATCTTGCCTATATTATTTGTATCATCGTATTATTTGCATGCGCACATTATATGCCACTTCCTGCATGGTTCATCTATATCCCCTTGTTGCTCGCATGGCTACCACTTGTATGGAAGGCGATAGCAGACTTACAGAAAAAACAGATTGGTAACGAATTCTTTCTCGTATTTGCCACCATCTTTTCTTTAATCGGCAAACAAGAAACAGCAATTATGATTATTTTAATCATCATGCTGCTTGCGCGGTATGCAGAACTTCTTATTGAACGTCAAACAAAGCGTGCCCTGGAAACGATTATTCATCTTATTCCTACTGAAGTTATGGTCCGAAACGGTACAGAAGAGCGGAATATACCTCTTGATCAGGTAACACCTGGCATGGAGATTGTCGTAAAAACAGGCGGCAGGATTCCGGTAGATGGTACCATTATTGAAGGCGTTGCCTCTATTAATGAGTCTGCACTTACCGGAGAAAGCTTGCTCAAAGAAAAGCAAACAGGCGATACCGTATTTGCAGGAACATTTATCGAAGCAGGAAGTATTATTGTTGCAACCAAGAAGGTCCAACAAGAAACATTATTTGGCAAAATGACCGCATTACTGATGCAGGCAGAACAGAATAAAGCGCAGATAACTATTATCACCGAACGCATTGTTCGTATTTTTATACCCGTCTATTTACTGCTCATTGGTAGCATATGGCTCCTCACCCACAATTTTGACACCATACTGACGCTTTTAATTTTTGGATCACCGCTTGAACTTGCATTAATCACTCCCCTCACGGTGCTTGCAGGAACCGTTGCAGCCTTTAGACAGGGCATCCTGGTAAAAGGTGGGCGCGCACTCGAAGCCTTTGCCCATACCGACACAATGATTTTTGATAAAACCGGAACCCTGACACAAGGAGAGCCACATATCGTTACCATTGCATCATATGATCCAAAGATATCAAACACTCATCTTTTAATGCTCGCCGGCATGGCAGAAAAACATTCTGATCATGTTGTCGCAAAAGCCCTTGCAAGAAAAATTGCAGAAGAAGGATTGGCTGTTCCAACTCCCGATACCTATATCTCCATCGTTGGTCATGGCGTTGAAATAGAATATCAAGGTGTGCACTATTTTTTTGGAAACACCCATTTTATTCAAGCAGCTGAACATGGTCATAGTACCATTCCTGCTTACCCTCCTTGCCAGGATGAAAAATCACATAGTAATTTTTATCTTGCAGCACAGGGGACCGTGCTTGGCAAAATTTGTATGGCAGATGCTTTACGTCAAGATGCCAAGCTGACTATCACTAAATTATTTGAATCGGGGATTAAAAAAATAGTACTTTTAAGTGGTGATCGGCAAGAAATAACCGATACGATTGCCCAACAACTGAACATACCAGAGCGCCACGGTGCAATGTTCCCCGATCAAAAGCTCCTTTTTATTAAAAATCTCCAACAAGAAGGTCATATTGTTGCCATGGTTGGTGATGGGATCAATGATGCTGCCGCATTGCAACAAGCACACGTCGGCATTGCCATGGGCGCCATGGGCATGGAGCCAGCTATTAATGCTGCAGACATTGTCTTGATGACTAATGAATTATATAAAATAGTTTTTGTCAGAAAATTAGCCCAAAAAGTTTTTAGAGTTATTAAGCAGAATCTTGTTGTTGGATTTCTTCTGTTGCATGCATTGGGACTTTTTCTCACCCTTATGCAGATTGTGACACCTTTACAAGCTGCCTTTGCCCATGCAATTTCAGATATCTTTATCTTGCTGAACGCGAGTAGATTAATACATTTTCATGAAACCTTATCAAAATAACGTAAATACACATGGAGGATGAATATGAAAACTAAATTATTGCTCATCATAGCCTGCCTGAGCAGCTCTGCAGCCGAAGGAAAATTAAAAACCTACAATACTGGAAAAGGGAAGAATATGGTATTTAACGAAAACATTATTGAACTTGCTAAAAAAAATAACTTTTATCGCAAAGAGATTGTGACAGGACCACATAGCCAAGTGGTACTGATGAGCATACCGGTAGGCGAAGAGATCGGCATGGAAGTTCATAAAGTTGATCAAACATTGATCTTTGTGCAAGGTAAAGGCCAAGCAATAGTCAATGGTGCGGTTTCTGATATCTTCCCGAACCATTTAGTTTTTGTTCCTGCAGGCTCACAACATAATTTTAAAAACAGCGGCCAAGAAGAGCTCAAACTCTTTACCATCTATGCACCTGCGCAACATAAACCAGGAACGATAGAGAAAGCTAAGTCTGAGTATTAAAAGCGTCCCGAAACCCACCATTTTTATATGCAATAATTACTAAAAGCGACCACTTGGATACTTAATGCAAGTGGTCGCTTTTGTTTTTACGAAAGACTATTAAAAGCCAACTTCAATCGTTGCGTATGGACCGGTTAATCCAAAATTGCTGATGTTTCTTTGGAAGGTACGGGCAAAGACACCAACGGTATCAGGTGCTACTGGGGGAGTTACTACTTCGCTACCCATATCAACAGATTGTAAAGCACTCAAATAAATTTGTGCTTGATAACCAGCTTCGATTCTTACTAAGTAGTGATCACAAAACTCAAAAGCATACGCGATGCCAAGACGTTGATTAAATGCAGGAACAATTTGTGTTCGTGAGCAGAGGCTCGTGCTTTGTGCATTTGGAGGTGTAATGCCTAATGGTGTAAGAGCTGGGGATATTGATTCATAAGCAGTATGATTTTTTAATTTTCCGGTAAGCAATGATCCTGTTGCACGACCAGCGAATTGCAATCCGCAGACAATATCATACATAAAATCAACACCAACTTGAGGACCTGCACCTGCGAAAGAGATTGGTGTGGTGATGGTACGTGCAATTGTGCCATCTTCATTTGAATAGGTCGCAGACAAACATTCTTCAATATGAGCAAAGCTGACACCGGCGAAGAAGTTGGTGTGGAGGCGATTGCCGAAGTTTACATTTTGTCCGTAGCTAATGTTAAATTCATTGAATTTAAAAGCAACTCTTCCTGATGCATTGGCATAAGGGAGCGCATCAGGTCCTATTTCAAAAAATGGACCAACCATATTTTCTGTAGCGGCCGAAATGGCGGCACAATCACTACCTCGGAAGTGCTCCCAGTTTGCATATAAATTGGTATTCAATTTATGGAAGAATGCGTTAAAGGTGATATCAAAGCCAAAATGGTAGTGTGGACGAATGTCGTAGATATTCCAGTGTGGTGAAGGTGCTGGCAGTGGAAAAGCCTCAGCGGCATAATGTAGATTGCTGACATGTGGTTTGAGAGCAAGTCCTCTAAAGCCAAAATCAACAGTATAAGCAGGATTTTCCGTTACCACCGCTGAAGGTGTAGCATAATCACATCTGCTTGCAGAAAGCTGTGGGGCAGCGATCGCAAAAAGTAAAAGTATATTAAAAAATTTCTTTTGCATTTTCATGCATTTCTCCTTTTATTAAAAACGATATCCAATTCCACCGCCAAAAATAGCGCCGCTGACATTGGCCTTACGTGAAGTTACTGTTCCCGCAGAAGATGTGCAACTATTTTTGCAACCTACTTTTACAAAGCTGTAATCAACAAAAAGATCTATAACAAAATTGCACGGCAGATACCAATAGGTGCCCGCTTTTGCAATACCGCCAAATCCCCAGCGTGATTGTTTTGTTGAAACAAGTTCTGAGCAGTTCTTGGTGCGAACGTATACTGGTTGGAATCCTAAGCCAAGATAGAAATCGGCACGGTCACACCAGACCGGCACAAAATATTTCAACCCGACACCAAGTGGCAATAAACTTACTTTTGTGGCATCACAGAGCCCAAGTGAACGTCCACTTTTTTGGAAATAGTCGATGCTTGCAAAGCCATACCAGTTTTTATTTTCACACAGTTGAACCGTCAATTCTGGTCCCCACAAAGCACTTCCATTGTGATAAATATGCTTAAAAACAGAATCGGTAGGCAAAAAATATGCTGCTTTAAATTCGAGAATAACGTCTCGCGCACACAGCGGAGTAATGAGAAAAAGAGAAGTGATAATAGCACGAGTTATAGATACTAATTTCATGGTCGCTCCATTAACAATTTTGGGTAACAGTTATAGCAAGTGGTTCTGAAGTTGTTCCGACAGCATTTGTTCCTACTAAATAATAAGTGTAGGTAATTGCCGGATTTCTAAAATGATCGAAAAATTCTAACGGATCAGTGGCAGGAATGGTAGTAAGAAGATCAGTTAATGCTGCATCGCGGTATAATGCGTAGCTTACGGGTAATGATGAGCCCGATGCACTCCACGTCAATTTATTCACCAGATCTTCTTGCAACAGGAATATATTTCGTACTTTGCAGCCTTGTGCCTGTATTTGAAATGATGGCAATGCGATAACATTGACGGTGTTTGATGTGTAATTTGACACATAGGCAAATCTTCCATCTGAAGATATGGCAACATTTGCAGGAGATTGACCAACAGCAATAATGGGCGGAATGACTGTATTGGTTGCGGTATCAATAATGTTCACGGTTCCCTGTCCTGCAACAAGACTAGAAAAGTAAGTTGAAGTATAGAGCGTGTCATAATTTGTTGCATAAGCAAAGCGACCATCGGGCGTTAAAGCGATACCAGACGGTTGTATATCAAGATTAATCGTTGCCGAGATGGCGTTTGTTACAAGATTAACCACGCTGACCGTTGTGCCGAAAGGGAAGAAGTTATTGCTGCCAAAATTGGTGACATAGGCAAATTTACCATCTGCTGTTACCGCAATGGCAAATGGCCCAGAAAAGCCGGTGATGGTGTCAATGACGGTATTATCACTTGTTCGTATAACACTCATGGTCCCGGTACCCGGATTACCATCAACATAATTTATCGTATACACAAAGGCACCATCGGGCGATCTTGCTAAGGCAGCTGGTGCAAGATCTACGGTGATCGGCGCTCCCACAATGGCATTCGTATTCAAATTAACCACGCGGACGGTGGTTCCATTACCACTCAAAACACCCTCTGGCCCACCATAATTGTTTACATACGCCGTAACGCCATCGGGCAAGATCACCAGACCTGATGGCCCATCAAAGCCACCAATGGTTCCTATGACGGTATTGGTTGCTACATCAATAATACTCACGGTCGTACTGTTGCTGTTGGTTACATATGCTCTTGTGCCAGCGGCGTTCATGGTGACGGTGTATGGTTGATTAAAGGTAGGGCTGCTAATTGTTGCTGCAAGCAGATTGTTTGTGAGATCTAACACGCTGACATTGTCTACATTGGGCAGTGTGTAATTATTATTATTGGCGACATACGCAAAGCGATTGTCGGGTGTGAGCGCAAGTCCTGCAGGATTGACTCCTACATTAATAGTGGCGATGACGGTATTCGGTTCAGTTGCGCATAATAACGCCGACCAGCATGATAAAAAACTTATGGCAAATATTTTTGATTTTGCTTGCATTACATTTCCTTTTAAAATGTGAAGACTTTATAATCATCCTCAAAATAGTTAACAAAGAGGAACTGTCAATATATGCTGGAATAAACTTTTGTAATCCAGACGAGCTCAAGAAAATCATCTTTCATATGAAACCAATAACTGAACGACAAAAAAAATTCTTTTCAGCATTGCCAGATTCCTGGAAAAAACCACTTGAAGAAGTTTGCAAGCGACCAGAAATGGATGCGCTTGTGCTATTTTTACAAGAACGCGAAGCTGCTGGCGCAACGATCTATCCTGCAAAAGAGAAGATCTTTGCAGCGCTCAAAGCCACACCTTTTGATAAAGTAAGTGTGGTAGTTGTTGGGCAAGATCCCTATCACGGCCCTGGCCAGGCGCATGGATTAAGTTTCAGCGTTCCTGCTGGCGTGCCACAACCCCCTTCACTGCGCAATATCTTTAAAGAATTAAAAACAGATATGTGCATGCCAATTCCCCCTCATGGCACCCTCACCGGCTGGGCAGAACAAGGCGTGCTTTTGCTCAATGCAATCTTAACGGTTGAAGACGGTAAGCCGGCAAGTCATGCGGGCAAAGGCTGGGAAATATTCACTGATGCTATTATTGAGCAGATTATTAAACGCAAACATCCCACAGTTTTAATGCTTTGGGGAGCATATGCGCAAAAGAAAGTGGCAAATTTGCATATGCACATAGACCCTGAAAGAGATTTAATTCTCAAGTCTGCGCACCCATCACCGCTTTCGGTAACCGGATTCTTGGGATGCAAACATTTTTCACAAGCCAATGCATTTTTGAAAAAACATGGCTTGCCAGAAATTCAGTGGGAACAACTTAACTATATGAAGGACTAAGATGAATAAAATAAAAATTATGCTCTTATTGGGTTGTATTAATCTGATAGGACATGTCGCATATGCTGCCCAATGCAGTTTTGCTCAATTAAACATTAAAGATAATGTCACACTGAACGATAGATTTATTGATGCAGCAGATAAGGGTGAACTTGAAAACATGCTATCACTGTTAAATGAAGGGGCTGATATCAATGCTAAAAATAAATGGGGACAAACAGCTCTTATTCGAGCCGCAAGAAATGGTCGCATAAAAATTGTTAAAGCTCTTGTTGAAGCCAAAGCTGATCTTAATGCGCAGGCAGATGATGATAGAACTGCGCTGATGACAGCTGCTTCGGCTAGTAAATCTGGTGCACCAATGGCTAGTCACAAGGAGATTATTATACTTCTCTTGGAGGCAGGAGCTGATCCATTAATAAAAACTAATCAACAACCACCACAAAGTTTTTTGTCGATGCTTAAAGGTCAATATAAAGCATTATTGCATGACATTGAAATTCAAAAAAAAATAAAAGAATTGGACATTTATGAGGAACCAAAAAAAGAAAAATCAAATTCATTGCATAAAGAAAAAAATAAAAAATCCGAATGGATAGGCGGTTTTTGTTATACACCACATGCTTTTGAGCAAATGGAAGCCCGAAAAATAAAATTAAACGATGTTATGTGGATCCTGAAACATGGTAAACCTTGCAAAGATAAGGATGAACCTGATTGTTTGAAATTTTTTCATCCTAGTAAAAACATTGGTATCGTGGTTGTCGAAAAAACAAAAACGATAAAAACTGTTATTAATCCGAAAGATAGCGATGCATTGAAGTGGTGGATAGAAAAAAAACAAGTATAAGACCATTAAGACACAGACAAATATCCTTTACTAAAAAGCAAGAGAAGTAGATCTTGTCATGCAAAAAAATATTGAACTCACGAATAATCTTAAGCTCACGATAGCTCAGGCAGCACTTGATGACGCTGAAGAAATTGTTAATTTTTTGAACGTCGTTGGCGGCGAGACTGATTTTTTGACCTTTGGTGCACATGAATTCCCTGTTTCTGTTGCAGAAGAGAAAAAAACAATTACGGAATGCCTCGAGCAGAAAAGATGCCTCATGCTGGTAGGCAAAATAGAAAATGAGATAGTTTGCCAACTCTTTTTGCAACGCTCAGATAAGCCCCGTCTTGCACATCTTGGAGATATTGGTATTTCGGTATCCAAAAAATTTTGGGGACTTTCTATTGGCAGGCACATGCTGCTCGTTGCGATTGAATGGGCAAAAAATAACGGCGTTACCAAGTTACAATTGCAAGTACGCACAGACAATGAACGTGCAATACAACTGTATAAAAAGCTTGGCTTTGTTATTGAAGGCACTATTACTCACGCAATCAAAATTGGTGACATCTATTTTGATGAGCACGTCATGGGACTAAAGCTTTTTTAAGCGAGAAAATGAACTTTTTTATAAAAAACTATTTCTTATTTACTACCGACATACAACAGAAAGCCGATATATATGACAAGTATCGCATATGCCAACCATATGGGAAAAATGATATCCCATTGCTTCAAGAGGAATTCTTGCAAAATAATACCCATACCAACACCAGCCGCTTGGCTCGAAAGCGAATTTATATGTGGATGCTTTGCAAGATATTGTTCAACTCTTTTTCTTCGTTCTTCAAACATCGCTATTCCTTTATAGTAAAAAACTTCACTATAAACGATGGTAGCTTTGCGATATGCATACAGTCAAGAAAAGCCTCTTGATTTTTTAATTCAAGAGACTTTCTTTGTTTGTTCAAATTATTTTACGTTTGCAAACATCCTTAAAGAGCGCAGGGCGCACCAGCGGGGCATGATTCTACGAGAGTGATAGTGTCTGGCGTAGTAATGGTTCCAACGTTTGCAGTACCAACATCACATGGCGCGAGATTAAAGCTACCCGTTCCGCTGGAGAAGACATAATCAGTGTCACTACTATTTCCCGTCATGACTAAACAAGCTGCAGGAGATCCAACGGTCGAACCAATATACACTGCTGATCCGGCATTATTTGACAAGGAGTTATTCATGAGATTGCCAGAAAGGTTGGTGTATTGTTCTATGTCGATACCGGGCGAAGCATTAGATCCTAAGTTTTGATTGTTGTTGACTGTGTTGCCAGAGACGTTCATTGCGAGATTTTCTATAGTTCCCGCAGAATACATAATAATTCCCGATCCTTCATTGTCACTCAAAGTATTGTTGGTAACGTTAAAAGTAAGATCTGTTCCGTCATGGCTCACAGCAATTGCACTCGCCTGACTCGTATTTCCGCTGATGTTATTATTGGCTATGTTCATAGTTGCATTGGCAATGATGATGCCACCAGATGTCGTAATACCATGATTTCCGTTGCTGATGATGGCATTGTTTGTTGCGTTGAGTGTGAACTTATTACTTGGGTTGTCAAATCCAAGGCCGCCGCCATTATTGCTGATGGTATTGCCTGTAGCATTCATTGCAAACTCATTAAAGGCGCCATTAGCAACAGTGAAAGCCGGACCGGTATTACGTGAGAACGTATTGTCGGTTAAGTTTACATAACAATTTCCGGCAGAACTACCGGCTGCATCGATAAAGAGAGGCGCCCCAAAAGAAAAGCCTATAGATCCGGTGTCGTTGTTTGTGATGATGTTTTGACTGACCGTTAATTGTGCTGCGTTTGTGTTATTGAGCGCAAGATGGATGGCACTGCAGGTATTGTCTGTAATCGTATTATTTTTAATGAGAGCCGTGAGCGGGCTTGCTCCTGCGGAAACAGAGATTGGTGCAAGATTAATTGCGGTATTATTATTGAACGTATTGTGAGAAACTATCAAAGAAGCTGTATCTGCAAACACGAAGTTAGCAGGGTTATTGTTGCGCGCAATAATATTGCCTGTCATGTTAACGGCTGCTTGGTGAGCAAACGAAGCATTAACTGCATAATTAACCGTGTCTTGTATGGTACAGTTGTTTATGTTGCATGCCATGGTTGCAGATTGAGAATCGATAAATATGCCGTAGAGACCGCCATTGCTCAGCGTGAGATTTTCTAAATCTGCGTTACCCGAAGATCCACTATATTCAAGATGTATTTGATCAAATAGCGAACTATCGATAGTAGTATGTAAGATCTTTATATTTTCAAGATTGGTGCCAAAAATACCGTTGTTAGAAGCGTTGGTTATCGTAAATCCACTGATTTCATTGCGAGAAGATAAAGTAATACCATCGCCATCGGTATTGAGATTGGTCATGCGAGGTGCAGAAGAGCTTTGGGCTGGAATCGTAATAACCCCCTGAGCTGTTTGTAAGGAATGATCAACGCCGGAGCCCCAGAACTTCTGATTATATTTGAGGGTGATCCCTTCATCCATCCCCTTTGTTGTTCCGTCGCCCGGGAATACATAAATGATATCGTTGATTGTTGAGTTAGCCTGCGCTAAAGCAAGTGTAGGATAAGGACTTTCATAGGTGCCATATGAATGGCTTGTGTTGTCTACAAACACAAAGTTAAAGGGCATACCAGTTGCGGGATCAAAGGCCGCAGCACGCTTGGTGACACATCCGACAATATTGATTTCTTGTCTTTCCACCGGCTGTACCATGCGAGAGAATAATACACGAGGCGCATCGCATGGGTTGCATGCATCTGTTGATTGTATATCCGATCCACGTCCAAAAGGAACTGTCAGAGTGATTTGACCTTGGAATCTATTATGAAACATTTTGTCGTAAGAATTACTCAGCTCAATGGTCACATAATCGGTAATTCTGCCGACTAAGCGGACCTTTCCACCCCAGATTTTTGGTCCGATTTTTCCCGCAAAATAGTAAGGACCGGCTGCTGCATAAAAGTCAAAAAATCGAGATTTTCCAAAATGCACGCCAAATTCTGCATTAAAGCCCTTCATGGCAAACTGATACTTTTGCGAAAGAATCATGTTATGACCCAAAAATCCAATGAACTTTGTCTGGCATGGTGAGGTAACTTTTTTTCCAACAGGCATATACCCATTTATCCGAAAGTCACAACGCTCTCCTAATGATTCAAGACCAAAACCTACTTGGTTATAATCTATTTTTTTTGTATGCCTATAATCATAGTAAACGTTGAGACCATACACTCTGTCTCCAGCAATCTTTCTGAGACCAAGACCCACATTAGCTGCCAATTTTCCATTGTCAAAAACGTGCCCGCGTAGATCCAAAAATGGCATCATCGTTGTGTGCTCGGGAGTTGGAGCAAAAAAGCCTTCGAGTGTGGTATACCCTTGGTTATAACCTATACCGCCACGTTCAATATGACGAACGGATATTCGTGAGGGTCTATTTGGAGGAAAACTTTTTAGAGTATCGCCGGCACATGTTACTGCTGTATAACATGCTAAAGATCCGACAAGCAATTTTGTAAAACAAGAAATCATAAACCCTCATCCTTTTTTTCAGTCTAGTTTTTATCTGGTGAGCTTATCCAAAATTAGGGATGTTGCAAAGTTTTGGAATTGCGAAAAGAATTATGCCAACTTTATGTTAAATTATGTAAAGCATTTTTGATTTTAAACAATAAAATACGCAATACGTTGTAAGACGAAATAAAGGAAATACATGCCACGTGAATTGAGCACCGAGAGCAAGATACGCTGCTTTGGTGATGGAATAGGGAAGGAATTTTACGCGCAGTACCATGACAATGAATGGGGAATTCCCTTGCATGATGATCAGCGGTTATTTGAAATGTTAATTTTAGAAGGCGCACAAGCAGGTTTGAGTTGGGAGACTATTCTTAAGCGTCGTGAAGGATATCGCGCCGCATTTCATAATTTTGATCCAAAAAAAGTTGCATGCATGACTGATGTTGAGTTAGAAGCGCTCTTGCATAATCCAGCCATTATTCGTAATCGCTTAAAAGTGTATGGTACACGGCAGAATGCACGAGTATTTTTAGCAATTCAACAAGAGTTTGGATCTTTCGACCGTTATCTTTGGAGTTTTGTACAGGGTCATCCAAAAATTAATCGTCCGCATTCTTTGCGAGAGCTTCCGACGAGCAGCTTGGAAAGTGATGCATTATCAAAAGATCTCAAAAAGCGCGGAATGACGTTTGTTGGTACAACAATCATATATGCGTATATGCAAGCGGTAGGATTGTTGAATGACCACATTGCAGCCTGTTGGCGATCATAATAATAAGTAATGCATCATATTAAAATGCGCAACCCAAGCTGATGCCAAATGCAAAGCCACCCATTTGGAGACTGCCGTTGCTGTATACATTTGGTTTTGTTGGATAGATTGTTTTCTTTTCATACGAATATTCGCCAAAAATACCAAGCACAAAATGATCTGCGAGTAGTACATTAAAGCCCGTATTTGCAAAGAAACCAACGCCAGCATTGCTAATTGAACAATCAACATAGGGCGAGTTGTTACGTTGATGGAAATAGAAAAAGCGTGGTCCAATTGCAAAAGAATAGTAAAAACGTTCGCAGAAATTAAATATCGGTTTTAAACCAATATCAATTGGTATGACACTAAGGCTCGTTTTTTCGCACGTGTTCAACGCATGTCCCCATGCTTTGCGATAGCCTGCGCTGCTATAGATATCAAGATGTTTGCACAAAGGAGCTGACGCACTACCTTGAATTTCAAAACCGCCATGATTATAGATATCATTCATCGGAGACGCAGCAAAGAAAAAATAGCTTGGTTTTATTTCAAACCAAGGCGTTAGACATGGTGCTAGATCGGATGCATGCTGCGTTAATGTGCAAAGCAATGCAGCAAGTAAGGCGCTTTTTTTATACATACTCATATCCCTATTTTCATGGAACAGTAACGGTAACTGGTGAACTTATATTGTCATCGCCATCAAATGCAACTAACGAATAAACGAAAGAAACACCACGTGGTTGGTTATGATCTTGATAGCTACGCGTTGCTGCATTAACGATTGCGATTTCCTGACCATCACGGTAAAGAATATAGCCAACAACTTCAGCTGATGGGCTTGGTGTCCATGTCAGCTGATTATACAGTTCATATTCAAATCCAAAGTTATTTCTCTTTTGCGTGCCTTGCATATTTGATGCTGGTTCCACCGTGCTAATCGGAGGAGTTGGCGGAGTTGGAGGAACCGGATACCCTAAAAAATCAAAACGTACAAATGTAGGAGTTCCGGTTGGTAAATATGAAAGCGAATAATCCGGAATTCTGGTTGATGTAAAAGTCACTGCATCAAACGTGCCTGTAATCGTAGGTGATGTAAGAATGGTATAACTTCCCGTCTGAGTGTTTGAATCGAGTTGGATTTCCAAGGTGCCTGCTAATGATGCAGGACCGGTAACTGTTACCAATGATGTGTTGCTGGAATCTATTTCTATATGTACAAGGCTGCCAAGGGCGCCAGGACTTGCTGAATTGAGAGATAAACTACCAAGAGTGAGCGTTTCTGCTGTATCTGGCGAGATGGTTCCAGAATTTACCAAGACACTCCCTGTCACGGTTCCCATTCCGCTTAAGGTACCCCTTTGCGGACTAAAGCCGACATTTCGACAGACAAAAACTGGCGCTCCGTCAATCAATCCATTTACTTTGAAATTTGCATTATTAACCGTAATGGTTCCTTGATACTCTGTTGTTCCATTATACACAACAGTGCCGTTTCCTCGCACAAAGACACTGGTTCCTCCTGCGCCAAAGTTTGTATCATCAGTAAACGCGACTTGATCACCGAGTGTCAAAATGTCGTCAGTATCCTGTGCCATAAACGTCAGAGAAGAGCCAGTTCGTAAGAAAATACTATTTCCCAATGCTGAGCCATCCAAGCCATCTGAGCCTCCTGGGCCGCCCGTGCCGTGGGTTCCTGCTTGCGTTGTATTATTTGTTGTATTGAACGTAGTTGGAATTCCCGCTAAGGCTTCTACGGAAAAATTCAAACCACTGTCCACAAAGATAGCGCCGCCAAGCGCGCTTCCGCCACCGCCGCCACCACCGCCAAAGCCTGCTCCTTGTGTATCGGCACCAAATCCTCCCGATCCGCCGCCGAGATTTCCAGTATCTATTCCGCCTGCGGCAGTCGATCCATTAGAAGGTCCACCGCCTGCACCGCCGCCACCGCCAAGAGAATTGCCACCGTCTGCAGGTGTTGTGCCAGATTGGTTGACGCCACCACCGCCGCCGCCGCCGCCAAGACCGCCAGCTCCACCTTCTACGGTATAAGCAGTATCCGATGCGCCAGTACCAGCGCCACCGCCACCGCCGCCGCCATAGCCACCACTTCCCGCTTTACCATCAATGCTATTGGTAAAAGAAGTAGTGACGACTCCGCCACCACCACCACCGCCACCATCTCCGCCGTTACCACCGGAGGGCGTAGCAGCTCCACCAGGCGGGATTGAGCCTTGGGGCTGCGAACCGCTTGAGCCAGAGCTTCCGCCTCCGCCGCCGCCATAAGGAGTGCCGCTGCCGCCACCGCCGCCACCTGCATCATTTCCACCAGTGTTACCTCCACCACCAGAACCAGCAGTAATGGTGAGGCCATAACCACTTCCATCCTGGCCTGGGTCTTGGTCAGAGCCGCCGTTAGCTAGATTTGAGACTGTGCCTAAAGTAGCACGCGAGCCGATGCCGCCACCGCCGCTGCCACCACCGCCATTTGGATCACCCGTTGATGATATAACATTTCCACCATCTCCACCAAAGCCGCCGCCACCAGCACCGCCGGTGCTTCCTGTGACAGTAACAGAGCCGCCATTGCCACTGAAGCCGCCGCCACCGCCGCCACCTTCGTCGCCGGTAGAAGAGATGCTATAACTGCCGCCATTTCCACCAACAGCAGAGCAGTTATTGATCGATACATTCTTCAAAATAACTGAAGGATTTGAACCGTTCAAAAAAGTTTGAGGTGCGTAAATAGCTCCTCCGGCGCCCATACCGCCGCCGCCGCCAGAAATTCCGTCTCCACCATTACCACCTTTTGCGGTAAAGTTTTGAAAGATCATGTTTTGAATAATTACGTTTCCCATCGGAATGAAAAATCCGCTATAGGCACCGCTGTTACCATCAATGGTGACCGTGGGCGTAGAGCCGGGGTTGCCGATAGTGATATTCACCGGGTTTGAAGAGTTGTTAATAATTGGCAAAATCCCATTAAGTTGAATCGTCATGGGAAAGGCAAAAACGATCGCATAGTCATCGGGCGTTGTGCTTAAATCTTGGTTCATGACATTCAAACAATATCGCAGATCGCCGACATCTCCCATGCCGCCCGGATTATTATCGCTGCTTAATGTTACATTCAGCGTTGTTAAAGAGTGCAAAGAGTGGGAAATAAACAGAAAAATCCAACACGTGGATCTGAATTTGGACATGAGAAAACCTGTGATTGTTGGGCATCATACTACTTTTTTTAGCAGCATATTGTGTAGAAAAAAATTATTCAATGATTAAAGCTTGGAAGAGACGATAATTCGTTTTTTTGTGAGGCGTAATTAGGTCTCATTGCGAATGCAATCGTTGCATAACGAACGGTGCCACCTTGTGTGACAATGTGAGGAGTTGGGTAGATGGAAAATTCTGTCAGAAGCGCTCCGGGAATGAGCAAGATAGAATTTTGATTGCCCTGTCGAGAAAACTTTCTTTGCGGAGAAGAAAAATCATCGACAGTAAATGTAGATCTATAGGGAGAAAGAAGCAGCGATTGGTTGTCTGTGCTATCGAGAAACAGTGAAAATGCAGTTCCATCATAATGTGGCTTTGTGGCAACATATGAGGGAAGATATTTAACGACCTTGAAAAGAATAGGTACCTCGCCACATTTCGAAGAGAAAATCGTTTCTAAACCAAGCTCAGCTGCAGCTTCTTCAAAAATAGTTTCGTATGGTTTTTGGATCTCTAAACAAGTATCAAAAAAACGGATGATTTCGGGAACTTGTTTAAATTCTGGGTAACGAGTGCAAATAAATTCATGAAAATGAAACGAATAATAAAACGCGATTTGGTTTCTTCCATTTCGTTTCGATTCATCGTATAAACCAAAAAAATCAGTGGAATAATAATTTCTCTCTTTTGAGCGAATAAAGCGCTCTTTCGCATTGTATAATTTTTGTGCCCAAGCCGGATTTGTATGAAGAAATTCGATGAAATCATCAAAACATTTATACAAAAAATCAAACGTTTCTGTTCCATGCGTTGTATTGCACAGTTCTACATAACCAGCTTGCTTGAATTGTTCTGCGAGAGCTGATATACCACGCGATTGGAGCGTAGAGAGAAGAAAAAACAATAGGAAAAACTTCTTTTGAATAATCATGCGCACAGCGTATAATTTGTTGATCTGATTTGTCAAACTTTGGGCAGGTACAGAATTATGTTTTTGATGCTTGTCGGTAAAATAGAAAATGAACGCGCAATTCAATTATACAACAAGCTTGACTTTGTTATTGAAGGCACGCTTACTTGGGCCATTAAAATTGATGGCACATATTTTGATGAATATAGTATGGGGCTGCAGTTTTCTTAATTTTTTTCGTTTACTTTGTAGAGATTCGTAAATATTACTACTTCCAATAGCATGATACTTGATATGAGATATAAAATAAGAAAAACAACGAGGTCATTATAATTCTCGAACTCGGCAAGATTAATACCAGCAATATACTGTTCAGAGATAAAATATATGCCTATTCCTATAAGTATGAGTAATCCTTCAATGATGACGTCGAGGGCAACAACTTCACTAAAAGTGTTCTTGAACAATCCCCATGATTTTTTTAATATTTGATATGCATTAAGATGATCAAATGCCAGTATTTGAACGTCAAAAATCGTGATAATATTCCACGCAAAATAAAGCAATGCGCCAATATTCCCTAAAGGTGAACTTAACCCCTGAGCGCATAGTTCTATTAATCCCCACCCACATATCGCTTGCCAGCGGGACATGCTTTTTCCGAGGCTGTTCCAGAGGGAACTACCTTGTTTAAGGGTGTAATACGCGGCTGCACAAAGGACAAAAAAGATGAGAATGATTTCTAGATATAAAAAACCTACAAAGTTAAAGAATTTTAAAAAATTTGTGGAAGAAAGTGTAAAATGCGCATCATGCCAGAGTATCTCAAAAAAGTTTTCACCGGCTAATAATTCTGTCATTAAAAGACCAACGGTTAATCTATGATGAATGAGACCGGTAATCTTTAAGTGTATGAATTGGACAGCAGCTAACAAAAGACAAAGAATGAGATAGCGTTGATGACTGAAAAATACCGATTTGAATGAGCTTTTTGAGAGGGTAAAGCCAATACGAATTTTTTTAAAAATTACATGTCTACCACGGAGTAAATGTAAGAAACGCATTAATTATCCTTATTATTTATACCTATTACTTTGTTTAGTAACTTTAAATAGAGTGAATTGTGAAATTCGAAATGATTGACTGGGTTTGAAGAGATAAATAGATTAGCTCCTCAAAAAGAGGAGCATAACCCATGGAATATCAATTCCAATCATGATACTATGAAAATCATAAATTTTTGCGATTTATAAAGAATAGACTTAACAATAATTATGATGAGAAATGAAATAATGATTAATTTACCAAAGTGTCCAAAATGTAGTTCAGAGTATACTTATGAAGATGATGGGATTTTGATTTGTCCAGAATGTGCTCATGAGTGGAGCGGAAAAGTAGAAATTGACAAGGCTGAAGATAAAAAGATTGTCAAAGATGCCAATGGAAATATCTTGAATGATGGTGACTCTGTAGCGCTCATCAAAGATCTTAAAATAAAAGGGAGTTCAGCGTCCATAAAAGCTGGTACAAAAGTAAAAAACATACGGTTGGTCGATGGAGATCATAATATTGATTGCAAAATTGATGGATTTGGGAAGATGGGTTTGAAATCTGAGTTTGTCAAAAAGATATAGTAAGATTCCCAAGTCATACCAATCTCCTGTCTCTAAATTCTCGCCCAGAACCAGACTTGAGAAATGCCTCAAAATCATACGCTTTTGTTTTGTCTTCAAAGGCTATATAAACCACAATTTTCCATGGCTTGTATTTGTCAGTATGTGACGTGGTGCCGCTATTATGATTAGATAGACGTTTTTTGATATCTTCGGTACAACCGACATATATTTGATCTGGATGGGATATTGATTGGATAATGTAGACGTAGTACATAAATTTGAAGCTTCTAGAATTGGCCTGCCAGTCCAGCCTACGTTTATCCGGGCCTACCGGCTCGGCAAACTCCGGCGGACAACCTTCGCCTTGTGCTATTAAACTTTATTTATGATTAATATCAATTCCTTTGAAGAGATGGCCCCGCCAACCGTAGCCTTGGCGAAGGTTGGTGTACTCTATCGGACTATTTTAGCAATTTTATCGTCGATAGTGGATTAATTTTTGCTATACGACCGCTGTTGTGTGCATAAAAAAGCTCACTTTTTTCTCCGCAACTTTAAGTCTTCTTCTGTTTCATCGCCCTGATAGTAAGTGGTTATTATTTTAATGTTATTTCGCTTTACTAGCTTTGCAACAACCACAAGTTGTTTCGTACCGTCTTCGTTTTCTTCGGTCTTGTATAGTATGATATCAGAATCATCTTCCGGCTCCCTAAGGGTTATGCCATTCCAAACAACATTCTCAACTTCTTTTTTTCCTATCTTCCGTTCCTCCATTCTCTTCTTAGCATGCTTCGTGTAAATAATGCTTGGAACGAAGTTTGCAGCAGTTTCCTCTTGCTCTTGCAGTTTCTCTTTTTGCTTGATGAGAAGAGCTGAATGTTCTTTTTCTCCCATCTCCAATGCTTCTTGGATGGCAGCTTTATTCTGTGGGGATGAATAACTAATAGCAGTTTTATTGTAATCATGAGCACCTGAGGCTATCAGTAATTTTACGATATCCTTATAGCCTCTCACGACAGCCCGTATAAGCGCTGTATTCCCATCTTTATCTTGTATATCGAGATTTGCGCCTGCATCAACAAGTGCCCGAACTGTATTGAGCTGACCTTTAATAGATGCCCACATGAGTGCCGTAAAATTATGATTGTCTTGTGTGTTAAGATTAGCATTTGCGTCAATAAGTAATTTTAATACGTTCGGCTTACCTTCTAAAACAGCAATTATGAGTGCTGTTTGCCCCTCTTTATTTGTGGCGTTTAACTCAGCCTTGGCGCGAATAAGCAGTTGTGCTATTTCAACATTGTCTTGTAGCGTAGCGATAATAAGTGGAGTATTGTCATTTTTACTTCGCAGGTTTACATAAGGAATTCTTTTACCTGCAAAGAGACTCCTAACACGATTGACACTGCCTGCATTAACAGCTTGCAAGAGCTCGTCGTTTAATGCTGTATCAATAGTAGGCTTGCCGTGTAGAAATTCAGATTTAGACATCATCAAAAGTTGCTTTGATGGCTTAGGTTTGCTTAATCTTGCACGCTCAGCATCGCTCATGCTTGAAGCAAATGCCTGGTTGCTCATTAATGCAAAGAACAACAAAATAAAAATCATACAAAAACCTTTCTGTTCCGATTATATCTTTTGTTACAGGGTAAAATTATTAACCCATAAACAGCAATGATTTGTTGTTGATAATCGCAGCATTTAAAAGAATAAATGGATTATTGTTTGTAAAAGATGGAACAAAAAAAGCACGGAGACCCTATGCGTTTTTATATTAGATAGGAATAAATGAAAAGACTGGCGATATAGAAAAGTTCTTTCCCAATCCACAAACGAAGTTATAGGTAGTCCGATTTTGGGATGGCTGATTACGTAAGCGATACGGTCGTTATTGATTGTTTAATTTTGTTTTAAAGCTAAAAAACCCCACCAATGCTTTTTTTTACATTGATGGGGACATAATTGTATTTTATTGGCCTATTCAGGAGATCCAATAACAGGATATTTCTTCAAAATCATTTTGAGTTGATCAGCTAAAGAATCAAGCATTATATTATCTACAGTAAATTGAAACTCTAACTCGTTACCTGAATGGTCGTCGGTCTTTCCTGCGCAAAGCAATGACCCTGTTTTCTGTAACTTCAAGTTTAAATACAATCCTTCTTCCATGGTAGTAAATTCTACCTCACTGATCTTATGATCTTTTAAGCGCATGATATCATCATAAAATCTTTGAAAATCATCTGTTCGAAGGTTGGTTGCGTAATGTGCTCGAAAATTTGGCACTTCAACTTTTACCTGAACATTGAGCCAGTTGGCATCCCAATAGTCGGCTGTATGATGATTTTCTCTTCGCAAAATATTAATTTCTAATAACTCGGAATTTTGGCCTTTAATTATCATAACTCGCTCATTTAGTTGATTTATTGATGACAGTTATAATATCGCCAGCTTTATTTGTCACTACCGTTAAACTATCATTGCTCAAAACGGTTGTACCTGGGGTATTTCCTGCAATGACAAGAGTTGGATTTTTTACCGTATCAATAACTGCACTTGGACTAAGGACCCCTCTGCTTTGCATTTGGTCTAAAGCATGGCCAGTAAATTTTGTATCATTTATAACCGTAGGAGCGTTTGGTGCGGTAACATTCATTGGTGCATCACCGCTTCTTCCTACAGGTGTCGATGCAGGCTTATTGTTTCTATTTGCTTCATAAACTCCAGCAGCCCCAGCTGCTCCTCCAATTCCTGGACCTTTATTGTCTTTAGGATCTTGGTCATTTCCAGAATTATTATTTCCTGAATTGTTATTATTCTTACTTTGTTGATTTCTTGCCATTTGTCGGCAATTCTCACGCCATAACTCTTTTTCAGATCTTTTCTTGCTGACCTCTTCCAAAGCACGTTGACGTTCATCGGCTGAGGCATATTTCTGCGCCGGATGCTGCTTAGCATAAGCCAACGCATTTTCTATGTCTTTTTGCTTGGCCTCTCTTAGATCTCTTTCAGCCCGGTTGCTTTCGGAAAGCGCGGAAGATGCAGCAATCGCTGGACCAGATGCAGTACTAAAAATAGCGCTAAAAAACCCACCGATTCCACCACCTGCAGTAGTTGCTACAGTAGCTGTCGTGGCAGAAGTAGTTGAAACTGTAGTTGTCGCCGCAACAGTGGAGGTAGTCGAAACAGTAGTGGCAACCCCACCAGATGATAAAACTTTCGATGCACCAGCTAATGCCGTAGATTTACCAACAGTAGCGAGCGTAGCGTTTGTAGCTATAGTTGGCGCAGCTGTTATGGTAGTTGTCGCTGCAGTAGTGGCAGGGATAGTTGCAGCAGATGCTGATGCTGTAGTAGTAATTGCTGAAGTAATAGTTGCTGTTGCCGGAGCACTTGTGGTTGCAGCTATAACAGCTGGTGCCACCGTAGGAGTATTAGTGATAGTGCTGTTAATCGCCACCCCAGTAACAACAACTGCCGCTGTTGCTAATCCACCAGAAGTAACAGTAGCTGTACCGGCTGCTGTTCCGGCTGCGGTACCTGCAGCTGCAGATCCACCAAAAAGAGTTCCCAGAGCTGCAAACATGTTGCGCTTAGGAATATAATACTGCTGAAACTTATAATTATTACTATTTTGCAAATCTATATTCTTTACGCTCACGCTACCTTGTAGGCGAGTTCGCAGCGTATGCAGTGGGAAAAATGTGTGAGGAAGAGAAAGAAGTAGACCGAAAGCCGCTATGCGGGTTTTCATGTTATTCATGATGAATCCTTGGAGTTGATTAAAGATGCTTTATGCCTTAATTATGCCATGCTCAAAAAATAAATCAAAATAATCTCGACATATTTTTGACACCCTATAGACATATGTTTTCAGGAGAAAAGTCTTTACAGGTTCTAAAAATGATGGCATTTTTGAATGCACACTGAAGACACATGTCTAAAAATAGAGGTAAATGTATGTCAGTAGAAGCAAAGCAAAAAACAATTCAGCAAGATAAAAATCACCGATTAACACTGAGAATTCCTAAATGGCTTCTTGAGAAATTGGATGAAAAAAGAAAAGGGAGCTTGAGAGAGACTTCTCGCACTTTATGGATATTGCAGCTCATTGAAAAAGCAACGAAAAAATAGAATATCTGATGAAAGTCATATCATCTAGACACCTTCAGGCTAAATCATGAACAATGAAGGCCTTCTTTTATAATGAGGATAGATGTTTATATGCTAAAGGTGTAGGTGGTGTAACAATTTGCCGATTAAGAAATTGTTTATTGTCTTGTTTAAAGGAAAGAGCATAAAAAGGCCCTTGAAGGTTAACTATTGGTAGAATTGTGGGAGTAGCATATACAACAACTTTCCAATTACTCCATGCAAATATTTCTAAATATTTTTCACAGATTAGTATGTCTGGAAAACCCTCGCTGTGTAAAATATCAAGGCTAGGCGAAGACGTGGGCATCAGAGTTAGTATCAAACTAAATTGATGTTGATTTTTTATAAAACAATCAAAATTACAAATATCACTAGACTCTTCTAGGGCCCATTCGTTATTAACTTGATAAATTGAATCAATAATCAAGTGTCGAACTTGATATGGTTCACTAGGAAAACTTCCTTGAAAACGACCCATTATATATCGTAGAGGGAGCTTGGTTTTTTGTTTCTGGTCTCTATTTATGGCTTTAAATGTTGCATTAATAGTACCATTTTTATGAAAAGAGAAATGATCAAGAGTGCCTGCGGGTTTATTCATGTTTAAATCCCAAGCAAGATCGTAATTCGTGCTTTTTGGGGAATAAAATATTTCTTGTTTAGATGCATTAATGCCAATGGATGCAACGTGATATATAGTTCCTGAAAGCATTATATTGATTTTATGTTCTACTGACGCCATCTTGCTACTGCGCATTATAATTTTTAATTGAATTTTTGATGAGAAATTCACTATAAATTACGGTTTATTTTCACCGTTTTTTATGATTTTGATGTGATAGTCTTTACCGTGCTTTTTCAGCATCTGCACTAATTGCTGTCCATCAAGCAATGAAATAGGTTTATCTTTGGCAAATTCATAGGTATCTGGGCCATAACTGCTTGTGGTTACCAAAATGCCACGATTTGCACCTTCATTCATAATTGTACCATAAAGGTCTCTTACTGCTGCTACATCTACTGTTCGAGTATATCTTTTAGCTTGCAAGACATATTTACCACCTATCAAAGGATCTGGATTAAACATGATAGCATCTACTCCACGGTCTCTAGATGCACAGGTTACCTTTACCTCAACACCCTTGTTTCCAAATTCCCACTCAAACAACTGGCGTACCAAGTGTTCAAAATCATCCCATGGCATCTCTGCTAAGTTAGCATCAGGGGACAATAAATCACTCACATTCTTTCCTTCTATTATTCTTCGGTCATTCATATCGAAAGTAATAATAGGCTTAATAGCTGCAATGTTTTCAACTGATGGAGTGGAGACTCCCTTAAGATGCCTGAAACATGCCTTCGGTTCGATACGCTCTATTTGAAGAGATAAAAAATCATTTTTAGCCGCCTGCAGAGAGGCGATGATCCCTTCTTTTGGCACTCCCGTAGCTGGGTCAAACCAACTCTGATGAGCATTTATTGCGATAATATCAATGTTATTATTAGTATCTGAATTTGCTATGAGATAGCCTGTACGAATACAAAGAGAATACAATAAATTTTCCCTCAACTGCTTCTGAACTTTTGTTGATACGTCTACCCAATCATAGTCATATTTTTTTTCTTTTTGTTTTACAATTGAGATTGAAGATAAATCAGGAATGTATAAGTCGATCAAAATAATTCGACTACTCGATTCATAAAAAACATCTGTCTTTTTCTGAAAAAGCTTGGGGATAGGATGTCTCCCCAATGTTAATCTAGCAATGTCTTCGATCGCAGATTGCTGACCAAGAGAGTATGATTCTTTGAGTTTGTTGGCTTTGTCTATATCCGTCATTAGTTTAAGATGAATATCTTCTATGCATTTTTTTATCTTTTTTATTTTTTTATCCGAATAATCACTATCTGGATTTGGCAAGTCGAATGGTAGGGTAGGTAAATTTCTAATGTCCTGCGGATGAAGCAAATGCAAGCCATATGGACCTTTGAGGAGTTCTATGGAAAGCAACGATTTAATTTGTTCCTCTGTGGTCGCCCGTGATGGAAGATCGTGCCTGAACCATTCTTGCTCGTATTGTGTTGGCTCGAAAATACTGCGAAACGAAAAATTGTTTATTTTCGTTTGAGTTTTAAACAGCATGCTGTCAATTTCTTTGCTAATTTTTGTAGGTGGTAATTCTTTGGCTTCTTGCGAAAATGAATCTTTGTTGCTAAAAGCCCAATAAATAACAGCTATAATTGCAATGCAAACTAATATACTCATTATAATCATATCCTTTCTAAGCTATTTTTTACGCTTGCCCAATATTGGCAATAATCACACGACTGCGAATCGAGTGGCATAGTATCAGAACGCAAGCAATCATATGCATTCATTACAGCGTTTTCAACCCATGAATCATCGCCTTCATATGGAAGTAATGAGACATCGAAACGTAGTTGTTTGCCAAAATTTTCTCCATCTGCTTTACCATTACAGTAAACAAAGTACGCGGTATTAGAAACGGAAAAACCATTTCGTCGTAAAAGCCATTGATAGATCTCTGCTTGACGCTTATACCCAATTTGCCAATCTGCATCAAGAGTAACTGTAGTAGCCTTTGATGTTGCTTTGTAGTCGACAACAATTAATTCCTGTGTTTGGGGATTGATCCAAACGTCATCTAGGCCACCATGGAACTTAATGTTTGTATTGGGAACTAAGTATTCTACTCCCGCATGCAATGAGCTTCGCCACTTATCTATGTCAGGATGTTGAAAGGGGATCGCATTAATATTGCTTTCGATGCAAAGTGGATGAGGCTTTTGCTCTGAGCGATATTGATCAAACTCCTTTTTGAGGAGTGTATCAACAGCATTGTTGAGCGAAAAAGGATAATTTGGTGGTTGTGAGACGCCTAACCTGCGATCCAGGTAAAAACAACGAGGACACTTTAGAAAAAGCTCTAGTTTGCTCCGACTGAGTCTGAATGGCTTGCTTTCAGAAGGGTTATAAAGATTTCGCACTCTTTGAGGGCGATAACCCGAAAAGCTAGCCTCTTTCTGAGTTTTTTTCTTTTCTGAATGATTTTGTTCCCCGGCTGGCAGGGTATTGCCCAGTATATACGTCTTACTAGGTCGGAATAGAGAAAAAAAGCTATCCAGTAATTGCATCATATGAAATATCCCCAGAAGAACCCCTTTTTCTTAATATGCCATATTTTTTCAATTTGGCAATTTTTTTAAGATTGTTTTGAGTCGATAAATGGAGAAAAAATTGTACTGAACAGGCCTATTATCAGGTCAAGGGAGTGAGGCATATTGTTGCCAATCCTACAAAGCTGGCCTGCCAGTCATTTCTGAGGGAAATGACTGGTGTGCCCGGTTGGATTCGAACCAACGACCTACGGATTAGAAATCCGTTGCTCTATCCGACTGAGCTACGGGCACATATTTTGAAGGGATATTTTCTAGTATAGCCGAAAATGGCCGCTGAGCAAAATCGCCTTATACAATCGTAATCTTGCCAAACTCTTTGGCAATGTCTTTCAAACGGCGCTGGACGTCTGGCGAAAGGTCCTGGGTATCAAAAATCTCCCGATACACTTCTTTGTAGACCGATTGCACATAGCTCACAAACTGCAAAGCAAACGAAACAACCTCTTTTGGCCCAATATGATCAAGAAAGTTCTCTTTTAATAAAAATAGCATCAACACCTGATCCACAAAGGAATAGGTCTGATGCACTTTTTGTTGCAATAGTTCCACAATCTTAGCCCCACGAGCAAGACGTTTTTGAGAAAGAGGATCAAGCTCCGTGCCAAATTGTGAAAATGCTAATAAATCATGATATTGCGTCAGCTCAAGCCGCAAGGCAGCCGTTACCCGCTTCATCGCTTTGGTTTGCGCAGCGCCACCAACCCGCGATACAGAAAGCTCAACGTTCACCGCTGGGCGTATGCCACTATTAAACAGTTTACTATCTAAAAATATCTGACCATCGGTAATCGAAATTAAATTTGTTGGAATGTAGGCAGTAATATCATCCGCTTGTATCTCGACAAATGGTAAGGCAGTAATCGAACCGCCTTTGAGGAATTTGCCCGCACGTTCGAGCAAACGAGAATGCAGATAAAATACGTCACCCGGATACGCCTCACGCCCCGGCGCACGACGCATCAATAATGACATTTCGCGATACGCGATTGCATGATTACTTAAATCATCATAGACAATGAGCACGTCTTTGCCCTGATCTCTGAAATATTCAGCGATTGTACAGCCAGCATACGGAGCAAGATAGCGGTTTAAGGCAGACTCTGCAGAATCAGCACTGACTACAACCGTATACGCAAGCGCACCCTGCTCTTCTAATAAGCGCACCATACGCGCTAAGTTTGCTTGGCGTTGACCAATAGAAACATACACACAGATCACATCTTTATCTTTTTGATGCAGAATGGTATCAATTGCGATGGTTGATTTCCCAGTGGTACGATTACCAATTATCAATTCACGCTGCCCTTTACCGATAGGAAATAACGCATCAATAACCATCAATCCCGTTTCGAGTGATTCATTAATAGGCGTACGTTCTGCAATACCAACAATAGGCGCTTCTACCGAACGCATTTCGGCAACGGGCGCAGGAGCAAGACCATCGATAGGTGTACCCAACGCATTGAGCACGCGCCCAATTTGCTGGCTACTTACCGGTATTTTAAAGACTCCGCCCGTGCGTTTTACAACTTCTAATTCAGAAACAGAGATATCGGCATACAACAAAAAGGCAACGACAAAGCCTTCATCAAGATTTAAGATGATTCCCTTATTGCCACCTTCAAACTCGATCAGCTCGCCATACACTGCATTCAGTAAGCCATGTATCCGGCATGAAAAATCACCTACCTGGATGACATACCCAATCTCTTCTAATTTTTGACTTGCAATATCAAGTAATGATTTTTCGAAAAGCGAAACTAAATCCGTATTTTTAATATCCATATATCTCTACCTTATAAGCTATACATCTTCGCCCACTGCACGCTGAGCTTCATGAACCAAAAATCGCAATTGCTGTGCAACAGAATGCTCCCATAAAAACGTATCGCTTTGCACCCGTATTCCCGCAATAAGCTCGGGATTATCAATCAGGCGAGCATGAATCTTTTTCCCCGTCAGATGCTCTAAAAATTTTTTGATACTTTCTTGCTGCTGATCATCCAGAGTGTGTGCGCTCTGAATGGTAACATCAACAATCCCCTGTAACTCTTTGTCCAATGCAAGCACCGATTGCAATACAGGAACCAATAACCCGAGCCTACCTTGTTCTGCCAAAAGAATAATTAACGGCTGCAAAACAGACCGCACCTGAAACTGATCGCATGTTTTAAAAACTAAATTTGATTTTACCGCAGGTGCAAGTGATGATAACCCCAGATAAAAAAACTTTTCCTTATGCTGCATATACTCAGCAACCAAACGCTCTACCTGATTCCGAGCATCTTGCGTTAACTTGGCGCCATACACCTGTAGATATGCTTGTGCGTATTTGCGAGCAAGGGCTCGCTCTTGCAACTTCATGAGGAACTTTCTGTGTCAAAAGTTTGCATATATTGCACAATAGAACGCATATATGTCTGCTGTGCACGGACATCTGACATAAAAATTTTTTTCAATTCTTCTTCTGCCTCTTTCACTGCCAAGGGAACTGCCTTGGTATAGAGAGCAATCTGTTCTTGGTCATGCACCTGGCGCAGACGTCTTTGTTGCACAAAGTTTTCGATAGCCTTTTGCTGCTCTTCACGCTCTGACTCTTTTTTTGAAACGTCGGTTCGCCATTGGGCGATTTTGCCGCTAAGGTCTTGAAATTCTACGTGCTGACGCCGCTCGTGTAAATCTACTTGTTTATTGTGTTTTATCAGCTCTTCCCGCTGTCTTTCCAGCGCATCATGCGACAACTTTTCAAAAGCAATCTGCTGGTGCAATGCATGCACCGCATAGCGCTTAAAAAAATAGTAGCCGATGCCAAGCAAAACGATAAAATTCACCAGATGTAACAGCAAGCTAATCATGCATAACCTTTTCAATAATCAGCTGTTTCATTGCATGAGCCTGTTGGGCAATTTCTGTTTTGGTAAGTGGCACACCAGCTTGAGGGGCCGGTTGTTCTATGGTAAGCAAAGAGGTAAGTTTCACCTCAGGCTTTTGTTGCACAAGAAGCTGTTGCATATGTTGCCATTCCTGCACTTGCCCTTCTTTTTTTCGATCAATTTCATGGCCCAGCTGATGTATATCTTGTTGCAACTGCGTAATGACATGCTCCTCTTGCTGCACCTGCCGCACTGCAATACGCAACACAAGCAGATCAAGAATATAATAGGCTATGCCAAAATGTACCATTTGAACAAGAAGCGTCAGATTGACCATGCCATTCCCAACTGTATTTTAGGCGCGGAACACAAGTAAAAGGGCGATTAAGAAGGCATAAATAGCTAAAGTTTCCAGCGCAACCAATGAGAAAACCATGGCGGTACGTACCTGCCCGGCAGATTCTGGATTTTTGCCAATACTTTCACAAGCTTTGGAGCCAGTCATTCCTTGGCCTAATGCAGGCCCAAGCGTTCCTAACCCGATCGTGATAGCTGCACTTATATATGCAGCAGCTTTGGCGTACTGTATGATATCTTCCATGGCATCTTCCCTTATGGCTTTGATGAGGTATATGTTGCTTTTGTATATGGTAATATAGTATGCAAATGTTATTAATGTACGTATAAAATTATATTACTCCCTTACACAGTAAAAATCGACTTTTTTTACGAAAGATTTCGTGAAAGGCTTTTGTCAGATAAAAAAAACCATGATACTATAGTCTGTTCAGGGATTATTACGCAGCAGAGTTGCTCATGTATCAAAAATAAATTAAAGAAATTGATGTATGCTAAAAAGAAAATCCGAACAATTTTTATGGCTGCTCGCGTGCGCCCTCTGGGTAGCAAGCGCTTATCCGCAAGATGATTTTGCAGATTTTGATCTCGATGATATCTCTATCGCTATCTCGGTTGATCAAGCAGAAGAGCGACAAATGCATGAGATCGATGCAACACTTACCAAGGCATGCGACCCCGCAGACAAACTCACGCCATTTGCTGTGGTAGAAGTGCTCACCTTCCCAAATCCTACGCTCCTGAATGGTCTTATCACGCTTCCTCCACTTCTTTTGCAAAATATTTTACAAAATTTTAGCTTTTATAAATTTACCAATCCTCCGGTCGTGCGCGAATTGCATGATATCCCGACGTTAATGCCATTCCAGTACCATTGTGCGCCCAGCTGGGCATTCTCTGCCAATGGTTTTTATAATCAGACGAAAAAAAAGTTTTACACACAACAAAGTCCGCTGCTAGGCAGCTATCTCAATCTGCAAGTTCCCGATGAAATTCTTGATTATGTAGATCAATTGGAAGAAGTGTTCAATACTACTACTCCGGTCGATCAAGTCCCCCAAGTATTTGATATCTTTGGCAATAATTTAATCTTCGAAGAACGAAGACTCGGCGTTATGCTTGATGTATGGAAGCATTATAAGCGCTGGTTATTCACTGCAGCGTTGCCTGTTTGTTATGTTGAACATAATTTTTTCTTATCAGAGACCCGACAAAGAGAGTTGCAAGAATTGCCGCTCTTTACCGGGAGCGCCGGGCTACCGGGACTCAATTTCAACAATTTCACTTTGCAACATCTGGTACGCGATCGTGCTGGGATTGGCGATTTACGTCTCCAAGTTTTATATAATCTTGCCTCGCAGAAAAATATCGATGATCACAATCAACAATTACAGATTGGTGGACAAATCACATTCCCTACCGCAAGAACTGTTATTTCTGGCATTCATGGTGGACCAAGTTGTAAGCTACCACCACCGCTCATCGATTGGCTCGAGATGTTTAATCTCGGGATTTGCGCAATACCGGAGCTTCAAAATGACAAACAAAGTGCCCTAAAATTACGAGAACTTAATGTTGGCTATGGCATAGCAGCACTCGACCAACTTTCGGAAACAGTCTTGGATCTGCCACTCGGGCAAAAGCATTTTAATCTTGGGCCTATTGTACACATCCAGCAACCAATCTGGTGCCACAATAGCTTTGATAGTAGCTTTGAATTTTATGGAGAAATGAAATACAGCATCCCGGCAAACGAAGACCGCTTCTTCAAAATTATTACCCCTGCCGCAGATTTTAATCGTGACTATGCTTCTGAAGCACAAGCTGACAGCAATCTGCTCTTTCTTGATCAACAAACAACCAATCTGCTCTTTCCCGCGCTGATTAAAATAAAAACGAAGCCGGGATTAATGTTCCATACCAATATTGCCTTCAATGGCTTCTGGGAAGAATGGGAAGCGGGCATCGGGTATGATTTCTGGGCACAGTTACAAGAAAAATTTGGACAGATTCAATGTAAGGGCTGGGGTTACGGAAACCGATTTGATCTTGCAGCGGGAAGAAAGTTCTCTGCCTATGAAGGAAAAATTTTCGGTCAAGCCGGCATGAGATTGTGTGGCGAAACATTTGCTCTGCGCTTTCTCATTCGTGGCGATGCAACCATACACCAAAAGGGCATTGGCAATTCATTTACGCTCGGCCTTAACTTTATTATCGATTATTAAGGAAATATGTTATGAAAAAAAGTATCATTCTTGCATGCACTCTTTACAGTGCCACACTCACTCCTCTTTGCGAACAAAAAATTACGCCCATCGAAATAGACTCAAAAATTTTACGAACAGTCGATGGCAATAGTCGCATTATCAAAATGGGTGAGTTTATCTCATTTCAACGTAAAATTCATGCTATTCTGAGCTTAAAAATGCCTACCAAAAAAATGCCGGAATGCACCTTCAAGTCTTTGGTAGCGTTGGAAAAAAAATTACCCGCCAAAGAGCGCGATGCAGTTTTACACAAATTTATTCATGAATTTGCTCAAATTATGCAACATAACGTTTTTGATGATTTAAAGCTCATACAAACTGAGGTAAATAAGATTATAGAAGATTGGAGCCAACAACGTGAACGGCCTGATACTCCCATTTTGATATTCAAAACAAAAGAATATCATACAAATCACGAAGAAGCTCTTAAGCTCTACATAACAACGCTCGCTGAATTTGATATACTCTTAGAAGATTTACATCTCTTTTTTGAAGATCTTATTTATAGTCTTCCCAAATCATACTCTTTATACCAAGAGCGCCTTCACGAACAACAAAATCAATGAACGTACAGCAAGACATACACGACAAAGCGGCCAACACATCCTCAGAAATTATACGTGGAACGATTGAACGAATCGTGTTCCAAAGTAAAGAAACAGGCTTTGCCGTCTTTATTCTTGCTACTGCCACAAACACGGTAACCACAACCGGAACGTTTCCGCAAATTGCAGCCGGACAAGAAGTACAGCTGACCGGCACATGGAAACTCCACAAAAAATTTGGCAAACAATTCGAAGCACATACGTGCATCAATATTTTACCAACCACCGTCAGTGGTCTTAAAAAATATCTCGGTTCTGGTCTGATCAAAGGAATCGGCGCATCATATGCCGAAAAACTGGTCGACCGCTTTGGGGAAGATATTCTGAACATTATCGACCAACATCCTGAACGACTGAGTGAAGTGCCCGGCATTGGCCCCAAGCGCATTGAGCAAATTGCAACAGCGTGGAAAGATCAAAAAGAAGTTGCTGCAATTATGGTCTATCTCCAAGAAAAAGGGATTAGCCCAACTTTTGCCGTAAAAATTTATAAGCGCTACCGCGACAAAGCGCTCCACGTTTTACAAGAAAATCCCTATCGCCTTGCTGATGATATCTGGGGCATCAGTTTTAAAACAGCAGACCAAATTGCACGGAATTTGGGTATGCATATCCATGCTCCCCAACGCATCAATGCAGGAATTCTCTTTTGCATTTCGGAAACCACCAAGCAAGGCAATCTCTATATACCCGAAGAAAAATTATATGAACGTTCCAGCGAACTGTTAGAAATTGGAGAAGACGGACAACATCTGGTGACCTCGGCACTCCAACAGTTGCATGACCAAGGACGTATCATCACGCTCAAAGATGGTGAACAAACGTATATCACGTTGCCCAATTATTATCATGCAGAGATCACGATTGCTGAACGCTTGAAAATGATCAGCAATCAACCTTCCCCCTTTCAGTTTGATCTTGCAAACATTGCACAGTTGCTCAAAAAAAATCTTGGCATCACCTTAAATAGTGATCAACAACAAGGGGTGATCACCTGCCTTTCGAGCAAAGTAACCATTATCACCGGTGGTCCGGGAACGGGTAAGACAACACTCATCAAGCAATTATTACAAATTTTGATGGATCATCACATAGAGTTTAAACTTGCAGCTCCCACCGGCCGTGCAGCAAAACGCATCACCGAAAGTACCGGATGCCATGCAACAACACTGCATCGCCTTCTTGAGTATGATATGGGGATGATGCAATTCAAACATCATGAAAAAAGCCCCATCAAAACCAATTTCTTGATTATTGATGAAGCTTCGATGATCGATATCTTCCTTGCCAACGCATTGCTCAAAGCAGTTCCTTTGGCAGCCCATCTTATTTTTTTAGGTGATGCTGATCAGCTGCCTTCTGTTGGTGCCGGTAATTTTTTCCGTGATTGTATGGCAAGTGGCGCCATCCCCGTCGTGCGTCTGACAGAAATTTTCAGACAAGCGCATGACAGTTTAATTATCACCAATGCCCATCGCGTCAATCGTGGTGAATTTCCTGCAGCACCTGCTGCCGGAACATTGCGCGATTTTATTTTTATCAAAGAAGAAGATCCGGAACAGGTCAGCAAGCATCTTAATAGACTTATCTTTGCTGAACTGCCACAACATGGCATTAACCCGGCAAGCTCTATTGTGCTCAGCCCCATGAACCGCGGGCCAGCTGGCACACAAGTATTGAATACGATTTTGCAGGGCTTTTATAATCCGCGCGCGACTGATGCAATTACCTATGCGGGCATAGCTTATAAGATCAATGATAAAGTGATGCAAATTCGCAACAACTATGACAAAGCCGTATTTAATGGCGATATTGGCACCATTCAAATGATTAATCATGAAGATAGTTATTTTGATGTGGTGTTTGATGAACGCTTAGTCCGTTATGAATTTGATGAGATTAACGAGCTGCTGCATGCGTATGCGATTACCATCCATAAAAGCCAGGGCTCAGAATACCCTGCTGTTATTATTCCGATTTTTACGCAACACTTTGCCTTGTTGCAACGCAATTTATTGTATACTGCAATCACCCGCGCCAAAAAGTTATGCATCATCATTGGCCAGGTGAAAGCGCTTGCCATTGCAATCAAAAATAATAAAAGTATTTCCCGCTTAACGTTCCTGCATAAATTTTTGCAGTAGACAAAGAAAATTTTATAAACCGCATGGTTCGATACGATTTCTTCGAAATCACTCACCACGAGCGGTTTTTATAGCCGCTCATCCTGAGTGTTCCGAGTTTACGAGGAATGTATCGAAGGGTGAAGCGGATCAAAGTATGCATGCGGGTAATTTATTCATTACATCAAGTGGCATGCCGATTTTTCTAATTGCTTTGCGCGCATAAGCTTATGTATATGAATTCTGCACTCTTCCACCGCATCTTCTATATAAGCAATCTGAATTTCATTAAGTTTTTCGGTAATAACCATCCCCGTTGTATATCCTGAAATATAATCAAATTCTTTTTGTGCAGCTTCAATGTCATGCATTGTTTTACATTGATTTATCTTGCTAACAATTGGTTGAATAACCTGCATCTCTTCACCAGTTGGCACACGTGCCGGCACAATGGTAATCGTATAATCTGCTATGATGTTTGCCAAATCTAAAACCATAGTCGGTATGCCATCGCAAATTTGTTGCACAACGGTATTTTTATATGCAAGACGCCGCTGGTCACAATGCTTTAAAGCTTCTTCAACAGCAACATCATTGAGCATATCTTTATGTTTCTCTTTTTGTGCAAGATGATAAAACAACCAATCAGGGATTACTCCCGCATTCAAAAAAGTGATAACTTTTCCGTATATTTTGGGTGCTGTGAGAGCATTGATATCCGTTACTGTTACAGCGTCCCAAAGTAAAGTGAAATTCCCATCTTCCACCTCAAGCGAAGCACCACGTTTAATAAGAAATCGAATAATTCTCATGTTTCCATGCAGAGTAGCGTGCTTCAACAATGTTTTACCAAACCAAGACGGTGGATTAATTGAAGCTCCTGCATCAAGAAGCATGTGAATTTTTATTATTTGATTATATTGAGACCAAATCGCAGATCCCAGTGGAGAATGACCATGTTTGCTTTTTTTATTTATATCAGAACTCTTTTCTAGCAATGCTCCTAATATTGCTATACAATCACAATTTCCAAATTCAGCGCTTCTATTCTTAGATTCAGAATTTATCCGAAATTCTTCAACACAGTTATTTTCAGTTGCACTTATGAGCGCAGTGCTATTAAGATCCGATTCTATTTCTACATCAGGTGAGGCACCTTGTACCAAGAGTTTTTGTACATCTTTTAAATTTCTTTTTTTAACCGCCTCATAAAGCTCATAATCAATTTTGCGTATCTGTGGTTTTGCCAGAACTTTTGCCTCTGACCCATAAAGTTGCGCAGATACCAACCCGATTGCTATTGCCAACAAAATTTTATGTAGCATCTCTCTTCTCCTCATAGTAAGGGAGTACTGTTTTCAAGCATTTACATCACAACGCATTTTGCATTATCTTGCAACTCAATTTTTTCGACATAAAGTTTATATTCTTCCAGCGCATCTTCGATATAAGAAGTCTGCATTACATTAAAGGTGCGCTTCTCTTCCTCAAGCTTTTCAAGAATGTGATCGATTTTCTGTGAGGCAACATCAAAACCAATCTGCTTGCACGCTGCGATTTCATCAAGAATCGGTTGCATGGCCCGCATTTCAACTTCCGTTAGTTCGCGTGCTGGTGCCGCAGTGATGGTATACTCTGTGATCAGCTTTACGAGCTCTGGAAGTAAATCACTACCGGCGCTGATAGATGCGATGCACTTTTGCGTATATTCACCTAAACGTTGCTGACACAATTGTAATGCTTCTTTGAGCTCTTGTTTCTGAGAGAATCTTGTATCCTCTTGTACAAGCTGACAAAAATATGGTCGTGGTATTGCACCAGCATTCAGAAGCATAATAATTGCGCGCATATCATTTTGCGCAGCAGCAAATTCTAAGTGCGAAAGTCCCAGATATTCGGTATAAAATTGCGCACCCGCTTTTATTAAATAGTGTAAAATTTCATAATTCTCTAACATGATAGCTTGAATTATCACCGTCCCATCACTTTTGCCAAATGAATCATTTATTGCAGCACCCGCAGTAACTAATAATTTTACGCGATCCAAATCTTGGTACAAAATAGCTAATAAAAGGGCAGAACAATTCTTTTGATTTTTAAAATTAAGATGAGTGCTTTTTTTAATTAATGCCTCTAAAATAAGCAGACTTTTCTTTGATGTAGGATCGAAAAAACAGCAACATTGAGATGGCTCCAAATCTTTATTGATAGCTTCCAGCAATATGGTTGTTCCTTGTTGTATTTCTGCATCTGGGTTCGCGCCCTTTTCCAAAAGCTTGCGAATCTTTGTAAGATTGCCGCGATTATCTCCCAGTACGGCTTTATATAATTTCTTATCAATCTTACGCAGCACTTTTGTTTGAACGTCTGCGACTTGAGCACATTGTATCTGGTGGCCTGCAAGTGCCATACCTAAGCATAAAAAAATGCGTATCATCTGCTTTTTCTCCGATTTCATCGTCTATAATTTTCATTTGCTCAAATAGCTTAAGCAACGTACACTAAGAGAGAGTATACAAGTTACCTTTAGCCAACAACAGTTTATGAATTCTTTGTATCGCATTTCTCTTTTTGCTTTTCTCATCGGCGGACTTATCTTTGCGTACCGCAGCCAATGGATCATTATCAGAGCACCCTGGACAAACAGACAAGCTCATGCCCAACAAAGTATCCAGGCCCATAAAAAGGCGGTAAAAATCTGGCATTTCAAACAGAACAAACTCATTTTTGAGCCACAACAGATTATCTGGGATGAACAAAATATAACGCTCAATACCATGCGCCTTGTTAATGCCTACCTCCATTTATTGTACGAAGAAAATGGCATCGACAAGAAAATTCAGGTTCAAGCAGTGACCGGTAATCCAACGGGTAATGAGCTGTGTATTAATTTTTCTCACGAGCTCTTCCAAGAAGAGCAGCCTATTTATACCAAGTGGATGTTAATCGAAGGACTTTTACAAACCGTGCGCGAGCAAATTCCCACCCTCAAAACGCTCTTCTTTTTAGTAAACCATCGTCCCATGCAAGATCATCATCTCGATTTTTCACGTCCGTGGCCTGCTGAAGGTTTTTTAACAACCACCCGCGCTCACGATCAAACAGTACCCTCTCTGATCAGTTCTCAACAGTTATGTACCATAATGATCGAACCGGCTGGCGATGCACAATATACCGGACGCGTGATCGATGATATGTTTGAGCGGGGGATCACCCTCCAATGCGCACAAGAACTTAAAAAAGTATTAGAATCCTTGAATAAAAACTGCCGCGTTGTTTTATCACGTTTCCCCGGTGAAATTGTAGAACCATTACAAAATGCAGCGTTTGCAAACCGACTGAAAACAACACTATATGTCGCGATCAATATGTATCAACTGCCTCATACTACCCAACAAACAACCGACGCTGTCCCAGAAATTAATGTGTATCACTATTTGTATCATCCAACGACCGATTTTTGGCAAAGAAACAGCGCCCTTCTGACCTGTGAGCCTTACCACCAAGCGCATGTCCCACAAAGCCTGACAAGCCATGCAATTGCACATACCCTCTTTAAGAATCTCAAACAGATAAAGCCTTTTGCCGGTGAACTCAAACGCTGCGCCGGCTTGCCACTGAAATCGTTAAGTGGTATCGTAGCCCCGGCCATTATTATTGAATTAGGCATACCACATAAACATGCATGGCAAGCACTCATGGTGCAGCTAGCACAACATATCAATCAACTCATACATTAAATAATTGAATTTACCAAACAAGATCTGTTAGGCTCAAAGTAATCTATTTTTTAACTAAAAAAGGAGTGTTTATGAGCAAACTATGTCTTGATAGCCGCACATCGCAAGGCTTGATATTCTTCGTAGCTGGACTTGTGTTATTGCTACTTGCCTACTTCAGAAATTTTTCATCACTTATTTTTATCATTGGCGCACTTGCAGCTTTAGCATATGGCGCTATGGTATTAGGCATCCCACAAAGAATTATGGGCTTCTTCCATAAAAAATAAGCTTTTTGTTTCAGATTTTTCCTTTAAAAAGAAGAAGGGGAGTTTTTCACTCCCCTTCTTCTTTTTGTCTACTATTCTTTGTGTTCAAGCTCCGAACGCTCTGCTTTATCAGCAGCCACCAAGCGTACCGTTCTTACTGGAGACGCAACGTCTATGTTTTGAGCCCGTAACTGTCGTACCAGCTCAAGACGAACATCAGAAGCAATATCCCATTGGTCTAATGCTTTATCTGATGTTAAAAAGCCACGAATTAAAAAGCGATAACCATTATCTACAAAATCTTCTAGTCGCACAATTGGTGCAGGAGTTTTAAGAAGGTTATTGTTTTTATCAAGAACTTGTAACAATATCTGACGAACGAAAATCGGGTCACAACCAAATGGTACCGTTAAGAAAATATCATTAAATGCGATAAAGCTGCGTGAATAGCTCCAGTTAAGTACCGGATGCATGACAACGCGAGAGTTTGGAATAATCACGGTCACACTATTGCGCTGACGCACCATAATTGAACGAGGAGTGATATGACGCACGACCCCCACAATAGCATTATCACGATTGCCGGTATTATCGCCCACTTCAATCAGATCGCCAATTTTAATGGGGCGTTGCACGAGTAAAATAAAGTAGGAGAAAAAGTCTCGTACCGTTTCCTGGGCTGCGAAGCTGATACCTGCTAATAAAATAGCAATTTTTGTTGTCAGCCCTTCAAGCCCCGCATTACTTAATCCCATAAATGCGGCAATGATAATAATGACGTACCGAATAAGCGTCAGAATAGTATTTTGAATGCCCGGCTCCACCAGGAATGGATCCAACGCTCTGCGTAGTATAAATTTGTTGATCAACGTTGCAACAACAATGCCGCCCAAGATATACACGACAATCAATAAGAGCGACGCAATCGTTACTTGAATCTCATGCCCCGTTTCATCAAATATCGTATAGAAAGAGAAGTTAAGCCATGATGCCATCTCGGTTGGGGTAAATCGCATACCCCAGATTCTGCCGCCAATATAGACACCGGCAACAAGGAATAGTAAGAGTGACGATAACACAAAACAACCATACCAGAACCTGCTCGCAATGAATCGCTCTTTAATCTCATCGTTGTCCGTATAATAAAAGAACAGATCAACAGACATCTGCTTCAAGCGACTATGTATCCAAGAAAAGAGCGGAACGAAGGCTGCCGTGATCAAGACGCGGGATATGATATAAATAATTTGGCGTCCATAACCGATATACGGGTTACTGACCACAATGACCCCGATAACACCTGCCAAAACAAAGTAATAATATTTATTCACATGATCGTAAATCCATTCACCAAGTGGTGTATCGATATGCAATGCATTGACGATCTGCTCACGTTTTATCAAGCTGATAAAACCTACCTGCAACAGAATAAAGAGAAGCGCCATCAAGACATTCGGTACTTGTGAGCCGCGATACCCACCCAGCTCAAACGCTTGGCGGAATGCAAGAATGACAATGACCGCGTACGTTAATTTTGAAACAATCCAAAAGAATTGTGTTTGATACGATTCGCTAATAAACATAAAGCGCTGCTGATTGATAGCAATAATATAGGCAAAAAACTGTTGCGCTACGGTAAGAAGATACGGGATTGACGCCAGATAAAAAACTTGTGCCAAAAAAATGTCGTGTATCGTATGCGTAAAGAAGAGAACAAAAAACACCATCCATAGATATAACCCGGTCAAATGGCGTTCAAAAAATTGCAAGCAGGCAGCACCAAGCGATGCGAAATAACGCACTATCGCATAGTTTCTGGCAAGTGTTTGCAAATAATTGATAATATCCGGCAAATATAAGCGCAATAAAAAGTAGATAATGATAATGATAATCAAATTAATAAGAATCTGGAGCGCTCGTAATGGTTCATCAACTAACCCACCCAAGAATGCCCCAAACTGAGCAACGCGTCTCCAGGAAAAGAACTGTACAGTTCCACGACGAAGATCACTTAAAAATTGTCGCAACTCTGGTACAAAATTACCGAGCCTGCTCCAACGAATAATCTGCTCAGATTTTTTCCAGAACCCTTTTGATCTGAGTTCATCAACGACGCTTTTCACTTTTTCGATATTGCTCTGAACAGCAGCGATAGTTTTGGAATACGTTTCCATCAAGCTGGTGAGCTTGCTGATCTCTTTGCGCTGCTTTTCTTCTATCTCGAATAAGCTTTTTTGCACATAGTCAAACTCTTCATTGCGTGATTTAAACACCGTTGACTTTTGATCTTGAGCGAGCTTTTTAAAATGCTTAATCTTATCCTCAGCGGCATTTACTTGTTGCAGCTGCTGGATAATATGATCTCGGCTACTGGTCAAAGCTACCACATGTGCATCAAGCTCTGCTTTTTCAAGCTCGTACCGCTTTATTTCTTGATCAACTTCTTCATCGGTATAGAAACCTGCTTGGTCAGAAAACATTTTGTACCAGGTCCGCACGATTGAAACTTCAAGCTCCTCTTTGTGGAAATGAGCTTTTTCCAAGTCCATCTGAACATCGATGGTATCCCGTTCTATATCATGAATAGATTTTTCTGAAAGTACGTTCAGCATGGTCACGAACGATGTCCATTCCACACTGCTTCTTGGATCTTTATTCAGTAAACGAATTGCCGCTACGTCGCTGGCAGAGATATCAAAACGCTGCTGGGCTTCTTGCAGCTTCTGCTTCAGACTGATATCTTCGCTACTCAGATAGCGCTTTTTATCATTAAGGCGATCGGTTTTAGATACATAGCTATGTCGCTTCGTTTCAAGATGTGATTCTTCTTTTTTTACATCGGCAGCTTTAATGCGCACATGATCTTTAATCCGACTATATTCTTTCCTTAAAACTTGCAATTGTGCTTTATAAATAAACACTTGATCTTCAAAGAAACTTAAGCGCTGTTCTGCTTCTGCTATTTTAAGTTCGGCAAGTTTTCTTTTGTTTTCTAAAAGCGCTGCCTCAATATCCAGCAGTTGCCCCTGCTGCGCATGAGAAAGCCCGCGGGGAGAAGACTCTTCTTTCCACTGTTCTCCAAAAAGATCTCGCTGTTTTTTCTTTTCTTTGATCTCTTCTTGGATCAGCGTTAAAGATTTTTTGCGTTTATTAATGTCATCAACCACCGTCAGCTTCGATTTTTCAGCAGCCTCAAAGCGCGCTTTTACTTCGCTCACTTTTTGTGCTAACTGTTGAACTTCCTCAAAGTCATAGTACGTTTTTGAAGGAATTTTTAATGTTTCGCACTGTTCGTCTGCCGCATATTCTTGCAATGCTTTCTTTTGTGTTTCAAGCGTATTAATAAGATGTTCTTGTACTTGTAAACTTTCGGTAAGCACCTGATACTCTTGGTTTTTGAGCGATTGCTTTGCTCGCAAGAATTCTTGACGTGAACTCGAACTCTTTTGCAGTTCTTGTTTTAATTTATCAAGCTCAGGGATAATTCTTTCCAAGCGCAACTTAATATCACCCTGCAGGGCACTGTCTTTGTAAGTAGACTCTCTCTTTTCAAGATCTTGCAAGCGAAGATCTGCTCGTTTAACCGCACCTTTTATCGGTTCGTTTTTTTTAAGATGCGCTATGACCGAAGGCGCAGTTGCCGTTGCATCGATACGAAGATCGAAAACAGATAAGCCCAACACCAATAAAATTAATATACTATTCATATGGTTAACCCATGTTAAAAGTTACTCTGAATGTGCATGCAGAAAATGCATCGTTGTAAAAGTATTAGCATGCGGATGTGTTTGAATGCAACCTAACAGCCAACGTTGTAATTTTTTATACAATTCATCGGTACTCTGAATTTTGTTATGAACGCCATCTGGCAGTGTTTCTCCTGATCCTGAAAAAAGATGAAACAGTTGCTCATTCTCCTCGAATGCCTGATCAGGATATACCCCTAATAATGCAAAAAACTTCCCCAAAAACAATCGTTTTACTAAGGTCGGATCTACATGCTGTTGTTCAGATTTTTCATAGAGAAACTGACATAAGCGAAACAACTGCGTTGCACAACTTTGTTCGGGAATAAAAAAGAATGCTATTTCAAGGACGTGGTGCAAAAACAAAATATCTTCACATACCCATGCCGCCGGCAAGGTAAGCACTTCTATATCACACAACCGATACATATGTTTCCACGGCTCAAGACGATATGCTATCAGCTCCCCATGCATCAGAGCAACCGAATGCGATTGCGCAACCGCATAAATTTTACCCTGTATTTGATCAAATACCGATACTTTATGCTGATATGGCGCATGTACTCGTAAAACAATTCCCTGTCGCACAGGATGCATCATACTACCCCAAAAACCATTATTACTTTATTATTACCACATCATCTTAGTATATAAGCTCAATCATGGTGCAACAAGTTTTTGATGAGAGAATATAATGACGAAAGAGAGAGCTTGCGGTATACTCAACACCCATGTTAACTTTTTACATTTTCATGAGAATACCATGCACGCTCAACAACTTTTTTTATCTTTATTTTTTTGTATCGTCGCCGCTGTCAACGCTGTAACCGCACAACAACATATTGCGTATCAAGCAGCAAATAATTTGGTGGTACCTCCGTATCATCCGCATTTTATCGTTTCAGCAGGTATTGCATATGCACAAGTGACTATTGCAACAAAAGTAGCACAACCTTTTTGGAATGGCGTTAAATCTGGCGCACAGTATTATACCTCTGACGATGCATCGTTACTGCCAGAAGAAAAGCAGCAGATTTCTGACCAGTGGCATCAGGCACAAACAGATTGTATCAACGCCATCAAAAAACCAAAACGGTTATTGTGTCTTGTTGCTGCATATTTGTTGCTCCAACATATATCGAAAAAAATGGTACATTGCCCACCTTTATATCAAAATACTTCTTACACAGAAGCCTTCGCTGCAACGTGCTTGCCTTTAACAGCTGCTTATGCAACAAACCAGCTGATACAAAGCTATTTTCAACGCCAACAGCTGACAGAGCAACAAACTATTCCCGTACAACAACAAGCAGCTCCAGCAGTACCAGCAAACCAACAACTTACTGCACCGCGTACCACTATGTTTTTAATGACTATTTTAACCGCAGTCGCAGTAGCACTCGTACAATATTATACGTGGTTCAAAGTCCATGATCATTTCCAACCCTGGGTCATGCCAACTCAGCATGATCATATGGTCCAGTTTACCGGATACCACCTTGCCCCAGCAGTAAGCAATCTTGTGATTTCGTAACTGCGGTATTTCTTGCATCATCTCCCTGCAATAGTTCATGCTTACTAAAAAAGCATGTTTTTTCAAAGGGAGCTCTATGAAACCACTTCTTGATATCGGATACGTGACCGTTGGCATAACAGCCGGTCTGCTTGTTGCACTATTACCAGTACTTGGTCACTTCATGCATAATTTCGAATCCATTTCCTATCTTTTGACATCTTACAATATCTTGTTTGGTATTGTATTTTTCATAGTTGCGGCAACAGCTATTGCTGACCGACGCAATACCATTCCGTGCGGCTGCGCCGGAGAGATGACACATGTTCATAACCCTGCAATACAAATACCCGTCGCAGCACTCATCGCCGCCAGTATCTTTTTCCTGACATCTTGGATAGTAGGATATCTATGAAACATATACCTTTGCCACGTAAAAACCATCTGATTCTCGCGATAGTTATTTTATTAGCAATTCCCCTACTCGCACATTATTTTATTACGCAAACGGGCCTGCTTGCTTTTGTCAAAAGTCAGCGAAATATCATTTTACATTTTGTTCATCTACATTATCTCAAATCGGTACTTATCTTTATGGGAACCTATATCGGCATCACCGCTCTTTCTGTTCCCGAGGCTGCCATTCTGACCACCACGGCAGGATTTTTGTTTGGTGCGACGACCGGCGCATTGTATGTGGTTATTGCGGCCACGCTTGGTGCCACGATCGCATTTCTGATTATTCGCTTCTTCATCGGGCATAAAATACAAAGTCGTTACGAAGTACACCTCGCACCATTTAATGATGCGTTCGAAAAAAAAGGAAGCTGGTACCTGTTACTGGTACATCTTATTCCCGGTGTGCCATTTGTATTGATTAATATGCTCGCAGCGCTGACCAAAGTGTCTATTTTCACCTTTATCTGGACAACGCTCATCGGCATTATCCCCGGCACCATAATGTATACGTTTTTGGGCGAACAATTGCGTAAAGTCAAAACTGCTTCATTTTCCAATAAAACATATCTGATAGCAGTCGTTGGTTTTTTTATTGCCATGCTACTTGTGCGATTGATTGTCTTGAGAATTGCACGCACCTATAAATTGCACCAACCGACTAAGCATTCTGAAAAATAAAAGTCATGTAAAAAAAGAATCCCGCCGGAGACAACATTCTCCAGCGGGATTCTTTTTTATTTCATATTTCTTTAGAGCGTGACGTTCGCACGAGACAGCAGATACTTAACATCATCATCAGCAAACCGAATACCCACACCAAAGAATGCATTCTTATTATTACGGCTGATAAAGTCGTCAGCACCAAAGGTGAAGTAGAGATTCTTGGTGAAGAACATACGGTTAAGCCATTTAAAGTGCGGACGATCATCGCCAATTCTGTTACGACCGCGCATATCAAACATTTCAAGTGAAGTGACCCAACGGAAGCTTGGATTGCCCAACGGAAGATCGATATCCATAGCCACACCACCCGTGCTATCAAAGAGACCGCCACGGAAGGCGAAGTTACCGAAGATTTTACCAACTTGTAAGTTGAACAGAAGTTTATCCAACAAGCGGGTTTGTTTGTATTGTACCGGAGCAAAATACAATTTCGCCCAATCAGGTAATACCATCTCATTTGGTATCAATTGGTGACAATTATTTTCAAACCATTCTTGATAGATATTTGCACGTTCTATACGGCCACTAATCGCCGACACTAAGCCAACGATATAGAAATAATCTTCAGATGGGTGAATACGTAAGTTGAAGTAGCCTTTGCTATCTTTAACATTAAGTTTCTGCAGCGGACCAAACATCTGTTCTGTATGAATATCAAAGATAACAGCAATTTGATCGATCTTATTAAAGTAAGTCTTAACACCATTAATAGCAGTCCGCAGATCACGAGCAGTTGTTTCATCATTAACCAATTGCCCCAACACACCTTGTCCGTTACTGATCTTGGTCGCAATATCACCGACAGGCTGACCGATTTTTTCAAACTGGTTGGCCATGCGGTTAAAGTCACGGTCAAGTGACGCAGCAAGATGATCGAAATTATTCTGTAAATTTTGGCTCAATCGTGGAATTTCACTCTTCAGATCTTGGAGTACCAAGCGCAAGTCGCTAAAGATATCATTGATCGTGCCTTCATTGCCCGTCACAATGCGGTCAAATGATCCAGAGAATGATGAAAGTTTTTCTGACGCTTGTTGCAAGTTGGTAATAAGAATACGAAGTTTTTCTTCACCTTCTGGGCCACCCAATGCACCCTTCATCGATTCAGTGACCGATTCGATATTATTTGCGATACCTTTAAACTGACGCAACATCTGATCCACAGCCACCGGTCCAGTACTTGGCCGAGTGAGCATACTACCCGAAGGCAATACCGGCAATAAGGGGTCGCCGGGATTTAATTCAAGATACTTACTACCCAAGAGCCCTTCTTGACGCACAACAGCATGAGCATCGCTGTATAACTGATATTTCTTATCAACCAATACCGTCGCTTTTACTTGCTGGCCATCATTGATCAGATCAACAGCATCGACCCAACCAACTTTTACACCCGCAATTTTAACGTCCGATTTTTTGCTCAAACCAGAGATATCATTAAAATAAACGCTAAATGTATGGTACTTGATTTTATCAAGACGGAATGATCCGAGCTGATAACTCAGATAAATAAATACGGCGGTCGAAACCAGTATAAACAAACCAACAGCGGTTTCTGTTTTAATGCGCAAGCAAGGTTCCTTTAATTAAATCCAATATATCTTCTTCACGCAATAACTCACGGCCTTCTCATCATTTTTTTGAAGCACTGCGTATACTTTTACCACCACCTTACCAAACTTTCCATACGATATGACAGAAAAATTTGGTATTTCAAACTCATCATTAAAAAGAGCTCGAATTTCAGGCACAATAGTACTGTACTGTTTACCATAAATTGGCGCAAGATATGTGTCCCAATTTTGTTGCCATGCGGTAGTATTGGGGAGCGATTTTGCCTTTTCCAGGAGCGTATCAAGCGCCGCTTTCTCTATGGTATCTTGATTTTTAAACCCTAACACCGTGTTAAGCGATTTTGATAAAAACCAGGGTTGCACCAACGGCTTGTTTGTGTCTACCGTAAAAAGATCCAATAACGTAACCGCCTGATCCGCGCTCGGGAAAACATATGCTGCCAGTTTTTTCAATTTTTTATCTTTAAAGATATCTGTCACATCCTGTAAAGGACGGCCTCGCTCTTTAAAAAGCGTTGCGAAGCTTTCTGCAAGCTCCTTGCCTTGCGGCACCTTATCTGAAACTACCTGGAGAACCTTAAAGCCATCCAGTTTGTCATTCTTGATAAATTTCTTATTTTCAAAATCATACAGCTGATTAATACTTATTTTACCTTGCTCGCACGCAATATACAACTCGCATGAGCCATCAATGCCCTCTTTTTCTTCCGTATAGGTAAAAGTTTGCCACCGGTTCAGGATCGGCTCCGCCTTTTTGAGCGTCCTTGCCAACTCGCTGGGTTTCTTATCTGATCCTGGCTTTGTTTGATTATCTACTGCCTGTGGATCGTCTGAAAGTTGTGCGATAGCAATCTGCAGACCACTCATGGCAAGCGTACGAGCCTGTTCGCGCTCAACCAACACATTCCCCAGACGGCCAAAGACAATCACTTTAGTAACGACGCTTGCAATAAGCATCGTAATAATACCAATAATTAAGAGAGCAAGGACGAGGGCATAGCCAGGTTTTTGTTGGTGATACATCATTTTTTAGCTCCTGCACTGAAGATCGATCTAAAGTCACGAGAATTTGGCTTTGGTTGCCCACCTTGCCCTGCTGGTTGTGGTGCATTTTGTTGTTGGGTTTGCTGTGGTGCCGCCGGCTGCTGCGGAAGTTGAGTAGATTCAGGCTCAATGAGCTCTGGGCAGCTGGCAGCAGGAATAGCCACCGCAACCGTATAAGAATTTTCACGCTCAGTCATCAGATCAACAACATCCCAAGTAATTTCTACAAATTGGGGAATCGCATGTTTGGGGCACTTCTTCTTCTGTTCGTCGGTTCCCCATTCGGACAAGCTCACCAACTCTTTGGAATCTTCCTGGCAATCATAGGCAGAAAATTTTGCTGAAAATGTCTTTATATTACGCACAAGGGCATAGGCGTGTGCCGGCTTTGCATGAGAAGATGCTTTCTCCGATTCTGCTTTTTGGTCATAAAGCGCTTCTTCTCTGACCATCGTATATAATTTTTTTTGCTCCCCTTCTTGGGGTTTAAATTTGTAGGTCACGCGCACGGGACGTGGTGCCGCTTCATTCAGGATGCTAAAAGCATTGGTCGTCACAAAAGAAATAGAAGCGAGCTTATCGCCTTCTTTGGTTGTTTTGAAAGGAATAGTGTCTGGCTTTTTCTGTTTTTGTTCTTCTTTTTTGGGAGCTGGTGGTGGATTTGGCGGGGTTTGCGCTTGGCCAGCTGCGGGTGGCTGCGCTGGTGGCGGAGTTACTTTCTTAATTTCTTCAAAAACTGGCTTAAAGATTGCTGAAAAATCTTTTTCAAGCTGTGCATACGAAGACAAGGTATCTGAAGTGTCTTCCATCAAATTGCGTACTCGTTGCACCAGGCGGTTCGTTTGCGAAAATGCATTATATAAAACCAAAGAAAGTATGGCAGAGATCGCAGTTGCGATGAGAATTTCGATCAAGCTAAAACCAGATTGCATTTTCATGGTTTTTTGCCTTTCGCTTTTTCTTCTTTGTTTTCCGGCTGTTTATGCGTAAAGCGCACCATGCTCATCGTTTGCTCACGTCCCAATTGCGACCAGGTTGCAGTAATTTTTTCAACCATGATCCCGGTAATATTTTTAAAAACAGAAGAATCTTTTGCAGAAGTAGCTTTGTACACAAGTTTTATCGGCGAATTTTCAATCTCTTTTTCTTGTTGTGCATCTTTTTCTAAAAACTTATCGCGGGTTGCTTGCATAAAATAGGCATCTATTGCAGCAACAACTTGCAGTTGTGTAGCGGTTTTTACTGCCGAGCGCTGCATGACCATTTGCGTTTTGAATGTGGCCATAATAACCACACTTACCAACATAAGTGCCACCAGTACTTCGATAAAACTCATACCCAATTTATGGTTTTTGGAATGTATCATATACCGCAAACTTTACATGAAATGGGTTTAAAATAAGACCACGCTCATCACCCGTTTGTCTATCATGAATATTGATCACAATCTCTTGCGACAAACCATCAGGCAAAATATAGAACCATGCATCTTTTAAATTGCCGCGGGCTGCTTCATCAGAGCCCTTAATATAAAAATTTTTAATATCAAAACGCTCAAGATCCCACGCAAATGAGACCGTGTTATAATCTGCCGGCGCTTTGGTAAATTTCAATTCAGTATCACTTGCCTTCGTATCTTGTGCTATTTGGAGCTCAACGTGCGCAGGCTCCTTCATCATAAAAAAAACGCGATGCACTTTGCCGGTCATCAATGCACGCTCATAGCCACTGCTTGTTAATGCGGCGATGCTATCAACCATCACATCAATCTCTTTGCCGCCACGCACACGCAGTCGTGGAACAATAATCGCTGCCATAACACCAATAATGGCTATGGCAACGATTATTTCTATCAGACTAAAGCCAGTTTTAGCTTTGCCAAACACTGATCTGTTCCTCTGGCGTACCCGTTTCACCATTTGCTCCTAATGAATATAATTCATACGGATGCGCACCACCTTTAGTCAGCTGATACACAAATGGATGTTTCCAACCATCTACCGGTTCAGCATCGGTATACGGTCCGCGCCAGCGCTTTGAAATTTTTGGATCACTTGGTCGGGCAACAAGATCTTGCAACGAGGCAGGATATTGTCCGGTATCATTATAAAATGAATCAACGGCCAATTTGACCGACATGAGCTCTGATTCAGTTGCGGTTATTTTTGCTCGAGAAATATATCGCAGAGCCCCAAAACCAACGGCACCCATAATACCGACGATCGCAATAGCGACCATAATCTCGATCAGAGAAAATCCTGATCGCGTCTGTGAATAATATGTCATCATGTTCCTTTCATTAAAGATTCATTTTCTGTTCAACAAGCTCACCCATATTCATCATTGGCAATCCAATAGAGAGCACAATAAATCCAACCACTAATCCGATGACTGCAGGCATTGCAGCATTTAATATAGTTGAAAAACTATCTGCTAATTCTCGTAACTCTTTTTCATACGTATCTGCAACGGTTAATAACATTTGCCCCAACTGACCACTTTTTTCTCCGGTATTAATTAAATAGATAGCTACCGCAGGAAATAAATTGGTCTGCTTTAAATATTCAGCGATTTTACCTTGTTTAATAATGTTTTCTCGAGCTTGCTGCAAAATATCCACCAATATTTTATTATCAACCACTTTCGTCACAATGGTAAGCGCTTCTGCTAAATTAACACCGCCTTCAATCAGCATTCCTAAAGTTCTACTAAATTGTACCACCGCCTGCATACGTACAAAATAACCGAACAAAGGAATTTTAAGCAAGATGCGGTCAAATGCACGTGCACCAGCGGGAGTTGATTTCCACCACATAAATAAACTAATGGTTATCACCAGAGACGCTAAAAGCAAGAGATAATGATTTATCAAGAAATTAGAAATAGCGAGCAATATGCGCGTAGGAAGCGGCAGCTCACCGCCTTGCGATGCAAATGCAACGGCAATTTTTGGCACCACCACGGTTAATAAACCAATGGTAATAAACGTCACGATCACCAACTGAATAAGCGGCATGCGCAACGCGCCTTTTATTTTGTTGCGCAATTCTTGCGACTCTGCAAGATATTGGGTCAGACGCTCAAGAATACGTTCTAAATTACCACTTGCTTCACCCGCGCGGACTAATTGCACATAAGTCGTGTCAAACACTTTGGGAAACTGCAACATACTATCTGCAAGTGAACGCCCTTCTTTCACATTATCTTTGAGTGAAATAACAATGGTACGCAAACCTTTTTCAGTTTGTTCGATTAATAATTCAAGCGCATCAAGCAAAGGTACGCTTGCTTTTAAAAGCACTGCAAGCTGTTTGGTAAAAAATATTTTATCTTTTAATGAAACGCGCGGAGCAAAAAGATTGGTAAAAAAAGAAAACCCACTCGCTGCAGTTTTAGCAGAGGCAAGTTCAATCTTGATCGCAAGCAAACCATTTTTGGAAAGCTGCTCTTTTACACCTTGCACCGAGCCAGCATCCATCGTGCCAGAAATCTGTTTGCCATCTCGAGAAAATGCCTGATAAACATATAACGCCATCTCTGATCCTCAATAAGTTTATCTTATTCTACCTATACTTGCGCTTTTCTTGCAATTACTCGTGCAATAGTATCAAAAATTATTGGTTTACTCTCTCGTATACTATGCGCAGTTAATCCACTTAATAGCAACATTTGCTCACGCGTATATTTAAAATTAAATGTCCCAATAAAATTTTGCTGATAGGGATCCCACCCTTGTTGAAACTCAGGATGCTTTCTCAAAGGTATATACAGAATAACAGGAACTGCTGGATTTTCCCAATCTGCATGCACTGAACAGGGCAGATGCATTTGTGTGTTGTCGATCGGCGGAAATGGCAACTGATGCTGTTGGGCATATCGTTGCGCACGACGCAACTCAGAACCTTGGTCACCGCCATACGTTGCATCAAACACAATAATAACGTCAATCGCGCGTTGTGGATGCAACAACGGAACAAACGGAAGATTACAATCAAGCCCTGCATCTAACAACCGTAATTTTTCCATATGCGCATAGGGCAAGGTGGTTCCCGCTGTCCAATTACACACTTCTGCTGCAGATAATCGACTTTGCGAAAGACCCGCAAAACTATGCACCAGATTTTGTAACAATTTCGCAAGCAGCCCGGGCACGAGTCGTTCAGTATACCGCTGTACGACATCACGCAAATTTGCTGATAATGCAGAGCCCCAAATGCCCATATAAAACCCGAGCGATTGTGAAGGAGAAAAATCTGTTGAAGAACCACCAAAAAAGGTACGTCCAAATGCCCACGCGGGCACTGCTGCGCCCAAACAACTACTGTTGACTTCATAGGGGGTAAATTCCATCCATGCATAGGGCTCATGTGGCCGTTCAAATAATGCAGCATAGATTGGGAAAATCTGTGTGCCGTCAGCTATTTTTTCTGTTTGGGAAAAAAGATCGATATCATGTGGATTCAGGGTCGATAGAGGTTTTAAAATTTTTTGTGCAAGAAGCGCGCCATAAAAATCGATCAACGTAATATTTTGAGTAAAGGCAAACTGTTTTAATAATGCCAAAGCAACTTGGTCGCTATCATGATCATACACAAAACTTTTTTCTATATGTTCAGCACACGTTGCACTATAATCGGCGATCGAAAGCCCTGACTGAACAAATCCAGCGATCGACCAGGTAGAACCAGAAACACCGGCGATATACGTCGCTGCATCGAGCAAACCAATTTCTGCTGCACCCTGCAAATAACCCATCGTAGAAATCATGGCACGATAACCGCCGCCACTAGCACAAAAAGCGATCCGTGCTCCGTGCAAACGTGCTGGTGCAGTTTGGCGTATATATGCTTCTCGCTTTGCTATATATGCCTTTTCTTCATGTGCAATATCAGTACCACCACGTATCAGGGCCTGCATAGTGCTATGCGCATGTTCGCCGTGCTGTTCACGCACTTCTTCCAGCAAAAAACAAAATACTGCCTCGAGTGCTTCTTGCAACATGCGCGTATTCCATGCGAGAGCATTGTAACCTTGTAGGATGCCGTTACGTGCATCGAGATAAAAATAGGAGCCCCGTAATGTCCCTATATTCATCAGCACAGACGTATCGGTGATATGCGTATCGAGTTCCTGTATAGTATCAGCAATTCGCACATAGCGCTGATACCAACCGGTCCAATGGTATGTGCGTGGCGGACGGGGAATGGTTGTTTGTGTGCAGGGCTCAAAACTATATACATCACTTGCTGGTAAATAAGAATCGCGCTGAAGCAGATCTTTTACATAATATGCTCGGCCATACAGCTTTGTGTCGGTGGTATTATAGATAACAAGTTCACCGCGTCCGCCGAAGCCTTGCCTGTTCGTCATAGCTTCAGTGAATTCAGATGCGAAGGCTGGGGCTTGAGCTGGTATGCTGCACGCAGCATTCAAAAAAATTATGGCAATAAGCACAGAGAGTTTCATAACGCATAAACCTTTTGCGAATATGTTGTATCGTACACGAACTTACCTCAATTGTATGAAAAAATGCAATGGCATATGTTGAAAGGTAATTGCAAAAAATAACACCGGAAGGAATCTCTCTAAAATCCTTCCGGTGCAGGAGAACATACTCATGAAGCAAAGTATGTTATTTATTATTTTTCCCTGGGAACCCTATTTCCCAAGGACCCGGGTGTATTTCCGGGTCCTTGGATGTGTTCGTTTTTTAGTTGTGGTTATTCACATTATTATGACGGTGTGAATTGCCCTAAAATATTAGCACACACTAAACCAATGGTATATGCCTGATATGCAGTGTTACCGGTTTCTGGCAGCGGTGCAATACTGTTATCAGCAACTTTTAATGACTCTGGTGTTGTACCAAAGACATTAAGTCTTCCATCAACTACACCATTTGCAATTGAAGTTCCCATGTTACATGTACCAACATAGTGATTCGTCACCGCAGTTGGATTAAGTAACATAGATCTAATCGTTGCAGCATTTTTTGATGAGTTAATTGGAAATAAACTTGCATTGGTTATAGGGAATTGAAGGGTTCCTGTTGATGGATAAATCAAACTCAAACCGTTTTCTGCTGCCATGTTATTAATAGTATTTAACATAGCTCCAGATACTTCCATGTCTGTCCCTGAACCCTGTGCACCTGTATCTGTATACAATGCAAAATCAATGAGCGGATAAACCGTAGGATCCGCACTGACAATCTGAGAAGTTCCTGAAGATTTTGGACGAAGATTCCAGCCAACCCATGAAACATATCCTCGAGGATAATTTGCTGGGGACAATGGAGGATTACATGCCCATTGAACTTCTTGTGTAATGACACCAAAATTTTCAAATGCTCTGAAATTTCTCTGGCCAGCAGTAAGGCCCGTCACGCCCGCTGCAAATGCTCCCGTTGGTCCATTTGGTCCGGTTACCGAAGAAGTTGTTGCTTGTACGCTTCCATCACCAAAACCTGTTGTAGAAGCCACAGCTGGTGTAGTCGGTAAATAAGATGGTCTTGCAAATGCTGCCATGATTCCATAATGTGTTTTAAAATTTTGCCCGACATTTGTATTTGCAATGAAGGATTGTACACCTGCTGCACTTAATGTTGCTGGATCGCCGATACCAGAACGTTGCAATATCGCAGAAGAAAATGGAGCACCCGCACATAAGATAATTGTTTTGCGAGCATTTGCTTGCTTACTTACACCATTTTGGATGTATTGCACACCAGAAGCAGTCGCCCCTGTAAATAATACCTTATCAACGAGCGCATTTGATTGAATAAGGAGCTGACGACCGCCAACACCAACACCATTTGAACTAACTACAGATGCAGGTAAAAACGCAGTAACGGCATAAGTACGCGTTCTGAGCGCAGGGTTAGATTCGTTGGTATTAAATTTTTGTGAACAATAAAGACCGAGCAACTGGGCAGATAAGTTAAAGTCTGTACCTGTTGATACATAATCACAATTAGAGCATCCCATTTGATGTGCCATTGTATCAAGATACTGTAGAACTGCTGTATTTGTTTGCACCGCATCTTGGGTAATCAACAACGGGCCACTTGTTCCTCGTTGTGCTGAGTCTAATGTAGCTGGAATAAATGGTGTATAAGTTTCCAAATATTTCATATAAGGAACGAGGTTGTCATAAAGCCAACGGCTATCACCAGAAATGGCCGCCCATTGGTTATAAACATCTGGCGTTCCACGAACAGCTGTCATAAAATTATGCATGCTGCTTCCGCCCCAACCTCTGCCCATAGAAAATTCTTCAAATCCACCACCTTGGGCAACCCCAGCTGCAGAGCCGGCGTTAGGACCAAAGTTATGATCATCAATGATATTGACACTAAATGCAAACTTTGGGCTCCAGGTCAAAATATCTCTACGATGAGTGGCAATAGATGTTGAAAGAATATCTGGGTCAGTACTATGGTTTGATCCTGCTTCTAGAACTAACACGGAGTTGTCAAAATTATCTGAAAGCAATCGGGCAAGTGTTGCACCAGCCGTACCAAGGCCTACAATGATGTAATCATATGTTGGCGTTGATGCAGGTGTTGTTCGAGAAAGTTGTATAAGTCTGCTCACTTTTTGATTAATGCTGTCAAGCACTGAATCTTTGTCTTTTTTTGCAACAAGTGATGCTACTGCAGTCATCGCAAATAACAGCGCTTGTAATTTTCTTATGTTCATAAATTCTACTCTCTTTAATTAAAACTTGTAACGAAGACCAAAAGTTACCGGAAACAGAATCTCTGCACCAACTTTTGCTGTGTTAACACTGACAGAAGACAATTCTGTTACTGAAGTAACAACATTGTGACATGTTGGTCCCCAGTTAGCAGCAACTTCTGCACCGATCATCAATGACCAAT